>HHCFC02800__coassemble_1212_pt1 | contig 30192 bp, 25 predicted proteins | sample HHCFC02800__metabat2_high_PE_058 | metagenome-assembled genome bin HHCFC02800 | reverse complement strand
TGGTCTCTGCTTTATCATGGCAAGGATCATATCACGGAATATCACGAACCCTTTAAAGCAGCTCGAGAGGACGATCAGCAGCGTAGGCGAGGGAGAAAGAAATATCACGGAAGAGTTTGATGACAGTGAAGTAGGAAGGATCGGAAACAAGTTCAAGGAAATGGTGAATACGAATCTGGAACTTTCCGAGCGGCTGATGGCATCCAAACTCAATGAGCGGGAAGCGGAACTACTTCTCCTCCAGTCTCAGATCAATCCCCATTTTCTCTATAATACACTGGACTCTATCTACTGCCTTGCGATCATACACGGGGACGACCAGATCGCGGAGATGATACTGGCTCTGTCCGAGAACTTTAAGCTTTCTCTGAATAACGGAGAAAAATATATGACCGTACTGGATTCGATCCGGAGGGTGGAAGATTATATGAAACTGCAGAATATCAGGTATAATGACCGTTTTACTCTGTATGTTGACGCGAAGAGAGATGTGCTGCAGTGCAGGATCATTTCATTTATACTGCAGCCTTTTGTGGAGAATGCTATGTATCACGGCCTGGAGCCGAAGATGGGAAAGGGAAAGATCTGCATCACTGCGCGCAAAGAAGGAACAAAGATCGTGATCGAGATCTCAGACGACGGAGTGGGCGTCGCTGATATGAGCCGCCTGGAAAACGGATATGGGATCCGAAATGTAAAAGAGAGGATCAGGCTGAATTATGGGGAAAACTATGGAGTGGACATAAAGAGCGAAGTGGGAAAAGGGACAACGGTGCGGATCGTAGTCCCTGAAAGACCAGGGAGGATATAGGATGTACCGTTTGATAGTGATAGATGATGAATATATCGTTGTTGAGGGAATCAAGGCGATGATCGGCAGGCAGAAGCTTGATTACGAGGTTGTGGGATGGGCGTATGACGGGATCCACGGACTTGATATCATCGGAAAATATAAGCCTGATCTTGTGATCACGGATATCCGGATACCGGGGATGGACGGTCTGTCTATGATAGAGGCGGCCAAAGAGGTCTGTCCGGACACTGCGTTTGTCGTGATCAGCGGATATACAGAATTTGAATATGCGCAGAAGGCGCTGCGGCTCGGTGTGATGGGATATATCGACAAACCGATCAGCATGGAAAAACTCAACACAGTTCTGGAAACTGTGGAAAAGTCCTGCTTCCAGGCAAGGCGCGAGAAGAATGAGTACGAAGAGAACAGGAGAAGGCAGGAGAAGATCAGCCAGATCCTGGAGGAGTGCATCCGGGGGATGCTGGATGAAGATATAGAGAAGTTCTACCGCTGCACGAAAGACATCTTTACGGAGGTGGAACTGCTCTACCCGGATGAGCAGGAGCTGAGGCGCGAGGTGTATAAATATCTGTGCATGCTGTGCGACATCCTTCAGGAGAACAGAAAGGATATCCCCCGGGATGAACTGGTATCGTTCCACGAGATGGAAAAATGCCAGGGGAGAGAGCAGATCAAAAACTACGCCCAGCGGATCGTGTCGGATATCGGGAAATATCTGGAGGCGGAAAAGACCGGGAGCAGACACGGGACGATCCTGGAGCTGCTCGCCTATATCGAGCAGCACTATAACGAGGACATCGGGCTGAACGAGCTTGCCGATATGGTACAGATGAGCCCGGCGTACTTAAGCGTACTCTTTAAGAGCGAGGTGGGAATGTCCTACGTCAAATATCTGACGAACCTGCGGATGAACCGCGCAAAAGAATTTTTGAAAGAAGGCAGGAAGGTGTATGAAGTGAGCGAGCTGGTCGGGTATCATCATTACAGGTACTTCAGCGACACATTCAAGAAATATGTGGGGATGACACCGAAAGCGTATACGACAAAAGCGTGGAGCAAGACAGATAAAGAAGATAAAGAGAATCCGTGAATTGAAAAGTTGTTTGTTTTTTCACTAAATGATATCTCTGTACCCGTTTCCCTTGCTTTTAAAGTTCTCAGGTGCTATGATAACATCACATCAAAATCCCGGACAGATCAGATTTCTTATAGTTTCAAAGTCCGGCTTGACGCTTCTCTGAAGAAAGAAATCCTGATAAAGGATTATCTCCCGAATTATAAGATCAATCTGCTGGATGCGGGCAGCGTGGAGGATGTGAGCCGTTTCCGGACGGATTTACAACAGGTGTTCGGTATGCTAAAATACAGAGGAGAGAAAGAAAAACTGCAGAGATATATGCAGGAAAACAGAGACTATTTCGGACAGGTCGATGTGGAGACGTATCAGGCTCTGGGCGCGTTCCTGCATTCAGGGAAGAAATTAAAAGAGGTTGTGGATTCCGGGGAGGAGGAACAGATTGATATGTGCAAGGCATTGGATGACATTTATGCGGATGGTGTAAGAGATGAAAAATTTTTCATTATTACGAGGATGATAAAAGAAGGCATGGCTGCTTCGGTGATCAGGAAGTGTACGGAGGCGACGGAACAGGAGATCGAGCAGGCAAGGAATGAGATGAAAATTGAGCGTCAGGATTGACATCCGACAAATTTCGCGGTATCCTTCTAAAGGACATAAAAATTGAATAAGATTGATGACAAGGGGAGCTTGTATTACAGGCTGAGAGGAAGTTGCGAACTTCGACCCACAACCTGATCTGGGTAATGCCAGCGTAGGGATGCGTTCTCAATGTGTGTTTTTTGAGCCCTTTTTGTTTTCAGTCTTGAAGATAAGGAGGGTTTTTATTATGTTCAGTTTTCTTGTAAATGCAGATGGCGGACTGACGACTGCCGGATATGCTGTGTGTATCGTGATCGGCGTGGCGCTTTTTATCGCTGCCCTTGTTTTTGCGGGGAAGGTCTCGGAAAAGAAACGGATGGGGACCAAACAGCTTGTGTTCTGTGCGATGGCTATGGCGCTTGCGTTCATCACATCCTACATCAAGATCTTTAACATGCCCTGGGGCGGGAGCGTGACGCTGTGCAGCATGCTCTTTATCGTCCTTGTAGGCAATTGGTACGGACCGAAGACCGGAGTCCTCGTGGGACTGGTGTACGGGATCCTGCAGTTTATCCAGGAACCCTATGTGCTTTCCTTCTTCCAGGTGTGCTGCGACTACATCCTGGCGTTCGCCGCTCTGGGCGTGGCGGGATTTTTTGCAAAGAGCAAGAACGGCCTGATCAAAGGCTATATCGTCGCTGTGATCGCCCGGGGAGCGTTCCATGCGCTGGGAGGCTACCTCTACTGGATGGACTATATGCCGGAGAACTTCCCGAAGGCGCTCTCCAGTGTGTACCCGATCCTGTACAACTACAGCTATCTGCTGGCAGAGGGCGTGATCACAGTGATCATCATCTGCATCCCGGCAGTGGCGAAAGGGCTGAACCGGGTGAAGAGGATCGCGCTGGAGTAAAAATATCATAGAGCGGATGAAATGCCGGAGAAGTGCTGATATCAGGTTCCGTGTGAACAGGAACTATATCATCACTCCTCCGGTTTCGTATTTTCAGCGTACTTTACACTGGAAAGCCAGCATGATAAAATACGGGGAAAAGGAGGTTGTTCTCATGAAAGATCACACGGTCCGGGAGTGGATGTACGAGAGAAGTCCGGAGCCTCAGTCCGGATTTTATGTACTAAAGCATAAAGACAAAGATGTTGCGATGATCCAGATGGATACCTTTACCGGCAGACTGGAATATGTTCTGGCGGTCTATCTGCCAGAGGAACTTCCTGTCGGATGCAGAGCAGATGGTAAGAGCCTCTCAAATTGGTGGAGCCTGCGTGCGATCCCGGATTCGAGGAAAGACCTGCGTCAGGTCCTGAGCAGGACAGGGGTGGAGACAAGTCAGGCACTTCTGCTCCGTTCCTACGGACTGAGCCTCACAGATCATTACTGGGTACAGCCGATCGACAGAGAACTGTACTGGAAGGACCTGAATTTCTTTGAAAATGATTTTTCCGAAGAACTGGGGAATCTTCTGACCGATTCAGAGGAAGATGTAAGAGAAGATGTGGAATTGTTACGGGTTTCTCCATCTGCATCCGTAAATGGAGACATGAAGAAGAAATGGATCATAAGAGATGGAGTGCGGAGCCTTCTGAAGGTAAATACAAATCATTATGGGCAGCAGGCGGTAAATGAAGTGATCGCAGGCAGGATGCACGAGCGGCTTGGCTGGAAGGATCATGTTCCCTACAGAGTGGAAAAGATCAGGATCGGAGGGCATGATCATCCCTGTTCTATAAGCCCTCTGTTTACTTCAGAGACAAAAGAATTTGTCCCGGCATATCAGCTTCTGATGGATCATAAAATACCAAATGAGAGCTCTCTCTATGAATCGCTGGTGCTGATGGCTGTCGAAATGGGGATGGAAGAAGAAAAAGTCCGCCGTCAGCTGGAATATATGATCATGACTGACTTTATCCTGTCAAATACGGACCGGCATCTGAATAACATGGGATTTCTCTACGATCCAGAGCACCGTCGGTTCACGGATATGGCGCCAATCTTTGATACGGGGAATGCACTTTTTTATGATCGGGCGGTGATCCCTCATAAAGAAAATCTCCTGGATATCAATGTCAATTCTTTTTGCAAACGAGAGGCAGATATGCTCCGTTATGTAAAAAAGCCCATCCTGGATGTGGAAAAGCTTACGGATTTCCCGGAGGAAGCGGAAAGCCTTCTCCGGCAGTACACAGATATGCCTGGCGGGCGTGCCGGCGAGATCGCAGAAACGATCAGGGAGAAGACTGCATATCTCAGCCTGTTTCTGAATGGAAAGAAGATATGGAAAAAGGAGCAGTATTGGTGATGGAAGAGAAAAAGAAGATCGCGATGAGACGGGAGGGCAGCAAACTATTTATAGGAGAAGATCCTCAGCTTATCGTAAACCTGGAGACTCAGGAAAATCACATTAAAACAGGGGAACGGCTGCTCACATATCACCGGAGGGTCGGACTTAGTCCGGATCTGCTCGAAGGAAAGCGGCCGAATGTCCTGGAGACGGCGGTAGAAGCTTATTATATGCAGGCATGCCGGACAGCAGAAGGAATCCTGGCGGCAGAAGCATACCGGGAGAGAAGAAAACGCTGAATGGGAATGATAGAGAAAAAGAAAGCGGATCAAGAAACGAGGGTGCCCTGTTCTACAGAGCATCCTCGTTTTTGCCCTCCGGCAGGATAAATTCAATCTCATAAGCCCCTTCCCCGTTCCGCGGAAAGAGCACCCTTCCCCCGTGAGCCGAGATGATCTGCGTCACGATGCGAAGTCCCATGATGTGGAGATTGCCCTGTTTGTCAGAACGTCCCTGGAGTATGTCAACGACCGCTCTGGGGATACCGGGACCGGTGTCTGAGAACCGCCAGATCACATTCCCGGAATCGGAGAACAGGGAAGCACGGATATGGCAGCCCTCCGGGTTATGGCGGATGCTATTGCCGATCACATTTCTCAGGGCGCGCTTCATAAGACCGGTGTCGCCGGTGAGACGGAGCTGTTCCGCTTCGTCGGAAATCTTTACGTCGATCTCATAGCAGTCAGAGAGCCCTTCATTATAATAGTCCGCTGCGATCTCCCGTAGGAGAACAGCCGGGCGGTATTCTTCCATGTGGAGCGGCTGGGCATTGTACTCCAGCTTTGAAGTCAGGTTCAGGTCCGAGATGAGCTGACGGATGATCAGGCTCTGTCTGCGGATGCTCTCTGCCCGCTGATGATCTTCCGGAGAGAGATCTTCTTCTGAGGCCAGCGCCTCAGCGTATCCTGTGATCAGGGCAAGGGGCGTGCGGATGTCGTGGGAGACGCCGGAGATCCATTCTGTGCGGGCGTTGTCCCGCTGCCGCAGCTTCTCGGACTGGCGTTCCAGTATACGGGAAGTCTGGTTCAGTTTCCGTGCAAGTTCTTCCGTGATCCCTTTTTCTGACAGCAGGACGGGGCGGCTCTCGGCAAGGGCGTCCACACCCCGGGCGATGGGGCGCAGGGAGCGGTAAAAGCGATACCCGAACCAGAGTGCCAGAACGAAGATCAGGACCGAATTCAGTACAAAGAAGATAACGATGTACTGGTAGAGCGCGTCCAGATAGACGTTGTTGAACACCAGGATGACACGGAAAAACCTTCCCGGATCCTGCCCCAGGACAAGAAGCCCCTTCCCGTATTCCCACACACGGACCGGATAGTCGTTCAGATACCATCGGCTGAAGGACGCTACATCTGCCAGGGAATAGGAGCGGGGAAGTCCCTCCGGGAGCTGCCATTCCCAGACGGCATCTCCGTTTTCGTCCAGCAGCATTCCCCAGATATATTGATTCTTGTTCAGGATGTCGATGCCCTGCTGAGAGATCCGCCATCCTTCCGGTGTCTCTGTGAGCTGGGACGCAATATCTTCCATCTGCCGGGAGGCGGAAGTAGAAGAAGTCCCCTCCATCTTATTGAGTCCTTCCTCATATTGCAGCGCTACATAAGACAGTGCCAGGATGTTGAGCAGTACGACAAAGACGACCAGCAGTATGGTGCTGGAGATGTAGCGTCTTATGATCTTAAACAGACTTTTCATCGCTCTTTTCCTCTTTCTTCAGACGGTATCCAAGTCCGCGGGCAGTCAGAAGCCACTTCGGCGACGAAGGATCGTCCTCGATCTTTTCTCTCAGGTGACGGATATGCACCATCAGCGTATTTTCATATCCGTAATAAGGATCTCCCCACACCGCCATGCAGAGGGCGTCAAATGTGACGATATTTCCACGGTTCTGTGACAGCTTTTTCAAAAGCTGCAGTTCTTTGGCAGTGAATGAGGTTGTCTTTCCACGGTATGTCACAGATGCTTCTGCGAACGAGATACGGTGCTCACCGAGCAGAAGGACATCTGGCTCTCCGGAGGATGGAGTGAAAGCAGGATCCCGGAAGCGTGGATCGCCGAAGCTGTCCCCGTAACTGCCGATCCCGTTCCCGGCAGAAGAGCCGGTGAGCCTGGCGCCGGAAAAATAGGTCCGCTTCAGCACTGCGTTCACCCGCAGGAGTAGTTCCTGGGAGAGGAAAGGCTTGGTGATGTAGTCGTCCGCCCCGAGACCCAGCCCGAACAGCCGGTCATTGTCCTCGTCCTTTGCGGAGAGAAAGAGGATCGGCACTTCCGAGATGTCCCGGATCCGTCGGAAGAGGGAGAAACCGTCCCCGTCAGGAAGCATGATGTCCAGGACCACCAGCTGCGGGGCTTCCTCCCGGAACATGCTCATCCCCTGTTCGCAGGTGTGGGCGCAGGATACATTGGAATAGCCGTTCCGCCGCAGCATGTCCCGGACCATGTCTGCCAGTTCCACGTTGTCGTCTATGAGCAGGATCCTGCTGTCATATAAGTTCATTGATATCGTCTCCTTCCGGTTGGGGTTCTGTTCAGAGTATAGCACGGATAAGGGGAGGGGAGACCAGATTTTGTTGGAATTAAGGTAAAAATAAGATAGCCTTCATCGCTGGATAAGTCCGGACACCTATACTGTAGCTGACGCCGGAAAAAGGGGCGTGACAGAGGAACTGTCAGAGTACACGTCTCGGTGCAAAAGACTTAAATGCGGCTGCCGGCGATGAAAGGAGACGACATACCATGGAAAACATCATAACGACAGATTCACTGACAAAGAGATACGGTAAAAAGTATGTGGTAAAGAACCTGGATCTGTGTGTGCCGACGGGAAGCATCTACGGCTTCCTGGGACCGAACGGGGCGGGAAAATCGACTACTATGAAGATGCTTCTGGGGCTGGCGAAGCCCACCGGCGGTGAGATCCGGATTTTTGGAGTCCCTGTGGAGGAGAAGAACCGGCTGAAGATCCTTAAAGCTACGGGCTCTCTGATCGAGTCGCCTGCACACTACGGGCACTTGAGCGGCAGAGAGAACCTGCAGATCATATGTACCCTGAAGGGAATCCCGGAGTCGGAGATCGATTCTGTCCTGAAGACAGTGCGGATGGAGAACCAGCAGGATAAGAAGGTGAAGAATTATTCTCTCGGGATGAAGCAGAGACTGGGGCTTGCGGCTGCGCTTCTGGGGCGGCCCAGGCTGCTCCTTCTGGACGAACCCACCAATGGACTGGATCCGGCAGGCATACAGGAGATGAGAGAACTGATCTGTTCTCTGCCGGAGCGGTTTGGGATGACTGTCCTTGTCTCCAGCCATCTCCTGAGTGAGATTGACCAGATGGCGACCCACGTGGGGATCATCAACCAGGGCGAACTTCTTTTCCAGGACTCCCTGGCAAGCCTCCATCAGCACAGCCGGGTACGGATGCGTATTCGGACCACGGACGATGGAAGGGCTTACCGGCTCCTTTCCAGGGCAGCTCTCCCGGTACGGCAGGACACCCAGACCGGAGAAGTGATGCTCGACTCCACAGAGGATGACAAAGTCCTGAGGAGCGGAAGGCTTCTGGCAGAACATGATATCGGTCTTCTACGGCTGGAAGAGTGCCAGGTGAGCCTGGAGGATATCTTCCTGAAGCTGACCGGAAAGAAGGTGAGCTTATGAGCAGAGATATGAGCGGAATAAACGGGGAGAAGGAAAGAAAAAGCCAGTACAGGTCAGGTGCGGCGGGAAAAAGCAATGGAAGGCGAAGAACTTCCGGTCCGCATCTCTGGCTTGCGGAGCAGAGAAAGCTGCGCACACGGTATGTCTGGATCGTACCGGTGGGATTTCTGGCGCTGCTCCTTCTGTGGATGCTGGTGACGGTCCGCAATTTCAATTCCCTGGACCGGGATTCAGGCTATCAGTACATGCTCTACAGCATGTCCGTGATGAACGCCATCTTCATGCCGGTGATGCTCTCAGTGGTGGCGAGCCGTCTCTGCGACATGGAGATCAAGGGGAACACGCTGAAACTTCTCTATACACTGGAAAGACCGGGGAGATTTTACGATATAAAGTATCTGTTTGAACTGAAATATCTGATCGCCTTCAGCGGAGGGGAGACGCTGGGGCTGATCGTTCTGGGAAAGATAACGGGATTTACGGAACCGGTCCGGCCTGCCATGTTTGCCGAACATTTTATTGCCATAACAGCAGTGGGAGCTGTTATCCTGAGTATCCAGCATCTGCTGTCCCTGATGAGCGACAACCAGATTCTGCCTCTGATCGTGGGAATCGCGGGAGGTTTCCTGGGACTGTTCTCCATGTTCTTCCCTGAGGCGGTGAACCGGCTGATCCTGTGGGGATATTTCGGGATCTTCTCGGTCGCCGCTGTGGACTGGCAGAGGACCACGGATGAAACCATGTATCTGTATTACCGGCATCTTCCGGCTGCCCGGTTTGCCGTATTTCTCATTGCCGGGATCGTGATCTATCTGATCGGGAAACAGATCTTTTTGAGAAAGGAAGTGTGAGTGATGCTGCTGCGATGTATCAAGGCTGAAAATCTGAAACTGAAACATTCCATTATCTGGAGCGCCTGCATTTTTATCCCCATCATCCCGGCGGTCATGGGAACTTTTAATTATCTGAACAATGTGGGGCTTCTGACGGAGGGATGGTATTCTCTGTGGACCCAGTTCACCCTGTTTTATTCCTGGCTGTTCTATGCGCCGCTGATCGCGCTGTACTGTTCATATCTGTGGCGGCTGGAACATCTGAACAGCAACTGGAACGTGCTGATGACCGCTCCGGTCCCGGTGCGGGATGTGTTCCTTGGGAAGCTGGCGGTGATCTTCCGGGTCACGCTGTTTACCCAGGTCTGGGTCTTTATCCTGTATGTGATCTGCGGAAAACTATGCGGTCTTCCGGGCGCCGCGCCGCTGGATACGGTGCTGTGGATGCTCAGGGGAACCCTTGCCGCTGCGGCGATCGGGACCATGCAGCTCCTTCTGTCCATGGTCATCCGAAGCTTTGCCGTGCCCATCGGCATTGCGCTGGCAGGGAGCATCCTGGGATTCCTCTTCATGAATAAAGGATGGGAGCTGTACTGGCCTTATTCTCTTATGATGGCAGGGATGAACTCCAATAAGTCTGAGGATGCGCTGGGAGGAAACCTGATCCCGTTCCTGGTGAGCGTGGTGCTGTTCTTTGCAGTGTTTGCAGGAGCGGCGGTTCTGTGGCTTAAGAAGAGGGATGTGAAAGCATGAGTATATAAGAAATTTTTAAGAATTGCGTTGAGGTTTTTTTAAGCCCCGTCTATTATATTCTATATGAACACAAAAAGAAGAAACGGGGGAGATGCATGGAACAGGAAACGATCCTGGTGGTGGACGACAACAAAGAGATCGTCTATTCCATCAGCGAGCTTCTGAAATACGAAGGGTACAACACAGTGAAAGCTTACGATGGGATGGAAGCTTTGAAGGCGCTTGAGGAGAACCGGATCGATCTGATCCTCCTCGATGTGATGATGCCGAAGATGAACGGTCTGTCAGCACTTATGAAGCTGAGGGAGAGATACCACATCCCGGTGATCATCCTGTCGGCAAAGACAGAGGAAAGCGATAAGGTGTCAGGTCTCATGCTGGGAGCTGACGACTATGTGGAGAAGCCCTACAATCCGGCGGAACTCACCGCCAGGGTAAAGGCTCACCTGAGGCGGTATCATGCCTGGGGAAGCGGGGCGCCAAAAGAGGATGAGGACCGGATCGTCAACGGTGGCCTGGTGCTGGACAAGAAGCAGAGGATCGCGATCGCAGAGGGAGAGGAGGTCAGATTGACTGCTACGGAGTACAAGATCCTCCTCCTGCTCATGGAGAACCTGGGGCAGGTGTTCTCAGCGGAGCAGATCTATGAGAAAGTGTGGGAAGAGTCGGCCAGTTTCGCGGTGGAGAACACGGTCATGGTCCACATCAGACATATCCGTGAGAAGATCGAGATCGATACAAAAAAACCAAGATACGTAAAGGTGGTGTGGGGAATTGGATACAAAATGGAAAAATACAGATGACAAGAGCAAGTGGGAAGCGCTCAAGGAGAGGAATCAGGACGTAGTCACACTGATCGGCGGATCGCTCCTGCTCATGGGACTGTTCTTTATTGCGACACTGATCGCTTTCCGGGATGAGTTATGGGACGGTTCCGGGATCGTCGTGGGGGTGCTCGGCAATCTGTCGCTGGCAGCAGGCTCTGTCATGATCGTGGATATGATCATGAAAAACAGATACGGAAACTGGATGCCGGAAGGCGTGGACCGATACGGCGGGTGGAAAGAAAAAGTGCGGAAGATGGACCGGAGGGACAGAAAGATCGGGGCAGCGGCGTTCATCCTGGCATTCATCTATCTTATAATTATCGTCCAGGGGTACAGCTACTACTATTCTCCGGTATCGGGATATATGATGACCATCACGGTCCTGGTGCAGTTCCTGGTCTATGAATGGCGGATGCGAAGGTTCTGGCAGGCAAAGCTGGACGAGGTCACAGAGAAGGCGGAAGAAGAAAAGGAAACGCTGATCCGCCAGAGGATCGAGGAAGCCCGGGAGATCGAGCGGAAGAGCCTGGAGAAAGTCTCAAGGAGCGACCAGCTCAGGATCGACCTGATCACCAATGTATCCCATGACCTGAAGACGCCGCTCACTTCCATGGTGGGTTACATCGAACTGATGAAGAAAGAAGAACTGAGCGATGTGATGCGGGACTATGTGGACGTCCTCTCAGAGCGTGCGGGGAAACTGGGCGAGATGGTCAACAGCCTCTTCTCCCTTGCAAAGGCAAGCAGCGGAAATGTGGAATTGAAGATGGAGCGCTTCGAGATGAACCGGCTGATCGACCAGATCTTTGCAGATATGGATGACAGGATGAAAGAGAGCGGCCTGGAATTCATCACACAGAAGACAGAGGAGAGCACGGAACTTGTCTCGGATAATATGTACTGCTACCGTATCTGTCAGAATCTCCTGGAGAATGCGCTGAAATATTCCGCAAAAGGGACCAGGGTCTTTGTGAAGACTTATGTGAAGAATGCAGGTGGAGACGCCAGAAGGATCTGCCTGGAGATGACCAACACAGCAGGATATTTCATGGACTTTACAAAGGAAGATATCGTGGAACGGTTCGCGCGTGGAGATAAGGCGCGAAGCAGCGAAGGCAACGGGCTCGGGCTGGCGATCGTCAGTACGTATACGAAAGCGCTTGGCGGGGAGTTCGATATCCGGATCGACTGCGACCAGTTCCGGGCAGTGGTGGAACTGCCGGAAGAGAACGCCGGAGTCCGGTCTGCGGAAACAGTTCAGCCGCAGAGTAAAGCGGAAAATTATATAGAAGAAAAGACGGGGAAAGCATTGTAAAACAGGCTCAGAATGTCTATAATCAGAGAAAGAATGACACGGCCGTGAGATGGCAGGAAAGCGGGGAGAGAAACGCCGCTTTCCTGCCGCTTACGCTGCCGGGAAAACAAGAGGATGAAAAAATATGAAAAAGCTGACATTCAGAGAGCTTATATTTGTGGCAAGTATGCTGTTCGGACTGTTTTTTGGAGCGGGGAATCTGATCTTTCCCGCGTCTATGGGACAGATGGCGGGCAGCAGTATGTGGCAGGCGGCGGCAGGATTCCTGATCACGGGAGTCGGGCTGCCGCTTCTTGGCGTGGCTGCCCTGGGGATCAGCCGGGAGGACGGGCTCCTGGAACTGAGCAGCAGGGCGGGCAGAAGGTTCGGACTGTTCTTTACCTGCACGCTGTATCTGACGATCGGCCCCTTTTTCGCGATCCCCAGATGCGCTACAGTCTCCTATACTGTGGGGATCGAGCGGATCCTTCCGGGAACGGGGCAGAGCGTCGGGCTCGCCGTGTTTTCTTTCCTGTTTTTTGCTGCAGTGCTCTTCTTCTCCCTTCGCCCGGGGGAGATCCTGACCTGGGTGGGAAAAGTGCTCAATCCCCTTTTCCTGTGTTTTCTGGGGATACTGGTCGTGAGGGCCCTGATCTCTCCCATGGGCGGGATCGGGGCGGCAGAAGCTTCCGGAGCCTATGCGGACAGCGCGTTTTTTACAGGTCTTCTGGAAGGGTACAATACAATGGATGCGCTGGCAGGGCTCGCCTTCGGGATCATCGTTGTGGATGTGATCCGCTCCCTGGGAGTGGAAAAACCGGAGGATGTGGCAGAGAGCACGGTGAAGGCAGGATTGTTCAGTTCCCTCCTCATGGCAGTGATCTATATCCTGGTGACTGTCATCGGCGCCCAGAGCCGGGGCGTGTTCCAGGCATCCGCTAACGGGGGAGAGGCACTGGCGGATATCGCGGACTATTATTTCGGCAGTGTGGGAGCAGTGATCCTGGCGGTCACAGTCACGGTGGCATGCCTGAAGACCGCGGTGGGACTGATCACAAGCTGCGGAGAGACTTTTGCGAAACTGTTCCCGAAGGGACCATCCTACTCTGTATGGGCGGTGATCTTCTGTATCGTTTCGTTCCTGATCGCCAATCTGGGACTGGACTCGATCATCGCCTGGTCCATGCCGGTACTGATGTTCCTCTATCCTGTCGCGATCGTGCTGGTCGCGCTGACGCTGACAGGGAGATTTTTCGGGGACAGCCCCGTCGTCCTGCGGTGGACGCTCGGGTTTACCGCAGCTGCAGCCATCTTTGACTTCCTCCGTGCGCTCCCGGGGCAGATGCAGGATCTTGCTCCGCTGGGATGGCTGGCGGATCTCGCGGGAAGGATCCTGCCGTTTTCAGAGCAGGGGTTCGGCTGGGTGGTGCCGGCGGTCCTGGGACTGGCTGTGGGGCTGATGTGCCGGAGAAGGGAGCAGAGAAGAGGGGCGGACGTGAGATGACAGAAATGGGGGTGAGCGCATGACGCTTCATACAGTGCTGGTCAAACCGGCTTCCGGACTGTGCAATATGCGGTGCAGCTACTGTTTTTACTGCGACGAGATGGAAAAACGTGAAGAAGGAGTCCGCGGGATGATGTCCGTGGATACGGCGAAAAACCTGATAAAAAAGGCGATGAGGCAGGCAAAAGACGAGGTCTGTTTTGCCTTTCAGGGGGGAGAGCCGACTCTGCGGGGGCTTGATTTTTTCCGGGAGGTGGTCCGGCTTGAGGAGCGTTTCAACCGGAGAGGCATCCGTGTGATAAACACGCTTCAGACAAACGGGTACGCCATTGATGAGGAGTGGTGCCGTTTTTTTAAGGAACATGATTTTCTGATCGGCATATCGGTGGATGGGACAGAAGAACTGCATGACAGATACCGGCATGACGCGGCGGGAGGTCCGACCTATTCGCGGGTCAGGCGGGCTGCAGAGCTGCTTGACAGGTACGGCGTGGCCTACAATATCCTCACTGTCGTGACACGCCCGGTCGCAGAGCATGCAAGAGAGATATACATGGAATATAAAAAGAACGGCTGGGATTACCAGCAGTATATCGCCTGCCTCGATCCGTCGGACGAGGAGCCGGGGAAACAGGAGTATTCCCTGACGCCGGAAGCTTACGGAATGTTCCTGACAGAACTTTTCCGGCTGTGGGAGAAGGACTGGAGAAAGGGAAAAGCGCCTTACATCCGGCAGTTTGAAAATTATATCGGGATCCTCATGGGAATCCCGCCGGAGTCCTGCGAGCAGAGAGGGACCTGCAGCGTACAGTGCGTGGCGGAAGCGGACGGAAGGGCATACCCGTGTGATTTTTACGCCATGGACGGATACTGCCTGGGAAATTATAATGATAACAGCATCGGGGAATTTTTCGAAAGTGAGACGGCAAAACACTTTGTGGAGGAGTCTCTGAAACACGACGAGGCGTGCAGGGAGTGCCGCTGGTTTCATCTTTGCCGCAACGGATGCCGCAGACACAGGATGCAGGATGAGGAAACGGGGCTTTACAGAAATCATTTCTGTGCGGGATATCAGATGTTTTTTGAGAAATGTGCTCCGAGAATGAAAGAGATCGCTGACTATCTCAGTAAATGAGACAGTCAGCGATCTTTTCTAACGGCGTCTGTGCGGTCTTATTCCGTAACGGCGCAGAAGCCTTCGGCGTAGAATGCGCCTCCCATTGGCAGGTTTTCCGTAAAGAGAGTGACCGTATTTCCGTCCTGGCGGAAATGCACCGGAGTGCCGGTCCGCATACAGGTGACGGCTTTTACAGGCCTTTCGGAGAGAAGAGAGATCTGCTCCGGAAGAGAGGGAGTATCTCCGTATGCATAGAAGACATATATTTTGTCCTTTTTCTGTGTATAGAACAGATCTTCCCCGAAATACGGAGCGCAGATGCGCGTCCCATATATGCCGTCTCCGCAGATCTTAAGCCATGCGCCCATGTCCTGCAGAGAGCGTACCGCAGGAGCGGGAAGCTGTCCGTCCGGCTGCGGCGCGATATTGAGAGCCAGATTTCCGCCTTTGCTCACAACGTCCAGGAGGAGAAGGACAAGCTGATGCCCGCTCTTAAACGTATCCGTGTAGTGGAAAGAAAACTTTTTTCCCACGGTCGTACACGTTTCCCACGGGACACTGAGGGCTGTCTCCGGTACGGTTTTTTCCGGCGTGATGAAGTTCTCATACTCTCCGCCGCAGGTGCGGTCAGAGACGATCAGGTGGGGCTGGGAGGAAGAGCGGATCTCCTCGACGATCTCTCCGAGGCGGATATCCTGCCCCAGATTGTCGGGGCGCACCCAGCCGCCGTCCAGCCACAGGACATCGACTTTGCCGTATCCGGTGCAGAGTTCACGGATCTGCCGGTGCGTGAACTGCACGTATTTCTCCCAAAGCTCAGGATTCTCCGCGATATCATAATTTACATTTCTGTCGGTCGCGGGACCGAACTGAGGAGCCCAGTAATACTCGCTGTTCCAGTCCGGTTTGGAAAAGTACACAGAGATACCGAGTCCCTGTCTGCGGAATTCCCGGAAGAGCGCGCCCACGATGTCCGCATCTTTATGCGTGTGGAACGGGCAGCTCTCTGCCGTGATCTTATAGTCGGTCGTTTCTGTGTCATACATACAGAATCCGTCGTGATGCTTTGTCGTGAAAAGCAGGTATCTGAACCCGCACTCAGCAGCCAGCCGTGCCCATCCTTCGGGATCAAATTTGACGGGATTGAATGTTTTGTTCGCGTCCCGGTACTGCTGCTTGCATGTCTCGATATCATCCCATGTCATGTCTTCCTGACTCCATGAGGCGTCCCCGTCGCATAGCGGCCAGCTCTCGTAAGTGCCGAGCTGGCATCCGGGCGCCCAGTGCATCATCAGACCCAGTTTCTGGTCCATAAACCATTCCAGATGCTCCCTGACTGCTTCTGATCTCGGGGGAATGTATTCTTCCGGTGCGGTATAGTTGTGTATACCGTTAACGATAAGTGTTTTAGCCATGATATTCTGCTCCTTTTCTTGTATCCGGACAAAAAAACCGGACGGTTTCTTCTAATATACCGCCCGGCTGTCATATTGGAAAGAGTCATTTCTTTTCATCAGGTGTACTTTTTTTATCCTGGCAGATCGTAAGCGTAGCGGCAAGGCGCCCGTTTTCATCGATAGAAAATGAGAGGCCGCTGTTTCCTCCGAAATGCAGACGGATGCGCTCGTTTACGTTGCGTATCCCGAATCCGTGGGAGACCTTCAGATCCACGTCCTCGTACCGGAGATAGGCATTGAGTTTGTCGGGATCCGCGCCCCTTCCGGTATCGGTCACCTGCACGAAGAGCCTGCCGCCTTCCTCCCATGCACGGAGAAAGACAGTGATGCCGGCGTCCTGGCGCGTGATGCCGTGCCGGATCGAATTTTCTACCAGAGGCTGCAGAGTGAATTTTGGGATAAAGATCTCTGTGTCCGGCTGGTATGCCGTGATCTCAAGCCGGATCTCCTGGCGGAAACGCAGTGTATAGATGGAGATATACTCCCGGATATTTTCCACCTCTGTGTGGATGCTGACAAGCTGGTCGGGTTCTGTGATGCTATAGCGCATCAGATTGGCGATAGAGTCTACCGTGGCGGCGATATCGTCCTGATCACGCATCAGCGCCATGTAGTTCACGGTATTCATGGCATTTAATACAAAGTGCGGATTCATCTGTGCCTGAAGCGCCTTCAGTTCGCTGATCCTTCTTTCTTCTGCAGATCTCTGTATCTGTTCGTTCAGCCGGTTGACACGGCGGATCAGATCTGCAAAACTGGTGTTCAGCCGGCGGATCTCCGTCGGACCGGAGCCTGAAAACGCCGACAAGTCTACACTGCGCGTGTCCTGGATGCTCTCGATCTTCCGGGTCAGCTGAACCACCGGACGGGTGATGCCTCTTGAGAGCAGAAGGGAGGACAGTGCGCCGATGACGAGGAAAAAGAGCGAGCAGAACAGATAAGGGAGCATGACGGTGTGGAGCTGTTCCGTGATATCGCTGTATGGCGTAAGGAAGAGGAGCTGCAGTCCCCAGTCAAGTTCCGCCGAACTGTATATATAAGAACTGCCGTTCATCCCCAGCCTCTGATGAGAGGTGTCTCCAAGAAACTGTTCCGCTGCGTCCGACAGGTCGGGAAGTGTGTCCGACTGGTACAAAAGGGCTCCGTCACGGCTGAAGAGCGCAAATCCGCTGTTGGCTGTGAGCGGATGAAAAGAAAAGATCTGCGGGATGCGGTTCGCCGGCACACGGCAGAGGAGTACTCCGACCCCGTCTTCCAGGCGTGGACCGGAATAATGGCTGTTCTGGAGCTTTTTGGCAAAACAGAGATACCCGTCTTCTCCGTCTACAAAAATATACTGGCGTGAGACCTGGTCAAGTGCATGGCTGTACCACTCGCTGTCAAGGACAGTGTCTGCACTGAAGAGACGGCTGACGCGCCGGACCGTGGTATCAGAGCCAAAAAGCGTGCTCACCGGAAGTTCCGGATTGATATAAAGTACGGAAGAAAACCCTTTGTTGGACAGGGTAGTCTGGGAATTCAGGATATAAGCTATCCGGCTGTTCAGCTCGGATTTCGTCTGAAGATCCTCCAGCCTGTCATCGCCAACCGGTCTGGAAAGCAGATTCCCCAGCTCCTCATCTGAGGTATACATATAAGTGAGCTGGTCCAGCTCCTGCGTGAAAAGGCGGCACAGAGAGTTGTTGGCGTCCACCAGAGAGTCATATGACGCCAGGATCTGGTTGGTGATGGAATGCTGGAAGAGGCCATAGGTGACCAGGTTCAGTGTGATCAGTATGCCGGAGATGATCAGGCATATGATCAGAAAGCTGCGTTTGGTGATGCTCATGAATGTGCCTCCTTTTCGGGAAGGTCAGGGTGAAGGTCCCTTGAACTGTAGAGATTGCGGTATTCGCTGGGAGTCATGCCTGTCTGTTTCTTGAAAGATCTGGCAAAATAGTGCGGATCTTCGTATCCCGACCGGGCGCATACGTCTTTGATGGGGATGGAGATATCCTGCAGCAGTTCCTGGGCGCAGAGCAGACGCTGGCGGGAAAGATAGCTGCTGATCGTCTGTCCCATTGCCTGTTTAAAGACCGTGCTCAGATAAGGAAGAGACAGGTTGGCGCGGTCTGCAAGCTGGGAGATATTAAAGCCGGGATCAGAGAAACATTCCTGGATCACCTGGATACAGTGCGCCACGATCGGCTGTTCATATTCACTTTTCCTGTTCCTGGCGTACGCCATGAGCTCCTGGCAGCGGGTGTAAAGATAAGAAACCCGTTCCGGAGGTGAGGAGAGATCCCAGTAGTCGTCCATCCCCTGCTTTTTCATGTCTTCAAGAGAGGACTTATCTTTGCCGATCTCACTCTGGTAGGAAAAGGTGTAGTTCAGCAGTGTAGAGCCGAGCGTGCCTGCCGTGTCATGGAGGAGCGCTTCGGCAAGCACTCCGTCGTGCAGAAATTCATAGACGGTTTTCTCATCTCCACGCCGCAGAAGGGAGAGCATCCGGTCTTTCAGAGCCTCACTTCCGGTCAGGCGCCGGATCTCTTTCTTTGCCGCAAGGTCCTTGCCTATCTTCGTGAGAAGAAGTTCCAGTTCTTTTATCTTCTGCCTGGTGACAGGCTTCAGGATGTAATCTGTCACGCGGTACTGCAGCGCTTTCTGCGCATATTCAAATTCACTGTGCCCGCTCAGGAGGATGATGCGGGTGCCGCGGTGATTCTCGTACAGATAGCGGGAAAGTTCTATGCCGTTCATGCGGGGCATCTTGATATCTGCGACAACGACATCGGGAGGGTTGTCCTCGATCATCGAGACGGCTTCCACCCCATCTGTGGCGCAGCCTGCCAGCTCGCCGTTGAAATCATCCCAGTGCAGCATCCTGCACAGCCCTTCAAGGGCAAGATAGTCATCGTCCACAAGCAGTACTTTTATCATAGATATCTTCCTCCTCATCTGTAACTCACATTTGATAACGATCTGTAACGATCATCGGGTATTATAGCATATGCCTGACGGATTTGTGAATTATTTCCTAAAAATAATGAGGAGAGGTACTTTTTTTAGGCAGATAGCATCAGATAAAAAAGATGCACCTCATATGAAAATTGTGCCGTTGTTGAAGTTCGGGCACGGATGATACACTTTACGTAGAAAAACACGGAAAGAAAAGGGGAATGTTATGAAAACTACAACTACAAACCCGGCTGTCGTGAAAAAAAAGAAAAAAAGTTTCTGGCAGGTATTTAAGAAAAACCTTCCACTGACTATCATGGCAGCGCCGGGACTGATCGTTATGATCCTGTTCCGCTACCTTCCTATGTCGGGGCTGCTCCTGGCGTTTAAGCGTTTCAGTGTCAGAGACGGGATCTTTGGGAGCGAGTGGATCGGATTCGACAATTTTGAATTCCTGTTCAAGACGACGGATGCGTGGATCATCACTCGAAACACGCTGCTCTACAATGGAATGTTCATTATCCTGGACCTTGTGATGGCGGTTGCTATGGCGATCGGTCTGAATGAACTTTTGAAAAAACGCAGGGCAAAGATCTATCAGACGATCTTTATGGCGCCTTACTTCCTGTCCTGGGTTGTCGTTTCATTTATGGCATTTTCGCTGTTCAGTGTGGACGACGGTCTGTTCAACCACCTGCTCAATTATTTCGGGTTTGCCGGAGTGGACTGGTACTCTGAGCCGGGAAAATGGCCGTTTATCCTGACGTTTTTCCAGATCTGGAAAACGATCGGATACTCTACGGTCATGTACCTGAGTTCTCTGACAAGCATCCCGAACGATTACTATGAAGCTGCGGTGATCGACGGGGCGACAAAATGGCAGCAGATCAAAAATATCACTCTGCCGTGCCTGAAATCTATGATGATCGTTCTGACGATCCTGGCGATCGGAAGGATCTTCTACGCTGACTTTGGTCTGTTCTTCCAGCTTCCGAGGGATTCGGGACCGCTGTATGATGTGACACAGGTTATTGATACATATGTATACAGAGCGCTCAAAGAGACCGGAAATGTCGGCATGGCATCTGCGGCAAGTTTGTACCAGTCGATTGTAGGATTTGTCCTTGTGGTAGGAACAAACCTCGTCGTACGGAAGATAGATTCGGACAGCGCATTATTCTGACAGGAGGGGTTACGGATGAAAAGTATATTTAAGAGGAAAAAGAACAGGGATGAAGGGGTCCCTGATCTGACGATAAACCGGATATCCAAAAAAGCTGATATCGTGCTGAATATCTGCTTCTCCGTCTGGACTCTGGCCTGTGTGCTCCCGCTCCTGCTCGTGGTGATCGTGTCGTTCAGCAGTGAGCAGAGTATTTTTGAAAACGGGTACAGTTTCTTCCCGTCTGAGTGGAGCCTGGCTGCATATGAGTTTTTCTTTAAACTGGGAGACCAGCTCATCCGCTCCTATGGGATCACGATCTTCGTGACTGTAGTCGGAACGCTGTTCAGCCTGGCGATCAGTGCAAGTTTTGCATATGTGCTCAGCCGTAGCGATTATGCATACAACAGGCTGTTTACGCTGCTGATGCTCTTTACGATGCTGTTCAACGGAGGAATCGTTGCAACATATATGGTGAACACACAGATGCTTGGTCTGGGGAACAGCGTATGGGCACTGATCTTCCCGATGTCGTTCAATGCATTCTATATCGTGGTGCTGAGGACCTTCTATAAGAGTATACCGGTTGAGCTGATAGAGGCCGCGAGAGTGGACGGAGCCACTGAGTTCAAGACATTCTTCCGGATCGTGCTCCCGCTTTCCAAACCGGGTATCGCAACGATCGGTATGTTTACGATGATCGCATACTGGAACGACTGGTTCCTTGGAATGCTCTATATCATAGATCAGGAAAAATATCCTGTGCAGACGCTGCTGTGGAGTATGCAGAACAGTCTGGAATTTATGAAACAGTCTTCGGCAAATGCACTGGAATATGCCGAGATGGCAGCCAATGCGCCGACTGACAGCGGACGTATGGCTCTTACCGTACTTGTAGTCCTTCCAATCCTTCTGGCGTATCCGTACTTCCAGAAATATTTCGTAAAAGGACTTACAGTAGGCGGAGTCAAGGGCTGATATACTATGTATTCAGAACGCAGGGCGTTTTGATAGATTAAATCTTTAAGAGGAGGAAAAATTATGAAACTGAGAACAAAGCGGTTACTCAGCATTGGTCTTGCGGCGGCTATGACAGCAGGGCTTCTGGCAGGGTGCGGACAGAAAGGCGGATCGGACAACGGTGGAAGTGACGAGGATGGCATCACTACATTGACATGGTATATGTCCATCAACCCGGTGGCAGCGGATACAGATAAGGTGATCGAGAAACTCAACGAGTACACACGCGAAAAGATCGGTGTGGAGATCGATTACAATGTGATCGCCAACCCGGATTATAAAGAAAAGATGCCGAACCTGATCAATGCAGGAGAGTATTTTGACATCTGCTTTACAGCAAACTGGACGACAGACTATCTTCAGTTTGTAGGCAAGGACGCATATCTGGATATAACAGAACTCCTTCCGGAATATGCAAAAGAAACATATGATTTCATTCCGCAGGAAGTATGGGATACAGTAAAGGTTGACGGACAGATCTACGGTGTTCCTTCCTATAAAGAGATGGGATGGCAGGGCGGAATCGTGTACAACAGCGATCTCGCTGAGGAATACGGTATCGATATGAGCCAGGTTTCTACATTAGAGGATTATACAAAAGTCCTTGAGACAGTTGCAGAGAAGTCAAAAGCAGCAGGACAGGATGTGATCGGTGTATCAGGCCTTGTCAATGCATGGCCGATGGCTGCTCCGTATGAATCTCTTTCAGGAAATTCCACACTCCCGGCAGTTGCGGCAGTACCGGAATATAACAACTTCGAAGATATGGCAGGACAGACTGTGTTCAACCAGTATGCGAGCGAAGAATACATGAACTACTGCAAGACAGTTTATTCCTGGAACAAAGCAGGATATCTCGGCGGAGATCCGGTCAACTATGACAGCGACACAGCAAACCGCGATAATGATTTCAACAATGGCAAGCTGTTCTCCTATTTTATCAAGAACGCACCGGGTAATGTAGAGATGATGTCAAATTCAAGCGGACATGGTGTAGGATTTGTATCTCTTATGGATCCGTTATTCGAGACAACAAGTGTACTCAGCGGCGGAATCCTTGCGATCTCTTCTGCAAGCGAGCATCCGGAGAAAGCTCTTGAGTTCATCAACCTTCTGAATACAGACGAGTATGTTGGAACGCTGATCCGTCATGGTATCGAGGGAGAGCACTATACAGCGGTAGGTGATGACCAGGTTGACAGAACAATGGGCGGAACACTGGATCCGGCAGACAACGGCTACGACTATACATACGGATGGCAGTTCGGAACACCGTTCAACCAGAAATGGGATATCAGCTATCCGGATAATATTGAAGAACTGTTCCAGGAGTACAATGATTCTGCTGTCATCTCCCAGAACAACGGTTTCTCCTTTGATATGACACCGGTTGAGACACAGGTTGCGGCACTGACTAACGTGATCGCAGAGTATGGTCCGTCTCTGGAGACAGGATCTGTAGATCCTGAGCAGTACATCCCGGCATTCCTTGAAGAACTGGAAGCGAACGGGGCACAGGATCTGATCGATGAAGTGACGGCTCAGGTTGAAGAGTTTCAGGCATCAAAATAGATGATCCATAACGTTACAGCTGGACTGTAACTCTAAAACCGGCACTGCCAGACGGCGTGCCGGTTTTTACTCTACGGGAAAGTCCTTTTGGGCTCCCTGCAGGATGAGCATGAAAAAATCAGTAAAGAGGAGTTTGGAAATGAAACGACCGAATATATTATTTGTCCTGACGGACGACCAGGGCGCATGGGCGATGCGATGCGCCGGAAATACAGATATCTATACGCCGAATCTGGACCGGCTGGCAAAACAGGGGACGAGATTTGACAATTTCTTCTGTGCCTCTCCGGTATGCAGTCCGGCAAGGGCGTCCATATTGACAGGACGGATCCCTTCACGGCACGGGGTCCACGACTGGATCCGCTGCGGCAGCCTTGACAGGGAAGCGCTCGGAGAGTACAAAGACCATCCGTATTTTGCGAATGAGGACAAGCCGGTACGCTATCTGGACGGTATGACGACTTACACGGATCTGCTCGCAGATAACGGATACTGCTGTGCCCTTTCCGGCAAATGGCACCTCGGAGACAGCATGAGCCCTCAGCACGGTTTTACGGACTGGTTTACGATCGGAAGAGGAGGCTGCCTTTACATGGAGCCGGATGTGATCGAGAACGGAGAACTCAGGATAGAGAATCGTTACATCACAGATCTGATAACGGAACATGCCCTGGAAGATATTGATAAATATGCGGACAGATATAAGACTTCAGACCAGCCATTCTATCTGAGCGTCCACTATACGGCTCCCCACGATCCCTGGGATGCGGATCAGCATCCTGCGGAGTATGTGGATATGTACAGGGACTGCCAGTGCACCGCGACGCCGGACGAGCCCCTCCATCCCGACAGGATCCCCACAGCTCCCGGAGGCACCGGGGAGGAGAGAAAACGTCTCCTGAGAGGGTACTACGCCGCGGTCACAGCGATGGACGCGGGAGTCGGACGGCTTCTGGACCGTCTGGAAGAACTGGGGATCGCGGATGATACCCTGGTGATATTTACCGCAGACAACGGCATGAACATGGGGCATCATGGCATCTGGGGAAAAGGAAACGGAACGTTTCCTTTCAATCTGTTTGACACGGCGGTGAAAGTACCGTTCATCGCACGCTGGCGCGGCGTGATCCCCGCGGACAGGGTCACTGAGAGCATGTGCAGCCATTATGACATTATCCAGACTCTGAAGGAACTGCTCGATCTTGACGGCGAACTGCCTGAGGGGCTGCCGGGGAAGAGTTTCGCTCCTGTACTGACCGGCGCGTCAGATACGGATAATCATGTCGTTATCCTTGATGAGTATGGCTCAAGCCGGATGATTCGCAACCGGGAATGGAAGTATATCCACCGGTATCCGTATGGTCCCAACGAGCTCTATCATCTCTCGGAAGATCCGGGGGAGAAAGAAAATCTGATCGGCTGTCCGGAATATGAAGAGATACGCCGTGAACTGTTTGACCGGCTGCAGAGGTGGTATGTGAAATATGCAGATCCGGCTGTGGACGGGACCAGGGAGGCTGTGACCGGAATGGGGCAGATGCGCCGTCCGGGACTGTATTCCGAAGGCAGGCAGGTGTATGCGGAAACGGCAAAATACCAGAAGTGACAAACAGCCGGAAGGGAAGATATGGATCACTTCATAAAAGAGCATAAAATAAATGCATAGAAATCCGTGCGGTGCAGCGTGGACTCAGAGTACAGAGGACACGCAAAGCCGCACGGATTTTTGTTTCGCGCAGACTGGAGAAAATTGTCAGACTATTGACAATTTAACATTTTTATATTATATTATTAAAAACTTAACTATTAAGTTTTGAAATGAAATCATCTGCACGCCGGGCTATGTCCGGCAATATTCTGATATAAAGAGGTGGATCAGTATGAAATGTCAGTTTTGTAATAGAGAGAAGGTAGACCGGATCTTCTATGTTGACTGGATGGGGACGGTTTACCAGGTACCGGTGTGCGACAGCTGCCTGAATAAGATGTGGAAGCGCGCTTCGCAGTCGGGACAGACGGAAGAATTTAAGAAGTACACCGGATGGTGGCCGGGGAAACAGGAGCCCAGGCATCTGGGAGACCGCGCCTTTCCGGAGGAAGCGGTGGAAGGACTCAGGCGGAGGAGAAAGCTCGCTGCGCTGCGGATACGCTTAAGCGAGGCTGCGGAAGATGAAGATTATGAAGAAGCGGCGAGGCTCCGCGACGATATCGAAGCGATGGAGGAGGTGTGCCGTCATGGAAATTGATCTGAATCTGTTCAGCCAGCGCTCTCTGCACATTTTTCAGTCAGCGCTGAAGTTTGTCTCACATATGAAACATGGATTTATCGGAAGCGAACATCTTTTGTGGGCGCTCTCCCAGGATGCGGGGACTGCCGGAAGGGTGCTGAGGAGGAACGGGATGGACCCGAACCTGATCGAGGAATATCTCCATCAGTATGACCTTGACGCGAGAACTGCCGGAGAGTTCCGGGCGGTCCAGATCTCCCAGGAAGCAGAGCAGGTGATCCATCTGGCAGAAAGCCGTGCAAAGGCCCAGGGACATCCCAATGTGGAACCTGAGGATATCCTGAGAGGGATCCTGGACGCCGGGGAATGCGCTGCGTCCCAGATGCTCCTTTCCCTCGAGGCGGATCCGGAAGAGCTGCGCAGTGAACTGGGCGGAGGCAGCGCTCCGGTGCCGGCAGGGGAGATGGAAGGAGAAGCCCGGGAAAGCGATGAGCAGGAAGAAAATATGCTGGAAAAATATGGGACGGATGTCACGGAGAAAGCACGGGAAGGCGGCTACGATCCGATGATCGGAAGGGAAGATGTGATCGAGAGGCTGATCCAGATCCTTTCCCGCAGGACAAAGAACAATCCGGTCCTGACCGGGGAGCCGGGAGTCGGAAAGACCGCAGTGGTGGAAGGACTGGCACAGCGGATCGCGGAAGGGGCGGTCCCGGCGAATCTGAAGGATAAGAAGATCATCTCTCTGGACCTTGTAGGGATGCTGTCCGGGACCAGGTTCCGCGGCGACTTTGAAGAGAGGATGCAGAAGTTCCTGGAAGAGGCGGAAGCAGACGGGGATACGATCCTGTTCATCGATGAGCTCCATATGATCATGGGTGCGGGCGCGGGAGCCAGCGAGTCCATGGACGCCGCCAATATCTTAAAGCCGGTCCTTGCCAGAGGAGGGCTTCAGGTGATCGGAGCGACCACGCTGAAAGAATACCGCCAGCATATCGAGAAGGATGCGGCGTTTGAGAGAAGGTTCCAGCCGGTGCCTGTTGAGGAACCGGACAAGGAGGATGCGGTGAGCATCCTGATGGGACTGAGAGGAAAATATGAAGCTTTTCATGGACTGAAGATCACAGACGAGGCGGTGAAGGCGGCCGTGGACCTGTCCGACCGGTATATCCAGGACCGCTTCCTTCCTGACAAGGCAGTAGACCTGATGGATGAGGCTGCGTCCCGGATCAGGACCAGAGGGCTGGTGACTCCGCCTTATCTGACAGAGCTGGACCAGGAGATACGGAAAGTCCGCGCAGAGAAGAAGCAGGCGGCGAAGATCCAGGAGTATGAGCGCGCTGCAGTGCTCAGGGACCGGCAGGCTGACCTGGAGAAAGAACTGGAGGAAAAGCAGGCACAGTGGAGGAGATCCCAGTGCGGTGAGGTGACTGCAGAAAATATCGCGGAAGTTGTCTCAGCCTGGACGAAGATCCCGGTCACTATGCTGACAGAGGATGAGACGCAGCAGCTCCGCAGCCTGGAAAAGACCCTGCATGGCAGGGTGATCGGGCAGGACGATGCAGTGAGTGCTGTGGCACGCGCGATCCGAAGGGGAAGGACAGGAGTTTCCGATCCGGACCGCCCGATCGGCTCCTTCCTGTTCCTGGGTCCGACAGGCGTCGGGAAGACGGAACTCTGCCGAGCTCTTGCCCAGGTCATGTTCCACGATGAGAATGCGATGATCCGGCTTGATATGTCGGAGTACATGGAACAGTATACGGTGTCCAAGCTGATCGGGTCCCCGCCGGGATATGTGGGGTACGATGAGGGCGGACAGCTGACAGAGATGGTGAGGAAGAAGCCATACAGTATCATCCTGTTTGATGAGATCGAGAAGGCTCACCCGGATGTGTGGAACAGCCTTCTCCAGATACTGGATGACGGCCGGCTCACTGACGCTCAGGGACGGACAGTCAGCTTTAAGAACACCATCATCGTGATGACCTCCAACATCGGAGCACGGGAGATCACAGGAAAGGGTTCCCTGGGATTTGCCAGAAATGACGAGAGTGAGGAGAAGCGCCGGGAGGAAAACATGAAAAGCCGCGTTATGGATGCGGTGAAGATGACGTTCCGTCCGGAGTTTATCAACCGTCTTGATGAAACCATTGTTTTCCATCCGCTGAAACAGGAGGACGTCCGGAAGATCGCGTACATTCAGGTGGAGAAACTGAAGGAACGCATGGAAAAGCAGGGGATCCATCTGTACGTGGAGGACAGTGCAGTTGAGCTTCTGGCGGAGAAGGGATATGACCCGGCTTTTGGCGCAAGACCGCTGAAGCGGACCATCCAGTCCATGCTGCAGAATGCGCTGGCGGATAAGATCCTTGATGAGAAGCCGTCAGATCAGGATGAGCTGATCGTGACCGGCAAGGACGGAGAAGTGGAAGTGAATGTGAAAAAAGAGATCCGGAGTGAGGAGCTGATCCCGGTATAGAGGAGGCTCTCGGTAACGGCTGGGAACGTGCGATCTTCGGAAATATAGAAAAGAAAAAACTCCCGCAGCAGATCAGGACAGATCTGCTGCGGGAGTTTTCGTTATGCAGGGAACAGAATCTTTGTACAGAACATATAGCAGGCTGCTATCTGCTGAAAGATTCATACAGACAGTCGAGTTCCTGGATCAGCCGGATCAGTTCTTTCATATTCTCTTCGCCGAACTGCATGAGGATCTCTGACCAGAGTTCGTCGTATCGCTTCATGGATTCTTCCGCTGCGGTCTTACCTTCGGGAGTAGCGCTGATGGAGACCTTGCGCCGGTCCTTCGGATCGATCTCCCTGGTGATATAATTTTTCTTTTCCAGTGTGTTCAGTATATAGGAGATGGCGGGTTTGGAGATATGCAGTTTTTTCTGCATCTTCGGGACATCAAGGTTCATGCACGGACATTCCCGGCAGCAGGTCCCTGCGATGCTGTGGAGGATCGCCATTTCATTCATCTGCATCTCGCATTCGCTGGAGAGTGCTGCCTCAAGTTTCCTAAAATGGAGGATCGATGTAAAAAACTGTTCTCTCAGTTCGTCGCTCATGATTTCGTTAACTCCTTAATTAATAAATACTTAATAGAAGTATACACCCGGGGCGGCGGGAATTCAAGGAAAACAGATTTGTTTTGATGCTGCAGATTTCTTTTGGTACTTCAGGATCTGGGATAGAGAGTGATGCAGACCGAGAGGAAGGATGTTATAATATAGATTGTCAGACTGCAATCTATATCAAGAATGACGAGGAGGAATAAGATGAGTTTTCCAGAGAACTTTTTATGGGGCGGCGCGACCGCTGCCAATCAGTGTGAAGGTGCCTATCAGGAGGGCGGAAGAGGTCTTGCAAATGTAGACGTATGCCCGCAGGGAAAGGACCGCTTCCCGGTGGCTACAGGACGCATGAAGATGTTAAGACCGGATGACGGACATTATTATCCGGCGATGGAAGCGATCGATATGTACCATCACTATAAAGAAGATATCGCCATGTTCGGTGAGATGGGATTTAAGACGTACCGTCTGTCCATCGCATGGAGCCGCATTTTCCCGAAGGGGGATGAGACAGAGGCAAATGAAGAGGGACTGAGATTCTATGAAGACCTGTTCCGGGAGTGCCATAAATACGGGATCGAACCGCTGGTAACGATCACTCACTTTGACTGCCCGATCCATCTGATCGAGGAGTACGGCGGATGGAAGAACCGGAAGCTGATCGAGTTCTATAAGAACCTGGTGACTGTGCTCTTTACCCGTTACAAAGGTCTTGTAAGATACTGGCTCACCTTTAATGAGATCAATATGATCCTGCACATGCCGTTCATGGGCGCGGGTCTGGTATTTGAAGAGGGCGAGGATGAGAAGCAGGCAGAATATCTGGCGGCGCATCATGAACTGGTCGCATCCGCGGAAGCGACACGCATAGCTCATGAGATCGATCCGGAGAACAAGGTCGGCTGTATGCTGGCGGCAGGGATGACTTATCCGTATACCTGTGCTCCGGAGGACGTGTGGAAAGCGCAGCAGAAAGACCGGGAGAACTTTTTCTTCATTGATGTGCAGGCGAGAGGATATTATCCGTCCTATGCAAAGAAACTGTTTGAGCGGGAGAATATCACTATCGATATCACGCCGGAGGATGAGAAAGTACTCCGGGAGAACACGGTGGATTTCGTGTCATTTTCCTACTACTCATCCCGATGCACCAGCGCGGACGAGAGCGTAGCGTCCACCGACGGAAATGTATTTGCGACAGTGAAGAACCCATATCTGAAGGCGAGCGAGTGGGGATGGCAGATCGATCCCCTGGGGCTCCGCATCACGCTGAACGCTCTGTACGACCGTTATCAGAAGCCGCTTTTCATCGTGGAGAACGGGCTGGGCGCTGTGGATACGCCGGACGAGAACGGTTATGTGGAGGACGATTACCGCATCGACTATCTGCGTGAGCACATCAAGGCGATGAAAGCAGCCGTAGAAGAGGATGGCGTGGATCTGATGGGATATACGCCCTGGGGATGTATCGACCTGGTCAGCGCGTCCACCGGAGAGATGAAGAAACGCTACGGGTTCATTTACGTGGATAAGGATAATGACGGAAACGGTACGCTGAAGAGATCCCGTAAGAAATCTTTCTACTGGTATAAGAAAGTGATCGAGAGCAACGGAGAAGATCTGGAGTAGAAAGTGTTAAATCAAGGGATATTGAGAGGAGCATTCGCAGAATGATGTGAATGCTCCTCTCCTTTCCTCATAGACGGGCAATCCGCTCATAAGGCAAGGGCACCCCGGTCTTTATGCAGCGTAGATCAGTCTGCCCCTTACCGTATGGCTGAACTGTTACCTTAAGTCTGCCTGAAAGATAAATTTGATTGAAGGCAGGGAAACGGTGTGTTAGAATAAGAAAAAGCATATATTATTGAAAACCATAGTTTCAATAAAAGAGTTTTCTATTATTCTTGTTCTGCGTCA
>HHCFC02800__coassemble_1210_pt1 | contig 30291 bp, 28 predicted proteins | sample HHCFC02800__metabat2_high_PE_058 | metagenome-assembled genome bin HHCFC02800 | reverse complement strand
GATATTTGATGTAAGGAACAGTGCGATAAAAAATGAGATAATAAGTTTCAGCCCACTGGTCAGCACTGCATAAATAAGTGTGTTCTTGATTCCGATCCTCAGCGACTGTTCTTCAAAGAACATAATAAAGTTATCAATCCCACAGAACTCAAATCCATCGAAGTTCCACACTGTCAGGCTGAAAAACAGAGACAGAACGAGTGGGATCACAAACATTACCGTGAATACAGCCATCGCCGGAACAAGGAACCAGATAGAGTATATTTTCTTTTTATCCATAGGTCTCCTCTCTTCCTTTCGAATAACGGACCATCTGTAGTGTCACAGATGATCCGTTCTCTGCTCAATTTCTGATATTTTTATATGCCGGCTGTCCTGTTACCAGTCAAGTCCCAGCTGTACCGCCTGCTTCTCGCAGTCTTCATCATATTTTGCAGCCGCTTCTTCCGCTGTCGTCTGTCCGGAAGCCAGTTCCTGGCAGATGGATGCACAGTTGGCTCCTTTGACCGCAGTCTGGAACTCAAGAGCTACAGCGTTCAGCCCTGTGTCAAAGTAATCTGTCTGCATCTGTTTTACTGCTGTAAAGCATTCTTCCGGCAGTTCATATCCGTTTACACAGTACGGTCCGTTTGGAAGTTTAGCACTTGTAAACGCATCAAGCCCCTCTGTAGAAATATAGAAGTCCATGAACGCTTTGACAGCTTCTGCATTCTCTGTGTTCTTGTTCATGTAGATCGCATTCGGCTCCCATACAGTAAGCCCGCAGTTCTCCGCATCATTTCCCGGAACCGCAAAACAGCCCAGTTTGTTAACGTCTTCTCCATACAGTTCATACATATTACTCAGTGCGGATGTAAGGATGATCCAGTGTGCTGCTCCGTCTTCCATCATGATGTCGCAGCCATCGTCATATGTCGTAGCCATGTGATCCTCGTTCATATACGGAACGATATCCGCAATCTTCTGGAAACTCTCCAGACCTGCTTCTGAGCTGGCATATTTTGTCGTTCCTGCCTCAAAGTCCTCTGCAAAGTTCGGGTCGGATGCAAGTACGTTGTAGTGGTCTCCAAGATATGTGACCTGGCTGGTCCAGCTGTCCGCGTCTGTTCCCAGCACAGCAGTCTCTCCTGCTTCCTTGAGCACTTCACAGTTTGCAAGGAATTCATCCCATGTCTTCGGGATTTCCAGTCCATATTCCTCATACATATCGAGATTGTACAGAACAGCTCCCGCCTGCGAAGCCTCTGCCGGGATACCGTAAAGCACGCCGTTTACGCTCGCAGCATTGACAAAGTTTTCATCCAGCTGATCCGCATAGTCTGCTGTGATATCCTCGAAGTATTCTTCCGGATTCAGTGACGCCAGGAGCGCTCCACAGTTGTAGCTTAAAAGATCAGCCATATCGCCGGATGCAAGCCTTGTTTTTACTACATTGTCGCCATCCTCGCCTCCCGGAACCTGCTCCAGATTCACAGTAAGCCCCAGTTCAGCTTCCGCCGCTTCGATCAGCGCATTGATTCCATCCATAGAACTGTTTGATACCCACAGTATGGAAATTTCCTGTCCTGCATAGGGCAGATCAGAAGAGGCCGAGTCACCTCCTGAACCGGAATCTCCTGATCCCGATGAGCATCCCGCAAGGGAGCTGATCATCATCAGACTGAGCAGTACGCTTATAACTTTTTTCTTCATAAAACCTGTCCTCCTTTTTTGTTTCTGCTTGTTTGATTTATGTATATTTTATTTTCTGAACAGGAAAATGTATATAGACGAACCCGTTCCGGGATATGGAAAAATGCGTAAAAAACAGGTGCCTGAAACACTCAGACACCTGTTTCGTAATTCGTATCTCTCTATTCTTCCGATTATCTTGTCACAACGTCAACCGGCACGTTGAAGATCTTCGCAACTTTCAGGATCGTATCGATATGTCTTCCTGTCGCCGCCGCAAAGTGATGGGTCGGTCCGCACTCGCTCCAGCGGTTCACGAACTCTCTTGCGCCGCAGGTAAAGCGTGTTCTCATATTTGTATCTCCGAAGGAAAGGATCGGTCCTTCCTCGTTGACGCCCTCAGCCGCGATGAACTTGAAGTGTCCGTCTCCGTCCTGTGTGATCGCAAGATATGTAACCGGACCTGTGTACGGATAGAACTGAGTCAGGTATCCGCCGCCTGTCTTTCCGTGGAACACCTTCACGATCTTCATAGTCGGTTTCTTATCGGAGATATCTGCATCACCGGATCCGCTGTGTCCGATGATCGCGATGTCGTCGTTGAAGTCGATGGAGTACATCTCCGCCAGCTGTCCTGTTCCGGAGATCGTCTTCAGGATGCTCATTGCCATGGCAACCTTCATATCTCCCTCTACCGCGCACGCTGTTCCCTGCTTGATCAGCATGGAGAACGCCGGGATGAGCATGCTGTCAAGCACGCCTGCCTTGCCCTGTGCAAATCCGTCATAGTGAGAAGCGATCAGACCGAGTTTCTCGTCTTTTACCCACTGCTCGAAAGCGACTACGTATTTCGCCATCTCCCATACTTCCTCGATGCTCCCGCCGCCCTCGATATCGAATGTATCAAGGATATCCTGAGCTTTCGCGCGGATCGCATCCTCGTCCGTAATGTCGTCAGCGATGGCCCACATCTTCTCCCAGTCGAACTGTTTTGTATACAGGAACATTCTTCTGTACAGGTTGGACTCGTCAATGTAAAGGTCCATCATACCCGGATAAGGTCTTCCGATCTGAGCGATATTTGTATCGCGGAATCTCCTCCTTACCTGAGCCGCTTTACACCAGTCGTCGATCTCCGCCTGAACGCCCGGGTCTCCGCCCTCGACAACGCCTGTGATCACTGCGTGTCTCTTTCCGTATCTCTCAAGATCCGCTACCATCTCGCCGACTGCTCCGCATGCATAGCCTTCACCAAGCCATTTTGCGATATCTGTATGATCATAATCCAGAGCCTTGAGTTTCTGGACATTGACAAGAACAACCGGAACATCCAGATCTCTCACTGCCGGAAGCATATTGTAGGATGTAGCGTAGGTCAGAAGCTGCAGGAACACCAGGTCAACATCTGCCGCACGGAACTTGTCCCCAGCCTCCTGGGACTGCTCTTTTGTCGTGATGATACCGCCGTCAATGATCTCTACCGTATCCGGGATCGTTTTCTTGAACGCCTCATACTGAGCCTCAAATTCCGGCACCAGAGACGGGAACTGCGGCAGATATGCTCCTAATGCGATAGAAAAGACACCTACTCTTGCTCTTGTTTCAACTAACATTTTATATCCTCCTTTTACATTTTATATCATTTATACCATTTTCCTTATCGAACTGCCCCTTCCGAAAAGGGGAAGCTGTCATCTTTGCAAACGGACCGGCTCTTTTGACATCCGATCCCTTTGATCTATTCTCCCGGATCAGTACATCTTCACGTCAAACGAATCTCTCACGCATGTCCTTGCCTCGGGCAGATCTTTAAACACACCGTCATGGAGCATCTGGACCATGATGTTCCCGATGGCAGTCGCCTCAGAAGGTCCTGCGGAGACTCTGCGTCCCGTGTATTTTGCAGTAAGCTGGTTTAAGTATTCTGCATTGGAACCGCCGCCCACAACGTAGATCGTGTCATATTTATTTCCCGTGATCGCTTCGATCTCATCTACAGTATCCGCGTAGCATTTTGCAAGGCTGTTGTAGATCACGGATGAGATCTCGCCGACAGTCTCAGGCACCTGCTGCCCGCTGTTCCTGCAGAAATCCTGCACTGCCCTGATCATGCTCTCCGGCGCCAGGAAACAGTCGTCGTTACAGTCCACGATCGATGTGATCGTTTCTTTTGACGCCATATCACAGATCTCAGCGAAGGAAAGATCCTCGGTAAACTCTTTCTTTACGGACTGGATCATCCACAGCCCCATGATATTTTTGATAAACCGGAACCGATGGTCATATCCGCCCTCATTTGTGAAGTTTGCTCTCATGCTCTCCACAGAACAGTCTGCCTCTTTCCGCTCGATCCCCATCAGGGACCATGTCCCGGAACTTATGTATACGGCATTATCATCGTTTGTCGGGACTGCCAGCACTGCAGATCCGGTATCATGCGTCGCCGGAAGAACGACCGTACAGTCAAACCCGACTTCTTCCTGGATCTCTTTCGTAAAATTCCCCACAACTGTTCCCGGCATGGAGACGGGCTGGAACATCTCCCTGTTATATCCCAGAAGATCGATCAGTTCGTAATCCCAGTCGTTTGTCTTTGTACTGATGAGCTGTCCGGTAGTCGCCTCCGTGTATTCGTTCTTCTTCACCCCGGTCAGAAGGAAGTGGAAATAATCCGGCAGCATCAGTATGGCCTTTGCCTGCTCCAGATATTCCGGATGAGTCTCCTTTACAGCCATGAGCTGATATACCGTGTTGAAGAGCTGCTTCTGGATCCCGGTCCTCGCATACAGATCTTCAAGAGATATCTTCTCATAAACTTTCTCGTCCATCCCGTTGGTTCGGCTGTCACGGTATCCCACTGTCTCTCCCAGGATCCGGTCATCCTCGTCGAGCAGGACATAATCCACTCCCCAGGTGTCGATGCCCATGGTCGCCGGGATCTTTCCAAGTTCTTTGCACTTTTTCAGCCCGGCCTTGATCTCGTTAAAAAGGCGCTCCACATCCCAGCAGAGAGTTCCGTTCTTATTGTCCATCCCGTTCGGAAAGCGATACACTTCTTCAAGCTGCATCTTCCCGTCTTTCATGGATGCAAGCATGTGCCGCCCGCTGGACGCACCGATATCAACGGCTAAATAATACTTGTCCATCTCTTGTGCCTCCTTACATTTTTTTCGACTTTAACCTTATTATAATTGGTAAAAACGCACAAAAAAAGGACTTTATTTATATAAAACTACGTCCTTTTTTGCAAATTCAGTCCTCTGGTAAGGACTCTATTTTATTCACTCTGTATTCTTTTGGACTCATCCCATACTTTTCTCTGAATTTTCTGTAAAAATAACTGGTATTGTCATACCCTACGGACTCGATGATATCAGATACTGAGACCGCGCTGTTTGACAGGAGCCAGACCGCCTGCTGCATCCGTTTCTCCTGGAGCAGTTCCTTATAGGTCTTCCCTGTCCGCTTCTTGATCTCCCTGCTCAGCCAGTAGATATCCGTGTTCATCTGTTCTGCAAGTTCGGAAAGCGTGCCGCTTCTGTAGTGCTCATCGATGTAACTGAGCACAGCCGCTGTGATCTCTGTATCAAACCGGTTCCTTCCGGTCTCCATCTTGTCCATATAGTTGACGAGCTGAAGAAAGAGAAGTCCCATGGTGATCTGGGTGCAGCTCCGCTTATTTGACGAATCATAAAAGATCGTCCAGACTATATTTTCCACCAGATTCTGGACCGGCAGGATATCCGCCACATGGAAATGGAGATAGGAAGTCTCCCCATCCTTTCCGCACAGAGCATCCACGAGAAATGTCTTCAGCATATTCTCTTCTTTGCTGATCATGTTAAAAGCTGTATCAAAAAATTCCGGAAGGACGATAAAATTCACTGCGATGTCATCTTTTCCCGCAGGCAGGATCTCCTGCACCGCATTCTGGTTCAGAAAGAGAAGTTCGCCTTCCCTGAGAAGGATCTCTTTTCCGTTTATGATATGAGTCGTCGTCCCCTGGCACATGTAGATCACTTCAATGTAATTGTGCCTGTGCTCAGGAAAACGCACAAACCTGGTATGCGGGCGCACCTGGATCAGCTTTCCCTTCTGGAGCAGCTTATCGCAGTCCACGATCATTTCTTTCTTTTCCGTGTAGATCTGCTGGTCGATCTCATTTCTCCCTTCCAGGAGCTGCCGTTCCTCGTCCGTGATGACCGACAGCTCCCGGATCAGTTCTTCATGCATCCGTCGATCTCCTGTGCCAGTGCCATATATTCCTTCGCACTCCGGCTGCTCTTTTTATAAGCAATGACCGGAGCATTGTTGTCCTGGGACCACTCGATCCCGCTGTCCACCCGGATATATGTATCAAATACCTTCACGTCATCCAGTTCCTGCAGTGTCTCCAGTGTCTGTTTAAAGTAGTTCTTTCTCGTATCCACCTTGGTGATCACGATCCCGCCCATCTTCAGGTCCGGCGCGATCTGCCTTACTTCTTCCAGAAATTCAAACATATTCCCCAGACCGAACAGCCCCCATGGCGTTGCCTCCACCGGAATGATGATCTCATCCGAAGCACAGAGGATATTCATCACCCAGCCGCCCAGGGTAGGAGGAGCGTCGATCAAGATATAATCGTATCTTCCCGATTTTCTTATGGAAGAGAGCCCTTTCTTCAATATAAATTCCCGTTGCCATTTGGTAAACAGTTCATACTCGATCGAACTCATCAGTGTAGAAGAGGGGATCAGGTCCAGGCCTTCATAAGGCGTCTGCACAATATAGTCCGACAGGTCATCCTGCCGTTTGATCCCTTCATAGAGATTCTTCTCTCCCTGGGCAAACCCAAGCACCGAATCCTCATCAAAAAGCGAAAGCGACAGATTGAGCTGCATGTCCCCGTCGATCAGAAGAACTTTTCTCCCAAGTTCTTTGAGTCCGTATCCCACATTGGAACATGTTGTCGACTTGCCGCTTCCGCCTTTATTATTTGCAAAACAGATCACTTTTGTGGTTCCCATCTCAGCGTGTATCTCCTTTCCGCCATTCCATATCGTCTCCGTCTGACCCAAAATTTTTTTCGATCAGGCGGCAGTATTCTTCATACGCTTCCACGCCCTCAAACTTTTCGCGCAGCGCGTCTCTCACACCTTTATAATACCATCCCAGAGCCCCTTTGCTCTGCATCCGGAATCTTGTCCAAAGCAGTTCGCCCAGCACCGGATAATCCCGGTCGATGTCCCGCATATTTGAGAGTTTGTCCGCCAGCCCGATCATCTGCACCTCTGTCGAAGCATCCTTCAGCCTTCGTATCGTCTCTCCTTTTCTCTCCTCCCAGGACAGCGATTTGTCTTCACTCTCCTGTGACACGATCTCCGCTACCCTCGCTCCGAAACGGAGTTTCAGCACATCCTCGGTTATGCCTCCGCAGTCCTCGATCGTGTCATGCAGCACCGCCGCGCAGATGACCTCTTCATCTTTCGTCATCGTGGATACGATATCCGCCACCTCTATGGGATGGACGATGTAAGGCCTTCTCGTTCCCTTGCGAAACTGTCCTTCATGAGCTTTCGTTGCAAATTCAATGGCGTCATCAATCATGAGTTTTCCTCCTGCCTAAGCCAGAACTACCGGCTGCCCGCCTGTACAGATGTAAAACTGCTGCATCCGGGACACAGCGAACCGCATTATTTTTACATGAATTTTACTTACACGAAAATTGTAACACAAGCCGGCGGCAATCTCAACGAACTTTCCGGATAAATAAGAGGTGTTTTTCATCTGGTACAGAAGATGCATCCGTGGTATACTGGAAGCAGATTTGGAGGATACTGGACATGCATACAAAAAATGTTCTCGTGACCGGCTCTTCCCGGGGGATCGGGCGTGCCTGTGCTCTCGCCTTCGCCGGAGCCGGATATCACGTATTTATAAACTGCAGAAGTTCCATAGAGAAACTGGAAACGCTGGAGCAGGAGATCCTGGATGCCGGCGGCTCCTGCACAAAACTCCCCGGCGATGTGGGGGATCCCGATGCAGTGCGTTCTCTTTTCCGTAAGATCACTGCAGCCTGCGGCGGCCTGGATGTCCTGGTGAACAATGCCGGCATCGCCCACTTCGGGCTCCTGAGCGACATGGCAGACGAAGAATGGCGGACGGTCATGGATACCAACCTTTCCGCTGCATTTTACTGCTGCCGGGAGGCGATCCCTTACATGGTATCAAAAAAGCGCGGGAAGATCATCAACATCTCCTCCATGTGGGGAACCTCAGGTGCTTCCTGCGAGGCTGCCTACTCTGCTTCCAAGGCAGGGCTTGACGGGCTGACCCGCGCCCTGGCAAAAGAACTCGCTCCCAGCAATATCCAGGTAAACGCCGTCGCCCCCGGAGTCATCGACACGGAGATGAACGGTAGACTGGATCCGGACGAACGCGCCGCCCTGGAAGAAGAGATCCCTGCCGGGCGCTTCGGCACGGCAGAGGAGACTGCCCGGCTCGTCCTCATGCTCTCAGAAGCCCCTTCCTATCTCACCGGACAGGTCATCGGCATGGACGGAGGGTTTCTGTAATTTCTGGAGGATGAACTGTATGCCCTGTTTTATTTCTTTGCCTTTTCAAGGAGGAACACTATGATAGATGTAAATGATCTGACATCCATCCCGACAGACTGTTCTCTGACAGAGTTTGTCGGCACTACCGTACTCGACACCATCGGACTTGTGATCCCCGGGATCGACGCCTCTCTCCTGGGCGCGATGGATCTGAAAAGATCATACCGGAGCCTCGGACTTATCAGCTCCCGCACCGGAGCGGCAGGACAGATCAACGCTGTGGACGAGGCGGTCAAATCAACCAATACGGAGGTCGTCTCCATTGAACTCCCCCGCGATACCAAAGGCTGGGGCGGTCACGGCTGTTTCATCATCATCGGCGGAGACAATGTCTCGGATGTAAGGCGTGCCGTGGAGATCTCGCTGGAATTCATTGAGAAATATGCCGGTGAACTCTATATCAGCCAGGCTGGTCATCTGGAGTTCACCTACTCCGCAAGCGCTGATCGCGCACTGAACATGGCATTCGGCGCACCTCTGGGCAGACCTTTCGGTTTCTTCTGCGGCTCGCCCGCTGCCATCGGGCTCGTGATGGCGGACCTTGCCGTAAAATCTTCTCCCGTCCAGGTCATAAAGTACATGACACCGGACCGGGGGACCAGCCATTCCAACGAGGTGATCGCTGCAGTCACCGGCGATGCGTCCGCCGTAAAAAACGCGGTCCTCACCGCCCGGGAAGCAGGACTGAGACTCCTTGTCTCCATGGGGAGTTATCCTGAGACGCCCTCAAAGCCTTATCTCTAAATTATCTCCACTCGATCCGCGCCGGCTTTCTCGGTGCGGTCCTCTGGTATGTAACCGCCGGATATCCGATGAGCATACAGCAGACCAGCGGAGCATCCGGTATCCCAAGCCATTCTTTCACCGCCGGACATGCCTCAATGATCCGTGTCAGGTATCCGCTGTAGAGTACTCCGGCGCCTTCTGCCACAGCCATATTTTCGATATTCGCCGCAGCGAGCCCTCCGTCCAGCGGGTTGTCGGAAACCACCATGATGCAGGCAGGCGTATTGAAAAACAGCCCGTCATCCTGCGGGTTATCTCTGTGCCGGCGGTAGAGGAACTTAAACAGCATAGAGTACTGCGGCATTTCCTTTTTCATCCTGTCCGCCATGGCAGGGATCTCATTCCAGAGCAGGTCTTTCAGTTCATCCAGCTGGTCCTGGATCACGATGAATCGGCATGCCTGGCAGTTTTTCGCCGTAGGAGTGTATCTTCCCGCCTGCAGGATCCGCTCCAGAGTTTCCCGCTCCATCTTCTGATCCTTAAAGTTTCTTATGCTTCTCCTGAATTTCACAGACCGCAGGAACTTCTCCGGCTCCACATTGAACCTCTCCCTGTCACATTCTTCCACATCCGCCATATCATACTCCGGGATCGCGACTGCGCTCCGAGGACAGACCGCAACGCAGTGCCCGCAATGGATACAGTCCGGTTTCCAGACTGCCTTTCCTTCCTCCACTTTGATCTTCCCGGCAGGACAGTCCTTTTCACACAGTCCGCACCCGATACATTTTTCTCTGTCTACCGTTATCATTTTTTCTGTCTCCTTTCCATTCCACGGTCCTTATGTCAAAGGACCGCGTGTCCCCACTTTCGCTCTTCCTTCTCTGTCAGACTCTTCCATAGACATCCTGAGGCACATAGGCTGTCACCCGGATCCCTTCCGGCACATATTCCTCGGACAGGAGCTGCCCACGGGTACGGATGATCTGGATCTTCCCCGCCTCGCTGAAGTCATATAGCCTCTCGATATAGATCTGGTCTCTTCGGATGATCTCCAGAAGCGCCTTTTTCAGTTCTTCCAGTCCCTGCCCTGTCTTTGCGGACGTGGGGATCGAGTAGTCTGCCTGAAAGTCTCTCGGATATCCCGGCTCTTCCAGCAGGTCCTGCTTGTTGAACAGAGTGATCACAGGTTTTCCCTCCGCACCCAGCTGGCGCAGCGTCTCGTAGACCACATGCATCTGGGTGTCCATCTGGGGATTAGATGCGTCCACCACATGGATGATGATATCCGCACGGGCCGCCTCTTCCAGTGTACTTTTAAACGCCTCCACCAGATGATGGGGGAGTTTACGGATAAATCCGACCGTATCCGTCAGAAGTATCTCCTGGGTATTATCCAGCATCAGCGAGCGGGTGGTGGTATCCAGCGTGGAAAACAGCATGGCGTCCGCCAGGATCCCCGCGTCTGTCAGCGCGTTCTCGATGCTGCTCTTGCCCGCAGAGGTATATCCCACCAGCGCCGCCACCTTGAGCCCGGACTGCTTTCTCTGTCCCCGTATCAGTTCTCTGTGCTTTTCCACATCCCGCAATTCTTTTTTCAGCCTGCTGATCCGTTCCCGGATGAGCCGCCGGTCCATCTCCAGTTTCTTTTCCCCCGGGCCTCTCGTGCCGATCCCGCCGCCGAGACGGGAGAGAGACCTTCCCAGCCCTGAGAGACGTGACGCCCTGTAACGCAGCTGCGCCAGCTCCACCTGGATCTTCCCTTCCCCCGATACGGCACGCGCCGCAAAGATATCCAGGATGAGAAGGGTCCGGTCGATCACCTTGCAGGAAAGTTCATCTTCCAGATTACCGATCTGCACACTGGTGAGCTCATCGTCACATATGACCGTGTCAGCTTCTGTCTCCCAGATCAGATCTTTGAGTTCCAGCATTTTTCCTTTCCCGATGTAAGTCCCCGGGTGGATGTTCTCCCGCGCCTGGATCAGCCTGCCCGCCACCTGCGCTCCTGCCGTCTTCGCAAGCTCCGCCAGTTCATCGAGAGAAGCCTCTTCTGACTCCTCACCGCCCGTATCGACCCCCACCAGTATCACCTTCTCTTTTGTCTCTTTCATCTCATACATCCGTCTGCTCCTCCTTACCGCTCTTCCATGCTATTCCGTCACTCCAGACGGAGGATAAAGACCGGAAGGGGCGGATCATTCTTCCGGTTATGATAGCTGTTCACAAGGACCAGCCATTTCTTCGGATCCACATCTTTCAGCCAGTCGAGCAGGACCTCCCGCTCCTCGTATCCTGTGTCTCCTCCGCTGTAGATGCACAGGCTGATCACACCGCCCGGCTTTACCAGACGCATGGCTGCTTTCACTGCCTCCAGGCTGGTGGACGCTTTTGTGGCACACGCATGGTCGCCTCCGGGAAGATATCCCAGATTAAAGACCACTGCGGAAACCATTTCTTTTACATATTCCTCCATCCGCTCATGACCGTCACAGATCAGCCTGGCACGGGAAAGAAATCCGTCCTCCTCCAGCTTTTTCCTGGTATTCTCCAGCGCCTTCTCCTGGATGTCAAACGCGTAGACTTTCCCGCCTGCGCCGGCCAGACGGCACAGGAACTCTGTATCATGTCCGTTGCCTGCCGTCGCATCAATACAGACATCCCCCTCTGCGATATATCCTGACAGAAACTGATGGCAATATTCTGTGATCTGATATTTTTTTCTTACATTCATGCTTTGTCCTCGATTTATTCCAAAAAGTCTGTATCAAAAAGGATCAGGTCCATGTGCAAAGGGGCCTGACCCTTTTCTCATCGTGTCTGGAGAAATTCCGCTTCCTTTCTGGCGTTCTCATCATCCGGATACTTTTCTGTATATGCTGTGATCTTCTCTTTTGCAGCCTCCCAGTCAGCCTGGCGTTCCAGACAGATTATCTCATTGTATTCCATCTCCCGGATCAGGCCGGCATCAGCGGCATCCTCTCCCGAACTGCTGTCTGCAAGGGCAAGTCCCGCCTGGATGTACTCCAGGGCGGAGGCATAGTCTTCTGTCTGCATCGCGCACACGCCCATCAGATTATAAAGCTGGACGGTCTGCTCTGCGCCATTGTCCACTGCATTTTTAAATGCGTCCAGAGCCTCGGCATAATTTCCCAGTTCATAGTCCGCCATCCCAAGTCCCTGGTATGCAGCGGAAATATCATCCGCATCTGCATTCTCCTCTGAGACTGCCACCTGAAACGCTTCTGCCGCTGCTTCATAGTCCCCCGCTTCCAGAGCTTCCGCCCCGTCTTTCAGCGTGCCGGCGCATCCGGAGAGCATGATCATGCTCACAGACAACATTAACAGTAACTTTCTTTTTATCCCTGACATTCTTCATACTCCTCTTATTTTAACTCTAATGTTCCGGAAATTTCATCATCCAGAACGAATTCAGGATATTGATCACCATGACCGCCATATCCGCAAGGATCGCATTCTGCATCGTCACATACCCGAAAAATGCGAGTACGATAAGGATCACCTTCATGCCGATCGCAAAGACCATGTTCTGCCTTACAGAACGCAGCGTCGCCTTCGCGATCCGGATGGCATTGATGATCCCGGAGGGCTCGTCCTCCATCAGGATGATGTCTGCTGCCTCCAGTGCGGCATCTGCTCCCAGACCTCCCATCGCGATCCCGATATCTGCCCTTGCGAGTACCGGAGCGTCATTGATGCCGTCCCCTACAAAGGCAAGCTTCTCGCCCTCCATCTGGTTCTCCATGAACTCCTCGATCTGCTCTACCTTATCCTCCGGCATGAGTTCCGCATAGACGCTCTCGATCTTGAGTTTCTTTGCAACAGCCTCCGCCACTCTCTCATTGTCCCCGGTCAGCATGACCGTGTCCAGGTCTCTTCGGTGGAGCCATTTCATCAGCCTGGAGGCGCCTTTTCTGACCGCATCAGCGATCAGGATATATCCCGCATATTTTCCGTCGATCGCCACATGGACTGCTGTTCCGATCTCTGATACAGGGGTATAGAAAAGCCCCTGCCGGTTCATCAGCCGTGAGTTTCCTATGTAGACTTCACGCCCGTCCACGATCGCCCGGATCCCATATCCCGGATAATCCTTGAGCCCGTCGATCCGTGACCGGTCGAACTCTTTTCCGTATGCTTCCCGAAGGGAGAGTGCGATCGGATGTGTGGAATAAGCCTCTCCAAGTGCTGCTGCCTCCAGCAGTTCGCTCTCTGTCATCTTCTGATAAGGCACGATCTTCTGTACATGGAACACACCTTCTGTCAGCGTTCCTGTCTTATCAAACACGAAGGTATCCACCTTGGGCAGTTCTTCCAGGAATGCACTGCCCTTGATCAGGACGCCCTGCCTGGACGCCGCACCGATGCCCCCCAGAAAAGCCATGGGGATCGACACCATCAATCCGCACGGGCAGGCTGCCACAAGAATGATCAGCCCCCTGTATATCCATTCATCCCTCGCCTCCACAAACATCATCGGCGGAAGGAGTATGGTAAGGAGAGCGATCAGGATCACGATAGGTGTATAGTATTTTGTGAACTTGTCCGCAAAATGCAGGCTGTCCGACCTTCTCTCATTTGCCCGCTCCACAAGCCGCATGATCTTTGATGCAGTGGAGTCCTGGTAGATCCTGGTGACCCGCGCCTCCAGAACGCCATTCAGATTGATACATCCGCTGTAGAGTTTATCACCGATCTTCACGGCCCTTGGCTCTGCCTCCCCGGTGATCGCTTTTGTATCGATCGTACCGCTTCCGAACGTGACCACCGCATCCACCGGGATCTTCTCTCCCGGTCTGAGGACAATGATCTGCTTCTCTTTCAGTTCCTGGGGCGGTACGATCTTCTCCTTACTCCCTACCTTCAGGTTAGCATACTCCGGGCGCAGATCGATAAACTCCGCGATGGACTTCTTTGTCCTGCTCAGAGAGATCTCTTCCACCATCTTTCCCGCCTGGTAAAAGAGCATGGCGCCTACGGCTTCCTTATACCTGCCCACAGCAAATGCCCCTATGGTGGCGATGATCATCAGAAGGTTCTCATCCAAAAACTGCAGTTTTCCAATGTTCTTAAAAAGCTCGATATAGGTTGTCGCCGAAAGTGCGATGTATGGAAGAAGGAACAGAAGCATTTCTGCTGTTCTGCTCAATCCACGGTATTCCGTGACAGTCCATGCGATCACATACAGCAGGAGACCCGCACCGAGTTCTATCCCCTTTCGTTTCGCTTCTTTTGTCATTCCCTTTTTCCCTTTTCCCTGTATTGCAATCCGCTGACGGGCTCCGCAGTGCCAAGCTGTGGATCCTCCGGACCCACAGCTCACGGGCTTCCGCCCTATGCCGCCCACATGGAAGCCCTGAGGCTGCCAGCAGCCTCGTTCTTCCCTCTGGGAGCCGCACTGCGGATTGCTTACCTGAACATTATACCCAAAACTGGGGGCTGCTTCAATATGTTTTGGGATCGTGAAGGAAATCTTAAGATGAGTTTAAGATTCCCGGCCGGGAGTTTTGTATGGGAAAGGACCGGATATATGATATATCCGGTCCCGTTCAATGTGTTATTCACTTTTTCTTTTCTTATCTGCAAAATGGATCACTCTCTGCCCTCGTCTGTTTCCGATCACATTGTCGAGCACATCATCCATATTATCTTTGTTGGCTTCCTGGACTATACATTCCTGTATCGCTTCGTTCAGTGAGAGCATCTTTTCATCCAGCTCCGACACCATCTTCGCACATTCCTGAAGGTCGCGGCTGATATATTCCGGCGCATTTCCCTCAAACTTGTAATAGATCTTATGCTCAAGGCTTGCCCAGAAGTCCATCGCGATCGTACGGATCTGGATCTCCACCTTGGTATCCACCACGCTGTCTGACAAAAAGATGGGGACGGACACGAGCATATGATAGCTTTTATAACCGCTGTCTTTCGGATTTTTAATATAGTCTTTGATGGAAAGTACCTTAAGGTCACTCTGGTTTCCGATCATCTCAGCCAACCGGTAAATATCTGATGTGAAAGAGCAGATAAGACGTACACCCGCGATATCGTTCACGTACCGAACCATATTCTCGATCGATGTCTCATATCCGTAACGCTTGAGCTTCTTCACGATGCTCTCCGGCGTCTTGATCCTGGTCTTGATGTGTTCGATCGGGTTGTACTGATGTACATGCTGGAATTCATCGTTCAGGATCTCCAGCTTGGTCCCTACTTCTTTCAGGGCTGCATTGTAAAGGAAAATAACTGTTTTCCAGCTGTCAACATCTTCATAGCTCCGCAACGCAGCCTCAACCTGTTGTTCACCTTTCATTACAGACATCCCCCATTGGTTGTTTTGTTTCCATCAAGTATACCATATTTTGTGGCTTATGTCACACAGTTCATCTTTTTTTAAGAAACAAATCGTAACAATTCTTATGATTTTTATAATTCAAGCTTCATATCCCCCGGCCTGATCCACCGTTTCTTTCTCATAAACTCAGAGATCAAAAGAGTCAGCACTGCCGGAAGGATGAACTGGATCAAAATGATCTTTGCAAACACGATCAGTTCCGGCTCGCTCTGTGTCATCACCTGCCAGGTCATGAGCGGTCCCACCAGGCCCGCTGTCCCCATCCCGGATCCCGTGGCGTTGTTCGTCATATGCAGCACTACTGTCCCCACCGGTCCGAGGATCGCGCTGGAGAGGATCGCCGGAAGCCAGATGAGCGGATGCCTGACGATATTCGGCACCTGGAGCATGGATGTCCCGATCCCCTGTGCGATCAATCCGCCGAACTTATTCTCCCGGAAACTTGCGACCGCAAACCCGATCATATTGCAGCAGCATCCCACTGTCGCTGCCCCCGCTGCGAGACCGGACAGGTTCAGGATGACTCCCAGCGCTGCAGAACTGATCGGAAGTGTCAGGATCATTCCCATCAGGACTGACACGATGATCCCCATAAGAAACGGCTGCTGTTCCGTTCCCCAGTTGATCAGCGAGCCAAGCCAGGACATGAACTGCGAGATTGGAGGACCCACGAACAGCCCCACTGCAGAGCCCACTCCGATACAGACCAGAGGCGTGAGGATGATATCAAGCTTTGTCCGCCCGGAGATCAGGATGCCGACCTCAATGGCGATATACGCCGCAACGAATGCGCCCAGCGGTTCTCCGGGGCCGCTTAAGATCACCTGTCCGTCCACAAACACCTGCCCGGCGAGGATCCGGCTGGCAAATGCCCCCACCATGCCGGTCACTGCCGCACAGACCACCACCAGTTCCTGGGCGTTCAACTTTCTCGCAACGCCCACGCCGATGCCTGCCCCGGTGAGAGACGCCGCAACGCCGCCCACAAGGTAGATCATGTTTCCGGTATTTCCTCCGATATAACTTCCGATCTGCTGGATGATCGTTCCGATGATCAGGGTGGCGAACAGTCCGTGGGTCATGCCGCCCAGCCCGTCTACAAATATTCTGTCCAGAACACTCTTCATTTTTCTTTCGTCCTTTCACTGCCCCTGCCTGACGCCGCCGGATGAGTTCTTCCTCCCGCCTGCGCAGCATACACGGGCATTTTTCCGCTCTATTTTATCATAAAGCCCGGGACATGGCAAACCCGCCGGCAATACTGCCGGCGGGCACTTCCGGATCCGGTCAGAGACCGGATCTGTTCCTCATGTTCATAAACTCTGACAGGATGCTTTCGTCCTTATTCTGCCAGGACACTCTTTCCCCGTTTGAGATATCTCCCATCTCCGCGTTTTCCGAGGAACTGGTTGTCTCTTACGATCACATTGCCCCGCTGCATCACAAGGTCAATGGCGCCTTTGACTGCCATCCCCTCATAACAGGTGTAATCCACAGCACTGTGCATGTCCGCATGTGTGAGCACTCTCTCCCTGTCCGGGTCGAAGATCACCAGGTCCGCATCCGCTCCCGGGACCAGCGTTCCTTTCTGCGGATACATACCGTACATACGCGCCGGGTTCGTGCAGAGGTATTTCACCAGCTGCGGCAGAGTGATCCTTCCTTTCGCAACGCCCTCCGAATACATGACGCTGAGCCGTTCTTCCACGCCCGGTCCTCCATTCGGGCACGCGGTAAAGTCATCCTTGCCCGCCTGCTTCTCGATCCCGTAGTTGAACGGGCAGTGGTCTGTCGCCACCGTGTCGAGCACATCGTCGTGCAGCGCTTCCCACAGCGCTTCGTTATCTTCCCTTTTCCGAAGAGGCGGTGACATGATCGCTTTTAAGCCCTCATTCGGATCCTGATACATGTCGTCTGTCAGCGTCAGGTACTGGGTACAGGTTTCTACGCCCAGCCCCTTCTGGTGCGCCGCTCTCGCCTTCATGACCTCCAGGAGTCCTTCCTTACTGGAGAGGTGCACGATATAAAGAGGCGCGTCTCCCGCCATTGCTGCGAGATGGATCATCCGGTCCACTGCCTCTGCCTCACATCTTGCCGGGCGGCTTAACGGATGGTATTTCGGCTCTGTGCAGCCGTTCTCGATATAATGTCTGCGCAGGTAATTGATGACCCCGTCATTCTCGCAGTGTACAGCGATCACGATACCGTCCTCTTTCGCCTGTTTCAGCACGCGGTAGAGTTCATCGTCTTTGAGCATGAAATCATAAGTCATATACACCTTGAAACTGGTGATGCCTTCTTTTTCAGCGATCTCTCCCATTTCTCTCAATACCGAGTCGTCCACATGCTGGATCACCCCGTGGAAGCCATAATCGATCACAGCTTTGCCGTCGGCGATCCTGTGGTATTCCTCAACCTGATGCCACAGGCTGCATCCTTTCGGTCCGAACGCCATATGGTCCACGATCGTAGTCGTACCGCCGCATGCCGCCGCGACTGTCCCGTCATAGAAATCGTCCACAGCGCGGTACTTTCCCGCCTGAAGGTCCATGTGCGTATGTACATCCACAGCTCCCGGGAAGACATATTTTCCCGACGCGTCGATCACTTCCGCCCCCTCTGCTTCAAGTCCTTCCCCGATCGCCTTTACTTTCTCGTCCTCGATCAGGATATCTCCCTGAAACACCTGTGAATCCGTGACAACAGTTCCGTTTTTCACGATCTTTTTCATACGGATACCTCCTATTTCTTAGAGATCAGACTGTAAATGATAAATGCAGCGACACATCCCAGCAGATATGAGCTGTCATAGATCCAGGACAGTGCCGGGATAAAGTTGCAGGCAAAGATGATCACGAACAGAGCGATCATAACTGCCAGCGCTTTCACATTCCAGCCGCTGCTGTAATAATACTCACCGCCGTCCTGACGGTAGAGATCCACCACTTTGAAATTATTTTTATACTGTATCCACAGTGCAGCCAGGCACACGCCCGTGATCGGTCCGAGGAATACGGCGAGCGTTCCGTTCAGTGTGTATACGTAACTCTCCGGATTTGCCACCAGCCGCCACGGAAGGAAGCAGATCGAGATGATCGTCGCAACGATGACCGCTCTCTTATATGTCAGCTTCTTGCTGAACAGAGAAGAAAATACCACTGCTGCCGAGGTCAGGTTACAGGGGACATTTGTCGTCAGCGTAGCAAGGATGATGAACAGTGAGAAGATGATCACGATCAGCGGGTTATCAAACTGTGCCACCAGATCGCTGGGGTTCCAGAATGCCTCTCCGAACGCCAGCTCGGAACCGGATGTACCGCATATCCCCACGAGAACGATGAACGCAGTCATGATCGGCGCTCCGATGAGCTGTCCTTTGACCTGAGCCCCCTCGGTCTTCTCATGGCGTGTAAAATCGGAGAAGTTCAGTGCGATCGTCGCATCAAACGCGATCATGGAGGTCAGTGACGGGAAGAACTGTGACCAGAAACTCTCTCCGTTCCCGCCGGCCACCGTCGTATTGAAAAGTTCACCGATGCCCCCGGCCTGAACAGCTACAACTACCGACCATACGATAACGACCGCACTCAGGAAGATCAGGATCGGAGCCGCATAGTCCTCCAGGAAACTGATCGCCTTGCTGCCGTGGTAACCGATGTAGAAGTTGATGAGCACAAAAAGTCCGAAGCTGATGAACTCACTCCCCGGGATCCCTGCATAGAATGGAAGGATCGTCGTCAGGATCGCATGAAATGCCACGCTTCCGATCCAGTTCTGGATCCCGAACCACAGGCATCCCATGAATGCCCTGATCAGTGTCGGCACTGCGGTACCTTTCGGTCCGAACACCATCTTAGAGAGGATCGGGAAGCTGGCTCCGTAACGGGAACCGAATTTTCCGAGCAGAATGGACGGGATCAGCACCAGGGAATGTCCAAGCACACAGATGAACAGCGCCTGATACCAGGTCAGCCCCGCTGCCAGAAGGGCACTCGCCATCGTGTAGACCGCAACAGAAACAAGGATACCGGTCCACAGTGTGATATAGTTCTTCACGCTCCAGTCTCTGTCCTTGAGAGCGATCGGCTTTGTGTCATCCGTATAAATATTCTTGTGTTTCTGGATCTCGCCGACTCCCTCATCCGTCAGTTCGACCACAAATGAATTTTGCTTTTGTAACTCTGCCATTTCGCACCTTCCTTTCGTCAATATGACCAGAAATTTTCTTTATGACTAAAGGATAGCACTAATAATGCACAAAAGCAATAGCCATTTACAATTTTTTTTAGACCTCTAAATATTTTTTAGCTTTCACACAGTTCCTCCTGATATGTTACAATAAAAATGATCATAAATTCAGTGCCGCGAAAAAACAGCGGCAGATCGGAGTTACTCATGAAACAGGATATGACCCTCAATCTTTTGATACAGATCGCGCACGGACTTGCAGAACATTTCGGTCCCCAGTGCGAGATCGCCATACACGACGTCACACGGGACCTCTCCAATACTATCGTCCATATCGAAAACGGTCAGGTGTCCGGCAGAGGAGACGGCGACAGCGCCTCCAACGTCGTCCTTGAAGCACTTCACACACCGCCCGAAGAACTGAAAGACCAGATCGCATATCTGACCCGTACGGAAGACGGGAAAGCTCTGAAATCCAGTTCCCTCTATATCCGCGACGAGGTGGGCAGGCTGAAGTATATCTTTTCTGTCAACTATGACATCGCCTCCCTCAAGGCGGTAGATGAACTGATCCAGGGGCTCATCACCACACAGCCGGGAAAGAAAGATGAACAGACCGGCCCCGCCGTGCCGAAGATCCCGCACACTGTCACCGAACTCCTGGACTCCCTGATCGACCACGCCATCGCCGAGATCGGGAAGCCGGTGGTCATGATGACCAAAGAGGACAAGATCAAAGTCGTCCACTATCTCAACGAAGCAGGTGCCTTCCTCATCACCAGGTCTGGCGACCGCGTCGCATCTGTTCTCGGCATCTCAAAATTCACACTCTACAAATACATGGAGAGCAGCCCGGAATGAGCATATCCGTCAGAACCTGGCACGCAATATAAAAAGAGCAGGTCCATGCGAAAAGGGGCAGGTCCCTTTTCGCATGGACCTGCCCCTTTTATGCACTTCTGAGATTCTCTCCTTACTCTTTTGTAAGGCTTCCTTTCTTTGATCTTGTCTTGCTGTAAAGTACAAGAAGGATCGTTCCGATCACACCTGCGGATACCGCGTTGCTGATCGCTGCCACAACACCCTGGGTAAACACAAGGTTTGCCGGCTCAGCATAGACGACAATGTCAAGCACCGGAGCAACGACAACCCAGGAAATCACATTGGCAACAACCTGGTAAATGTTGAACCTCAGGATATCTTTTCCCCCGAACTCACCCTCTTCCACTTTCAGTTTCGGATAGACAAGTCCTGTGATAAAGCAGGTCAGACCACTGGCTACAACCCAGCTCCACCACGGGGAACCATACTGGATCGCATCAGACAGCCCGTGCCCGATCAGACCGATGAGTCCTCCGGCGATCGGTCCGAACAGCGCGCCGAAAAACGCACCCACACCGTAAGCCGTCTTGATATCCGTCTCCGGGATACCTGTAGGGATCTTCACATACATGAACAGCACGATAAACAGTGCAGCTCCCAGACCCGTCGCAACGATGGTCTTTGTCTTGAAATCAAACATTTTTTTCTCCATTTGTACCTTCCTCCTCTTAGATAAATAGTAGTAAGTAAAATCTGTTTCCGGCGGCTGTTCGCCGGAAACTGTATCAACAGCGCCGCCCGCCTGCCGAGATCTTCCCTGCAGGGTGCTGCGCTATCAATCTCATCACACAGACTTCTCAGTCTTTTGTAAATTTCACGGTCCACTCCGGTCCGTAGGAAAGCCCGTACTTCTCGCAGAAGCTTCCCTGGGTCACCGCAAGGGCAACTTTCATGAGCTCATTATTATAGATCATCGGCTCTCCTTTTCCTGCAAAGCCGAAACTCTTGTGGAACAGCACAGTCTCGTCAAACATCACCCTGCCTTCGCAGCTTACCACCGTATGGATCCTGTCTCCGTACTCAAATCCCGCGCTGTTGAACGCTTTCAGCGGGATGTTGGTCCACAGGTTTCCGAAATTCGGATCGTTAATCTCGAAGATCCCTTCCACTTTTCCCGGTTCAATGGACGGCTCCAGGATCTCGTGCTCCACGATCTCCTCCACCGGATACTCCGGTCCGACCCCCTCGAAATCGATGATCCCGCTGGCAAGGCGCGCCGCCGTATAGCCGAACAGGTCCCTGCCGTGAAAGATCGCCACTTCCTCTGTCCCTTTTCCTCTCAGACGGTTCACGGTCTCGTCGATCTCCCGCACCGCTTCGATGCCGATAAATCTCTTCACATGGGTCAGGGAACCGTTATCCGGGGATACTACATAGTGTCCGCTCTTTGTCTTTGCCACGCAGGCACGGCGGCTAGTCCCCACTCCCGGGTCCACCACAGAGACGTAGATCGTCCCCTCCGGCCAGAACGGCAGGCTCTGGTACAGACGGTAGCTTGCGCTCCACGTATCATACTGGGGCAGTTCGTGGGTCCCGTCCATAATCTCAAGTTCACGGTCCACGCATTTCACTACACCGTACATAGAGCTGACCGCCCCTTCTTTATAAGTAAAATCAGTCTGGAATACCAGAATCGGTTTCATAATATTTTTCTCCTTTTTAATCAAAATATTTATTTCACAGCAAGGATGTCTGTTCCGCTGCAGTTCCCGTTTCAAACAAACGGATTATAAAATCTGGACCCGTTCACAAAGAACGACACGCAGATCGATCCGGCCAGCACCGCTGCCGAAAAGATCATCGCCAGATAATCATTTCGCCCAAGCTGTCTCCCCACATACCATGTTCTCTTCTTATGCTTCCCGAACCCGCGCAGATCCATGGCATTGCTGATCAGTTCGATCCGGTCAAGCGTTGTAAAGATCAGGGGGACAAAAATATTCATCATATTCTTCACCCGGGTTCCCAGCTTCTCTTTTTTTGAGAGGTCCAGCCCCCTGCTCTGCTGTGCCAGGGAAATATCCTGATAGTCCCTGATCATGTCCGGAAAATAGCGGAGCGTCAGCGCCAGCGCATATGCCGCCTTATAGCTCACCCCGATCCGGTTTAAGGACGCCGCGAACTCACTGGGGTTTGTGGTCAGCAGAAAGATGATCCCAAGCGGGATCCCTGACGCGTACTTCAGGATCTTCGTCACCTGATACAGGATCTGCTCCAGCGTCACTGTGTACCGGCTGTTAAACCGGAAGATCTCATGGGTAGTCCCGTAGATCTCCGTCCCGTACTGAGGGCTGAACAGATACGTCAGGACGAAGTTCAGCAGGAGAAATACTCCCACATAGATCATCATTGTCCGTACCTGCCGGAACGTGATCCCGGACATCTTAAAAAAGCAGAACGAGAGCACCAGGACAAAAATGATATACCGGATATCATAGGAAAACATGACCGAAAACGTCAGGCATATGAAAGCCACCAGCTTTGTCAGCCCGGACAGGTTGTAGATAAAGTTGTCCCTGTCAATATAGTCAAACAGTTTCGATTTCATTCTGCCGTGTCCCCCTCTCATGATCGATAAAGTTCTGTACAAAAGAGGACGGATCCTCAATCCCCGCCTTCAGGGCAAGTTCATACAGCGAAGTCACCTTCAGGTTCGCCTGCTCCGCGACCTTCTCATCCGTCAGGATCTCAACCGCGCTGGCGTCTCCGATCTTCTTCCCGCCTGAGATCACGATGGCATGGGGCGTGTACTCCAACATCAGATGCATGTCGTGGGTGATCATGATGATGGTCACTCCCCGGCTGTTCAGGCTCTTTAAAAATTCCATGATCTCAGTGTAATGATGGTAATCTTGTCCCGCCGTAGGCTCGTCCAGGATCAGGATCTGCGGGTCCAGGACAAGCACGGACGCGATGGTCACACGCTTTTTCTGTCCAAAACTTAAGGCAGACACCGGCCATTTCTTGAACGGCGCGAGCCCGCAGATCTTCAGTGCGCTGTCCACCTTCGGCTCGATCTCTTCCTCCGGGACGCCCCGGATCCTTAAGCCCAGCGCCACCTCGTCATAGATCATGGGCTTACAGATCATCTGGTTCGGGTTCTGCATGACATAGCCGATCTTCGCCGAACGCTCTTTGATCGTCCAGTCTGCCATATCTTCCCCGCTGTAACGGAGTTTTCCCTGATCCTCTTTTACAAATCCGCAGATCACCTTGGCAAGCGTACTCTTCCCGGCGCCGTTTGTGCCTACTATACTGACCATCTCACCTTCCCGGATCTGAAAACTGATATCCTGGAGGATCTTTCTCTTTTTCGTATACTGAAAACTGATATGGTCTGCCTCCAGGATCGCCGGGCGTTCCGGCTGCCCTTCCTTTTTCTTCTGCGCCCTGCTCCATTCAAGCAGAGGCTCCCGGATCTTATCCACATCGAGGGTATCAAGCCGGCCCGCATGCATTTCGGGCGTAACTTTGATCCCCGCATATTTCATCGCCGTTACATAGAGGGGCTCCCGGATCCCAAGCGCCGGAAGGATATCCGCCGCCATCAGTTCATCCGGAGCCATGTCCGCCACGATCCGTCCTTCACTGACCACGATCACCCGGTCCACATCCCGGTACAGCACATCTTCCAGCCTGTGCTCGATGATGATGACCGTCTTTTCCTCTTCCTTCCACACCCGGTCGATCAGGTCGATCGCCGTCTTCCCTGTGGCAGGATCCAGATTCGCCAGAGGCTCGTCAAAGAGCAGGATGTCCACATCATCCACCATAACACCGGCAAAGGAAACTCTCTGTTTCTGTCCGCCGGAGAGTTCAAACGGCGACGATCTCAGAAGTTCTCCCATATCCACGATATCAGTCACTTTCTGTACCGTCTCTTTCATCCTGCCCAGTTCAACACAGTCATTTTCCAGGGCAAACGCCACATCTTCTCCCACCGTCAGCCCGATAAACTGCCCGTCCGAATCCTGGAGCACTGTCCCCACCATCTTAGACAGCTGGAAAATATCTTTCTCCTTTGTCTCCTGTCCCATGATCTTAAGGCTTCCTTTGATCTCTCCTTTATAGGAAAAGGGGATCAGTCCGTTCAGACAGTGTCCCAGGGTGCTCTTTCCGCTCCCGCTGGGACCTACAAGGAGGACCTTCTCTCCCTTATAGATCGTCAGGTTGATGTCATGCAGGGTAGGCTCCGCCTGACTGAAATACTGGAACTGAAAATCTTTAAACTCGATCACCGGAGTTTTTTCCTTACTGCTCATCCTTCTTTCCTCCGTTCGTCAGCATCGCCCAGTCCCCGATCTTGCGAAATCCGAGCCTGGTATACAGATTGTCCGCTTCCCCGCGCAGACTGATCAGGCAGGGCGTCTTCCCCTTCTCCATGATATCCCGGCACAGACGGCTGACGATCTGTCCTGCCAGATGCCTGCCCCTGTATTCCGCCGCAGTTGCGATCCCTCCGATCATCACCGTGGCACTGCTCTGCGCCGCACTGTTGCCGTGGGATACGATCACACCGTTCTCACGGATCACATAGTGTACCCCGAAGCCGTTTCGGATCCGGTCCTCTATCATCTCCTCCGATGTATACATATGAGCGATCTCCGGGATTCCCTGGATAAAACGGAAAATCTCCGCCGCATCCTCCACCCGGGCTGTCTCCGGCTCTACCGAAGCCTCCTCCAGGCAGGATGCGTCTTCCAGGGCATAGAACCCTTTTGCCTCAAAGCAGTGATCCGACAGAAGCCTTCCTGCCACGCTCACAGCCTCCGGTTTCCCCATGACCACATCCGGGAGGAACGTCCCGAACAGCTGCTCGAGGAAGTCCGCGTTCGTCCGGTCATCCTCACAGAAGATCAGGAGATTTCTGTAAAAGCGAAGATAGACGCCCACGCATTCTCCGCCTTCCACTTCGGCATACACATCCTGAACATCGCTGTCAAATCCCAGGTCCTCTATATCCGCAAGGATAAAGGTGTTATATACCGGTTCCTTCTTCAGATAAGAAACCAGCATTTCTCTGTCTTTTTCCGTACACTGAATTATCATAAACGCTAATCCTCATAAACCAGACGCGGCGCTTTCCGGATCGTGATCCTCCAGTTCGTCCCCGTCCCGATATTATATGCCCTCGCAAAGCTTCCCTGATTGATCGCCACTGCCATGCAGTCCAGGCTGTTCACGTAGACGAGCGGCTCTCCCACGTACACGTCCGCAAAGCTTTTCGCGTAAACAAGGATGTTCTTGTAGAGCGTCCTCGTCTCGTTCTCAATGCTGATCTCAACCCTTCCGCCGTGTTTCACACCCAGCTTCAGGAACATCTCCCTGGGGATGTTGGTCCAGAGGCTTCCGAACCTGACGTCCAGGACGTCGATCGTCCCGCTGACCTTTTCCCCGTCATAAACCGCCTCTACGACCGGGAGTTCGATCACACTGTCCGCCTCGACTTCCGGTCCCACCTGCTCAAAAGTGATCACTCCGGAGGCAAGCTTCGCACCGGTGTAGGCATAGATATCCCTTCCGTGGAACGTATAGCTCTCCCCTGAGTTCGGCAGGCGGTTCACGCTCTCGTCGATCACCCGTGCAGACTCGATGCCGATGATACGCTTCACATGGGTCAGAGTCCCGTTGTCCGGAGTGACGATGTACTGTCCTGTCTTCGTCCTGACCACGATACTCCTTCTGGTGGATCCCACTCCCGGATCCACAACACTCACAAACACCGAGCCTTCCGGCCAGTAGCTCACTGTCTGGATCAGGCGGTAGGACGCCTCCCAGATATCGTACTGAGGGATCTCATGGGTCAGGTCTGAGATATTCAGGTCCTGGCTCACGCCATAGGCAACCCCGTACATTGCGCTGACCGCTCCGTCTGCAGTTCCAAAGTCTGACTGTAAAATTAGTGGTTTCATCATTTCTTCTTTCCTTTTCCCGCTAAGGCGCCCGCACTTCCACAGGTCCTTGCATTCCTCAAGTATAAATATTTTATAAAAATGTGTCAAGACCGCAGCCGGAACAGATGCCGGATGGATCGATCCCTGTTCCCGTATAAAAAACAGTCTACACATGACAGCACATTTGTGCTAGAATAACCATATTCTTATCTGAAGAAAACACTCAAAGAACTGCATTGATATATATCAAAGAAAGGACGGTCCCACATGTTCCGACTCTGGGGAAAAGAATTCAAAGACAACAGAATGCTGCGCGACACCGTGATCTGCGATGAGACGGACGACACACGCACGCACAAGATCTTCAACGCACTTGATGAGATCTGCTATGAATTTGACCTGAGCAAGCCGATTTGGCTTGATTCAACGATCAGCGAATTTAAGAGACACGCGAAGGCTCGGTTCTATCAGGATAATTTTGTAGATTCCATCGATTTTGACTATCTGGAGATACAGATCATCGAAGAGTAGACGCCTTCCGCCGAGCCATAATATTCAGGGCATGCCGCACAGGGGAATAACTCCCGCGTGCGGCACGCCCTCTTTTTATCTCTATTTCCCGTTCTCCAGGAACAGCTTCCTTGTGATGAAATTGTAGACCATGACCACGCCGGTGGCGCCGATCTTTGAGATCATGTAGAAGATCCCGAGCAGGTCTACCGCGACCCACATGATCACCTGATTGATTCCCAGGCCGATCACGCTCAATATGATGAACACAGCGAAATCCTGACCCTGACTCCGGTTCCCGCTCACATTGAACACCCATTTCACACTGGCGATATAGTTGTAGATCACCGAGACTGTAAATGAAATCCCGCTGGAGATCAGATAATTGATCCCCACCACCTCCGTGAGGAAGATCATGACCAGATAGTCTATCAAAAAAGCGCCCACACCCACAAAAGCAAAACGGATGATCTGTTGTTTTAAAGATGTTTTCTTATCCAAAGTACACACTCCCGTCCATTTTTGTTTTCCTTCCAGCTCTAAGAGACCACAGTTCCTCTATTTCCCTTGTCGCGAATGATCTTTTTTATCCAGCGTAATGCTCATCTGATTGAGCATCAACTCATAAAGCTGGCGATGTTTCTTCACGATCACCTCAAGGATGATCCCGCAGATCCACATCAGCACCCCTATCGTTGCCACAACACCGCACACGATCACTGTCGGGAATTTCGGTACCAGTCCTGTATTCAGATAATCAATAAACACCGGAAGGAAAAACGCTCCGACTATAAGCCAGAGGATCACCGCTATGGTCGTAAAGAATCGGAACGGCTTGTACTCCCGGAACAGAGACGCTATCGTTCCAAGCACCTTAAACCCATCAGAAAATGTATTCAGTTTGGACTCACTCCCCTCCGGTCTGTCCCGGTAAGTCACCGGGATCTCTTCCAGAAGGAAATTCTTGTCTACCGCGTGGATCGTCAGCTCCGTCTCGATCTCAAACCCTTTGGAAAGGACCGGGAATGTTTTGACAAACAGCCTGCTGAAAGCCCTGTAACCTGTCATGATATCTCTGACGTCATTGTGAAACAGCTTATTGATCAGCCAGCGGACAACCCGGTTCCCCGAGTTGTGGAAGGGGCGCTTGTTCTCTGTGAAATAGGTGGAGGACAGCCTGTCTCCGATCACCATATCAACCCCTTTGTTCAGCACCAGATCCGCCATCTGCCTGGCATTCTCCGCCGGATAGGTATCGTCTCCGTCTGTCATCAGATAACAGTCCGCATCGATATCACGGAACATGCTGCGCACAACATTCCCCTTTCCCTGACGGTATTCATACCTGACGATGGCGCCCGCCGCCCGGGCAATCTCATCCGTCCCGTCGGTAGAATTGTTGTCATAGACATAAATGTCTGCCTCCGGGAGTGCTTCACGGTACTCCCGGACCACTTTTCCTATGGTCTGGCTTTCATTGTAACATGGTATAAGCACTGCAATTCTGCTCATGGTTCAAAGTATCCTTTCCTTCTTGTTTTCATCTTCGCGTTCTCTAGTTCATCTCCGTCTGGTTCGGATAGTTAAACGCGATATAGGACTTTCCGCGGTTGATGGACAGTTCGTTTCCGTCTTCATCGAAAAATGTCAGTCTGGACCATTCATTGTTGGGTTCTTTTGCCCAGTGGATCTGCTGCACGGCACCATTGGAAATGTAGTATCCGACAGAGTCATTTCCTCCGCTCCAGTCCACGTCTTTGTGTCCCACATCGTCTCTCACAGTGATCGAGGTTTCAAGAACAAAAACATTTGTAAATGCAAGTTGGTTTCCTGTCTTTCCATCTATCTGGGGTTCTCCGGTGTTTTCTTTCTTATACGTGTTAGTTGACTCATCGTATGTAAATGACGCAGACTGTGCTCCAAAGTTAATATCTACGCTGGTACAGTCCGTGCCTTCCGGCTTGATCTGCTCTTCCAGACCGTTAAATTTAAACGCCGTATCCTTCTTATCATCCGCAAGGTCCGTCCTTGTCCCCTGACTCTGTACATAATCCGCAAATTTCGTTCCGTCAAAATAAGCCGTATGCTCAAGAGCATACCCTGAGTTCATCCTGTCCTGATCCCTTCCGAACAGTCCTCCCGGATTGTACATCCCATCATACTGATCCAGTCCCAACGCCGCAATATAATCTCCCATGGTATCATCAATTCCCCAGTTCACATAAAATGCGTCAAATCCCTGAGATATAGCCGGGAAATAAGCCCGACAGCTGCGGATCGCACACACTTTTGGCACCTGGGTATAATCCGCATACATTGCCATAAAGCGGGTCTGATCGCCCTCCACAGGAATTTCGAAGATAATATCCGCTTCTTCCACCCCATACTGTGGCATCGCTGCCGGAATATTATTGACCATGACTGCAACCGGTCTTTTTCCGATCGCCTCTTCCGTAAGGTCAGGGATTCCGGTGAGAAGGTTTTGATTTTCCGGTATCACTTCCTCTGGTTCTTCTTCCACCGGCTCCGGTTCGGTTTCTTCGACAACTGCCGGTTCCGGTGCAGGCGCAGGTTCCTCCTCTTTCTTTGAACACGCCGCCATCATTGAAACCGTAAGTGCGACCGATAACAGAACAACTAATTTCTTTTTCATATCTGCATCCCCTTTCAGTCAATCTGATTTCTGCCAGAAGTATATCATACTTCACACTCTTTCGCCACCTGTCACTACTAAAACCTCTTCATCTTCTTTTTTCACGCACATCGCCCACACGACAGGAAGGCTGATGATCAGCGGATATCCGTACCGGAACGCAACCACCGGAGATAGCATAAGCGTCCCCCACAATCCGATCAGGAGAAAGAACGGAACCGCCATCTTCCACCGCTTTTTTATGATACAGAAGATGATCGCTGCTATCACAAGCCAGAATGCGGTCGCCGTACTGTATACAAATTTCAGACCTGGCACTGAATTATAACCGCCTGTCTCTGTCATTTTCTCATAAAATAAATCAAGCATCGGAAGGAAACTGCGATTTTCAACAAAAACCTGTCCCTCCCAGGACGTTCCCACCGCTCCGGGATCGGCACTGTGATATGGGATATAGGCAAGATAGGTTCCCGGATCCGGGTATTCCATAAACGGGTTCCTGAATCCGACATTCATATCGAAAAACGCCTGTATATACACTACCGGAGCTTTCATCCCGACTTCTGCCCAGAGTTTGATAAACTCCCCCGGCGCTTCATCAAACAGAGCAGAGTTAAACCCGTCTTTTACCGGATCCGCCACCCGCGGTGCATACCGGTCATAAAATGGCATATACGTCTCCGCTTTTTCCCACTGCTCCTCTGTCAGTTCTTCCGGTGCATATACCATGACACGGGAGAGCTGCTGCATCGGTACGCTGAGTATTTCCGCGCTGCTCCCTTTTGTGATTCC
>HHCFC02800__coassemble_1209_pt1 | contig 30321 bp, 39 predicted proteins | sample HHCFC02800__metabat2_high_PE_058 | metagenome-assembled genome bin HHCFC02800 | reverse complement strand
GACATTTATCTTGAGTTTGAAGGGGTTTACCAGAAAGCAGAGATATTTGTGAATGGAGCATTTGCCAAGAGAAATTTGTACGGATATTCAAATTTTTATGTGAAAATAAATGACTGGATCAATTATGGAACTGAGAATCTCGTTAAAGTTGTTGCGGATAATTCTGCGATACCCAATAGCAGATGGTATACGGGAAGCGGGATATACAGGAATGTAAAACTTATCACCGGCGGCCTTATACATATGGAGCTGGATGGTATGAGGATCCGTACTGTTACGGCAGATCAGGAATCTGCTATCGTAGAGGTCGAGTCGGCGTTTCAGAGCATTTCTTCAGAACGTGAAAATGTGGATATTTTTGTAAAGATCATAAAAGATGGAGAATGTGTATGCGAGGAGAAGCAGCAGTTGGTGATATGCCCGGGGACAGGGGAAAAAGCTGTAAGCCGGTTCTGTATTGAGTCTCCGAAGCTATGGAGCTGTGATACGCCTGATCTGTATCAGTGTGAGGTACGTGTGGAGAAAGACGGGGAGATTGTTGATATAACAGAAGATTCTTTTGGGATACGTACACTTACGATAGATGTAAAACATGGAGTGCGGATCAATAGAGAGACAGTGAAGCTGCGGGGAACATGTATCCATCACGATAACGGGATCCTCGGTGCAGCTACCTTCGAGAAAGCTGAAGAGCGCAGGTGCCGCCAGATACGAAAAGCAGGGTTTAACAGTATAAGAAGTTCTCACCATCCGCTCAGTAAAGCGATGCTGGATGCATGTGACCGAACAGGGATCCTTGTCATGGATGAACTGAGTGATATGTGGACAATACATAAAAATCCTGCAGATTTTGCCTCGGATTTTTCCGAATGCTGGGAAGAGGTCATTGAAGCAATGGTCGCCAAAGATCACAACCACCCTTCCGTGATCCTTTATTCTGTAGGGAATGAGATCCAGGAAGCAGGGACGGAATCTGGCGCAGTATGGAACAGAAGGCTGTGTAACAGGTTTCGACAGCTGGATCCGGGGAGATATACGACCAATGGATTAAATGGTCTGATGGCGGCAGGGTACAGGCTGCGCCAGATCATGAAAGATGTGTCAGTGAGCCTTGAAGCGGGAAAGACGGATAGAAACAGCGGCGAGAGGGGAGAAGGAAGCAGCGCTTTGAATAGTTTTATGAGTTTTATGGCAGGAGAAAAAGGAGATCTTTTTGCGGTCCATCCGCTAATGTCTGAAGCGCTGGAAGGATGTTCTTCCTCCTGCGATGTGATAGGACTGAATTATCTGACCGGACGCCACGAGCTTGAAAAAGAACTGCATCCTCACAAAACAGTAGTGGGAACGGAGACATATCCGGCTGATATCGTAAGGCTGTGGAGCATCGTAAAGAGAAATCCCCATGTACTTGGCGATTTCACATGGACAGGATATGATTATCTGGGAGAAGCCGGGTGTGGTATCTTTCACTATGATGATACAGAAAACTTTTCCAGTGTCTATCCCGAAAGGGCAGCATATATCGGGGATATCGATCTGATCGGATACAGGAGACCGTTCAGCTATCTGCGGGAAATCGTGTACGGTATCAGGAAAGAGCCTTATATTGCAGTGGAGAGAGTTGACAGACATGGAAAAACACCTTCAAAGACCCCGTGGATGTACAAAGATATTATCGCAAGCTGGACATGGCCGGGATATGAAGGGACTCCTGCTTCTGTAGAGGTGTATTCAGATGCGGACGAGGTGGAACTGCTGCTGAATGGAAAGTCACTTGGGAAAAAACGCTGCGGAGAGGAAGCGGATTTTACTGCGGTGTATGAGATACCTTATGAATGCGGACGGCTCGAAGCGATAAACTATCGAAATGGAAGAGCGCAGGAAAGGTTCAGTCTCGAAACGGCTGATGAAGCCGTGGAGATATCCGCGGAAGCAGACCGGACTATACTGTCGGCTTCGGAAGAGGATCTGTCCTTTGTTACGATACACCTTGTAGATAAAGAAGGCAGGGAAAATCTGTTTGCCAAAAAGCATATCCGGGTACAGGTGGAAGGGAAAGGCAGAATGGAGGCCCTGGGAAGTGCAGATCCAAGTTCAACAGAACGATATGACGCTTCGGAATGCGATACTTTTGACGGATATGCAATGGCAGTGATACGTTCGGGAAAAGACGAAGGTGTTATAAAAGTGACTGTAGAAGCAGAAGGAACTGAGACCAGAGTTTTAGAGATCCAGGTTAAAGAAGCATAGAAAAAGCATGAAAAAGCGGAGTGAAGCATGAGAAAACAGGATTCACTCCGCTTTTTCATGCTTCTCAGGCATATGACGTCATTAAGTTTAAGTATTGGATATATCCCGGGTAAAGAACTATACTTTTGGCTGAAAGGAAGTCGCTGCGGGCAGCAGCGAAAGAAATGCAGCAGCGTTCTTCTGGGGCCGGTTCCGCCGGGGAAAATGGAAGGAGTTCCGGGTGATCGGATGACGGCATGAAGCTGCGCGGCGGGGCATGCGGATCAATGTGAAACATGGCACAATGAAAAAAGAAAAAACATATTGACACGGTGTCAGAATAGAGTTACCATATGAGTGGTGACACGGTGTCAGAATACAGAACGCTGTGCGGATCGGAAGTGACAGTCCATCTGATGAACTGAAGAAGATGCCGTAAAAGCCGGCGTAAAAAAGAGAGGAGAGAATGAAATGCTTGGAAATTTTTCATACTGCAATCCGACAAAACTTTATTTTGGAGAGGATTCCTTAAATTATCTGAACACGGAACTGCCGAAATACGGCAGCAATGTGGTGCTGATCTACGGCGGAGGTTCCATTAAGAAGAACGGGATCTACGATGATGTGTGCAGGATCTTAAAGGAGAATGGAAAAAATGTGGCGGAGATCTCAGGCGTCATGCCGAATCCGACACTTGAGAAACTCTATGAAGGCGTGGAGATCGCAAGAGATCACAATGCGGACCTTCTGCTCGCTGTGGGCGGCGGTTCGGTATGTGATTATGCGAAAGCGGTGTCTGTCTCTGTTAATTGTGAGGAAGATCCCTGGGAGAAATACTATATACGTTTTGAAGAACCGGAGTGTGAGATCATTCCGGTGGGATGTGTCCTCACCATGGTTGGAACCGGGTCTGAGATGAACGCCGGTGCAGTGATCACGAACAGAGAGACAAAACAGAAGATCGGACATGTCTTTGCGGATGAAAAGATCATGCCAAGGTTTTCCATCCTGAACCCGAAGTATACGCTGACGCTGCCGCACTATCAGATGGTATCCGGAATCTACGATATCTTCAACCATATCTGCGAGCAGTATTTCTCGGGTGAGGATGACAATACCAGTGATTATATCAGCGAGGGACTGATGCGTTCTCTGCTCCATGCCAGCCGGATCGCGAACAACGATCCCCAGAACTATGAGGCGCGCAGCAACATCATGTGGACTGCGACATGGGCACTGAACACACTTGTGGCAAAAGGAAAGTCTACAGACTGGATGGTACATATGCTGGGACAGTCAGTGGGAGCTTACACGAACGCGACCCACGGCATGACGCTGGCAGCAGTATCCCTGCCCTATTATCGTCACATCATGCCCTTCGGACTTGAGAAGTTCAAACGCTTTGCCGTCAACGTGTGGGATGTGGACCCGACAGGGAAATATGACGAGCAGGTCGCTGAGGAAGGTCTGAAAGCGATGGAGGCCTGGATGAAAGAACTGGGTCTTGTCATGAACATTTCAGAACTGGGCGCGACGGAAGAGATGCTGGAAGGGATCGCGGACGGAACCCTTGTTATGCCGGGAGGATATAAAGTGCTTGAGCGTGACGAGATCATGGAGATCCTTAAGGAGAGTATGGCCTGATCTGCCTGCCCGGGTTTCCGGCGGCCGGGTTGACCAGCTGTCAGAAGGCGGGTATACTGGGCATAGTACAAGAATGAATGTGAGGAAGCCGCTATGCCAAGAGGATCAGAGAAACTGACAAATTCAAGAAAAGAGGAGATCATCAACGCCTGTGCTCTTCTCTATGAGACGATGAGCTTTAAGGAGATCACGCTCAAGGAGATCGGGGAGAAAACGTCCTTTACCCGGACATCGATCTATAACTATTTTCAGACCAAGGAAGAGATCTTTCTGGCCCTTTTCCAGCGGGAGTATGAGGCGTGGATCCGGGATCTGAAGATCATGCTGGAAGAGAAAGAGAAGATGAGCGTGGCCGGGTTTGCCGGCGCATTGGCACATACACTGGAAAAGAGGGGACGTCTGCTGAAACTGCTTTCTATGAACCACTACGATATGGAGGCGAACAGCCGGATGGAAAATCTGGTGGCGTTTAAGACGGCTTACGGGAATTCTCTGAGTACTTTAAGCTGCTGTCTGGAAAAATTTTTCCCGGAGATGACGGACAGAGATATCCAGGGATTTATCTACGCGTTCTTTCCATTCCTGTTTGGCGTATATCCTTATACTGTGGTGACGGAGAAGCAGAAGGCGGCGATGGAGGCGGCAGACGTGAACTATGTCTGTCTCTCGGTCTATGAGATCGTTGAGTCTGTGGTAAAAAAACTGTTGGGAGAAAAGAAGGATGAAGATCATTATCTTACAGGGAAGTCCAAATAAAAACGGCTCTACAAGCATTTTGGCGGAGGAGTTCAGCAGGGGCGCAGAGGAAGCCGGGCATACCGTGGTGCGTTTTGACCTGACGAAACTGGATATAAGACCATGTACAGGCTGTGTGGCGTGCGGATATGAAGGACCCTGCGTGCAGCATGATGATAATCAGGAGATCCGGCCGGAGATCCTGAGTGCGGACATGATCGTTTTCGCGACGCCGCTCTACTATTACGGGATGTCAGCCCAGCTGAAGACTGTGATCGACCGGTTCTGTGCCTATAACAGCAGCATCACACGGAAACATATGAAGTCTGCTCTTTTGAGCGTTGCATGGAACAGCGATAACTGGACATTTGACGCGCTGGAAAGCCACTATCAGACGCTGGTGCGATATCTTGACCTTGAGGATCAGGGAATGGTGCTCGGCAGAGGATGCGGCAGCCCTTCCATGACAAAAAGGACACATTTTCCGAAAATGGCATATGAACTGGGAAAGAGGGTATGATGCCCTCTTTTTTCTTGCTGTCTGACTGCGGGAATGGTAAAATCATGAGAAAAGGAAGGTATCGCATGCTATGGAAAAAGATACCGGATCATGCCCGAAACAGACGAACAGGAGGGAGAACAATTATGGATATGGAAGAGAGAAAAGCCAAAGGACTGCTCTGGACCGACACAGAGGAAGCGATGGCGGCGCAGAAAAAGGCAAGAGGGCTCTGCTATGACTTTAACCACATTCATCCGTCAGAATCTGACCGGAGAAAACTCCGTGATCGGAGCCGGGAGCGTGGTCCTGAAAGATGTTCCGCCCAACACAGTGGCAGCGGGAAATCCCTGTAAAGTGATCCGGGAGATCACGGACAGGGATCTGGGTATTATTATAAAGATCTTCACGTATAAAAAACGGGAGTATGGCGATGGAAATACGGGTGCTGAGATATTTTTTGATGGTGGCAAGAGAAGAGAACATAACAAAGGCTGCGGAACTTCTGCACATTACCCAGCCGACTCTGTCAAGGCAGCTCATCCAGCTTGAGGACGAGCTGGGGACAAAGCTGTTCCGGCGCAGCAATCACAGCATCCGTCTCACCGAGGACGGCATGCTCTTAAAGCGGAGGGCACAGGAACTGGTCCAGCTGGCAGATAAGACCGAGATGGAATTCAGACGGGGGGAGGAAGAACTCTCAGGAAATATCGCCATCGGCAGCGGGGAGAGCAACAGTGTCAGGGAACTTGCGGATATCATAGGCAGGTTTCAGGAGAAGTATCCTCTCGTGCAGTACGATTTGTATACGGCGAACGCGGACGAAATCTGATCAACAATGTGGCGGTCATGGTGGAAAAGAAGATCGGGGTGGCGTTCTGTTTCCAGCTCCAGAATTATTATGACGGGCTGAGGTACATCCCCCTGTCTCCTCAGGTGGAGACGGGGGCGGTGCTGGTCTGGAAGAAAGCACAGATCGTTAACCGGACGATGTATCAGTTTATCAATTTTATCAGAGAATATCAGGAGAAGAAGGAGGGGGCGCACGCATAGAGCGGATCAGGTTAACTTATCATTCGGTCGATCCTGCTGTCAGCCCGGCTCCGTCCAGTCCGTGCAGGATAAGGCGGGTGGCAAGAGGAACCATCTTTTCCAGAGGGATCTGCTGTCCGTCCACTTCCCACTGTCGGTAGATCACGCCCAGACAGACGGAAAAGTAAGTGATGATCAGATTGCTCTCAAAGCGGTCATATTCAGGGAAGCTGTCATATTTTTTAAAGAAATGTTCCCTGATCAGGTCCGGGGGATTCAGCCCTTCGGGGAAATGTCCCTTACTTGAGAGGATCTTTTTGTCTACAGGATCAAGGGACGCCATGAACTCAAAACTGTGCTGGATGATCTGCTCAACATCATCGGGAAAGCTGGTCTCTGAGATGACCCGGAGCGTAGGCTCCATAAGTTCAAGCTGGAGCGCAGTGAGCAGATGATCAAGGGAAGGGTAGTGCAGATAAAAGGTTTTCCGGTTGATCTGGGCTCTCTCGGTAAGTTCTTTAATGGATATCTTGGGATATTCGGTCTCTGACATCATCTCACGGAATGTGTTCCGTATCAGATTTTCATTTTTTATAAATCGAAGATCATTTTTTATTATCTGGCTCATCTGTATCCCCTTATGCATCGTGCAGACATATTTTTAATACACATATTTACCCAAAATGAGTATTAAACCACAGGATGACTAATATGTCCATTGTAGTAAAACCGTATTTTTATTATAATACCAAAACAAAGGACAATCAACGGGTGAATATTAATATACTCGCGAGAAATAACTGGAACAGTCGGGAAACGGCTGCGTGATCGGTGTTTGGCTTTGGCATAAAAGGTCATGCAAGATGAGGAGGTACTGACATGAAATTTCGTTACATCACAATTGAAAGAGAATATGGGAGCGGCGGTACAAAGATCGGTCGGAAGCTTTCGGAAGTTTCCGGAGTGCCCTGCTATGGAAAAGAGATCCTGGAGGCTGTGGCAAAGAAACAGGGAATCCCGGTGGAGCGGATCAACCAGTATGAGGAAAAGGCTACAGGAAGCCTGATCTATTCCATGTTTGTTATGAGCCGGGTACAGGCCGGAGACCCGAGTATGCTGACGACAGAGGGGAAAGTCTTTCTGGATGAGCAGATCGAGATCCGCCGGCTCGCGATGGAGGGACCGGCGATCTTCCTTGGACACTGTGCTTCTGACGCGCTGCGGGAGATGAAAGGCGTCGTGAAGGTATTTATCCATTCTGAAAATGAGGAAGAGATTAAAAACAGGATTACCGAAGATTACGGGATCGCTCCGGCGGAAGTAGAATCGACCAGAAGATATTTCAACAAAAAGAGAGCGGGATATTTCCGGGCAAATACAGGAAATGACTGGAATAACCTGAAGAATTACGATATCGTCCTGGATTCCTCCAAACTGGGGATCGAAGGCTGCGTGAACGTGCTGCGTGGACTGTTTTAGAAGAATGAAAGCTGCGCGGACATGCTGCAGGCACTGCTTTAGAAAAAGGGCGCTGACAGGAACGGTATGCTCGAAAGGCATCTTAAAAGATGATATTTAAGTATTAGACACAGAGGGAAGACCATCATTATAATGTGAGTGTGGACAGAGGAAATAATTCCGCTGTCTGCACTCATTTTTATTCTACAGGTTTCCCATTTTTGTCTTGTCGCGGCACATAAAGATGGAAGGGAACAAAGCAGGGAGGCAGTGGATGCACAGGAAGATGTACGTGCCTGGCTGGAAAGCATCGGATATGCAGGATAGATACAGAGGAAGTAAAGTGAATACAGAAGATATCGCAAGAGAAAAAGGACAGAAGGAAAACAGATGGCAGGAAAGATGATCACAGGAATGCTGCTGAGCCTGACGCTTCTGGCATGCGCTGCGTTTGGATGCCAGGGGGCCTGCGGGATTCGGGAGCGGGAGACGGCAGGGATGGTCCAGAGCCGGGAGAACGTGGGAAATACCAGAATAGAGAAGGTGGAGGCAGGAGCCGGGACTGAGAATGAGTCATCCGGGGAGAATGCTTCCGAAGATGAGGGTAGTGTGGATACTGCAGCAGAGGAGAAAAACACTGTGGAACAGAGGGCATCGGCGCAGATCGAGGATTTTCCCATCATCAACCAGATGCCGGAACTTCCCACGGGATGTGAGATCACAGCTCTGACTATGGTGCTTGATCACTATGGCTATCCGGTGGACAAGACAGTCATGGCTTCCGAGTATCTGCCCACAGCATCGGCAGACCGGTATTACGGGGCGGACGGAAGGCTGGTATACGGAAGACGGAGACTATGTGGACTGGAGCACCAATGACCACGGGGCGGTGCTGATCGGATACACGGAGACTACGGTGACGATCGCGGATCCCATCTCAGGAAGGATGGAATATGACAGAGAGCAGTTTGAGGAGGTATTTAGATCCAGAGGAAGCCAATGTGTCGTCCTGGAAGCCGATGAGTAGACTCGGATCAGCGGACGGGAATTCGTTTGACAAACAAAAAATCTTGTGCTAGACTACATTTTGCTCGGAGGGTCAGTAGAAGTGGCTGGCCGGATAAGAGGAATGCAGGATCGTCTGCGCCTCGGAGGTGGAGTCATTGGATGAAATGACAGGACCGGATAAGAGATAAGCGGGAAGCTTATAACTTATCCGGTTTTTTTGTTCTATAGGAAAATCCTGTGAACTTCCCCATAGAACAAAAACACTTCGGCAGGGCGCGCAAAGTGTTCAAGCCTTTCAAAACCGGGAGTTACTGTTTTATGAATATTTAGGAGGATGAGAAAATGGATTTTCTGAATGGCAGGATCAAAACGATCTATTTTAAGTATCTGTCGGCGGCATTCGGAAGCGCGCTGATCACGTCGATCTATTCGATCGTGGATATGGCGATGGTAGGACAGTACCACGGTCCGGAAGGCTCGGCGGCTCTGGCAGTGGTCGCTCCGGTCTGGAACATCATATACAGTTTCGGGCTCCTGATGGGGATCGGGGGTTCGGTCCTGTTCAGTACGATCCGGGGAAAAGCGGACGGGGATATCAAGAAGTCGAACGAATATTTTACAGCATCGGTGATCGGCTCTGTGATTCTTGCGGCTGTCATCTGGCTTATCATCATCTTTTTTGACAGGAATCTGCTGATCGTGTTCGGCGCACAGGATCATACGCTCACACTGGCGAGGGAATACGTGCTGCCGATCAAGTTTGCGATCCCGTTCTTCCTGTTCAACCAGATGCTGGCGGCATATCTGAGAAATGATAAAAACCCGGGACTTGCGACGGGGGCTGTGCTCGCCGGCGGTATCTTCAATATATTTGGAGATTATTTCTTCGTGTTTGCATGCGATATGGGAGCCTTCGGTGCGGGGCTCGCGACTGCGATCGGATCATCCCTCAGTTTTATCGTCATGATCTCTCATTTCTTTATAAAGAAAAATACACTTCGGCTTGTAAAACCGGAGGGACTTGTGAGAAAATTAAAGGAGATCATCGCAACAGGATTTTCGACCTTCTTTATCGATGTGGCGATGGGGATACTGACTATCCTGTTCAACCGCCAGATCATGGTATATCTGGGAACAAATGCGCTCTCGGTCTACGGAGTCATCGTCAACATCAGTACTTTCGTACAGTGCTGTGCTTACAGCGTGGGGCAGGCTTCCCAGCCGATCATCTCCACTAATTTCGGCGCGGGCAGAGGGGACAAGATCAAAGAGACTCTGAAATATGCGCTGGGAACGGTGGCTGTGTTCAGTATCTTATGGACTACGGTTACAATGGCGATACCGAACGTATTTATCCGCGTTTTCATGTCGCCTACACCGGAAGTGCTGGAGATCGCGCCGGGAATCCTGAGATGTTACGCCATCTCCTTTGTGCTCCTGCCGCTGAATATCTTTTCGACTTATTATTTCCAGGCGCTGATGAAGCCGAAGATCGCGTTTGTCGCTTCTGTGGCGAGAGGCCTGGTCATCAGCGGGATTCTGATCTACATGCTCCCGGCAGTATTTGGCGGAGATATGATCTGGTTTGCAATGCCGGTCACGGAGTTTGTTGTTGCAGTCTATGTCATCTATGAGATGATCAAATATACAAAGCAGCTTACTGTAAAGTCCAATTAAAAATCACCAAAGGGAGGTATGAGCATGAACAGGATCATCACTATCGGACGTGAATTCGGAAGCGGAGGAAGAGAACTGGGGAGAAGGCTCTCAGAAGAGCTGGGATTTGCTTACTACGACCAGGAGATCATCAGCGAGATCGCGCGGAGGACAGAGATGTCGGAGCAGTACGTCCAGTCCATCGTGGAGCATCAGCCGTCGTTTGCATTCCCGATCCACATCGGGAGGAGCTTTTATCCGGCACCCACTCCGGTCTTTGACCAGAGCATGACTGTCTATCAGGAGCAGTCCCGCATTATCACAGAGATGGCTCAGAAATCGGACTGTGTGATCGTGGGACGGTGTGGAGACTATATTTTGAGAGACTATCAGCCCTTCCGCATGTTCGTCTACGCGGATATGGAGAGCAAGATGAAACGCTGCCGGGCGAAAGCGCCGGAAGAAGAGAAGATGACGGACAGGGAACTCAAACAGCATATCCTGGGAATCGACAGGAAACGCGCCAAGTACTATGAGTTCTACACCGGGCATAAGTGGGGAGATAAACTGAACTTCGATCTGTGCATCAATACCTCCCGGACGGTGATCAAGGAGATCGTGCCGGCGGTGGCGAAGTTTTTAGCGTAAAAATAACCAGTTGACAATAAAGATATAAGTATTATAATGAATGTGCCTGATCTGAAAAAGAGATTGCTTAAAGAATGGCTAAAAATTAATAAGATCATCTGAGGACCCTCAGCCGTAGCTGCCGGGGTCAGAGAAGATGTCGGGTGCGCCCGGTTATTGTACGATAACCGGGCGCACCCTTTTTTATTTTACAGGAAAGCGAGGATGAAAGACATGAGAGATTTAGATAAGATCAGACTTCTGGAACACAGGCTGAACCGACTGGAAAGGAACGACAGAGATAATTATGGTGTGTGCCGCAAGATCAGACGTGAGATCGAGGTCCTGAGGGAAAAGGCACAGGACCAGGAAGCCTGATGGACTGCAGTTCACACTGCAGTTCTGATGCGCCCCGCAGATCAGGCGAACAGAGAAAAGAAATTAATGTAACGGAGGTAAACGTTTTATGGACACAAAAAAGGGAAAGAATATAGAAGACCAGGTGCAGACAACCGGACTGCCGTACCGGATCAGGCTGCGGGATGAGTCTGTCCCGCTGTATACAGGGGCAGGGACAGAAATTATGGGGAAGGTTGAGATCCGATGCGGGATGGATCCTTCTGGAGCATGCGGAGAGGATTACTATATAAAAGTATTAAATGTGCTGGATGACTATTTTTCCTGCCGGAACTGGAAACGGCTGTTCTTAGAAGGGGGATGCTACTGGCTTGCATCCTTCCTCCATCGAGGGATCCGGGACTCGGCGATCATGATCAACCGTCTGCACAGTTTTAGATTTGTTAAGGATTCTTTCAGAAATGCTTAAGGTGCATGGCTGATAATAAGAATCATCAAAGGCAAAGACATCAGAGGAAGAGGAGAAGAAAAGGAGACGCCTTTGAAATCCTGATCAAAGAAAGAGAGGACAAGACTATGCAGACAACAAAAGTAACAAAAGATAAGAAGAAAAAGGGATTTTTAAAGAAAGGACTGATCCTGGCAATGGTCGGGACGATGGCATTGTCTATGACAGCCTGTGGAGGAAGCTCCAACAAGAACAATACGAGCAACCGGAATTCATCCAGTTCCAGCACGACGGACAGGAAGTCGGATTCCGGGTCAAGCAGCCGGAACTCCTCCAATTCCACAAGATCAAACAGGAACTCAAGCTCCAGTTCGAGCAGCAGGGATTCTTCTGATTCCACAAATTCAAACAAAACCTCAGGTTCCAGCTCGAACAGCAGCAATACAACTGGAAGCAGCTCAAACAGTAAGACAACCGGCAGCAATTCCAGCAGCACAAGGTCGGGCAGCAGCTCCAGCAGGAGTTCCAACACCAGGAACAGTTCTTCAGACAAGAGCTCGAACACAGGAAATACTACATCAAACAATAGTTCAGGCTCCAAAAACACGGCATCAAACAGCAGCTCAAATTCAAAGAACTCAAACTGACAGCCACAGGAAGGACAGTAAGGGTGCATTTCCAAGAGGATCTGCACCCTGTTCTGCTGTGCTGGAAAAGGAAAGGGTGACGTATGGAAAAGATTTTGATCGTTGAAGATGACGCAGATATCAGAGAGGGTGTGAGGATTCTTCTGGAGGGGGAGGGGTATTCCATCATGGAGGCGGAAAACGGAAGGAAAGGGCTGGAACTGCTCTCGGAGGAGCCGGATCTGGTCATCCTGGATGTGATGATGCCCGGGATGTCCGGGCTTAAGACCTGCGAGGAGATCCGAAAGGTGTCTTATGTGCCGGTCCTGTTCCTGACTGCCAGGTCTCAGGAATCTGACAAGCTGATCGGTCTGATGGCGGGAGGGGATGACTATCTTCCGAAGCCTTTTTCCTACTCCGAACTGCTCGGGCGCGTCAAGGCGCTCATTCGAAGATGGAAGATATACCGGGGAAAGGAAGAACCGGCGGAAGCAAGGGAAGAAAAGTATCTGGAGCGGTCCGGGATACGGATCAGCGAGGCGTTCAATGAAGTCTCTGTAGAGGGGAAAACTGTGGAACTGTCGGACATCGAGTACAATATCCTTCTCCTGATGATGAAATACCCGGGAAAGATCTTCTCTGCCCAGAACCTGTACGAGAGTATATGGAATGAACCATATTTTTACAACTGCAACGCCACGGTGATGGTACATATCCGGAAGCTTCGCGTAAAGATCGAGAAGGATCCGAAGAATCCGCAGCTCATCGTCACGGTGTGGGGAAAGGGGTACCGTTTTGGAGAACGTCAGATCAAAACTGAAGATCGATTCGCTGTATGTTGAGCTGGCAGTGCTCCTTCTCGCCGCAGTCCTGATCTCCGGCGCATTTTTCTTTGTTCTGAACCGGGCAGGGGAGAAGATCATCACAGATACATTTACGGACAGTGATCACATAGAGAAGATGAGCAGTGCCTATCTGGACAGCCTGCAGAAATACATCAGGGAGGAGGAGGTCGCCTCAAATGATTCTGCAAAGCTGACCGAGTGGGTAAAGAGGCAGAAGATTGTCTCAATCCAGATTTATAAGGACGAGATCCTTACATATGATTCCAACTATCCGGATGCGGAGGTGGAGGAAGCCGGGGCAGAAGGCGGATATTACGAGTGGGAGTATTACTATACAGTCCAGTTTGCAGACGGGACGGCGGATGTATTTTTGTATGGATCTTTTGCCTATCAGATCTATACTTATGTCATGATCGGGGAACTGCTGCTGGCGGTCGTGCTGCTGATCCTGATCGTGACGCTGGGGATACGCAGGACGGTCAGATATATCGGCAGACTGAAACAAGAATGTGTTATCCTGGGGAGCGGCGATCTGGACTATCCGGTCACAGTGCAGGGGCACAACGAACTTTCTCTTCTGGCGGAGGGGATGGACAATATGCGGCGCGCCCTGAAAGAGAGCAATGAGAAGGAGGCGGAGTTAAGCCGCGCGGGACGGAGGATGATCACGGAGATGTCCCATGACCTGCGCACGCCCCTGACTTCTCTTCTGATCTACACGGAGATCCTGGAGAAAAAAGAGAGAATGGATCCGGAGCAGCTGCGGGAGTATATCCGCAAGATCGAGACAAAGGCAAGACAGATCAAGCGGCTGTCGGACAATATTTTTGAATATGCGCTGATCACGGAGGGCGCCGAAGTGGAGCTGGGGGAGCCGGAGACACTTATGAGCGCGTTCTATGACCTCCTCTCTGAGCTGACCGCCCATCTGCAGGAGCGGGGCTACACTGTAGAGACAGAACTGGGCGGGGATGACCGGCTGGTCCGGGTGAACGTGGAATATGTGAACCGTATCCTTGACAATATCGTCTCCAACATAGTCAAGTATGCCAAGAAAGAGGCGCCGGTGAAGATATACACAGTGTACACGGAGGAATATGCCTGCCTGGTATTCGCGAACAGAGTCTGCGCTGACCCGGAGGACAGGAAACGGACGGAGGGAAGCACAAACATCGGTCTGCACAATGTGGAAAAGATGATGAAGAGCATGAACGGATCGTGCCGGGCGGAGCAGACGGGAGAAGTGTTTCAGGTCATACTGAGGTTTCCCTGGAGAGGATAACAGGGGAAACAGACTGTTCAGTCGTCGGTCTGAAGAAGTGGAAAGCACCGGCTGTCCTTTTGGCCGGTGCTTTCTGTAAATGTCTTTTAAATTTTACGTGTCCCATTATTCCTGCGGATCGCCTCGACCTGCTCTTCGTTTAATCCGCTGGCTTTTTTGATCATCTGGATGTCTGCGCCTGCTTCCAGGAAAGCGAGGATCATCTCCTGTTTTCCCTGTTGCTTTCCTTGCTGAAGTCCACGCGTCATCCCCTGACGCATCCCTTCCGTTTTCCCTCTGCTGTTTGCCTCTTCTAATTCTTCGGAAAATAACTCTTTGAGCGCATCGCACATTTTCTTTTCCACCTCCATCTGTTCCCGGTTTGCGCGTGTGATGAGATCCATCACTGCGGCGTAATCTTTTTATTTCCTGTGCTTTTGATATTCTCTCATTAGTTTTTGTATTTCTTGTCCTGCCCGCAGATCAGTCCGCATACTCTGGAGCCAGTAGTTCTCATTGTCTGAAAGCTGTGGGGCGATAAGGAGCTGCATGGGAATCGGATCGCCTTTGAGATAATAGATCCCATTTTCCAGATTCTCTATGCAGATCCCGCGCACGTCTTTTAGATGCCGAAGCAGTTTTCGTGGATAATGGCTGCATACAAAAGTCAGGGTCAGTTCTTCCGGGGCGATTTCATTTACCTTATCCGTATTGGACTGGTAGATACAGGCATAACCGTATACTTTATAAAAGTCATTGATGCTGAGATTGTCCCCGGGGGACTTGTATTCTATGATATTGTGTTTTCGAAATATCCGCCCGATAGATTTTTTGATCTCAATATCCTGCAGAGTGATCCGCAGGGCGGCGCCAAAGGCGGGATGCCATTGTAGTTTGGCTGTGTTCATCTTCTCTCCTTAAGTATAATACAGTTTGTTTCTTTGATGCAACTTCATATTTGTTACTTATTTCGGCAATGGCATCACCTCTGTTTTTCTTACCATATCTGTGAAAAGCGCCCTGAATATACGGGCATGAAATAATAATGAAATTATCTGCGGAAGAATCCTGCTGAACGCATTCCGCGTGAGATGATAATAGAATAACATAATTCGGGAGAAAAGAGAAATAGAAAATGTTACTGTTTACACCTAACCGTCGTCTGCATGCGTACTCGTAGCGCTGACGCGCTCCAGTCCCGTACTACGTGCTAAGACTGCTTATAAGAGCGGCGGTTACGAGTTCCACTCGAACTCAGGAACAGGAAATGAATGAAAAGATATAGAAATCAGTTGACATCAGAGATATAAGTATTATAATAGGTGATACTTGCTCGGAGGCGAGTCATTCGTGAGAAGTGATGAGCCGGATAAGGCACAGGCTGAGATGCCTGCACCTTATCCGGCTTTTTTTGTGACTGCGACGAGCCAAAGCCCGGGCTTGCCCGAGGCCTTGGCGACCGCTTACAATCCTGGAACGTGCCTTTTGACACTTCCGGTGATTGCGTTTACCGGGCGGCATTTTACATCCATTCAGGAAAAATTCCATGCGATCATCTGAGGACCTGCAGCCGCAGCTGCAGTGTCGGAGAAGATGTCGGGTGCGCCCGGTTATTGTCAGGATAACCGGGCGCATTCTTTGTTTAATAGGAAACTTCGTTCCCTATTAAACAAAACGCCCCGAGGGATGCGCACTCGCGCAAAGTGGAAATTTGTCGCTAAAGCGAGCGCTTACAATCCCGGAATGTGCCTTTTGGCACTTTCGTTGGACATCTGCTCTGCACGGATTAAAATGGAGAAAAGCACCAGCTCTGGCATCACGCCGGGCTGTTGATCTATTGATCATAGATTTCAGATTAATTGTAGAAAGGAAGGCAGAATATGAGATTAGTCTTAAAATTTCTGAAACCACACTGGAAGCCAGCAGCGTCTCTCCTGTCAGGAGTGTGCGCCATCACAGGCGGTTATGCATGTGCTACGCTCTCGGCGAGACTGGGCAAAGACATGAGGGGGATCCTGGATGAGGCGACGTCCAGCGTGGATACCAGGACCGAGGTAGAGATTGGAAAGGCGATGAAGAAACTAATGAAAGGAAGGACCAGTTTCGTGATCGCCCACCGTCTGTCCACGATCCGGGACGCGGATATGATCTTGTTCATGGAAAAAGGAAACATCATCGAGCAGGGCAGCCACAAAGAACTTCTGGCGAAAGACGGGGCTTATGCAAAGCTCTATTACAGCCAGTTTGAGTAACAAAAATATCAAAGCATACGGGGCTGTTTGACAGATCAACAGTCCGGCATGGTATGCGACCCGGCCGGGACGGGGGAGTTTCGGAAACTGTTCCGGAACTCCCTCGGACTTTTCCCGAGATACCGCCGGAAGACTTCCGCGTAATAGCTTGCATTGGAAAATCCCACAGAAAGGGCTGTCTCTGTGACAGACAGGTCTGTATTGCGGAGCAGGTCCAGACTTTTATCGATCCTGTAATGATTCAGATACTCATTCGGCGACTGGGAAAAATACCGGGCAAACAGTTTGCAGCACTTGCTCTGTCCGACAGCGCCGGAGGCGGCAATCTCCGCGAGAGTGATCTTATCTCTGTAGTTTTTCTGGATAAATCCCACCATATTTTTTACGATCATAAGATCCTGACCCTGCCGATTCTGCTTTCCGTCATCCGCCGGAGCGTGCCCGCACAAAAGTGTCCAGATCCGGGCAAAACAAGACAGGGCGCACATGGGGGCAGTGCGCTGATCCCGGCTCTGATACAGAAGCTCCAGCTGGGAGAGGATCTCCCGGTGCCAGCCGGTCTCCCGGGAAAGGTGCAGAAAAGGAAGTTTCCGGTTCCGGATCAGAGGCATCACAAAGTCATGCTCAAAGGGAAATACGGAAGCAAGGAGCATGGGATGCAGGATGATGCAGAGAAAATCACACTCCTGCTCCGAATCAGAGAAGCCGAAGTGCATCTGTCCTGAATTGACGAAGACCCCGTCCCCCTCTTTCAGATCAAGGATCACGCCGTTTACGTTATATTTCATCTGCCCGGAGAGGATGCGGATGAACTCCGTATCGTCATGCCAGTGGTTGGGAGCTTTATATTCCGGATACTGTGACAATAAACCTCTGCGGGCATAGACAGGGTAATTAGGCGTGTTGTAGCGGACCTTCTCGGAACGGTCGTCGTTCAATGTGATAGAAGATATCATGGCAGTGCCTCCGTTTCCTGTGCAGGAAGGGATCAGGGGGCTGACCGAGATTCCAGATCATCCTTTCTGCGCAGGATTGTTATGGAATTTCACGGATATATGATAGAAAATCTGTGATGTGTACTGTAAAATTATATTTCGAGACAGAGGAAAAAGCAAGGGAGGACAAAGAGATGTTTGCAGATTATCATGTACATACAGAATTCAGCGATGATTCCCTATATCCGATGGAGGATGTGATCCGAGATGCCTTGCAGATGGGGATGGATGAGGTCTGTATCACGGACCATGTGGATTACGGCGTGAAGGCGGACTGGGATTCCGGGAAAACGATCCTCTACCGGGGCACAGAGCCCCTTGCAAATGTAGACTACCCGGCGTATATGGAAAAAATCTGTATTCTGAAAGAGAAGTATGAAGGCAGGATCCGTATCCGCACCGGGATGGAATTCGGCGTCCAGATGCATACGATCCCGAAGTACGAAGCACTTTTTGCCCGCTATCCCTTTGACTTTATCATCCTGTCTGTCCATCAGGTAGAGGACAAGGAGTTCTGGACCCAGGATTTCCAGCGGGGGAGGAGCCAGAAAGAATACAACGAACGGTATTATGAGGAGATGCTGTCTCTGGTAAAGAACTATAAAGATTATTCTGTGCTGGGGCATATGGATCTGCTCAAGCGGTATGACGAGGCAGGGATCTATCCCTTTGAAAAACTGAAACCTATGATCGAAGAGATCCTGAAGATCGTGATCGCAGACGGGAAGGGGATTGAGATCAACACTTCGTCTCACCGGTACGGACTGGATGGGACCATGCCCTCCGGGGAGATCCTGCGCCTGTATAAGGAATTGGGCGGAGAGATCATCACCATCGGCAGTGACAGCCACAAACCGGAACATCTGGGAACTTATATAGAAGAGTCAAAAGCCCTTCTTAAGGAGATGGGATTTCAGAAGTTCTGTACTTACGAGAAGATGAAGCCGGTTTTCCATGTACTGTAGATATTCTGCCGGGCCACGGATCGCGGATGCGGCACAGAAAAGAGCAGATACCAGTGGACCGGTATATGCGAAACAGAACGCGAAAGGGGAGAGGGGAAGACTATGGATAACAGATCATTTCGGGAAAAATTACTTTCATTAGTGCTCCCGATCACTTTCCAGCAGCTCATGGTAACAGTGGTCAGTGCATCAGATGCGCTCATGGTCGGCGTGATCGGGCAGGACATCTGCCGCGGTGTCCGTCGTGTTCTTTGCCGGCACAGCCTTTTTCCCGGGAATGCTGATGCGGATCTTTACGCCGGATCCGGCGCTGATCGGCCATGGCTCGGAGTACCTTCGGATCGTGAGTGTCACATACCTGATGTGCGGCGTCTCGCAGACCTATCTGTGCATCATGAAAAACAGTGACCTGGCTGCAAAAAGCATGGTGATCGGATCCACTGCGGCACTGCTCAATATCGCTTTAAATGCGGTGCTGATCTACGGGCTTTTCGGCGCGCCCCGGATGGAAGCGGCGGGGGCGGCTGCAGCCACGGCAGTCTCAAGAGCGGTGGAACTGGTGTGGGTACTGGCGGAACTGAGAAAGAAGGAACGGATCCAGATCCGCATGAAATATATCCTTCATCCGGATCCGGTCCTGAGAAGGGACTTCTGGCATTATACATTTCCGGTGCTTGGGAATGAACTGGTCTGGGGCGGAGGCTTTACGATGTACTCCGTCATCATGGGGCATCTGGGGACGGATACGGTCGCAGCCAACTCCATCGCCAATATCGTGAAAAATATCATCGCGAGCCTTGCCATGGGGATCGGGAACGGTGGCGCGATCATCGTGGGGAACGAACTGGGCGCAGGACGCCTGGAGCAGGCGCGTCTGTACGGAGGCAGGCTGTGCCGGATCTCGATCCTGAGCGGGATCTGCTCCGGTATCTTTCTCCTGCTCATCAGTCCCCTTGTCCTGGCAGCCACCGATCTGTCCCCGGAGGCTGCGGAGTATCTGAAATGGATGCTGGTCATGTGTTCTTATTATATGGTAGGAAAATATGTGAACGGGACCACCATCGCCGGGATCTTCTGCGCGGGCGGAGATTCCAGGTTCGGTTTCCTGTGCGATACGGTCACCCTGTGGTGCTTTACCGTCCCGGCAGGATTTCTGGCGGCGTTCGTCTTCCGCCTTCCTGTTCTGGCGGTCTATTTTATCATCAATCTGGACGAGATCGTAAAACTGCCCGCTGTGTACAGGAGATATAAGAAATATGCGTGGCTGAAGGATCTGACTGTTGAACCGCGGCAGGAACAAGGATAAAATGAAGTAGAAAATAAGCCTGAAAAAGGAGGAATATAAAAATGGACAACAGATATCGAAGAGACCATGAGATGGCATATTATTCAGACGAGTCTGTCACGGCGGAACAGCTTGTGACAAAAAGAGCGATCCGGGAATACAACACAGTGATGCCTTTTGAGCCGGAAAAGGGGAGAAAGTGCCTGGATCAGACGGGGATGCGGCACGGTGAGAATGTATATTTTGAACCGCCCTTCCACTGTGAGTACGGCAGTCATATCGAGCTGGGAGAGAATTTCTATGCTAATACAGGATGTGTCATGCTGGATGTGGCGAAGATCACGATCGGGGACAATGTCCTCTTCGGACCCAATGTCTCGATCTATACGGCAGGGCATCCGATCCACCCGGAGAGCAGGAACTCTGGCTATGAATACGGAATCCGGGTCACGATCGGAAACAATGTCTGGATCGGCGGGAGCTGTGTGATCCTTCCCGGCGTCGCGATCGGGGACAATGCCGTGATCGGAGCCGGGAGCGTGGTGACAAAGGATATCCCGGACAATGTGTGCGCCGCGGGAAATCCCTGCCGGGTGATCCGCGAGATCACAGAAGCGGACCGCCGGTATTATTTCAAAGACAGGCAGTTCGACGAGGAAGTCTGGGAGAAGATCAAACCCAGGTGAGATTCAGGCCCAGGTGAAATTCTCTTTTCCCGCGCCAGCCTCAAAATGGTATTTTGCGATGCCAAGGTCGATCTTGCTGTAGAATCCAAGTCCCGCCTTGGCGGAGACTTTGTCCCCGTTCAGGGTGAACACGAATTTCTGCTGGTTCATCGCAGTGGGAGCGAGCAGGGCGGCTTCCGCTCCGGATCTGAACCATCCGGGGAGGGGGCCGTCTGCTTTCGTTACAGCTTCCACCGGCTTTGACTTGTGGGGAACGCCTTCGTTCTTTCCGTATCCGAGAGAGATGACGATGCATAGTTTCTCCCCGCTGTTTACAGTGAAAGCGGTCTTGACCTTGCTGTAGGTCATTGCGACCCAGCAGGTGTTGAGTCCAAGCTGCTGTGCCTTAAGGACGAGCCGTTCTCCGTAATATCCACATTTCTCATCCAGTTCAGGTCCCTTTTTCCCGATCATGGCGATGTAGTTCGTGACCCCGCTGAATTTCCCGTAATGTGCCATAAATCCGTCAAAGGCTTTCGGCTCGTTCATTACCAGCTGGATGTGGAGCCCGCTCTCCTGATTGCAGGCTTTGATCTCATCCTACAGAGCTGAGACAACGCTCTGCTCAAGTGGTTTGTCAGTATACTGACGTACGCTGTGGCGTTCTTTCATTGCTTCTGTTAAATTCATGATCTGTTTCCTCCATTTTATCTTTTTTCGTCCCCTTCCAGTGCCAGCAGGATCTTCCTGCAGTCCTCGAACTCTTCTGCGAGAAGGGCGAGTTCCTTTTGCTGGTCTGTCATACATACACCTCCGTTTGGTTCATTGGATTAAACCATTGTACCGGAGAGCATTATAGCACGATTTCGGCCTTGCGGTACATTGGTAAAGAAAATCGAGACGAAAGCAGAGGTGCTTTAATATTTTCGAAATAAATTTCAAACAATTTTCAAAAAAATAAAGTGTATTTTTATTGATGATCTCTGACAGGACGACTAAAATAAAAGTATTACCGGACAGCGGGAGGCGCTGTCAGAAGGGAGATACGAATGGAGAAAGAGAACGCTCTGCAGATCTTAAGCGGAGGCGGGAAGGACCTGCTGCTGGGGCAGGCGATGGACCTGCTCGACGGTGTGCTCGACTATAAGGAGCTGATGATGGGGTATGCCTGCGCGATCAAGGAGATCAACACGAAGTTTGAGGTGCTGGACACAGAGTTTGAGGTGAGATACAAGAGGAACCCGATCAGTTCGATTCAGACCCGCCTGAAGAGCCAGACCAGCATCCTGGAGAAGATGGCGAGGATGGGGATCCCGCCGACGAGGGAGAATATCGAGGAGCATCTCAATGACATCGCCGGGATTCGGGTGATCTGTGCTTACATCGACGACATCTATCTCCTGGCGGACGCTCTGACGAGACAGGATGACATCAAACTGATCCGGCGGAAGGACTATATCAGCAATCCAAAGCCCAACGGCTACAGGAGCCTTCATCTGATCATCAGCGTTCCCATCTTTTTCGCAGAGTCGGTGAAAGAGGTGAAGGCAGAAGTGCAGATCCGCACTATAGCCATGGATTTCTGGGCGAGTCTGGAGCATCAGATCAAATACAAGCAGAATGTAGAGCATGCGGAAAAAGTGATCGCCCGCCTGAAAGAATGTGCGGATGAGATCGCGCATGTGGATGAGACGATGCAGGAGATCCGGATGGAGATGGATAACATCAAGGAAGATACCACCGGTCCGGAAGCAATTTATGAGAAGCTGAAGAAGATCGATATCAGCCTGATGTAAGAGGAGGAAAAGCCAGATACATACTATAGTATAGACGGAAGATGCCTGTAACAAGTATATATGACTCACAGTCCCGGTCAGAACATTGGCCGGGACTGCGTTTGATAATAAGGTTGCGTGCGCTACTATTTTGTGCTATAGTATGAACCCGGAACGGTCCGGAGCTCTCTGCTCCGGTACCGGGTGGAAGATATGGAGGTTTTTGGGATGAGTGAAAATTGTTTTCCGGAGATCGGGCGGTGTGTCTCGATCTTTGACCGGCTTATGAAAATGTACTATGATCACGGGCTGTCCGAGTATGAGATCGGCTGGGGGCAGCAGTTTTATGTGGAATATATCTATGAGCATCCCGGGGCAACTCCCCAGGAGATGACGGACCGGTTCCGCGTGGACAGGGCAACCCTGACCAAGACCATCCGGAAGCTGACGGAAGTGGAGTATATCCGGGTCGAGGGGGATGAGAAGGACCGCCGCGTCAAGCATCTCTATCTCACCGACAAGGCGCTCCCGGCGGCGAAACGGATCAAGGAGATCCATGCGGAGTTCTATGAAACGTTCCGCAGCGGGCTGACATCGGACGAACTGGAGACAGCGGAACGGCTCCTTTTGAAGATGGCGGATAATATCAATCAGAAAGTCTGGCACAGAATGGAGGCACGTCATGAATCATAATGGAACAAAAGAATTAAAGAGCAGCAGGAGGACGATGATCTTTCTCTGCCTGGTCGTCTCAGGCATCGCGTCCTCGATCCTGTCCACGGCAATGACCACGGCTCTGCCCAATGTGGTGGAATATTTCGGCATCAGCACGTCCGTGGGGCAGTGGATCACCAGCGGCTACTCCCTTGCGATGGGGATACGGTTTTAAAATCTGTAATAGTTTTTAACAATTTAGAAACAAAAGACAAACAGAACAGCAACACGGAGTTGTTATAGTGGGGGCTGCAATGATATAGCAGGGACAAAATAAAGCGGAGGGTGAGAAGATGATACACATTCTTGTTGTTGAGGACGATGAAAAGCTGAACCGGATCGTCTGCACTTATTTGAATGACAGCGGTTTTCAGGCAAAGGGATGCCTGAACGCGCAGGATGCATATGATGAGATGTACAATCAGCTCTATGATCTGATCATCTCAGATATCATGATGCCGGGGATCGACGGGTTCGAGTTCGCCCGGACCGTACGCAAAGTAAATAAGCGGATCCCCATCCTCTTCATGTCCGCAAAGGATGACCTTCCGTCCAAACAGAAGGGATTCCAGCTTGGGATCGACGATTATATGGTAAAGCCGGTAGACCTGGATGAACTGGTGCTCCGTGTCCGTGCACTCCTGCGGCGGGCGAATATCGAGATGGAGCGGAAGATCACAGTGGGAAACCTGGTGCTTGATGCAGACGCTTTGAGCGCTGAGGTGGACGGCGGGGAGATCAGCCTGACCACGCGGGAGTTCAATATCATATATAAGCTGTTATCTTATCCGAAAAAGACATTTTCCAGGGCGCAGCTCATGGATGAGTTCTGGGAGGTGGACAGTGACACCAGCCTTCGGGCAGTGGATGTGTATATGACAAAACTGAGAAACAAGCTGTCCGGGTGCGACGGGTTCAAGATCGTGACCGTGCGCGGGCTGGGATATAAGGCGGTGCTGCAATGAGCAGAGAAAGTATGAGACAGGGAAAGGAACAGCGGGTCATAAAGGACAGCCTGTTCCCGGTCTCCCTCTTCGCGATCTACCTGGGCGTTCTGTCCCTGATGTCAGGGATCCACCAGGGGCTTGTGGTGCTGATCAATGCCCTTGACTGGAACGAGGCAGTCCAGACCGCCATACCGATAGTTTACTGGGGATGTGTTGCGGTGGGCCTGACCCTGTTTACGAGAAAGAAGATAAAGGATACTTATGAGGCTCCGCTCCATATGCTGGCGGAGGCGACAGAGCAGGTGTCAAACGGAGATTTTTCCGTGTATGTCCCCACGATCCACACAGCGGACCGGCTGGACTACCTGGATGTCATGATCCTGGATTTTAACAGGATGGTGGAGGAGCTGGGCAGCGTGGAGACGTTGAAGACGGATTTTGTGTCCAATGTCTCACATGAGATGAAGACGCCCATCTCTGTCATCAAGAACTATGCAGAGCTTCTGCAGACAGGGAAGGGGACCGAGGAAGAACGGCAGGAATATGCCCGGAATATCGAGGAGGCGGCGGTGCGCCTTTCCGACCTGATCAGCAATATACTCCGGCTGAACAAGCTGGAAAACCAGCGGATCGATTCGGAGATCGAGAGCTATGACCTGTGCGGACAGCTGGAAGAATGTATCCTGCACTATGAGGAGATGTGGGATGAGAAAGACCTGGAACTGGAAGTGGACATGGAGGAGAAGGCTCTCGTGCAGGCGGACAGGAGCCTGATGGAGATGGTGTGGAACAATCTGCTCTCCAACGCGATCAAGTTCACAGAGCCCGGCGGCAGTGTTTCCATACGCCAGACTACATCGGCAGATCATGTTGAAGTGGCGGTTACGGACACCGGATGCGGGATGAGCAGGGAAAATGTGCGCCATATATTTGACAAATTTTATCAGGGGGATACCTCTCACTCAAAAGAAGGAAACGGACTGGGGCTTGCCCTCGTCCAGAGGATCCTGACTCTGATGAACGGCGAGATCACTGTCGTCAGCGAGAAGGGAAAGGGGAGTACGTTCACAGTAAGGCTCCCCATATCGTCAGAAAAGGGAGAAGGAGAGCAGAACGGAGGAAACAGTCATGTCGGAGAATAGGACCGGGAGAACCGGAGGATTTATAGGTTATGAATATAAAGAGGTGGTGACAGATCCGGGGCAGGCGTCATTTCTCATGGACGGTTATGCCAATTTCGGCTGGGAGGTCGATGAGAATGTGATGCCGGGCGGCTTGGAAAAGTATCCGGAGAGGGCAGGTTCCCCGCAGCACAGAAAGACCGTGATCCGGCTTAAACGGGACCGGAAGATCATCAACAAGATGGAACTGACACGGCTTCAGAGGAACTTCGAAGCCTGTGTCTCCCAGATCGATCAGCTCGAGAAGGAGAAGACGTCGCGCCCGATGGCTGCCTCGCTTACGGTGGGGATCCTGGGGACCGCGTTCATGGCGGGATCCACTTTTGCCGTGACGGCGGAACCGCCGATGGTCGCACTCTGCATCGTCCTTGCAGTCCCGGGCTTCCTGGGGTGGATCCTCCCCTATTTCCTGTACAGAGCGGGAGTGAGAAGGCAGACGGAAAAGATCACGCCGCTGATCGAGGAGAAGTACGATGAGATCTATGAGATCTGTGAGAAGGGAAACAAACTGTTAAGCTGAGTGCAGGCAACTTAAATGTAACTATTGACATTACAACTTTTGAATGCTATCCTGAGACTGTGAGATGTAACAGAGAATATTACAGATTCGCTGACAGTAAAGGAGCAGGTATGGCAATTCAGATACGAAGCAGGAAAAAGACGAAGAAAGTTGATTTTATGCAGTTCTTAAGCGGAGTGCCGGCGAGAGACTATGTATTTCAGCGCATCCCTTACGAGGAACAGATAGAGCAGGCAGAAAAGCTTCTGCGAGAGGCGGACGCGGTGCTCATCGGCGCCGGGGCCGGACTTTCCACGGCGGCAGGGCTGAGTTACGGCGGAAAGAGGTTTACGGACAATTTCGGAGAGTTTATCGAAAAGTACGGCACGGCGATGACCGACATGTACAGCGCGGGATTCTATCCCTTTCCGACGGAGGAGGCAAAGTGGGGATACTGGTCAAAGCACGTATGCCTGAACCGGATCCGGCCGGACGGTCTTCCCCTTTACCGGACAGTCTATGAACTGGTCAGAGAGAAACCTCATTTTGTCCTGACGACCAATGTGGACCATCAGTTCTGGAAAACGGGATTTGCAGATGAAGAGATCTTTGCCACCCAGGGAGATTACGGGGAGATCCAGTGCGCCAGAGGGTGTCATGACAAGGTGTATGACGCCGTCGGGCTGTTCCTTGAGATGGATCAGGCCCGGGAAGAATGTATGATCCCGTCTTCCATGGTGCCGAAGTGTCCGGTCTGCGGCGGAAATATGGCGATGCACCTCCGGTGCGACCAGTATTTTGTGGAGGAAGAACACTGGCACGAGGCTGCGTCCCGGTATGCAGATTTTCTGAAAGAGCACCGGAAAGAGCATGTGGTGCTGCTGGAACTGGGTGTTGGATTCAACACGCCGACCATTATCCGTTTTCCTTTTGAGAAGATGGTCGGGGAAAACGAGCGCTGGTCCCTGATCCGCCTGAACCTGGATGAGGCGGTGGTGCCGGATAGTTTCGGCGGACGCGCCGTGGGGATCAATGAAGATATCGCCAGGAGCATACAAGATATCAAAGACAGTATGGAAGCGGACAGATACGGAAAGGGGGCGGACTGTGATGCCCGATAGGACACAGGAGGAACGTCTGGACTATCTTCTCCGGGAATTCAAAGAAGACTCTGTGAGATACCGGGATCTGGAAGTGGGAGAGGACTATGCGGAGAAGAGAATGGCGCTGCGGTCGCTCATGAACATCCGGATGCCGGGGAAGATGGCACAGGAGGTTGTCCGGGTGCAGGATGAGTTCCTCACGGAAGAAGCGGAAGAGAAGGGCATCGTGACTCTGGAGCAGATCCCGACAGCCGCGCAGCAGTACGGGAGCAGCCATCCTTTTGCGGAGAAGATCTCTGTCTGGCAGGGGGATATCACCCGGCTTCGCGTCGGAGCCATCGTAAATGCGGCGAACTCCCAGATGCTGGGCTGTTTTGTCCCGTGCCACCGGTGTATCGACAATGCCATCCACAGCGCGGCAGGGATCGAACTGCGAGAGGAGTGCAGCCATTACATGAACCGGAGAAAGATGCAGTACGGTCCCAGATACGAGGAGCCCACCGGGCAGGCTGTCCTGACCAGGGGGTATAACCTCCCGGCAGAGTATGTGATCCACACGGTGGGGCCCATCGTGGGCGGAAGGCTGACCGGGGAATTGCGGGAGGATCTCAGGAACTGCTACCGCAATGTGCTGGAGTGCTGTCTGGAACACCAGATCCGTTCCGCTGCGTTCTGCTGTATCAGCACGGGAGAGTTTCATTTTCCAAATGACGAGGCGGCGAAGATCGCCGTGGAGACTGTGACAGAGTTTTTGAGGATGCATGAGGGAGCGTTTGAAAGGATCATTTTCAATGTGTTTAAGGATGTGGACCGAGAGCTGTATGAAGAGGAGCTGAGGTGACGAAGTGACTGTAATGATTGACATTACAATAGGCTGCAGGTAAAATGGAATCCAGAAAGAGAGGATACCAACATGCAGATTTCAAGCAGATTTACGATCGCCATCCATATGATGACCTGTATGGAGACGTTCAAGGAAGAGTATAAGATCACCAGTGATTTTCTGGCGTCCAGCATCAATGTGAACCCGGTCATCATCCGGAGGATCCTGTCACAGCTTCGGGATGCGGGGCTGATCGAAGTGAAGCGGGGGACCGGGGGCGCGGCGGTGAGAAAGCCCCTTGAGGAGATCACATTTCTGGATGTATACCGCGCGGTGGAATGTATCGAGGAGAATACGCTGTTCCATTTCCATGAAAACCCGAATCCCAACTGTCCGGTGGGGAAGAACATCCACAATATCCTGGATGATAAGCTGTGCCGGGTGCAGGCGGCGATGGAGAGAGAACTGGAATCGATCACCCTGGCGGATGTGATAAAAGATCTGGGGAGGTACCTCTGACAGATATTAAAGTAAGAATAAAAACGGCGCTGCAGCGAAGAAGGCTGCGGCGCCGCAGACTGTAGACAAAGTCCTCGGTTTACACCGGGGCTTTTCTATTACAGTTATCAACATTTCAATGATTCTTCCGGTTTTTATCAAGAAAAATTCCCTACTTATCAACTCTAAAGTTAAGCGGTGCGTTCCTTGCACATGGTATAATTATCCTATAAGGAGGTTCCGCTTATGATGACAAGAGATGCCGATAAAAAAAGAGAACAAATAATGATGTTCAGCATGGATGACATGGTGCCAAAGGATCACATGCTCCGAAAGATTGACCGGGCAATTGACTGGAACTTTATTTACGATCTTGTAGAAGACAAGTATTGTGCAGATAACGGAAGGCCGAGCATGGATCTGGTGATGCTGATCAAAATCCCTTTTATCCAGTATCTCTATGGGATTAAAAGTATGCGCCAGACGATCAAAGAAATCGAAGTGAATGTAGCTTATCGTTGGTTTCTCGGTCTGGATATGCTAGATCCGGTTCCTCACTTTTCTACTTTTGGGAAAAACTATACCCGGCGTTTTAAGGATACGGAACTGTTTGAACAGATCTTTTCCCATATCCTCGAACAATGTATGAAGTTTCATCTGGTAGATACATCTACCGTGTTTGTGGATTCTACCCATGTAAAAGCCTGTGCTAACAGCAAAAAGATGAGAAAGAGGATTGCATCTCAAGAAGCTCTATGGTATGAGGAGGAGTTAAAAAAAGAAATCAATGAAGACCGTAAAAATCATGGAAAGAAACCTTTAAAAGAAAAAAAGGATGATTCAACTACACCGCCTGCAGCGGGCGGCGGCACTTCTGGTGAAAGCGGTTCTTCAGACGAAATCCCGGAAGGAGCCAAAACGCAAAAATGCAGTACTTCAGATCCGGAAAGCGGCTGGTTCCGAAAAGGCGAACATAAACATGTTTTTGCATACAGCATAGAGACTGCATGTGACAAGCACGGGTGGATCTTAGGCTATACTGTGCATCCAGGGAATGAACATGACAGCAGGACATGGAAGCCTTTGTACGACAAGTTGAAAGACCTGGATATGGAGATGATGGTATTGGATGCCGGATATAAGACTCCAGCAATAGCCCGAGAATTGCTAAAAGACGGGATACAGCCCCTGTTTCCGTATAAAAGACCCATGACAAAAGATGGATTCTTCAGGAAATATGAGTATGTCTACGATGAGTACTATGACTGCTATATCTGTCCGGCGGATCAGATCCTTGCTTATCGGACAACGAACCGGGAGGGTTACAAAGAATACAAGAGCGATAAAAGCATCTGTAAAAACTGTCCTTACCTTTCCAAATGTACAGAAAGCAAAGAGCATGAAAAAACGATCTCCCGCCACATTTGGGAAGAGTATCTGGAAACCAGTGAGGATATCCGCTATACTCTCGGGAACAAAGAGATTTATATGTTGAGAAAAGAAACCATTGAGAGATTGTTCGGAAGTGCAAAAGAACAGCATGGATTTCGATACACACAATATATCGGCAACGCCCGAATGAGAATGAAAGCCGGGCTGACCTTTGCGTGCATGAATCTGAAAAAGCTGGCAAAGATTCTGGATGTAAGGGAAAGGCAAGACAAAAAATCAGGATTCTTTTTTATCCTTTATAAAAAAATATGGGAGTTGGTATTTTGGCAAAAAGAGTGGTGCTGGAGTTAAGCTCCAGCACCAACTTTGTCTACAGTCTGAGCAATGTGCATTTTTTGCACATTGCAAATTCTGATAAACCAGTAAAGTTTTATAGCCTGGATGTCATCATCTCCGTCGGTTACCGCGTAAAGTCAAAGAGGGGAATCGAATTCCGCCGTTGGGCGAATAAAGTTCTCCGGGATTACATACTGGAAAGCAATTTGTCAAGGGTGTTTTTTACCAAAACCACATATGAGACAACGAAGCGAGTAACACGAATGTTCCATCTACAATCTGCAATATACCGAGGACAGAAACGTAGTTCCTTTTGCCTCGAACCGGGCGTCTCCCTGGTGGGCCTTTGCCACGGCCCGGATGGAGCTAAGGCCCACGCCGGGCACACCCGCCCGCTTGCTGGAGAGGAACTTCCCGTCCTCCTGCCGCGCCTGCCCGTCAAAGCTGTTGTCCATGGTGACGGTCA
>HHCFC02800__coassemble_1206_pt1 | contig 30434 bp, 30 predicted proteins | sample HHCFC02800__metabat2_high_PE_058 | metagenome-assembled genome bin HHCFC02800 | reverse complement strand
CGATATATCCGGCTTTTTCGAGTTCTTTTACCGCTTCGCGGATTGCGTCGATCTTCTCGCGGTTGATGTGAGATAAGCCCGCAAGGGTATAATCCCAATCTTCGGGCAAAGACAGCATTTGCGAAAGCAAGCCTTTTGCCTTTAAGGTGAGTTCCTTATTGCGCAAGTGGTGGTTGCTCATAACGGTATAGCCCGTATTTCTCTCAACTCGAAAAACTGCCATTTTTTTATCACTTCCTTTCTCGGTCTGCGTGGAATATTAGAAAGCCGTTTTCGGCGGTTTTGGTATTGCAGTATGCCTTTGCTGTTTTTACGTCTGAAAAGCCTTGTATTATAAGGGCTTTTTCGCGCCTAACGTTCCACGTTACCGCCTGTTTTCGGGCATAAAAAAACCGCAACTCTTTTCAAGCTGCGGCGACATATCCTACTCACTTAAAAACGCCATATCAAGGCTTGTCCAACCTTGCTACGGCGTTTTAGGTGTAATTATAGGGGGTGTTTAATTGTCTTTAATGTGCTGAAAGCCGCATGGTTACGGCATTTTCCTTGTTGTGCATATATTGACGGGGCAGTTGCACCGGTTGCTCCGGTCGCTCCTGTTGGACCCGTTGGACCGGTTATTCCTGTTGCTCCAGTCGCTCCTGTTGGACCCGTTATTCCTGTCGCACCTGTCGCTCCCGTTGGGCCCGTCGCTCCTCCTGCCGGTCCGGTGGGACCTGTCGGACCCTGCGGGCCCATCGGTCCCATTTTTCCTCTCGGACCTCTTTTTCCACAGGGTTTTGGACATCCCGGGCAGGTCAGATCCTGTGCGCTCACTTCATATTCCTCTGGTTCTTTTTTCCGTCTGAACCATAACATCTCTCTGTTGCCTCCTGATATGATCTCTTTATCAATATATGAGTAAAAGTTATATTTGACATTACTGCCAAAACGCTCCACAATATATTTAGCAATTCAGCCTTTTCGGTTTTTGCACAAAATATTTTGGAAGGAGAAATGTTATGAAGTATGATTTTACAACAATTATGGACCGCCTTGGAAAAGATGCTATCGCTGTAGACATTCCCCATGCCGGAAACGGGAAAGGTTTCTTTGCAGATGCCAGGGTCAAAGATGGATTCAGTATCATCCCCATGTGGGTCGCTGATATGAACTTTCCTACCGTCCCCACCATTCCCGAGGCAATAATAGAGAGAGCGAAACACCCTGCTTACGGGTATTTTCGTCCCACAGAAGATTATTTTGAAGCGATCATCCGCTGGCACGAAGACCGCTACGGTACTTCCGGGCTGACCCCGGAATGCATCGGTTACGAAAACGGAGTCCTGGGCGGCGTTGTCAGTGCTCTGCGTATCCTGTGCCAGCCCGGTGATTCCATCATCATCCAGTCTCCCACTTATATTGGCTTTACTCACTGTGCGGAAGATAATGGATGGAACCTGGTCCTCAACCCGTTAAAGCAGGATGAGGAGGGAGTCTGGCGCATTGATTATGAAGATCTTGAGGAGAAAGTCTCTCAGCAGGACATCCACACAGCCATCCTCTGTTCTCCCCATAATCCGGCAGGAAGAGTCTGGGAAAAATGGGAGATTGAAAAACTTATGGAGATTTACAGGAAATACAACGTGTTTGTCGTGTCTGATGAGATCTGGGCGGACCTTACCATGCCCGGTTATCATCACACCCCGACCCAGATGGTTTCCGAGGACGCCCGCATGCGCACCATCGCCATGTACGCGCCGTCAAAGACTTTTAATCTTGCAGGGCTGGTAGGATCGTATCATGTGGTCTACAATCCTTACCTCCGGAGCCGGATGACACAGGCCGGAGCCGCAACACATTATAATATGATGAATGTACTTTCCACCCATGCCCTGACCGCAGCATACAGCCCGGAAGGGCGTGAATGGCTGGATGAACTGTGCCAGGTCCTTAACGGAAATCTGGATTATGCAGTTTCCTATATCAACGAGAATTTCAAGGGTGTTAAGACCAGCAAACCGGAAGGGACTTATATGCTTTTCCTCGACTGTACAGAATGGTGCCGGACTCATGATATCGATATTGATACGGTCCAGAAACGGGGCATCGAGATCGGAGTGATCTGGCAGGACGGACGCCCCTTCCATGGGGACTGCCATATCCGTCTGAATCTGGCTCTGCCTCACAGTCTGGTAGTGGAAGCCTTTGACCGGATGAAGAAATACGTTTTTAATGATTGATACACATACTGAAGGGGCTGACCGTCAGCCCCCTTTTCTCCTCATTCTCTCCTTTGTCTTTTCTGTTCAAAATAGTTTTTATTCATCAGATAGTATTCTGACTCCGGTCGGAATTTCCCCGCCATTTCATTATACTGTTCTGCCCGTTCCATGTCCCCCATCCGGTCATAACACACGCACAGAGAGACTGCCGGTAAAAATCCATAGCACTCCTCGCGGATAAACGCGCCGGAAGCCATCTCCTTTTTGGCGCTCAGCGCCTGCTCATACCAGAAGACAGCCTGCTCATATTTCCCCCTGTCCTGAAAATGCCTCCCAAGATCACAACAGGTCTCTCCCCGGGGGACATCATATTCCAATGCACGAAGGAGCGACCGGAGCGCCTCTTCTTCCTCACCCAGACCGTACAGGCATCCCGCCAGCTGCCGTGTGGCATCGATCCGGTTCTCCACCCAGCCGTCCGGTCTGTCCAGGAATTCTTCCAGGATACGGATGCCCTCCTGATATTGCCCGTGAAAATACAGTTCCCGTCCATAATAATAGAGCGCCCTGCTGTCAAAAGCTTCCCCGCTCTGTTCCATCTTTTCGTATATGCGCAGGTTCCTTTTGCTGTCCCCTGCCTTTACTTTCCTGTGTTCCACCGGGATATCCGCATAATAAATATTTCCTGCCGGCGGGATCACTTCATGTACCCTGCCCTCAAAGACAAATCCCATCCTGTTCCTGACGATCCGCTCCCTGTAATAAGAAAATGATGCAGTCCCGTCCGTCTCAAAAGCAACGGCATAGGGCATCATCACCATATCGATATCTGCCGGAAGTGACTCTTTCAGTTTTTTCAATCCTGACGCACTCTCCTCCGGAAGCACATCGTCCGCGTCCAGCCACATCAGATACTCCATCGTCCCCTTAGAAAAGGCAAAATTTCTTGCAGCAGAAAAATCATCCTGCCACAAAAGGTCATAGACTTTGTCCGTATATTTCCCTGCCTTTTCCTTCGTTCTGTCTTCGGAGCCCGTATCCACGATGACGATCTCATCCACCGCATCCTTCACGCTCTCCAGACAGCGCTCCAGCACCGCCTCCTCGTCCCGCACGATCATGCACAGGCTGACTGTGATCATTTTCATACCTTCTTCCATAAAAGAGCAGAGAACGCCTTTGGGGGAACGTTCTTCTCTGATATATATTATGATACTGGGAGCAAAATGCATTCTGCCCCCGCATCATATTCATCATATTATAGAAGGAACAGAAAATGGTGCTTAAAAGAGCGTGAGCTGTTCGTATTCCTGTTTCTTTTCAAGCAGACCTGGTGTCCTTCTCAGAAGTTCCTCAGTACGGCTATCCTCACAGATCCAACTTTCTGCATCTCTCCTTTCCAGGATGAGAGGCATGCGGCTGTGTACCGGAGCGACCGAGGGATTCGCCGCTGTAGTCAGGATGACAAACCTCCTCTCTCCGCCAAATTCACCGTAGAATCCGGCGAGGAACATATCCTCCTCATTTTCCTTGAAAAATTCGCTTTTCTCTTTTCGCCTGTTCCATTCATAGAACCCTGCCGCAGGGATAACGCACCGGTTTCTCCGTATCCTGTCCCGGAACATGCTTTTCTCCATGGCGCTCTCCGCCCTGGCGTTGATGATCAGGTTTCTCCCTGCCCCTGCCGGAAATCCCCATCGCATCCACTCCACCTGCAGATGTCTTTTCTCTGATCCATTTTTCTCTCTTCCTCCGGCAGCGGCAATCAGGACGGGCGCCGTCTCAGACGGACGGACATCTCTTTTCCGCGCCTCTTCATTCTCCCAACATGACCGGACCGGCAGATCTGCATCGATCCTACGGAGCAGTCCGCTGCTTATGTAATATCTTCCGCACATTTTTTCACCTTATAGTTCGGACTCACGGAATCTGTTCCGCTGTCCTGTATTCTGTGCACATATTATATACCCATTCTTTTCCATGTGGAAGCAGAACTTCACGTTACCTTTTTCCTCCTCTTTTTCTCTTCTCCGTCCCTCATCTGGTCTCCCCTGCTCTTTTACTGTATTTTTATTCACTTTTTATGCATTTTATAGCAATTTTATGCATAAATATAATTTTTATAAATTTACTCTTGCATAATTATAAAATGTGGTGTATAGTATGTTTTAGCTCACAGGAGCGGTACATCAAACAGGAAAGATTCCGGTTCTGCATTGGATCCGGAACGCGGATAAAAATACATTTCAGGAGGCATTTACAATGAGTAAAGAAAAAGTTGTTTTAGCATATTCAGGCGGACTTGATACGACAGCGGTCATTCCGTGGCTGAAGGAAACATTCGGTTATGAAGTCATCTGCTGCTGCGTTGACTGCGGACAGGGCGAAGAGCTGGACGGTCTCGAAGAAAGGGCAAAACTTTCCGGAGCTTCCAAATTATACATCGAAAATATCGTTGATGAATTCTGCGACGACTTTATCATGCCCTGCGTAAAAGCCGGAGCTGTATACGAGAACAAATACCTTCTCGGAACATCCATGGCACGTCCCGCCATCTCAAAGAAGCTGGTGGAGATCGCCCGGAAAGAAGGGGCTGTCGCCATCTGCCACGGCGCAACCGGAAAAGGAAACGACCAGATCCGTTTTGAACTGAGCATCCGCGCTCTGGCTCCGGATATCAAGATCATCGCTCCCTGGCGTATGACCGATCTCTGGACCATGCAGTCCCGTGAGGATGAGATCGAATACTGCCGCAAGCACGGCATCGACCTTCCCTTTGATACAAAGCACAGCTACAGCCGTGACCGGAACCTCTGGCACATCAGCCACGAGGGACTGGAACTGGAAGATCCGTCTGTGGAGCCAAACTACGACGACCTGCTCGTGCTCACAGTTCCGCCGGAGAAGGCACCGGACAAACCGGAGTATGTGACTATGACATTTGAGGCGGGTATCCCGAAATCCTTGAACGGGAAAGAGATGAAAGTATCCGAGATCATCACAGAGCTGAACGCTCTGGGCGGCAAGCACGGCATCGGCATCATCGACATCGTTGAGAACCGTGTTGTCGGGATGAAATCCCGTGGCGTTTATGAGACACCGGGCGGGACCATCCTCATGGCGGCTCACGAGCAGCTGGAGGAGCTCTGCCTTGACCGTGCTACATACGAAGTCAAGAAAGAGATCGGAAACAAACTGGCACAGGTGGTATATGAAGGGAAATGGTTTACCCCTCTGTGCGACGCGCTCCGTGCATTCGTTGACGTGACCCAGCAGTATGTGACCGGTGAAGTGAAGTTCAAACTTTACAAAGGCAACATCACAAAGGCAGGCGAGACATCCCCGTACTCCCTGTACAACGAATCCCTGGCAAGCTTCACCACAGGCGACCTGTACGACCACCACGACGCAGACGGATTCATCAATCTGTTCGGACTGCCGCTGAAAGTACGCGCGATGAAGATGCAGGAACTCTCAAAAGAGAATCAGAAATAAAGGATACTTTTCTATCGATCTGAAACAGTATTAATGCAGTATTTAAGAGGAAGCAGCCTTATCGTCCGCTGTTTCCTCTTATTTTTGTCCTTTATAACACTCTACTGTTATGCAGATGCCATCCCCCTTCCCCTCCGGCATCCTTTTACGCGCTTATCTTCAGCCTGATAACAACGTATTACATTTATTCAGCAATCAGCTCCAGAAATTCCTCATCCTCCCGCAGGAAGTCATACCTGGGGCTGGTCTGCAGTTCTTTTTTCAGGACAGGAAGCATCCTGCTTTTTGACGGCAAGTTCCATAGGGATCAGGATAGAATTATACCCCCACAGTTCGTAGAGTTCTGCGGTCTTCTGTCCGATCTTAGCGATCTTCTGTGCATCCTCCTCCGCTCCTTCGTCCATGACGATATCCAGAAGTTTCATAAGAGTCATATGGACTTCATTGATATCTCCCAGGATCTTTCCCTCCAGTATCCTCGCCGCCTCGTCTCTCTTTCCCTGTGCCGCCAGTATTCCGGATCTCATGATCCGCTTATCTGCGCCCCGCTCTGGCATCAGTTCCAGAAGTTCCTCCGCGCGTTCATATCTGCCCTGCCCGATATACTTACCTGAAAGCAGATATGCGGCGCTGCCCCTGATCTGTTCATCCTTTGCATTCTCTGCCACAAATTCATAGCGTGCTAATATTTTTTCCTGATATCTCTCATGCTCTTCCCCGGAAAGATCCGCCTGCTCCAGAATGAACGAGCCCTCCAGTGTCACATTCAGTCTGTACAGCAGTTTCATGCAGTTCGGATATTCCCGGATCCGCTTCTCAGCCAGACAAAATCCTGCCCCAAACCCGCTGTCCTGTATTTCCTTTACCACCTCTTCGCACACCCTTGTGATCTCCTGATTGGTCAGTTCCTCTTTAAAGCACAGCAGGGTGTTCACATCTGTCTCCAGAAGACGGGCAAGGGCAGGAAGTAGCATTATGTCGGGGCAGGTGTTTCCCCTCTCCCATTTATTCACTGCCGAGGCGGACACCCCCAGCCGTTCTGCCACCTGCTCCTGGGTCAGTTCCAGCGCTTTCCTCTTTTCTCGTATCACTGTATGGATCGGCATCGTTTCTGCTCCTTTCTCTGCGGAATAGCAGTTTGGATCTCCCGGGTTGAAAAGCTTTCATCCAGCCTTCCGCATTTCTTCTTGAATAAGATTATAGCAGGGAACTGCCGTCAGCCACAACGGAGTGTTCTTCAAAAGATGAGCGGCGGAAATTAACCGCCGCTCAACTGCATGATATCTCCCCCATATCTTACAAGCTTATATCAGGGAAAACGCCCACAGATTGTTGATCTGATATTCCAGTGTGTCATAGTCCCAGAGAGTTTCGCTTCGCTTCCGGCTGTTCGGGTCATTGACCCGGATCTTCCCGTCCTCTACGCCGGTCAACACGATAAAATGTCCCGTCGTCGTAAAATCTCCAGGGCGCATGCTGCATATCACGGGATGGCCGCTCTCCAGTTCTGACAGGATCTCACTCTCACTTAATCCCAGTTCCTGTCCCTGCACGCCAAAATGAACCGCGCCCTGGGTCATCAGTTCCCAGCTCGTTCCTGATTCTCCCGTATAATATCCCTGTTCCTCGGCATACTGCGCCACTTTATACGGAGTGATACTGTTATCTCCTGTCAGCCCTGCCGCTGCCATTGCTACTACCGTTGGTCCGCAGCCATTGATCGCGATCATGTTATCCCCATACTGCGCATATCCCCACCGCTCGTCCCACTGCAGAAGGAGCGGGATTTCCCCGGACCTGACCTCTCCGATGTCTTCTGCCGGAGCCTGACCCTTTTTCTCTGTATAGCCTAGCACAAAGTCCGCCGTCTCCTCATTATTGGACAGCAGTTCCAGCAGATCTGCCGGATACTGATCTGCCTGCTCGAGCACCTGGCGCACAGTCTTGTTCGACTGAGCCAGTTCTGTCAGCTTTGCCCTGACCTCTCCGTCAGAGATGCTCTGCACCGCCGCTGTATTCTGTACCTGATCGGAACCGGAATCTCTCCGGATCCCGGAGTCGGTCAATACAAAATTCTCCCCGATAAAGTTTTTCAAAAAAAGCAGTGCTGCAAAGATCGGGATGAACATTACTGCAGACCGGATGATCCTTTGCAGCCGCCGCTTCCTCCTGCCCCTTTTATTCAGACGTCTCCTTCCCGGACGCCTTCGCCTCATATCCTCTGGCATTGTGTAACGCCTCCTTCATCATGGAAGTTATTATATAGGGGATCATAGACGGAATTTTTAAACAATTTCTTAAGATTTTCGATAGTTAGAGGAAAGCGTTCCATTAAATAACAGGTGCCGCGTACTTTTACAAAAGTACACGACACCTGCTGGGTAAAGTTTTCAGGATATTCTCACTCCTCTTCCCGGTCGTTCGTCAGTTTCAGCTTATCAAACACAAAGAACATCAGTCCCATGAGCATTCCTACCACACAAGCCAGCACCATTCCGGTAAGCTGGATGCTTCCAAACTGAACAGTGATGCCTGAAAGTCCTGTCACGAAGATCACGGAGGTCATCGCCATATTGCGGGACTTTCCGTAATCCACCTGGGATTCCACAAGGATGCGGATTCCCGATGTACCGATCATACCGTAAAGCAGGAAGGAGATCCCGCCGATAACAGGACCTGGTATGGTATTGATCAATGTCGTCATCTTTCCGATAAAGGAACAGATGATGGAAAGCACCGCAGCACCTCCGATCACATACACACTGTAAACTTTCGTCATCGCCATAACACCGATGTTCTCACCGTATGTGGTGGTCGGCACGGAGCCGATCAGTCCGGAGATCATGGTTGAAAAGTTATCCGCGAACAGGGAACGGTGCAGACCCGGATCTTTTAACAGGTCCCGTCCTACGATCTTGCTCGTCACGATCTGATGACCGATATGCTCCGATGCGATCACAAGCAGGACCGGAAGGATGATCACTATCGCCTCCCATTTAAACTTCGGTGCGGAGAAATTGGGGATTGCAAAGAAGGAAGCTGCCGCCACCTCTGAGAAATCCACGATCCCGCACGCGAGCGCCGCAATGTATCCCGCGATGATCGCGATCAGGATCGGGATGACCGACAGAAATCCCCGGAATACTACCGACCCGATCACCGCAGTCAGGAGCGTCACCAGAAATACGATCACATTCTTCGGATCGATCACTTCATCTGCCAGCCCTGCGTTGGAAGCCGCTGTCCCTGCAAGTTCCAGTCCGATGAGCGCCACCACCGGTCCCATCGCCGCAGGCGGCAGCACCACGTCGATCCAGTCCGAACCGAATTTATAGATGATCAGCGCCAGGATGCATCCCAGGAATCCAACCGCCACAAATCCGCCCAGAGCATAACTGTACCCCCACTTTGAGATCACGATCCCTGCCGGCGCCAGAAACGCAAAGCTGGATCCCAGGTATGCAGGCGCCCTGCCCTTCGTGATCAGGATGAACAGCAGGGTTCCCACGCCGTTCATGAACAGCACGACTGCCGGATTGATCCCGAACACAAAGGGAACCAGCACAGATGCGCCGAACATGGCGAACATGTGCTGGATACTTAAGGGGACGAGCAGTTTAAAAGGTACTTTCTCCTCCACCTGTATGATTCTTTTGTTTTCCATTTCTTGTCCTCCTCTTTCTGTCACTCTCTGCCTGTATCATACACCGCCGGGCGCGAGCCCTCTTGCGCCCGGTGTGATGATACCATTTCACAGTTTAGCATATCAGTGGCAAAAATGAAATATTTCTCTTTTCAGACCGCACTCTGTTACTTATATGATCTGCGCGCATTCCATACTTCCCGCATCACTCTCTTCACATTGCCTGAGGCGATCTTCTCGATCTGTCCGGAAGTGATGCCCGCACGCCTCAGTGCATCCCACAACCGTTCCATATGCTGTACTCCGCTGATCCCCTCCGGAAGCGCCTCTCTCTCAAATCCGTCAAAGTCTGTTCCCAGTGCTACAGCCTCTTCGCCCGCCTGATCCATCATCCGGCGGATATGCCGGACGATATCATCCATACCCGCATGCGAAGTTCCTCCTTTCCCTGAAGGCTCTTTCAGAAATGCCGAATAGAAATTGACTCCGGCGATCCCGCCCTTTTCCCCCAGTGCACGCAGCATCTCATCCGAAAGGTTCCGGGGATGGGTACACAGGCTCCTGGCGTTGGAATGAGACGCCACGATCGGAGCACGGCTGTGACGGATACAGTCCCAGAATCCTCCGTCCGAGAGATGGGATACGTCGATGATCATCCCCAGTTCGTTCATCCGCTCCACCACTTCCATCCCGAACGGCTTCAGACCCCGTGCCATCACATCAGGATCCCGGCTGTTGGGGCTTCCGATACAGTTTTCGTAGTTCCAGGTCAGAGTGATCAGCCGGACCTTCTTCCTGTACAGTTCCTCCAGGCGTTCGATCTGCCCATTCAGGACTCCCCCTTCCTCCACAGTCAAAATCCCTCCTGTGCAGAGCCCCTCTTCCGGACCGGGTGACTTCTTCTGCTGAATGCCCTGATCTGATCCCTGAAGATCCCCGAGAATGCAAAACTGCTCATCCTCCGCAGAAGATGCCAGCCTCACCATCTCCAGAACATCCCTGTAAGCCAGATCCCACACTTCCCTTCCGGGCAAAGTGCGTTCACCCCGCCCGGTCTTCGAAGGGTCTGCTCCTTTCTCCGGGCGGCCCGCTTCCCCGGCGTGATCCCGGGCGTTTACAAAACAGGCAAAAAACTGAGCCTCCGCCCCGTTCTGACGCAGCCTGTCAAGATCCACGCACAGCCCGTTCTTTTTCAAAGACTGTACGTGCCCCTTCCAGATCTCGCTTAAAGTGTCACAATGCATGTCGATCCAATGCATCCCATCCCTCCTATCATGCATGCGGGATATTCGTAAACTCACTGATCTCCCGGCTGACCGTACACAGGTCCTCCACGGACAGATCATGCAGATCTTTATGTCCTGTGATGCGCGCAAACATCTTCAGTTCCTCCAGCGATACATTGAGGAAGTTTGCCACTCTCGCCGCAGCGGCATCCTCGTGAAGACGTTCTCTTAAGTCCTCATCCTGGGTCGCTATCCCCATGGGGCACATTCCTGTTCCACAGATCTTATACTGCTGGCATGCCATAGCGATCAATGCGGAAGACGCAACTGCCACCGCGTCCGCTCCCATTGCGATCGCCTTTGCAAAGTCGGAGGAAACACGGAGTCCGCCTGTGATGATCAGGCTGATGTCCGATCCGATGCTGTCCAGATATTTTCTGGCACGGTACAGTGCATAGATGGTCGGTACACTGGCAGAATCCCTCAGAAGCTTTGGCGATGATCCCGTGGCTCCGCCTCGCCCGTCGATGGTGATAAAGTCCGGCTCTGCATACACACAGAACGCCAGGTCTCTCTCGATCCTTCCCGCCGCGATCTTCACGCCGACCGGGCGTCCTTCCGAAGCATACCGAAGCTGAGTGATCAGGTTCTTCAGGTCCTCCTTTGTCTCGATTCCCGGGAATCTGGAAGGCGCGATCACATCTTTTCCCATAGGCTTGTTACGGATCCGGCTGATCTCCTCCGTCACTTTCTCGCCGGGCAGATGACCTCCCATCCCGGGCTTTGTCCCCTGACCGATCTTGATCTCTATGGCGTCCGCATTTCTTAAATTCTCCGGCGTTACGCTGTAGAGATTTCCCACATACTCAAATATGTACTTCTCCGCCGCCTCCATCTCTTCCGGAAGGATCCCTCCCTCTCCGGAACACATCGCCGTATGCGCCATCGCAGATCCTTTTGCCAGGGAGATCTTTGCCTCCCGGGAAAGAGCGCCAAAAGACATATGTGAGATATAGACCGGGTTATCCAGGATCAGCGGTTTTGCCGCATGTCTTCCGATCACGGTCCTGGTGTCTACCGGCGCATCCTCATCCAGCGGCATGGGATCGAGCTGAGCCCCCAGGATCAGGATATCATCCCAGCCCGGCATTGGAATCTCCGTTCCCATCGCCGCGGAAATACTTGTTCCGGTCACCGCCATCTCGTGTATCTCTTTCATGTATCTGCAGGACTCATCCTGCCGGACAAATTCCTTCGGATAATCCAGCTTCAGTTCTTTCTTTTCCGGCACAGCCGCAGTCTTTTCCTCCTCATAGAAATAAAACTTATCCGCCGGCTGATGACAGACCGGGCACTCCTTCAGCTCGGAAAAGTTCTTTTTCTCCTGCTCTTCATCAAAAATATACCCGCACACACTGCATCTGTACTTTGCCATACCTGCTTCCTCCTTTCGCATTTTTATTTATCTGTTTATACCCAGTATACCTTACAGATGCCGATCCCACAATCGGATTTCTCCCTTTGATACAGTTCACGCACCGCCGCCCATATGCATAATTTACCAATTTCTTACATAGTCTATGATACGTCAGAAGGACAGCTATTAGAATCTTGTTCCCAGAATAATCATCGTATATTGAAAGAGGAGATATTTATGGAGCCAACCATCGGAATCGTTGTCTGCGGTTTCACCGGAAACCGCCAGTTTGTCACCAATCCTTACATCCAGGCAGTCCGCTATTCAAAAGGTCTGCCCATCATACTCCCGCTGGTCCGCAGCGACCGTGTTCTGGAGCAGTACACAGAACTGTGCGACGGCTTCCTCTTCTGCGGAGGCGGAGACATCACGCCCCTTCTCTTCGGCGAGGAACCGAAAGACTGCAGCGGAAAGACATGCATCACTGTGGACCTGTTTCAGATCCGGCTCATGAAAAAGATCCTGCAGACCGGCAAACCCGTATTTGCCATCTGCCGCGGCATGCAGATCTTAAGCGTCGCATGCGGAGGGAGCGTCTGGCAGGATATGAAGATGATACCCGGCGGAAATATCTTAAACCATATGCAGAATTCTTCGGCAAGAAGCGATATCAGCCACCGGATCCGCACGGAGCAAAGCAGCAGGCTGCGGCAGTACATCGGCTCCACACTCTATGTAAACAGCTTCCATCACCAGTCAGTCAATGCGCCGGGAAAAGACATGCTGGTCAGCGCCCGGGCGCAGGACGGCACCATCGAAGCCATCGAGCTCTCCGGACATCCTTTTGCCCTGGGCGTTCAGTGGCACCCGGAATGCATGTACCGTACTTCGCCGGAGATGCGCTCTCTTTTTCATGAATTTATATCCCATTCTCTCATAAAGAACAGCGATCCCGGACATAATAACGACTGAACCTTGTTTCAATCATTATTTGTTTTAAAGGAGGAAATCAGACATGTCAGAAATATCCATTCTCGATCTGCAGAACCTGCGCCATCTGATCGGCGGCTACAGCACCACCCACTGCAAAATGACGGAGTATGCTTCCCAGGCACAGGATCCGGAGATCAAAAAGCTGTTCCAGGACGCGGCGGATTCCGCGATGAAAAATAAACAGGAACTCATGAAATTTCTGTAGGAGGTAACGATATCATGGAAGAAAAAGCAATGGTAGCCGACGCTCTCGTCGGTGTGAACGGAGAACTGAAAATGTTCGGAGACATGATCGCACAGACAGAGGACAAAGAACTCAAGCAGTGCCTGAAACAGATCCGAAATCAATGCGAGATGTCCCAGGAAAAGCTGTATGACGCGGCGCGAGAGAGAAGCTATTATGTGCCGGCGGCAAAGGCGACACAGGAAGAGATCGAACACGTAAGATCTATCCTTTAAACAGACGCTTTCAGATCTGCAAAAAGAAAACGGCGCAGTGAAGTCCCCGCTTTCACTGCGCCGCACTTTTTCACCCCTGAAGCAGAACCTGCTTGTTCAGCATTTCCTAATTCTTAAAATATTTCCAGGCAGATGAAAGTCCGTCGATCACTGCTCTGTATCTCTGGTACTTTTCCTGGTAGATCTCCGCATATTCCTTCCGCGGCTGTACGGTCTTTGTGATCGTCACAGTCCTCTGGATCGCGCTTGTATAATCAGGATAGATCCCCGCCGCGATCCCTGCCGCCATGGCTGCACCCTGGGCTCCCAGTTCCTTGTCCTCGATCACATCGATGGGGATCTGGAGCACATCCGCAAAGATCTGGACCCAGACATCTGAATTCGCCGCGCCGCCGGAAAGTCTCACGGAAGACGGTATCTCTCTGTTTTTCAAAAGTTTCCTTACATGAGTGTAATGCGAGAACACGATCCCCTCATAAACTGCCCTCAGCATGTGATGCTTGTTATGGAATGCGGTCAGTCCCACAAAGGTTCCCTTCGCCAGTGCATCTTCGTTGGATCCGTTCAGGAACGGAAGGAAGATGATATCGCTGTCCTGAGGCTCGATCTCCTCCACCCATTTATTCGTGATATCGTACACCGATCCCCCTGCTGCCTTTGCCTCCGCTTTCTCATAAGACATCAGGTTGCGGATAAACCATTCCATATTGCCGGCTGACGTGGGACTGGATTCCTCCACGAGAAAATACCCGGGAATACAGAACATGGAATTGAGCGCCACTGTCCCGTTGGTAACCGGTGTCTTCCGGATAAATTCATTGATGCTCCACGTCCCCGCGATCATGCACATCTCATTTTCATCAGACAGACCGGAGGCGATCCCGCATGCATTCACATCAAACATTCCCGCAGCCACCGGGATCCCCGCCGGCAGCGTAGTCTTCTCCGCAGCCTCCTCTGTGACATATCCGCAGATATCAGAAGAATACTTAAGAGGCGGCAGCTTGTCATACACTTCTCCCAGTCCGAAAAGTTCCATCAGTTCTCTGTCGTATGACTTTGTCGTCAGGTTCACAAAATTCGCTCCTGAAAAATCTGTATACTCTGCATAAGCCTCTCCGGTGAGCATGAAACGGATATAGTCCTTCACTGCAAAAATATACTGAGTCCTCTTCAGCACCTCCGGGTCATTGTCCCTCAGCCACGCGAGGATGCTGACCGGCTGGCAGGCAAGGATATCCTGAAATGTCTTTTCATAGACTTTCTCTTTCGTCCCGTCCTGTGCCCACTTTTCCACGTACTCCCACGCACGGGCATCTGTGGAAATGATGCCGTTGTATGACGGTTTTCCGTCATATCCTACCATGTACAGCCCTTTCCCGTGTCCGGAAAAAGAAACTCCCGCGATCTCGTTTGGATCGATCCCGCTCTTCCGGACCGCCTCACGGACTGCCTGCGCATTGACCTCCCACAGTTCATTCATATCCCGCTCTGTATAGCCGGACTTCGGTGTGAGTGTCACTGTCGGCACGCTCGCCACTGAGATCTGCTTCCCGTCCTCATCAAAGACCGCCGCCTTTGAAAACGTACCGCCATTGTCAATTCCAACCAAATACCTCATCGCCTTACCTCCTGATGCTCCTGTTTTTTCTTACTGTAAAACGTTGTCTATATTATACAGAAGAAGGCGCTGTAAAACAATACAAATCAGGAATTTTCCACAAACATACCACTTCTACAGTTACAGGTCACACCGAACTGCCGCCCGCATGCGCACTCGTCGCGCTGCCACGCTCCAGTTACAGGATATATCTCCTCACCGCTTCCGCCACGCCGTCCCGGTCATTTGACCCGGTGATGGCATCCGCCTCTTTTTTCAGCTCCGGCACAGCATTTCCCATGGCGATCTTCAGCCCCGCAGCCCGGAACATGGACAGGTCATTCTCCCCGTCCCCGATACAGGCGACTTCCTCTTTCTCTATCCCCAGGTATCCTGACAGAGCCTGAAGCGCATTTCCCTTGGAGGCTCCCGCCGAGAATACTTCCACATACATCCCGGTGTAGGCAGCCGACAGTTCCGGGAACCCGGCAAGCATCTCCTGCACACGCTCTCTTGCCGACGGAGACATGAAATAGAACTGAAGTTCCTCCACCTCATGCCTGCTTGTCCTCACTGTCTCCGACATGTCCCGCACCCAGCGCACAGCCCCCGCATCCTTTCCATAGACAAGATGTCCCAGGAGGACAAGGATCCTGCCCTGGAGCAGATACTCGTGGTCAATATGCGACGTGACTCCCAGCCGGATCCCGCGGCATGCCTCAAGGAGAGCCAGCGCAGAATCCCTCGGGATCATCTCCTGAAAGATTTCCCTCTTCTCCCGGATATCCGTCACCTGGGCTCCGTTGGATGTGATCACATAGCGGAACAGTCCCTTATTCTCACGGATGTCTTCAGCTGCTTTTCTGTAGCCTGCTATATTTTTTCTCAGCGTTCCTGCCGCCAGCCTGTGGGGGATGCACGCCATGCTGCGCCCGGTCGCAGGGACGACAGTGATCCCCGCTGCCGCCGCGTCCCGGAGCGCTCTTATCGTGCCATCCGTGATCCGGCTCCTCCCATCCAAACAGGTACCGTCCATGTCAACTGCAAGAAGCTTTATCATCTGCTGTACCTCCTTAATGCACTTCTTCTCACTGCTGTCACAGAAGCCCGTACACTTCATACATACTGATCATGCTCTGGTAAGTCATCTTCCGTCCCATGAGCTGCCGGTATGTAGCTGATCTTGTCTTTCCTTTCTCTTTCAGGTCATCCATCTGTCTCTGGATGCTGTCGTATTCTTTCTGGATATTTCTGAGCATCTCCTCAAACGCTTCCAGCCTTTCCCTGTCTGTCATTTCTGCCATATCCTTCTCCTCCGTAAACAAAACTCTGGGTGTATTCTATCACAGAACACACCCAGATTCCATCCCCAGGATCGCTTACTGTTACATCCGGATCACTCACTAATGCAGGCACTGGATCACTCACTGCTCCAGGTTATAACTGCTGCCTGTCACTTTTATCGTCTCTGATCATTTTCGATATGGAGGATCCTCTCAGCTTTTCCCTTTGCCGACCGGTAGATCACATAGAAAAACATCAGGACCAGAACACAGACCACGGAGAGTATCCCGATATTTTTTATCTCTGAGAAGGTATATCTCCTGTCATTGATCCAGTTCTGGAACACCACGAAGAGCATCCCGACAGCGCATCCCAGGATCCCCGGGTAAGTAAATATCTTCGAAAGCTGGCTGTTCAGCACCCCTCTCTGGTATCTGCAGTCCGCCCCCAGCTTCTGAAGGCTTTCAAACACCTCCCGGTTGTCAGCCGCCACGGAGATCCCTCTCACATAGGTCATGACCGCCGCCGTTGCAAGAGTGATAATGAAGATGTACAGGCAGAGCATGACATACACGCTGATGCTCTGAAGGATGTCCTGACTGGACACGATCCGGAAATCCGGCACATATTTCCACTCATTGATCAGCTGGGTATTTTCCGTACTCACATCCAGCCGTCCGGAATAATCGTACTCCTTTCCCGCTTCCTGCGCTTTCATTTCCTCCCACCTGTCATACAGGGACAGGACGAACGTCTCCTCGGAAGCCCCCTCGATATACATCGCATACAATGCTTTTGCGAACGGATACGAACCTTCCAGGTAGTCCACGTCAAACAGGACAAGATGCTCGCTCCAGGTTCCGCTGATTCCTTCGGTCAGCTCTGCGTAATCTCCGCTATCGATCACGTAGGCATAGGGGTCTGACATCCTCGGCAGGTTGCCGTCCTCCAGCGTCCCGGCAAAGGAAAGCTCCTTCGCTGTCCCGGTGTCCGGGTTCGCCGCGCGGTACAGACCGTCCACATGCTCCCAGATGTTCTCCTGATACTCCGGTGTGATCACCGTTCTGTACGTGCCTGGTTCCACTTCTGCTGTTCTCCCGGTAAGCGTCTCATACATTTCCTCCGAGAGGAAGAGCGAAGTCTTCGCATGATCCCGGTCTACAGACACATACTGCCCATGCTCTGTATAATCCGTCGTATTGTGGGAGATCACCAGATCCGCCCCGTCTCCTTCTGCATAATCCCGGATCTGTACATCATATCCCTCCGCCGTATCAAAGATGTCCTCTTTTGTGAGCGTATTCTCCCAGGCAGGATAATGCATGGCAAATCCTTTCGTGTTCTCCATGCTTCCCAGACTGCCCGAGTCAAGGTAAGTCAGTCCGAAGGAACAGGCGAACAGACAGGCAAACAGGAGCAGGACGATCACGCACATGTTCCTCGTCGCAGATCTTGCCGAGAATCTCATCAGGCTCACCGAGACCATGTTTCTATAAAATCTCCTCCTGTTCCGGTCCGCCCGGCTCCCTCCCACGATGTTCAGGAGCACCAGATAGATCCCTGCCACCGCAAAGACATAGAACAGATTTGTCACAGAAGGCGCGCTCCTCCCCAGAAGATAGACGCACATCTGCGGGATCCCCAGCGCCAGCAGGATCCCCAGAGGGATCATCACGATCCCCGCCGGCAGTGTCCAGGAAGGGATCTTTTTCACCATCTCCGGCTGATGCTGCATCCTTAATATCTTCATGATATCCGTCCGCCGGACAAAGCGGTATCCGGCGATCCCCAGGAGCAGGGCGAGGAGAACTGCGAAGCCCGCTCCCACCACAACTCCGCCAAAGCCAAACCGGTACACCATTTCATCCGTGGAGACCAGAAACGATTCGAACAGCTTCCAGATCAGCCAGGACGCCGGGACCGCCGCCGCAAGCCCGGCAAAGGAGGCATATGCTGTAACTCCGGCAAGTTCCCGAAAGAGCAGCCGGTTCAGATTTCTTTTCTGCTCTCCCAGCGCCAGAAAGATGCCGTACTCCCGGCTCTTATAGCGGAAGAACAGCATGGACGCATAGAGGGTAAAGATGGAACATCCCGCCGCGGTCGCCGCCATGAGCAGCGTCGCCATCTTCCGGGTGTCCCCGCCCTCCGGAAGGAAATCCTGAACTGTGGGACCGAAATACATCATGGCAAACGCCCCGATCAGAAGGACCGAGAGAAAGATACAGAAAGCGAGCATCCGGTACTGTCCCCTGTTCTTCTCTCGAAGCTTGTCAAACAGTTTACTCTTCGTCATCGCCCGCACCTCCCAGTTCCCGGAGCACCTCCAGAAGTTCGTCCATGAACTCTCTCCTGGTCCCGTTCCTTGTCAGTTCGGTATAAATCGTTCCGTCTCTTAAGACGATGACCCGGTCGCAGAACGATGCCGCAAAACTGTCGTGGGTCACCATGAACACTGTGGCGTCCATCTCTTCTTTCGCCTGCAGGAAGGCGTCGATCACTGCCCGGCAGGAACGGCTGTCCAGGTTTCCGGTGGGCTCGTCGGCAAGCAGGATATAAGGGGAGTTCATGAGCGCCCGCGCCACCGCCGTGCGCTGCTTCTCTCCTCCTGAGATCTCCGCCGGATATTTATCCCGGATCTTCTCGATCCCGAACGCCTCGCAGAACCTGGCCGCCTTCGCCTCCATCTGTGGGACCGGCCTGGATGCGATCACCTGGGGCAGGCAGATGTTCTCAAAGACGGTCAGCCCGTCAAGGAGCATAAAGTCCTGAAAAACGAATCCGAGATTCTGATTTCTCACTTTTGCAAGCCTCGTCTCGTCCAATCCGGACAGGTCTTTCCCGTTTAAGAATATCTTTCCGGAATCGTGAGAGATAAAACAGGAGATGCAGTTCAAAAGTGTGGTCTTCCCGGAGCCGCTGGGTCCCATGACCGCCACGAACTCTCCTTTCTCCACCTGAAACGACAGATTTTTTAATACCGGATATACATGGTCTCCGGTCCGGTATGATTTGCTGAGATCTTCAACTTTTAACATGACGTGTCCTCCTCTGCTGCATTTTCTGTATCTATTATAAAAAATGCCGCGGAAGCAGAACATTTCTCAGAAGGGTAAGTTTGGAACTGATTTTGGAAAGTCTGGTATTTCATTTACAAATCAGCTATAATAATTCCCGTCGGTGCCCTGTTCCGCCCTGCGTGAGACAATACACAAAGGCACTTTTGAATCCGGATATTTTTAAGGAGTGACCTGCCATGCTGATCTGTATCTGCGATGATGAAAAAAAACTGAGAAAATCCCTGCGCACCACTGTTGAGACGGAACTGCAGCTTTCGGGTATCTCCTACGAGATCAATGAATCCGGATCCGGGGAAGACCTTCTCGGTTCCCTGGGCTCCTCCGAGCCGGACATCCTCTTTCTCGATATCGAGATGCCGGGCTTGAGCGGGATGGAAACCGCGCGAAAGCTCCGGGAGATATGCACCAGGACCGTGATCATCTTCGTGACCGCCTATCCGGACTACGTTTTCCAGGGGTATGAGGTCCGCGCATTCCACTATATCCTGAAGCCTTACCGCGAGGAAAAGATCCGGGAAGTCCTGCGTATGGCGCTGGATGAGACGGAACGTCTGGCTGACCGGTATTTTCTCATCGAGCAGAAAAACCGGAGCCTGAAGATCCCTCTGAAAAACATCCTTTATTTTAAGAGCGACCGGAAGAAAATATCCGCCGTGACCTTAAACGGTACAGAGGAGTTCTACGGAAAGCTTTCCGATATAGAAAATGACCTGCCGGATCATTTCATCCGCATCCACAACCGCTATCTGGCAAACCTGCTTCAGATCACAGATCTTGGTCCCGCATCCTGCGTCTGCGGAGGAGAAGAACTTCCCGTAAGCCGGGCTTTCCGTCAGCAGCTTGCCGCAGCCTTTGCCCGTACATTGCTGGACAATTAGCCCGGCAGAAAATTTTGAGGAGACAAAAGACATGGAAACACTGATCAATTTTATCGGAGTTATTTTCGATTTTATACAGGGGTATTTCTTCTACCGGTCCGTCTGCTGCATCATCCGGCCGCTGGATCACCGCCCCGCCAGGTTTCTGGCATGGTTCCTCCTGATCATTGTCAGCAGCATAAGAATGTATTCGGGTGACCCTGTAAATATCTTCGGGACTCTGTCACTGCTTTTTGCCGCAGTCCTGCTCCTTTTCCAGGGACAGTGGTTCGTCAAGCTGGGCGTTGTCATGCTCTTCTATCCGATCATCGCTGCCTTTAACTTCCTGCACAACAGTATCGGAGCGGCTGTTTTCTTTTTCTTCTCGGACGATATGGGATTTTTCAACAGCCTTTTCTCTACTCTGGCCCGTCTCCTTACGATAGTTTTCTGGTATCTCTTTTACCGTTTCATGGGGAAGCGTCTCACAAGGGCCGGCGGGGTGCTTGACAGACGTTCCTGGATGCTGCTGATCATCATCTGCCTTGCGTCGCTTGCCGCGGTCATCAGCCTGCTCTGCTTTACGCCTCCCTCCGATGTCGCCGTCTATCCGTGTATGCTCACCTGTCTCGTCACCAACTTCGGAAGCATATACCTTGCCTCTTACCTGGCTGATACCATCCTGGCAGATATGGAGCGCAGAAATCTGCGCCTTCAGAAAAGCTACTACGAAGAGCTGGACAAGAACCAGCAGCAGATCCGCAGGATCCGTCACGACATGAACAATCACCTTTCCGTGCTGGAAGGGCTCCTGAAAAAGGGAGATACGGAAAAAGCACTGGAATATTTTGAGGACCTGAACCTGCATATCAAGTCCGGGACACGCCGTTTCTGCAAAGACAGCATCGTAAATGCCGTGCTCAATGCAAAATATAACGCTGCTGAAGGATCCGCCATCGACTGCTTCTTCCACGTAGATATCGACAGAGTCCTCGGCATCGACGCGGTCTCCCTCTGCACGATCTTCGCCAATACGCTGGACAACGCATTGGAAGCATGCCGGAAGATTGAAGACCCTGCAGAACGCCGCCTCTCTCTGAAAGCACGCTGCACGCAGAACGGGTATTTCAGCTATGAGATCGTGAATTCAAAAGTAAATGCAGTCCGAAAGAAAAAGGACGCCTTCCTCACAGATAAAGAAGACGCCCGCTCCCACGGACTGGGGATCGCCTCCGTCCGGGAGGTGGTCAGAAAATATGACGGGATGATAGATATCTCCTATACAGATGATGAGTTCCGGGTTATCATCCTGATCAGGGCAAAATGAATGCGCTCTGACGCTGCAGCTCCACCATCCGCCGGTAGAGGCCGTTCTTCCTCAGCAACTCTGCCGGAGCGCCTTCTTCCGCCACCTGTCCTTCCGCCAGGACAATGATCTTATCCGCCGCCTCTACCGTACGCATCCGGTGAGCGATCACCAGTACAGTCTTGCCTGTCAGAAGCCGGGAGAGGGCTTCCTGGACCTTTGTCTCATTTTCCACATCCAGACTGGCGGTAGCTTCGTCAAGGAGGACAATGGGCGCGTCTTTCAGCAGGGCACGCGCGATGGAAATACGCTGCCGTTCCCCGCCGGAAAGCTTCGCCCCGTTCTCACCAATGGGGGTGTGATAGCCCTGCGGCAGACGTCCCACAAATTCATCGCAGTTTGCCGCCTTTGCCGCTGCCCGCACTTCTTCATCCGTTGCGCCGCGTCTTCCAAGGCGGATGTTTTCCATCACGGTATCATCAAACAGCACTACCTCCTGAAACACCATGGAATAATCCCGCAGCAGCACCTCCGGGTCTACCGTGGAAATGTCCACTCCCCCTACCCGGATCGCACCGCCGGAAATGTCCCAAAGTCTTGCGGCAAGCCGGATGCAGGTGCTTTTTCCGGAACCTGAGGGACCTACCAGAGCCGTCACCTCTCCCTCTTTGGCGGTAAAGCTCACATCATGTAGGACTGCTTTTTTGTCATAGGAAAAGTTTACATGTTCAAAGACAATGTCATGCCCTTCCGGCTCAAATTGTTCCACTCCCTCGGCAGTGGGCGTGTCATAGATTTCATTCATGCGGTCCGCAGATACCTGGGAAACAAACATTTCCGCGATCAGCGCAAGACTCTGGTCAAAGGGTGCGTAAACGCGGGTGATCACAAGCAGGAACAGGAACAGGAGCATGAAGTCGATGCTTCCGGCAAGGATCAGATCGGCGCCCACCAGGATCGTCGTTGCCACACCGAGTCTCATGATAACGCTGGCGGCATTGACAAAAAGGCCGGTTCCCAGTTCTCCCCGGATCGTAACGCGCTCATGTTCATCGATCTTCTGATTCAGTCTGTCAAGATAGCGTTCCTCCTGGTTCGTAGCTCGGATCTCCCTGACATTTTCCAGTGCCTCCTGGATGCCGTCGGATACACGGACAGCAGCCTTTTTCGTCCTCTCCGCGCTGCGGGCGGCGATCTTCCGGCTTCCAAACAGCAGACCGAAAGCAGCCGGCACTCCCCACAGGCATGCGATCGTCAGCCGCCAGTCGTACACAAACAGACACACAGCAATGACCGCCGTAGAAATATATGCGCCGTACAGATAGCCCAGCACATGGGACCACACATGCTCCATCCGGTTGACGTCCCCCATGATCGTCTCCGTCAGATCTGCCAGGTCACGTCTGCCGAAATACCCCAGCGGCAGCTTCCGGAGCCGTTCTGCCAGGCTGAGCCGCGTGGCTTTGACTTCGTTATAAACCAGACCATAAGTCGCTTTGTACTGCTGCAGATGCGTCACAAAGGAAAGGAGAATAAACAGGAGCAGCAGCCCGATAAAAAGCGCCGTGCCCGGCAGCGGCTCTCCTTCCGTCAGCGTTCCCATAAATGAGGATGTCAGCAGATACAGGATGCTGACGCCGCCCATGACGATGAGATTGACGATGACTGTCCAAAAAGTTCCTTTTTTCGTGTTCCGAACGCCCTGATCTGTCAAGGCATATTTTCGCTGGAATTTTTCCCCAAACAATTATTCCGCCTCCTTTTCACTGGTGATCTTCCACTGAACCGCCCTGTTATAGTCCGCCCACATCCGCGCATACAGACCTCCGGCGGCATTCAGTTCCTCATGCGTGCCCTGCTCTGCCACATGTCCTTCTTCCAGAACGATGATCCTGTCCGCGCCGACCACAGTGGAAAGGCGGTGGGCGATCATAATGACCGTACGGCCTTTCGTCAGGGCGGCAAAGGCTTTCTGGATCAGCACCTCATTCTCGGGGTCGGCAAAGGCGGTGGCCTCATCCAGCACGACAATGGGCGCATCTTTTAAAATAGCTCTTGCCAGTGCGATCCGCTGCTGCTCTCCTCCGGAAAGATATGTGCCTTCGGTCCCGATCTGCGTATCAATACCATCCGGCAACTTGTCAAGGATATCCCGGCACTGGGCAGCCATCAGCGCTTCCGTTACCTGCTCCCTTGTCGCTTCCGGCCGGGCAGCCCGTACATTTTCCAGGATCGACGCCTTGAAAAGATGGTCGTTCTGGAACACAAAAGCGACCTGATCCATCAGGACATGGGGATCGATCCGGGTAACATCTGTTCCGCCCACCTCCACTGCGCCCGACGTCGCGTCCCAGAAACGGGGGATCAGACTTGCCGCCGTTGTCTTGCCGCCGCCGGAAGGCCCTACCAGCGCCACGGTCTGCCCCGGCTGAACCGTGAAGGAAACATGAGAGAGTGCCGGGGTTTCAGAGCCGCTGTAGGTAAAGCTCACATCCTTAAATTCAACCTTATTGCCGTGAGGCGTCTGCGGATGAGCCGGAACTTTCATAGCGGGAGCCTCCATCACCTGATCGATACGCCCAAGGGCGGTACTTGCCAGCATGATTCCCGAGGACGCAAACATGATCTTTGCAAGCGCAGTGGAAATAATGGCGGAAAATACCGCATAGAAAACAAAATCAGTTACAAATCCGGCAAGATCCCCCTCTGAGAGCGCGCCCGGGGCAAGGAACAGGGCTGCCGGCACAAGAAATACAAACGCACCTTCGGTAAAGGTCAGATTGACTGCCTGAGGCACCCTGCACACGTCTGCCTGATAATGCTCCGCTTTATTGCTGTAATCTTCGATCGCCTCCTGGAATGCCTTGAATGAGTATACCGTCTGCTGAAAGATCTTCACCACAGGGATGCCCCGGACATATTCCGTCCCGGCTTTCGTCATGCGGTCCTGGGCAGCCTGATATTCCGCCATCAGTTCGGCGTTCTTCCCGCCCATCATGGAAAACATCGCGATGACAGAGATCACCGCCGCCAAAAGGCAGGCTGCTCCCATCCGCCAGTCAAAGACCAGCATCATTGCCAGCATGGCCACAAACATCACAACAGTGCCTACAATATCTGCCAGATTGTGTGCAAGCAGCGTTTCCGTGTCAGCAGCCGCCGCATCCAGCCGCCCGCGGATCAGCCCGGATGCGTTGGAATCAAAGTAGCCCAGCGGCGACTTCATCACATGGGCGACACCCCGCTTTCGAATGTTGGAAGCAGTGCGGAAGGCTGCCAGGTGGGTACACATCAGCCCTGCAAAGTACAGGACAATGCCGCCCACCGCAAAAGCAAAGGCGATCCAGCTATACCCGGAAACATTCTTCGCCTGCGTCCACTCCGGCGCCACAGCGATCAGATCGCGGGCTGCCAGCCAGATACAGATATAGGGAGCCAGGCTGAGGAGCATAGACACCGCTGACAGGGCAAGCCCCAGAAATGTCAGACCTCTGCGGCTGCCCGCATAGTCCAGCAGGACAGCCACATCACTTTTCTTTTTTCGTTTCATCATATGACCTCCTTAAAGTGATAATATTATTTAAGTTAGTTTTGCCTAACTCAAAGTTAAAAAAATAAAGCCTCTTCTGTAGCGCCCTGTCTGTTCAGAAAGACGGGACGCCCGTTTTATCCCTGTGCTCCGGAATCCATCATGGCGACATCAGTTTGAGCCATCCGGCTGTATAAAATGCCTGGAGCTGCTCCACATCCCGCATAGCCTGCTCTCTTGGGATATCATGGATCACGATCTCAAAGATACCTCCCAACATGCCGCTTGCAATAAGATGGCACAGCGATGGGGTAAGTTCAGGAATGTCCTTTCCCAGGCTGCGGAGCGTTTCAAAATATTTAAAAGTGCTGTCCACTTCTATTTCCACCATGTCATGGATAAAGTTTTCATAACCGGTGCCCTCTGCCCTGCAGATCAGCAGTTTCACAGGCTTTCGGTTCTCACAGATGTAATCCACCAGCCAGTGGATATAGGAATCCGATTCTACGCTCATGTGCTCCGGCTGCTTCTCCGCGGGTAGTTCTGAAAAAGCGATATGGGCGTCCACATATCTGCTCATCATTTTGGCGGCATGGGGCTCCACGATCGAAGCAAAAAGCGCCTGTTTGCTGGAAAAATAGCCGTAAAAGGCTCCTGTGGTCACCCCTGCATGTTTTACGATCTGCCGCAGGGAGGCTTCAAGGAATCCCTTTTCCAAAAATTCTTCCACAGCGGCCTGCTGAATCTTCTCCAGTGTATCCAGTGTTCTCTCCTCCGTCTCTGCCGTGATATAACAGTGCTATGTAACAATGTTATAATACGCCAAGCCAGGATCATTGTCAAGAGGTTACTCCACTATTGTTTGAATCATATTTTCGAGCCTATTCTCTCTGGGCTTTCAGACACTCCGCCGCATCCACCTTCCTGGTCTTCCGTCCCACGAAATACTTTGACGCCAGATAGCTGCCTGCTGTCAGAACTGCAGCCACAATACAGCTCTTAAGCTCCAGATACGGGCTGACCAGCATCTCCATCATATCAGCAAAGGTCCGGATACCCCAGTAATTTCAGCATGGAGATATTTCTTCGGTTCTCTGATACCAGCATATTGACTGCTACATAAACCGATGCGATCTGCGCAGTATCATTTTCCACGATTCCGCTGATCCTGATATGGATCTGTTCCAGAGACAGTGGATCATATAATGTCACCCGGTCACCGGTTTCCCATCCGCACAGATATGCAGTCAGGCTTGTAATGTAATATCCGTCCTTTGTACTGAACTTCTGCCCTTCCTTATCTGTCAGGTTTAAAAGAGACTGCTCATTGTCCGTTCCCATCACAGTCAGCGCGTCTCCCTTTTCACCCTCCACAGGCCATCACAATTACATGTATTTATAATGACATTGTGTTGACAAAGAACGAAATGCTGAGTATACTATCCTTGAATGGAGGTGTTCTGTATGGCAACAACAAATTTGAATATCAGAATAGATAAGGGGATCAAAGAGCAGGCAGAGGAAATTTTCAACGAACTCGGTCTTAATATGACAACTGCTGTGAATATGTTCCTGAGAACTGCTATCCGCGAACATGGAATTCCTTTCGAATTGAAACTGGATGTGCCGAATGATACAACAGCAGCTGCGATCGAAGAAGGAAGAAAAATGATGTCCGATCCTTCTGCCCCGAGATATTCCAGCATGGATGCGCTTAAGGCGGCATTGGATGTATGAAATACGATGTACAGTTTACCAATCAGTTTAAAAGAGATTTGAAGCTTGCCAAAAAGCAAAATAAAAATCTAGATAAGTTGTACGAAGTGATTGATGTTCTCGCGAATGGCGGTACACTGGATGCAAAATATAGAGACCATGATTTGACAGGCGAGTACAAAGGTACTCGTGAATGCCACATTGAGCCGGATTGGCTGCTCATTTATGAAATTCGTGGAGATGTACTTGTTTTAATGCTTTATCGAATGGGTACGCATTCTGAGTTGTTTAAGAAATGATTCAAATGGTCAGCCATCTGCGTCCTGCGCGCAGCATAATATGGAGAGCGTTGGCAATAACTACTGCATCGAAACTGTTTGATGCAGTAGTTATTGGTATTCTGTACCGAGAAATGCAGACTATCCTGCTTTCTCTACAGTCTGTTTCAATTCAATTTCAGCCGCTGTCCGGTCATAGGATACAGCCGCTGTATTAGGGTCTGAGGGCAACCCTGAATCAGCGCTAAAAGGATCCTTCCATCTTTACGCTTATTCTGTAACTTTCCATCCCAGCGCTTCCCTGCGCACGCCGACAAACTTAGCGTAAATCCCGGGCTGCCGGATCAGCTCTTCATGTGTTCCCCTCTGCACAACCTTTCCTTGATCAATGACAATGATCTAATCCGCGTCGCACACTGTAGTAAGCCGTGTCGTGGAACAGGAAATCTGCTATGTGCATGGTCTTTATCCCCTTGTAATTTCCACCGGCGAATTCGCTCGTCGTGAGAACATATTTGGGATAATTGTCGCGTATTTCAAGCAGCCGCTCATACTCCCGTTTTTCTGTCTTTTCCGAATTGATTTCCTGTGTGACCTGAACATAAATTTTCTCATTCTGCTGCGTCGCCACAAAATCGATCTCTCCATCGCTGGTCTTTCCCCCATTGACGGTATATCCCCGCCGTCAGAGTTCCATATACATAATATTTTCAAAGCTCGAAGCCACGCTGTATGCATTATAACCGAGGACACTGTACCGCAGGGCGACATCGGCAAGGTGGAATTTTTCCTGTGTTTTCAGGATTTCTTTTCCCTGCAGATCGTACCTCGAACAGCGGTGGAGCAAATATGCCTTTTCCAGCTTGTAAACAGTTTCGTTATCAAGTGCACAGCGTTCCGACTTCAGGTAGTCCGAAATCGACTTTGCCGAAGTTCCAGCGCAATCAGAATATCACTCAAGACTGTTGATCAACTCCACTACCTGCCCCACATTCTTCTTCCCAAACACAACCTTTTCCCCGTCATTGATCACAAGGCAGGGGACGCTCATCACTTGATACCGGTCTTTTAATGCCGGAAAGTGGTTCAGGTCATATACCTCCGCCGTCACAAAAGGATTCTCCGCCGCAATGCGCTGGGCAGCCGTTACCAGTTCCGGACACATGGTGCAGGACAGGGAGACCAGGATCTTCATATTCACTGTTCCTGATATTTCCCGCACGCCTGACAGTGTTTTCTCATCCAGCGGCTGACCGGGCCCCGACGTGTTATAAAGGCCAAGGACAAAGGAAGTAAATTCATGTCCGCCAGGCACTCCGTGAAAGGCGAGACCGCTCCACTCTCCGTTATCTCTGCATACCCGCACACAGGGCAGTTCTTCCGCTTTCACCGAAGCAGCGTCCAGATCAGATAACCAGATGCTTTTCAACTGTATCTTTTCTGTCAGCCTGGCAAGTTCTTCCGCATAGCTCTTCAGTTCCATTGAAAAGGGTGTATCGTCCAGATACAGCTCCAATATCAGCGGAGAAGACATCTTATCGAACACTGTCCTTAACTGTGCGGTCATCTCCGTGGTGAAGATACCGGCTGATCCTGAATTACGGCTGCCTGAGTTTTCTCCGGAAACGAAAGACGACCGTTCTGCAGAATCCACAGAGGCCTGTCCCGGACGCGCTGCCGACGGCTGTTCCGGATGAAGCCCGGTCTTTTTCTGCATGGCGGCAGCGTAGCGCTCCAGTTCTGTCGCCGCAAGGGCTCCGTCCCCCACTGCCGTGACCACCTGCCGCAAAGGCTTGATACATACGTCCCCGGCGGCATACAACCCGTCACAGCTTGTCTTCATCAGGCGGTCTGTCACAATATACCCGCGCTCATCACACTCTGCGATCCCTCTCACCAGATCTGTGGCGGGCTCATATCCGGCAAAGACAAAGACTCCGAAATTCTCCCCTGCCGGCGGCCGGTATTCCGTAACCTCTCCCGTAGCGGTATTCTGATAGCGCAGATATTCAAGCATTCCTTCCCCAGACGCCTCGATCACTTCCGTATTCGTGAGTACAGTGATCTTTTCATGGTTCAGTGCCGGCTCCGCGGCAGACGGCGCACAGCTGAACCCATTCCCCCGGATCAGCACCGTCACATGGCGTGCATATTTCGTCAGGAACACGCTCTCCTCGGCGGCCGCGAATCCACCGCCGACCACGAAGACGTCCTTTCCGGTAAAAAATTCCCCGTCGCAGGTGGCGCAGTAGGCGATCCCTCTTCCGCGGAATTCCTCTTCCCCCTGAAAGCCTACCTTGCGGGGATGGGCTCCGGCTGCCAGCAGCACGCCGAAACAGGACAGCTCACCGCGGCTGGTCTTTACTTTTTTTATGTCTCCGGACATATCAAGCTCCGTCACTTCCGCAAGCAGAAATTCCGCGCCGAATTTCTGAGCCTGCCTGCGCATGCTCTCAGTCAGCGCTCTCCCTGACGTGCGCTCCACTCCCGGATAGTTCACTACCTCTTCTGTGATCACGATCTGTCCTCCGAACTGCTCCTTTTCTACAACGACAACGCGATAGCGTGCCCTCGCCAGATAGAGAGCGGCAGTCAGCCCGGCAGGGCCTCCTCCGATCACAACGACATCATATAATTCCTTCATCATTCTCTTCCTCGCATAATAATGCTTTTATTATTTCAGGGGCGGCAGCACGCAGCCGCCCCTTCTTTCAAGCCTCTTCTTGTTTATAACTGGCCTACCAGGTCCAGACTGGGTTTCAGCGTCTCTGCCCCCGGCTGCCACTTGGCCGGGCACACCTCGTCGCCGTGCTCATACACGAACTGGCACGCCTGCAGTTTACGCAGCAGTTCATCTGCGTTGCGCCCTACATTTCCCGCATTGACCTCATAGGCCGCGATCTTTCCTTCGGGGTTAATGATAAATGTACCCCTCTCTGCCACGCCGTCCGCCTCAATATAAACCTCAAAATCTCTTGAGATCACATGGGTCGGATCCGCCAGCATAGGGTATCCGATCTTTTTGATCCGCTCAGACGCGTCATGCCATGCCTTGTGGACATAGTGGGTATCACAGGATACAGAGTACACTTCGCATCCTGCCGCTTGAAATTCCGGATATTTGCCTGCAAGATCCTCCAGTTCTGTCGGGCACACAAAAGTAAAATCTGCCGGGTAAAAGAAGAAAATGCTCCATCTTCCCAGCACATCTTCCTTTTTTACTTCTTTAAACGCGTTATTATGATACGCCTGCACACAAAACTCGCCGATTTCTTTGTTGATCAATGACATAGGTAATACCTCCTACTACAATATATTTATGGTTAATAACCCTTACAGCCAGTAAGGAA
>HHCFC02800__coassemble_1194_pt1 | contig 30951 bp, 28 predicted proteins | sample HHCFC02800__metabat2_high_PE_058 | metagenome-assembled genome bin HHCFC02800 | reverse complement strand
GTTACTAATAGGTCGAGGGCATGACCAGAACGGAATAGGTGAAAAGATGGATGAAAGAGTTGATTCTTTGTATGTAGTTTTGAAGGTATACGGATATTTACATATGGAATGAGAGGACACCTGAGAGAGTTATTCTTTCGGGTGTTTTTTCGTATATGGATTGACAAAGAACAGATGACCGAGATACGATAGATAAAATCATATATGATCGGTCACAGGAGGAAATGACATGAAACGTTCAGAGATCAATCAGTGCATCAGAGATATGGAAAAACTCATCCGGGAGAACGGATTTCATCTCCCTGACTTCTGCAGCTGGACGCCGGAGGAGTGGAAAGGGAAAGGTCATGAATATGACGAGATCCGCGACAATATGCTGGGCTGGGATATCACGGACTATGGTCTGGGCGACTGGAACAAGGTAGGCTTCGCGCTCACCACTCTGCGGAACGGGAACCAGCATGATCCAAAGTATAAAAAGGTCTACGCGGAGAAACTCCTTATGCTGAAAGAAGGGCAGCATTCTCCCATGCATTTTCATTGGACGAAGTCAGAGGACATCATCAATCGGGGCGGCGGGACATTGATCATTCACCTTTACAATGCGGATGAAAATGAGGAGCTGGCTGACACCGATGTGTGCGTGAACTCTGACGGGCGTTCCTATTATGTCCCGGCAGGGACCGGTGTTGAATTAAAGCCTGGCGAGAGCATCACATTATGGCCGTACCAGTACCATGATTTTGATGTGAAGCCGGGCACGGGAGACGTGCTGATCGGCGAGGTCTCCATGTGCAATGATGATAATACGGACAACCGGTTTAATCCTCCGGTGGGGCGCTTCCCGGAGATCGAGGAGGACGAGGAACCTTACAGGCTCCTGTGCAATGAATATCCGAAAGCCCCGACAGAGTATAAGACGATCGGACAGCCGGGGTATGTAAGGGAAAGTCCATCCCCATATAAAGCAGGAAAGACATATACGGTAGACGATTATCTGCTGCTCCCTGAGGAGACAAGGGCAGAACTGATAGACGGTGTCCTGTACGATATGGCGTCTCCAGGTACTTACCATCAGGATATCTGTACAAAGCTCACGGTCACATTTGCTAACTATATCGATAAGAAGAAAGGAAAATGCAGGGTGCTGGCCGGACCGGTCGATGTCCAGCTTGACTGTGATGATAAGACGATGGTGGTCCCGGATCTTCTGGTGATCTGTGATGAGAGCAGGATAGAGGCGGATCGGATCATGGGAGCGCCTGATCTGGTAGTGGAAATTGTCTCTCCTTCCTCAAAGAGACGGGACTATATTATCAAGAATGAAAAATACTGCAGTGCAGGCGTGAGAGAATACTGGATCGTGGATCCTGAGAAAAAAAGTGTACTCGTTTATCGCTTTGAGAAAGAAGAGTTTCCGATGATATACGGGCAGGAAGGCTCTGTTCCGGTTGGGATCTTTTCGGAAGAAATGGAAGTTGATCTCGCAGATATCTTTAGATAGAATCGAGTGAACTATAATGATGAAACAGAAGTTGGTTAAAAAATACAGAAATAACTCTTGATTATATCAAAATTATCTGATATTATAACTTCATATTTAGAAACTGTCTGCGTGAGCAGATAACAAGTAAGAGACAATAAACAGGGAGTCCGAAGCAGGACAAGATGTTTATCGTCTCTTTTTTTGTCAGGAGGTAAAGCGTATGAGAAAATCAATGAGTATCCAGTTCAAAGATTATGACATGGTTGAGAGATTTTCAAAGGATATTGCAAATATGAAAGGGGAGTTTGACCTTATTTCCGGCAGAAAAGTGGTGGATGCAAAATCATTTCTGGGAATCTTCAGTCTTGATCTGTCGGCGCCTCTTACCCTGAATGCGGTGACAGACGACGCCCAGGCATTCACGGTTTTTGAGAGATATGCGTTGTGAGCAGCGTTCGGACCAGTCTGATGTATGGACTTAGACTGAACGGCATATGTAACAATGATTTAGACTGATCGCCGGTTTGCAGCTGATCCGTATCAAAAAAATAGAGCGTAATCGGTTTTGGGCTTGACAAACCTCCTCTGGAAGAGGTAACATAACATTTGATACATGTTTTAAGGAGGAGATATTATGAAAATGTGGAAAAAGGCAGCGAGCCTGGCACTGGCTTCAGCGCTCGTAGTCTCACTGGCTGCATGTGGAAGCGGAAGCGGCAGCAGCAGTGATTCAGGAGATTCCGATGCGACTACATTTAAGATCGGCGGAATCGGACCAACGACCGGTGACAATGCGATTTACGGAACAGCCGTTGAGAACGGGATCCAGCTTGCCGTTGATGAGATCAATGCGGACGGCGGTATCAACGGATATCAGATCGAGTATCAGTTTGAGGACGACCAGAGCGATTCTGAGAAATCTGTCAACGCGTACAATACTCTGAAAGACTGGGGAATGCAGATGCTCGTAGGAACAGTCACATCTACTCCGTGTGTTGCGGTAGTAGAGGAGTCCCATGCGGACAATATGTTCCAGTTCACACCGTCTGCAACAGCAGTGGACAGTATCCAGTATGACAATGCATTCCGTATGTGTTTCTCAGACCCGAGCCAGGGAACTGTTTCAGCTGATTATATCGCTGACAACGGACTTGCACAGAAGATCGCTATCATCTATAACAGTTCTGACACATATTCAACAGGAATCTATCAGAACTTTGCAACAGAGGCTGAGGCAAGAGGACTTGAGATCGTAGCTGCAGAGGCATTTACAGCAGACAGCAAGACAGACTTCTCTGTACAGATCCAGAAGGCAAAAGATTCAGGCGCAGAGCTTGTATTCCTTCCAATCTACTACCAGGAAGCATCTCTGATCCTTGCACAGGCTGACAGAGCAGGATTTGCCCCGAAATGGTTTGGCGTTGACGGAATGGACGGAATCCTGAACGTTGAAGGATTCGACGGAAGCCTTGCAGAGGGACTGATGTTCCTGACACCGTTCACACCGAATGCAGAAGATGAGGCAACACAGACATTTGTTGCGAATTATGAGGAAGCGTTCGGTGATACACCGATCCAGTTCGCAGCGGATGCTTACGACTGCATGTATGTGATCAAAACTGCTGTAGAGCAGGCTGATATCACACCGGATATGAGCATCTCCGATATCTGCGACGCGATGAAGACAGCGATGACAGAGATCACGATCGACGGTCTTACAGGAAAACAGATCACATGGGGCGAAGACGGAGAGCCGTCAAAAGAGCCTACAGTCGTTGTGATCGAGAATGGAGAATACTCCGTTCTGTAAGGTGAGGTTTTTCAGGATAATAAAAAGGGCTCTGAGAGCCCGGAAGAACTATCCATAGAACAACTGACCATATAAAAAAGGCTGCAGCGCCATCAGGCGTGCAGTCTTTTTTTATACAAAGAAAACCACTCGATAGCCGCGTGGTCCTGTTCACCCTCCCGAGCCAAGGTTCCTCCTGTTCTGTATAAAGCGGAAAACGGCGTATATCAGGTGTGAAGAAACTTTCGGGGAACCGGAGCCTCTGCCCCGCCTCTTCGAATACGTTTTCCCACTCGAATTCCGCTGTTTTCGGACTATATACAACTCCCTATCAGAGATATCCCCTCTTGGAGAGCGTATTGAGGATATTCCGTCCTTCCTCTGTCCCGTCGATGATCCTTCTTGCCCGGACGCTGTCTCCGATATTTACGATCTCGATGGAATCGTCATCCTCGAACGCCTCTCTGATCTGCTGGAGAACAGGATGTTCTGCCTTCATTCCCAGGCATACAAAGCCGTAATCAAAGGGAAGCTCCTTCTGTTCACCGTTTACTTCTACAAGGAAGTTATCCGGGCGAACCTCTTTGAGTGCTGTGTTCGGCATCTGTTTTACATTGTACTTTTTCATCAGTGTATTGATATCGACTTTGGACACCGGATCGATCCCGTTTCCGATGACAGGCATCATCTCTACGATGCTCACGTCTGCGCCCCTCGGAGCAAAATATTCCACGACGTCAAGGCCGACAGCGCCGCCGCCGATGACGACTACTTTCTTTCCGGTCATGTCTTCCGGATAGTCATTGTTATTGACATGCTCGATCATATCAAGGATGCTGTATACTTTGCTTTCCTTCCTGCCGAGATTCTCGTGGAGTCCGGCGATCGGCGGGAGCAGAGGAGAGGAACCGGTGGCGTTTACGATGATATTTGGCTTTAAGTTCTTGATAAACTCTACATTTGCTTCCATATTTGTAAAGGAGAACAGATTTCTAAGCTTGTTCGTACGGTGGATCATGTAATTCGGGAAGTCAGAAAGTCTTTTCTTGTCCGGAATCTTGGAGATCTCTGCCGCGAGACCGCCAAGATACGGTTTCTTCTCGATCAGGAAGGTGGTACATCCAACTTCCGCTGCCGTACAGGCTGCTTCCATCCCTGCAGTACCGCCGCCTACAACGACCACGTTGCATGGCTTTGTGATCTGATGTTTCTTATAGTCTTCTCCCTCTGCGACAGCCGGATTGATGGTGCAGCGGATGGGGCGGTTGATGCCGATACGGTTTCCGGCGCATCCGATATTACAGGAGATACATTTTCTGATATCACAGACATCTCCGAACTCTACTTTGTTTACCCATTCCGGATCAGCGATCAGTCCGCGGCCGATCCCGATCAGGTCCGCATCCCCTCTCGCGAGGATGTCTTCAGCGACATGAGGATCACGGATATTTCCCATGGTGACGCAGGGCTTGTTGTATTTCTCTTTTACGGCTTTTGCCATATAGGAACGCCATCCGTCCGGGAAATGGTTGGAGTCGATCTGGTACTGGATGGATCCGTTCAGTCCGCAGGATACGTCGATGACGTCCGCTTCTTCCTGGATATACTGCAGATAGTCCAGGCAGTCGTCCAGCGTGTTTCCGCCTTCCAGAAATTCGTCTGCGCTGATACGGAGGAAGATCGGGAAGAAGGGACCTACCTGGCGTCTTACTTCCTCCATCACGAGACGGGCAAAGCGTGCACGGTTCTCTGCAGAGCCTCCGAACTCATCCGTTCTCTTGTTTGTGAGCGGAGAGAGGAACTGGCTGAGAAGATAGGAGTGGCCGGCGTGGATCTCCACACAGTCAAAACCGGCTGTCTGCGCGCGTTTTGCAGCTTCTCCGTATTTTTTTACGATGCGCATGATCTCATCTTTTTCCAGCGGACGCGGGATCTCGCCGCCCTCTTTGGAGGGGATGTCTGAGGCAGAGACCGGCTGCATGTTCGTGCGGGCAGACTGTGCAGACGCTCCGGCGTGGTTTAACTGGATACCGATACATGTTCCGTGTTTGTGGATGGTCTCTGTCAGTTTGAAGAGACGTGGAATGTAGTTGTCGTGGTCGATGCGAAGCTGTGTCGTTCCGTTGGAGCCTTCCGGGGAATCCACGCTGGCATTTTCTACCATGATAAGTCCGGTGCCGCCTTTTGCGCGCTGCTCGTAGTAATTAATATGGAGGAAACTCATCTCTCCGCTCTGCTCGCCGTAGTTTGTCCCCATGGGAGTCATCATGATCCTGTTTTTCAGTGTCATACGGCGGACGGTGAAAGGTTCAAAAATGTGTCTGTACTCTTTCTTCATAACTCTTGATCTCCTGATTGAATTGATTTGGTAAATGAGTTCGGTGTGAACTGTAACGTAAATGCTCTTGTTTAAATTAAGGAGAGGTTGTCTTTAAACGGAACCATCGTCATCAGATTAACAATCCGTTTACGTGCTGTATTATAAGGGAAAAAGTGATATAAAACAAATGCATGTTTTAAACGGAAATCATAGAAAAAATCAATAAATTGTGCTATTTTATGAAAGAGGAGATAAACTATAAACAGTCAGGGGGAATCTTATGAATTTGAATCAGCTCCATTATTTTTCAAAACTGGCAGAAGTAGAACACTATACAAAGGCAGCGGAGGAACTGGATATCTCTCAGCCTACGCTCAGCCATGCGATCGGATCTCTGGAAAAAGAACTGGGCACAAAGCTTTTTGAGAAGCAGGGGCGCAACGTGACGCTTACGAAATATGGGAGCATTTTCCGGGAGTATGTGGATGAATCTCTCCATACGCTGGACGCCGGAGTAAAGAAAGTACGGGCGCTGACAGGTCAGACGGAGGGGCTGATCGAGCTGGGGTATATCTATACGCTGGGAAGCGAGTTCGTGCCCTCTCTTGTCAGTGATTTTATCCGTACCCATGAGGAACTGAAGGTGAGGTTTCATTTTATGGTGGGAAACACATCGGAGATCATACAGGGGCTGAAAGATGAACGTTTTGATATCGGCTTCTGCTCTATGGCGGAGCGTGAGAGCGGGATCTTATTTACCCCGGTGGGGACAGAAAACCTGGTCGTTGTAGTGCCCAAAGGACATCCGCTGTCTTATGAAAAGGCTGTGGACCTGGAGCAGGCGGCGGCGTATCCTCAGATATTCTATACGGAGAACAGCGGACTGCGCCCGGTCGTGGACCGCATGTTCAGCCAGATAAAAGTCATACCACAGATCGCATATGAGATCGAGGAGGACGGCTGTATGGCAGGGCTGGTGGCGCAGAATTTCGGAATTGCCGTGATGCCGGAGATCCCGGTGCTGCAGCAGCTGAATGTAGACATCGTTCCCATACGCAATCAGCACGAGAAGAGGTATGTATATATGGCGCGGGGAAAAGATACGTATCAGCCCCCGCTGGTGCGCAGGTTTGCGGAATATGTAAAGAACAGAGGACTGTAAAAGAAGGGACTCCCGAATCAGACGGAAGTCCCTTCCTTCTTTATAAAAGAGATAAAACTGCGGACTGCGGGGATCTGGTAATGGTCTTTCAGATAAGCCATATAGACGGTATGCCTCAGGCTGACATCTGTCAGATGGAGTTTCTCCAGGGCAAAATGATCCAGGCTGTCCACATCTGCTACCAGAGCGATCCCGAAATCCTCAGCGACCAGGGAGGCGATGGCGTTTTCGTCCGGGGATTCGCAGATGATCTCAGGAGATATGCCGTAGGATGCGTAGGTGCGGTTTGTAAAACGCCCCAGCCCGGAAGTTTTGTCATATCCTATGATAGGGTATTTCTCCAGATCCCGGATGGTAAGTTCTTTTTTGCGGGAGAGAGGATGACCGAGCGGTGTGATCACGATCATTTCCTGATACAGGATGGGAACGAACTGGATCCCGGGTTCATTCTCGATATAGGAACCAAAGACCACGTCGTATTTTTCTTCCTTCAGCCCGGACATCATCTCAGCGGTATAACTCTGCTGAAAGCTGAAGCTGATCTGTGAATTGTTCCCGCTTCCGAGAAAACGGCGGACCATGTGAGGGATATATCTCGCTGCCAGCGGGAAGACATAAGCGATATCCACATGCCCTGAGTTCCCGGAAAGCTTTTCCATCTGTTTTTCTGCAAGCGCTACATCTGCCAGGATCCGGTCCGCATGTTCGAGAAAGATCTTTCCGTATTTGGTGAGCGTGACCGTCCGACCCTTTCTCTCGAACAGGATGATGCCCAGTTCCTCCTCCAGATTGGAGATGGAGCGGCTCAGAGAAGGCTGGGAGATGTTCAGGTTCGAGGCAGCGATCCGGAAGTGCTGATATCTGGCTACTGCCTGAAAGTAAGCGAGCTGGTTTAATGTCATGGCTTATCCTCCTGAGCTTTTGTACTATTATACTATGGATGATAGAAAAAAGCTATCAAAATGAATAAAAAGATATATTGGAACTATAAAATGAAATTTCGTATAATAAACCCAGAGAGGTTGTTTGATATTTAACAAACTAGGAAGATCAAAAAGGAGAAAAGAATCATGGCAGAAAGAATCACAGGACACACAGAACTGATCGGTCTGATGGCATACCCGATCAGACACTCAAGCTCACCGGCAATGCACAATGAAGCGTTCGCTACACTGGGACTGGACTATGCTTACCTTGCATTTGAGGTTGATAACAGCACGCTCGAGGATGCGGTCAAAGGCCTGCGCGCACTGAAAATGGTAGGTTCCAACGTCTCCATGCCGAACAAGACAGTAGTGGGACAGTATCTGGATGAACTGTCACCGGCGGCTCAGATGTGCGGCGCGGTAAACACGATCGTGAACGACAACGGAAAGCTGATCGGACACATCACAGACGGTATTGGTTACATGCAGTCTTTAAAGGATAACAATATTGATGTGATCGGCAAGAAGATGACCATCACAGGCGCCGGCGGCGCGGCAAAAGCGATCGAGGTGCAGGCCGCTCTGGACGGAGTGAAAGAAATGTCCATCTTCAACATCAAGGATAAATTCTGGGAGGCTGCGGAGAAGACAGTGGAGACGATCCGCAATAATACAGACTGTATCGTAAATCTGTATGACCTGGATGACAAAGAGAAGTTAAGAGAAGAGATCGCGGACAGCTACCTCTTCGCACAGGCGACAGGCGTGGGGATGAAACCCCTTGAGGGACAGTCTGTAGTCCCGGATAAATCCTTCTTCCGCCCGGACCTGATCGTGACAGATACGATCTACTCTCCGAGAGAGACAGCGCTCCTCAAGATGGCGAAAGAGGCGGGATGCAAGACCATGAACGGCCTTGGCATGATGCTGTTCCAGGGAGACGCGGCGTTCTACCTGTGGACAGGAAAGCATATGCCGATCGAACATATGAAAGAAGTCCTCGACATCAAATATGACTAAAAGAGAAATAGTGAGAAAAGAGAGGGAAAAAGAATCATGAATAAGAAATATTTGCCAAGCGCGCTCATCCTTTATTTAAACTATTTTATACATGGTATCGGATGTTCCATCTTAAGCCAGCAGGTTGTAAAAGAACTTCTGGCAGAGCAGTGGGGAATGAGCGATGTGATGGGCGTTACAGCAGTGGCGGCGGCACTGGGACTGGGACGTCTGATCTCCCTTCCGTTTGCAGGTCCGCTGTCTGACAAGTTCGGGAGAAGGATCTCCGTTCTGATCGGATGCTTCTCCTACGTGATCTTCTTCGTAGGTATCGCATTCTCACCGAATATGACTATCGCATATGTGGCGGCAGTCCTCGGAGGTATCGCGAACTCATTCCTTGACACAGCTACCTATCCGGCAGTCGCAGAGATCATCTACAAATACACAGGTATCGCGACAATGGGGATCAAACTGTTCATCTCTGTGGCACAGCTGCTCCTTCCGTTCTTCCTCGGCCTCTGTGTGGGAACATCAATGTCTTACCTGATGCTTCCTCTGGTATGCGGTATCGTGATCGCAGTGCTGGGTGTACTTGCTATCCTTGCTCCGCTTCCGAAGGTTGAAGGCGGTGGAAAAGGCGAGTCCTTCCTTAATAATTTAAAGAGCGCTCACTTCTCGGTAGAGAGTGTTGCTCTGATCCTGATCGGATTCACATGTACTGCGACATTCCAGCTCTGGCTGAACTGTGCACAGACATTCGGAACAGAAGTTGCAGGCATCGCCTCTGAGGACGTCTCCATGATGCAGACATACTACTCGGCAGGTACTCTTGTTGCCCTGTTCGTTACAAGCATCCTGATCACAAAGTTCAAGCAGGTACGTTTCCTTGTGATCTACCCGGTGATCTCACTGGTGATGCTGGCCCTTGTTTACATGATAAAGAGTCCGATGATCTGCTATGTGGGAGCATTTGTGATCGGCTACGCAGGAGCAGGCGGTGTGCTTCAGATGGCGACGGCTGTTGCGAACGACCTGTTCCCGAAGATCAAAGGTACCCTTACAAGCCTTGTTATGATCGCGTCCAGTCTCTGTAACTACACGATCCTGACAGCGGCTTCCAATATGACGGCATCAGGTGTTATAATCATGAATATCGTGATCACACTCATCGGTATCCTTCTCGCGCTGTTTGTCAACGTGAGATATGGTGTACTGCTGAAAAATGCGGATACATCCAAATAATCGGAACTGAAAAGAGTTTTAAATTCACTGGCAGGAGGAAGAATAAGAATGAATCCGGTAAAAGTAAGAAATGTAGAGATCGGAACAGGCATCCCGAAGATCTGTGTTCCCATTGTAGGCGTGACAAGGGAAGAAATCCTGAAGGCAGCGGAGACGATAAAGACGACGGCTGCGGATGTGGTCGAGTGGCGTGTGGACTGGTATGAGGATATCTTTGACTTCGGGAAGACAGAGGAGACGATGAAAGCCCTCAGAGAGGCACTTGGAGATACGCCGATCCTGTTTACATTCCGCACGTCCAAAGAGGGCGGAGAGAAAGCCATCGAGACGGATGCATATGTGGAACTGAACCAGAAAGCGGCAAAGACAGGTCTTATCGATCTGGTTGACATCGAGGCGTTCACAGGGGACAACGCGGTAAAAGCCGTTGTTGAGACCGCCCATGAGTGCGGCGTGAAGGTAGTCGCGTCCAATCATGATTTCCACAAGACTCCGGAGAAAGACGAGATCGTATCCCGTCTCCGCAAGATGCAGGATCTGGGAGCGGATATCCCGAAGATCGCGGTGATGCCGCAGAACAAAAAAGACGTCCTCATCCTTCTGTCTGCGACAGAGGAGATGACGGCAGAGTATGCGGACCGCCCGATCATCACTATGTCCATGTCAGGGACCGGCGTGATCAGCCGTCTCTGCGGGGAGGTGTTTGGTTCCGCGCTGACATTCGGAGCGGTCGGAAAGGCTTCCGCACCGGGACAGATGGGAGCGGAGGATCTGCAGACCGTCCTGGGACTTCTCCACAAGAGTCTCTAAAGGACAAAGAACATATATTGATTTTCAGAAAAAAACGGGAGATGATGCTTTTCTTCATCTCCCTGTTTTCAGGAGATTTTTTATGAAAAAAATAATTAACTGGATAGACGAATATCTGGAAGAAGTACTCCTGATGGCTGCTCTTGCGGCCATGGCTGTGATCATGGGAGTGCAGGTATTCTGCAGGTATGTGCTTGGCGCTTCTCTGTCCTGGTCCGAGGAGCTGACCAGATATATTTTTATCTGGGCAGGATTTTTGAGCGTCAGCTATTGTACAAAGAAATGTATTTCCATCAAGATCGAACAGTTTGTCGCACTGTTCCCGAAGCGGGGCAAGGCGATGTTCAAGGTGGTGAACCACACATTTGAAATGATCCTGTTCCTTTACCTGATCCCATTTGCATGGAAATATCTGATGTTTGCCGTGGCAAACGGACAGACTAGTCCGGCTATGGGCATCCCGATGTATTATGTACAGGCGGCGCCCCTGGTGGGATTTATCCTTTCTGCGATCCGTGTGCTGCAGCGTTGGATCGTGGAGTTCAATACAGTGCGCCGGAAAGGAGGAGAGTGAGATGTCGGCTGTTGTTTTATTTATCATCTTTGTCGTGTGCCTGGTCATCGCGATCCCGGTCTCCATCTCGCTTGGGATCGTCTCCGTGCTTCCCGGGGCGGTGGACCCGTCTTTTACGGCGAGTGCGACCTATGTGATCCGTTCCATGCTGGGCGGCCTTGACAGTTTTCCTCTCCTCGCGGTGCCCATGTTCGTGCTGTCGGGTATCATCATGGCCCGGGGAGGAATTTCCAGGAAGCTGTTCGATGTGTTTGCCTATTTCATGGGAAAACGGACAGCGGGAATGCCCTGTGCCGTGGTCGTGACCTGCCTGTTCTACGGAGCGATATCCGGATCCGGACCGGCGACCGTGGCGGCGGTAGGGAGTATGACCATCCCGATCCTGATCGAGATGGGATACGATAAGAAATTCACCACCGCGCTGGTGGCAGTGGCAGGAGGGCTGGGAGTGATCATCCCGCCCAGTATTCCGTTCATCATGTACGGATCCGCTTCGGGAGCCTCCGTCAGCGACCTGTTCATCGCGGGAATCATCCCGGGACTTCTGATCGGTGCGCTCCTGATGATCTATGCATTTTATTACTGCAAGAAAAATGGAGAAGACCAGGAAAAGAAGATGGTCGTAGTTGGAGCGCTCCATGAGCGTGGACTTCTGCGGGTGCTGAAGGACAGCGCATTTGCCCTTTTAAGCCCGGTCATCATCCTGGGATGCATCTACACGGGGATCGCTTCACCTACTGAGGCGGCAGTCATTTCCGTGTTCTATGCGCTCCTGATCAGCATGCTTGTCTATAAGACGATCAGGGTAAAGGACATCTGGGCAATCCTTGTGGAGTCCATCCGCACTTATGCCCCGATCCTGTTTATCCTGGCGGCGGCGATCGCATTCTCGAGAGTGCTGACCCTGATGCAGGTTCCTCAGGCGATCAGTGAATGGATCCTGTCACACTTTACGAATCCGGTCATCCTGCTCCTGGTGATCAATGCTTTCCTGCTGATCGTGGGAATGGTCATGGATACGACGCCCGCGATCCTGATCCTGACGCCGATCCTTCTCCCGATCGTGGAATCCATCGGCATGGATCCGATCCATTTCGGTGTGATGATGGTGGTAAATCTTGCCATCGGTTTCGTGACGCCTCCGATCGGGGTCAACCTGTTCGTGGCAAGTTCGCTTACGGAAGTGCCCCTGATGGAGATCGCGAAACATGCGCTGCCCATGATCTTGTATTTCCTGGCGGCTCTGCTGATCATCACGTTTGTGCCGGCGGTCAGCCTGGCGCTGCTGTGACGAAAATCAGCCTGGGATTGTTATGCAGGAAGCCGGGCGGGGACCGCTATGGCGGCAGTCAGCCAGGTACTGCTATGACGGCGGGAACAGACAGAAGGAGGAATATATGAGAAAGAAAAACTATATATCCGTGGCAGCGCTCCTCGCGGCGGGGACAGTGCTGGCTGCCGGAGTACTGACAGGGTGTGTATCCGGGGAAGACGGAGAGCAGAGGTATGCCTACCCGCTCGGAACGGCGAGCCCGGAGGATACAGTGACGCAGATCTATGCGGAGAAGTTCGTGGAGGAAGTGGAACGCCTCAGTGAGGGAAAAATCAAGATCACGGTCTACCCTAACAGCGTGCTGGGAGGAGACAGGGAACTTCTGGAGAGCTGCTATGACGGGGATATCCCGTTCGTGATCCAGAATACGGCGCCTCAGGTCAGCTTTATCGACGATACGGCGGTGTTCGATGCACCGTGCGTCTTCAATGACATCGAGTCTGTGAGGGAGACGGTGGACCAGCCGGAGTTCATGGAGAAGATACAGGAATCCTACCGGGAGGCTGGTTTCGAACTTCTGGGATACGCAGACCAGGGATTCCGCGTTATGTCAACGAATAAGGCGGTGACGGAGTTCTCCGATTTTAAGGGACAGAAGATCCGCACCATGGAGGACGCTTATCAGCTGGCGTTCTGGCAGCAGCTGGGTTCCAACCCGACGCCCATGAACTTTAGTGAGGTGTACATCGGGCTTCAGCAGCATACTATTGACGCCCAGGAGAATCCCTACGAAGTTATCGTGTCCAACCGACTCTATGAGCAGCAGGATTACATTGTTGAGACAAACCATGTGCCTCACCTCATCTCCCTTGTGGTAAGCGAAGAATTTTTCCAGGATCTCTCCGAGGAAGACCGGCAGATCCTGATCGAGGCGGAGGAGATCGCGAAAGAGTATGCGAGAGAACAGTCTGACGCAAGGATAGATGACCGGATTCAGAACATCCGCGATAGTGGGACCGAGATCATCACACTGGATGACTCTGTGAGAGAGCAGATGATCGAGGCGAGCGAGCCGGTGTACGAGGAGATCCAGAAAGTTGTGGATCCGGAGATCTACAGTCTGTATACGGGAAATGAATAGAGTAACGGACTGAGAGAAGATACCAAAGGATACTGCCAGGACATTGATGGAGCGGCTGCCCGGGAGGGCAGCTGTTTTTGCGGTATGGCGGCGGTGTGCAAGTTCGAATCCGATACTCTGCAGCGGCTCCATAGATGTGTGATTCGATGCATATTCAGCAATACGGTTATAAATGCTGTATCTGGAATCTGAGCGGTAGGAAAAGTCAAGTTAGTACGGTTAAATTTGATGATATGGAGATAAAAACCGTAGAAATATTTCTGATAGTACGGTTAAGATCAGGACTTATGGTTTTAAGACCGTAAAGTTCTTTGCGATCATACGGTTAAAATCAGAAATATAAGAATTAGAGCCGTAGCAGCGCTTCGATGGCTACGGTTGAAATACGAAATATCGGATTTGTGGCGGTATGCAGCAGTCGGAAGAAAAATTGCAAGTGCAGCTGGCATGTGTCCGTTCCGCCATGCCAGCTCGAATCCGCTGTTTCACAGCTCCTTCTCGCTGAGGGCGTCCGCCCTATAGAGAAAAAGATACCCTATCCTCTTTGTGAACCAGCTCCCACGAGGATAGGGTATCTTTTTCTCTGCATGGCGGAACTGGTGTACAAAAACCGAGCGGACTCGATTTTTTTATTGCAAGGGACAGAGAGAGTATGATATAATTAACCGATGTTCAAATAATCACACAATATAGATGAGAGGGAATGATTATGAGCTTTATATCGTATTTAGTTAACGGATTGAGTCTTGGAAGTGTGTATGCGATCATTGCCCTGGGATACACCATGGTGTACGGTATTGCGAAGATGCTGAATTTCGCACATGGAGATATCATCATGGTTGGAGCATACATCGCTCTGATGAGCATGACCCAGGCAGGACTTCCGCCTGTCGCCGCCGTGCTCGCAGCTGTTGTGGGATGTACGGTACTCGGAGTATTGATCGAACGTATCGCGTACAAACCGCTCAGGAATGCGTCATCTTCGCTGGCTGTCCTGATCACGGCGATCGGCGTCAGCTACCTGCTCCAGAACCTGGCGCTCCTGATCTTCGGAGCGAACACTCAGACGTTCGACTCTGTGATCAAATGGAAAGGCGTTACTCTGGCGGGTGGAGCCCTGAGTATTTCGGGCGTGACGATCGTGACGATCGCTGCATGTATCATCATCATGGCTGTCCTCGTCACATTTGTCCAGAAGTCGAAACCGGGGCAGGCAATGCGTGCTGTATCCGAGGATAAAGGCGCTGCGCAGCTCATGGGGATCAACGTGAACGGAACGATCGCCCTGACTTTCGCGATCGGCTCTGCGCTGGCGGCGATCGCAGGTGTGCTGCTCTGTTCCGCATATCCGAGCCTGACTCCGTATACTGGAGCGATGCCCGGCATCAAGGCATTCGTGGCGGCTGTCTTCGGCGGGATCGGTTCGATCCAGGGAGCCTTCATCGGCGGACTTCTCCTGGGGATCATCGAGATCCTGGGAAGAGCATATATCTCTTCGCAGATGGCAGATGCCTTGGTATTTGCCGTGCTGATCATCGTGCTCCTGGTGAAGCCTACAGGTATACTCGGAAAACAGATTCAGGAGAAAGTGTAGGTGAGAGTCGGGATGAAAAAGCTGAAGAATATGAATAAAAATCTGAAAAGTAATCTGATCACTTACGGGATCGTTATCGTCGCGTTCGTTGTAATGCAGACACTGATCAATACAGGGAGTATCTCCAGCCTTCTGGAAGGGCTGATGGTGCCGCTGTGTATCTATGTGATCCTCGCCGTATCGCTGAACCTCGTGGTAGGCATCCTGGGAGAGCTGAGCCTGGGACACGCAGGATTTATGTGTGCCGGCGCATTTTCCAGCGCATTTTTCTCGAAATGCATGAAAGATGTGATCGAAAACGGGACGCTGCGGTTCATTCTGGCGCTTCTGGTCGGGATCGCTGTGGCGGCAGTGTTCGGTATCATCATCGGAATCCCGGTCCTCCGCCTGAAGGGTGACTATCTTGCCATCGTCACACTGGCATTTGGAGAGATCATAAAGAACCTTGTAAACGTAGTGTTCATAGGAAGAGATTCCAACGGATTCCATTTCTCCACAAAGGACGTCATGGACCTGAACATGGAGCTGGACGGCGAAGTCATCGTAAACGGACCACAGGGGATCACGGGCACGTCGCAGGATTCCACCTTCTTCATCGGAGTGGTCCTGATCCTGATCACGCTGTTCATCGTACTCAACCTGATCAATTCCAGGGACGGACGTGCGATCATGGCGATCCGCGACAACCGCATCGCAGCAGAGTCTGTGGGGATCAACATCACAAAGTATAAGCTGATGGCATTTACCGTATCTGCGGCACTTGCCGGCGGAGCGGGCGTGCTGTATGCGCATAACCTGTCCACGCTGACAGCAAATACCAACAACTTCGGATACAATATGTCCATCAACATCCTTGTATTTGTTGTCCTGGGCGGAATCGGAAATATCAGAGGTTCCATGATAGCGGCGGTCATCCTGACTCTCCTGCCGGAGATGCTCAGAGGACTTTCCGATTACCGTATGCTGATCTACGCGATCGTCCTGATCCTCATGATGCTCTTCAACTGGGCGCCGAAGTCCATTGAGTGGAGAGAAAAATACCTTTCATTCGGAAAGAAGAAAAAGGAGGCTGTAAAATAATGGCTGCATTACTGGATGTAAAGAATCTGGGCATTTCTTTTGGCGGTCTGCGGGCTGTTAACGGTTTTGACATTTCCATCGGGAAAGAGGAACTGTACGGGCTGATCGGACCTAACGGAGCCGGAAAGACAACTGTCTTCAACCTCCTGACAGGAGTATATAAGCCGGATACGGGAAAGGTGATCCTGGACGGTCAGGATATCACAGGCAAGAAGACCATTGATATCAGCAAGGCCGGGATCGCCAGGACATTTCAGAATATCCGCCTGTTCTCAAAGCTGAGTGTTCTTGATAACGTCAAGGTGGGACTCCACAACAAGCATCATTATTCTACTGTGGAAGGGATCTTAAGACTTCCCGGATACCGGAAGATCGAGAAAGAGATGAATGAGCAGGCGATGGAGCTTCTGGAAGTATTTGGGCTTGCAGATCATGCAGACTACCTCGCATCAAACCTTCCATACGGACAGCAGAGAAGGCTGGAGATCGCCAGGGCGCTCGCTACGGAGCCGAAACTCCTTCTGCTCGATGAGCCGGCGGCGGGAATGAACCCGAACGAGACCGGGGAGCTGATGGAGATGATCCAGTTTGTGAGAGAAAAATTCCATATGACCATCCTTTTGATCGAACATGACATGAAACTGGTCGGCGGGATCTGTGAAAAACTGACCGTGTTAAACTTCGGCGAGGTGCTCGCCCAGGGTGATACATCGTCCGTGCTCAACGATCCTCAGGTCATTACGGCATATCTGGGAGAATAGGAGGAAACGGCTATGGCAATGCTTGAAGTAAAAGATTTGGAAGTATATTACGGAGTCATCCAGGCGATCAAGGGCGTGTCCTTCGAGGTAAATCAGGGGGAGGTCATCGCCCTGATCGGAGCCAACGGAGCGGGAAAGACAACGATCCTGCACACGATCACCGGGCTGCTGTCCCCGAAAAAAGGGCAGGTCCTCTTTGAGGGAAAAGATATCACAAAAGTCCCGGCGCATAAGATCGTGTCCATGGGAATGGCACATGTGCCGGAAGGAAGGCGTGTCTTTGCGGAACTAAGCGTTTATGAGAATCTGAAGATGGGCGCTTATACGAGAAAAGACAAGAGCGAGATCGAGGAGAGCCTCGCCAATGTCTACAAGAGATTCCCACGTCTGGAAGAGAGAAAGAACCAGATGGCGGGGACTTTGAGCGGAGGGGAGCAGCAGATGCTCGCCATGGGCAGGGCATTGATGTCAAAACCGAAGATCATCCTCATGGATGAACCTTCCATGGGACTTTCCCCGATCCTGGTAAATGAGATCTTCGATATCATCCAGGCGGTGAGCGAGAGTGGGACGACAGTTCTGCTGGTGGAGCAGAATGCGAAGAAAGCTCTGTCCATCGCAGACCGTGCTTACGTTCTGGAGACAGGAAATATCGTTCTGGAAGGAAATGCAAACGACCTGCTTGAAGATGATTCCATCAAGAAAGCATATCTTGGCGAGTAAGGGGGCGTATCAACATGAAAAATATTGTTATCACGATAGCAAGACAGTACGGCAGCGGCGGAAAAACGATCGGCGCGATGCTCGCAAAAGACCTGGGGATCAACTGCTACAGCCGAGAGATCCTGAGAATGGCGTCCGAGGACAGCGGGATCAATGAAAGGCTGTTCGGCATGTCAGATGAGAAGATCCGCCATGCAGGCTGGTTCAAACTCTTAAGCCGTCCCTACGGCGGGGAACTTCTTCCTCCGGAGGACCGGGACTTTGTGTCAGATGACAACCTGTTCAATTATCAGGCGAAAGTGATCAAGGAACTGGCGACAAAAGAGTCCTGTGTGATCATAGGAAGGTGCGCGGACTATATCCTGAAAGATTATCCGAATGTGGTGAGCGTGTTTGTCCATGCAGACCGGAAATTCTGCCTGGACCGCTCGATGGAGCGCCACAGCATGGACGAGAAAGAGATGCAGAGATATATCGAGAAGACCGACAATTTCCGGGGCGACTTCTACAGATATCATACCGGGCATGAATGGGCTGATGCGAGAAATTATGATCTGTGCCTGAACAGCGGAAAGCTGGGATTCGAGAAGTGCGTGGAGGAGATCAAGTCCTATATCCAGATCCGGTTTGACCAGTAAAGTGAAGATAAGAACGGTTTTATCTGCAAGCTGAAGAGGGGGAGCATATCCCTCTCTTTTTTGCTGTGTGAAAATGATCTTTGCTGTATGGAACTGCTTTTGATATTTTCCCGCGATATGACATGCTTCTCCTTTTTTCTCATACCGGCAGTGCTATAATGTGCCGGGAATGGAACAGGAAGAAGGAGGAAGGAAAATGACGAAAAAAAGAAAGAAGATCATAGCTGTATCCGCCGTGCTGATCATACTGGCGGCCGCGGTGCTGGCCGGGATCTGGCTGTACATAAACCGGTTTATCCCGGAAGAATATGTACAGGCAGTGCTGGATGTGTCATATAAGAAACAGACGGAAACCTACATGGAGATCACCGGAGCGTCGGCGGGAGAGGCGGACCAGATCTTTGAGGACAACCTGGATCTTACCATGGAACAGTTCGAATCCTCGCCCATGCCGGAGGAACTGAAGCCAAAGTACAGGGAACTCTTCGCACAGCTGGCCGGGCATGTCAGCTATACGGTGGGTGAAGCAGTCAGGGAGGAGGACGGAAGTTTCTCTGTTCCGGTGAAGGTAAAGCCGCTCACCCTGTTCACGGACACTTATGAGACGTTCCGGCAGAAAGCCCAGGAGTATGCGGATCAGATCACAGACAGTGTGATGAACGGAGAAGAGATGCCCACAGATGAAGAGATGCAGGCTCAGGTTTATCAGATCTACTATGACGTGCTGTCTGAAGGGATCAACGGCGGGATGATGTACGGAGAGGCGCAGGATGTAACGCTGCATGTCAGCAGGAATGACAGCGGCGACTATGAGATCGATGGAGATGACATGAAAGAACTGGATTCTCTGCTGATCGCAGATACAGGGGAAGATTCCTGAACTGTGTCAGGGCAGAGGTTCCGTCGGTGCTGTGCAGATGGCGGAGCGCCCGCACTGCAATGTGGATCAGGCAGGATATCCGGCGCCACATCCCCGAATCTTTCGGACGATCAGCAGAGAGAAAGTCCGAGAGAATGTTCAGAGGCAGTGAGAAGACAGGCTATGGCTGAGAAGGATCCTGCGGGGGATCTTCAGAACGGAAGAAGAGGCGGACTGACAGGATCCCATCCTCATATACTGCGTCAATGCTTCCGCCCATCTGCTCAGTCACTGCTCTGGCGATGGAAAGTCCCAGACCGGTGGAGCCGGCGGAAGCGGTCTCGACAGTATAGAATCGGTCAAACAGCCGCCCTGCCGTTATCTCGTCAAGGTGGGCAGCGTGGTTGGAAAAGGTGATCCCTCCGTCTTCGCCAAGGGTGATATCCAGGTCGCCGTCGCTGTATTTGATGGCATTGCTGATCAGATTCCCGAAGATCCGGGAGCAGGCATTGCGGTTGAGGAGCCGGGATACATTTCTTTTGGGCAGAGTGATCCGGGGAGTGATCCTGTGCTGTTTCAGCGCACTGTAGTAAGCGGAGATGCTTTCTTCAAGGAGACGGTTCAGATCGACGGGCTCCGGGGATGCACCGTCTGATGACGTGGTAAATACGGAGTAGCGGAACAGCTCTTCTGTAAGCTGCTTTAAGGAGTCTGTACGTTCCCGTATGACCCGGATATAACGCTCGGCATTTGCAGAGTTTTTTTCTTTTTCGAGAAGTTCCAGATAACCGCAGATCGCAGTGAGCGGCGTGCGGAGGTCATGGGAGATGTTTGTTACTGCATCCTTTAACTCAAGATCTCCCCGCTGGAAACGCTGACGGTCCTTTTTTAGTTTATTCAGCTCGTTATTAATATCTTTTGCAAGTTTTCGCATATGCCGGTCCCGGCTGGATATCCCGATGAGGGTGTTTGTGTCGGAAGTGAGCCTGTCGGCAAACTCCTCTGCGATCTCATCCGCAGACTTCTGCAGGAGGATGATCTTGACAGCGAGAGCCAGTATTATGATGATGAGAATGCCGATCAGGACATAAATCCAGAATTCCATAATAACCTCCGAGTATGAAGTGAGGCACAGCGGGATGAAAAGATGCCGCTGCCTGCCTGGCAATGTACATTCTATCCTGTACCGGTTAAGAAAGCGGTAAAGAAAAGAGTAAAGAAACAGTAAAGATTGATACAGGGGGACTCTGGTCACAGGTGAGACTGCATTCTTTAAGTTCGATGACCTATCAGGCGAGATCTTCATTCAGTTTGAACCCAATTCCCCATACCGCTTCGATATAATCCTTTCCATTGACCTCTTTCAGTTTCTTTCGGAGGTTGCTCACATGGACTTTGAGGGAACTTTCCATACAGTCCGGCGTGTCTTCACTGATCCGGTCCAGCATGGCAGATTTTGTTATGACCTGAGACGGATTCTGCATCAGCAGCTTGAGGATCGCATATTCTGTGCGGGTGAGGCGGACCGGAAGACTGCCTACTTCCACAGTATGAGCATCTGTATCCATTCGTATCTCATCATAGGTCAGTACGGAGGAGGCAGGGGATGGGGCGGCAGCCTTTCTAAGCTGGACCGTGATCCGGGCAAGCAGCTCCTCTGTATTGAATGGTTTTGTGATATAGTCTGATGCTCCGCCGAGGAGAAGTTCCACTTTGCCGCTCACTTCCGCTTTGGCGCTGACCACGATGACAGGGATATCGCGGATCAGAGGGAGCAGTTCCTCCCCGCTTAAGCCCGGAAGCATAAGATCCAGAAGGATCAGGTCCGGTCTGTTGGAAGAAAGATACATAAGCGCCTCTGTCCCGGAATATGCCCGGGCAGTGCCATAGCCCTCCCGGGTGAGCAGTTCTTCCAGCATATCTCCGATACAGACGTCGTCATCGATGATAAATATATTTTTCACTGTAAAGCCTCCTGTACTATCCTGAGCTGTTGTCTTGCTCTCTGTTTATCTGACGTATTTATTTTAGTAAGTTCCGTTTAGGAATGCAACCGTAAACGGATATCCAAAAAATATCCATATTGGATAATAATTTAAAAATGTGTGTGATAAAAACTTGATAAATGGTGAAAACGGTGATAATGTGGATATATAGGCAACACAGGAACGGTGACGGATAAAACAGGGCGGCAGAAAGACAGCGGACCTTCAGACGGTACAGTCAGTACAGTCGGCATAGGCAGCATAGTCAGTACAGTTGGTATAGTAAATATAGCAGTCTGGCGATATCCTGCTCTGCCGCGGATATGGTAAGGAGTGAGATGAGATGACAGTAAAAGAACTGCAGGAACGGAAAAAGGAACTGGGATTTACGTATGCGCAGATCGCGGAGATGTCCGGTGTGCCCCTGGGGACTGTGCAAAAGGTACTTGGCGGGGTGACCCTGACGCCGCGTTATGAGACGATCATGGCGCTGGAGCAGGTGCTGGGAGAGAGCGGAGGAGAAGGAAGGGTTCTCCGTGAGCCGCTGAAAAATTACCTGAAAAAACCTCAGGGAGAATATACCCGGGAGGATTACGAGCTGCTGCCGGATGATATCCGCGTGGAACTGATAGACGGAGTGATCTATACGATGGCGGCTCCTACCTCCGCCCATCAGCTGATCGCAGGCTTTATTTATGGCAAACTGCTCAGCCATGTGCTGGAGAAGAAAGGAAACTGTATGCCGATGATCTCTCCGCTGGACGTGCAGATCGACTGCGATGACAAGACCATGGTGCAGCCCGATGTGATCATCGTCTGCGACCGGGATAAGATCATCAACCGGTGTGTTTACGGTGCGCCCGATTTTGTCGTGGAGGTACTTTCCAAATCTTCGAAGAGAAGAGATTCTGTCATCAAGCTGCACAAATATATGTCAGCAGGAGTGAGAGAATACTGGATGATCGACCCGGAACAGAAAAAGGTCATCGTATACGATTTTGAGACGGAGGATTACCCGACGATCTACGGGTTTGACACGGTACTCCCGGTCAGGATATGGAATGGGGAGTGCAGGATCGATTTTAACGAAGTGTATGAGCATATCCGTTTCCTTTATGAGAGGGAAAAGTAAGAAAGGGATAAATAAAGTATAAACAATTCTAAAATAAGTGATAAAGTCACTGACAGATCAGGAATCTTCTGTTAAAATGCATTTCATAGATGAAAAGGAGGTTCCAATATGCTGAAATATTACTTTTACATGTTTATCTTATATAATGATTATGGAAAGAAGCTGAAAGAAGTCCTGAACGGATTGTTCCCGGGACTGATCAGAGAACCGGTGCGGGTGCGTGTTCCGGTAGAAACATCGAACAGAAGGCAGAGACCCGGAAGAAGATAAGCAGAAGAAAATGGAAAATGCAGCGATACAGCTCGAGGTGGCAGACATCTTGAGCTGTTTTTGTGACTGCGGCGGACCAAAGTCCGGGCTTGCCCGAGACCTGGGCGGCCGCTTACGATCCCGGAACGTGCCATTCGGCACTTCCGGTAATTCTGGTGGTCACAGAGGATTGTAAAATATGATCACAGGGGAGAAAAAGGGAGACAAAATGCGAAAAAGGGAAACAGAGAAGAAAATGGAGAAGCAGCCGGAAAAGAAATGGAGAAGCACTCTGCCGGCGCTAAGTATGGCGCTTACGCTTATACTGACTGCCTGCGGCGGCGCGGAAGTCTATACGGATACAGCGTCAGGAACGTCATCGGTTCAGGTCAGCGAGTACGAAACGGTCGCTGAGGTTCCGGAATACAGCGGTGAACCATACGTAGAGATCAATGAGAACCAGCCGGATTTCACAGAGGAAGAACTGACCACAGAAGCTTATGAAGAGTACAGTGAACTGGATGAACTGGGACGATGCGGGGAGGCGGAGGCCTGTGTCGGGGAAGAGTTGATGCCTACGGATGAAAGAGAGGGCATCAGTGAGGTGAAGCCTACCGGCTGGAAAAACGAGACGTATGATACTGTGGATGGCGGCTATCTGTATAACCGGTGCCATCTGATCGGCTATCAGCTTTCCGGGGAGAATGCAAACGAAGAGAACCTGATCACAGGGACCCGCTATATGAATACAGAAGGGATGCTTCCCTTTGAAGATATGGTCGCAGACTATGTGCACGAAACGGAAAATCACGTAATGTACCGCGTCACTCCGGTCTTCGAAGGAGAAGACCTCGTAGCATCCGGAGTCCAGATGGAGGCAGAGTCCGTGGAGGACGACGGCGCAGGAATCTGCTTTAATGTTTATGTCTACAATGTGCAGCCCGATATCACGATCGACTATGCGACCGGGGATAACTGGGAGATGACGGAGGAAGAAAAGGCAGAGCAGGAAGTGCAGACAGCAGAGTCTGCCAGGAAAGAGACAGACAGCTCAGAAGCGGACACGGCCGCAGCGGAGGAACAGACCTATATCCTCAATAAAAACACCCATAAATTCCATCTCCCGGACTGCTCCGGGGCGGCGGATATCAAGGAGAAGAACCGTGAGGAGTTTAACGGGACAAGGGAAGAAGTGATCGCGCAGGGATATGAGCCCTGCGGGAGATGTGACCCTTAAGAGGTCCGCAACAGTTCAGACATGCAGCTTTTCTCCATGAGCATGGCTGAACTGTTACGATTTGTGGAAAGAAAAAAAGAAAATTTCTTGACAAATACTCATATACACAGTATACTATACAAGTGACTTGCAGATGGTAAGTCGTTATATAGGGGATTGGTCAAATGGTATGATAGGGGTCTCCAAAACCTTTGGTGGGAGTTCGATTCTCTCATCCCCTGCTTAAAAAGAGCCAGAAATGCTTGAAAAACAAGCGTTTCTGGTTTTTTCTTTTATCCGTAAGATTAAAGGGTATCAATAAAGGTATCAAAATACTCAAAAAACAAAAATGAGAATGCTCTTGTTGTGTGGAAACGGTGTTGATATAATATTTATCGGTACCTGGTTTTACATGGTCAGGGCAAAAAGGTTTGACAGGAGGAAAAAAGAGAAGATGTCTGATTATGTGATCACTACAGATTCGAACTCCGACGTGCTGCCGGAGTTTATCAAAGAAAACGATCTTACTATCATCCCACAGTATTATTCGTTCGGAGATACGGTATACGGGGATGAACTGAACATGCCGCCTCATGAGTTTTACGAGACTATGAGAAAGGGAGAGCTGCCGAAGTCTCAGGCAAACAATCCTGCGGTGATCCGCGAGAGATTTGAGAAGATCTTAAAAGAGGGAAAGGATATATTACACATTGCCTTTTCGAGTGCGTTAAGCGGAAGCTGCAACAATGTGATGATGACTGCAAATGAGCTTCTGGAGGAGTATCCGGAGCGGAAGATCAGAGTATTTGATTCGCTGAATGCATCTCTGGGCGAGGGTGTGTCTGTCTATCGAGCGATAGAACTCTGGAAAGAGGGAAAGAGCATGGATGAAGTTTATGAGGTGCTGGAAGAAGAGCGTGATCATGTCAATGTATCATTTACAGTGAACGATCTGAACCATCTTCAGAGAGGCGGGCGTGTGTCAAAGACGACAGCGGTCGTGGGAAGCCTTGTGAACATCAAGCCGATCCTGACGGTGACAGCTTCCGGCGAACTGAAGTCTGACGGGACTGTAAGAGGAAGAAAAAAATCACTGAAGACGCTGGTGACACGGATGGAGGAGTCGCTGGAGCTGGATGCTTACGGCAAGGACCGCATGGTGGCGGTGCTTCACGGAGACTGCCTGGATGAGGCGGAGAATGTGGCGCAGATGGTGAGAGATATGGGCTTTACGAACGTTGTCATCAATGATGTGAGTCCAAGTATCGGGACACATGCCGGACCGGGCGTGGTAGGGCTCGTCCACTATGGGAAAAAGCGTGCCTGACCGGAATGTTGAGGCGCAGAAGAGAAACAGACAATGAAAAAGGGGACGCAGTCGGATCTGACGGCGTCCCTTTTTAAGGCTTCTTTTCTGTTTACAGAAGGCCAAAGTCTGTCATAGCTTTTCTGAGCACCTCTTTGTGAGCATCTTCCATTTCTGTCAGCGGTGCGCGCAGCGGTCCCACTTCCTTGCCCATCATGTTCAGCGCGGCTTTCACCGGGATCGGGTTTACTTCGCAGAACAGAGCGTTGCACATCGGGATCGCATCGAGCTGCATCTTACAGCTTCCCTCCGTGTCTCCGGACAGGTATCTGTATACCATGTCGTGTACGTAAGTCGGAGCAACATTGGACAGAACAGAGATGACTCCGATTCCGCCGAGGGAGAGGAGCGGTACGACCTGATCGTCATTTCCTGAGTACAGGTCGATGTTCCCGTCGCACAGATGCATGATCTCAGCGACTGTTCCGATGTTTCCGGAAGCTTCTTTTACGCCGACGATGTTGTCAACGTCTTTTACAAGGCGTGCCAGAGTCTGAGGCTGGATGGAACATCCGGTACGGCTTGGCACATTGTAGAGGATCGCCGGAATCTTTACTTCATTGCAGATCGCTGTATAGTGAGCTGCAAGTCCGTTCTGTGTTGCTTTATTATAGTAAGGAGTTACGAGGAGCAGTCCGTCTGCCCCGTCTTTTTCCGCTTCTTTGGACAGCTCGATCGCTGTACGGGTGCAGTTAGAACCGGTCCCTGCGATAACGGGGATCCTGTGGTTCACCCTCTCGATCGCAAAGCGGATCACCTCGCTGTGCTCCGCCTCGGTCATGGTAGCGGATTCGCCGGTAGTCCCGCAGATGATGATGGAGTCAGTGCCGCCTGCGATCTGCTCCTCAAGCATCTCATCGAGTTTATCATAATTGATCTCTAAATTGTCTTTCATTGGTGTGACGATCGCCACTCCTGCGCCTTTAAAAATTGCCATTCTTTCTTCCTCCTTCATATGCTGGTGAACAGTAAAAGAAACGGCAAGATGCGCCGTTCCAAAATATACTTTTCCGTATAGATCAGATAGCTCTCCATCCTGCGATGACAGTCATGTCGCTGTTTGCGCCATGCCCAAGAATAAAGCCTCAGGTTCATTACTCTTTCGGCATCTTTCCCTTTCGAATGAGTTCGTCTGCCCCTGATACATCCGTCATCTTACTAATGAAAAATGCAACCTCTATCTACGTTTCTGTATTTAATGAAATCATATCACTGCTGTAAAGTGATGTCAACCGTTGGAAGTCCATTTTTCGCAGACTGATACCTTTGACAATTCTATTATATTATGGTAAGCTTAGATTGCCCAAAGTGTGAATGACGAGATTATCATTTGCACTTTTTTTTCGCAGTGAATCAACAACGTAAATATTGGTTTATCTGAAGTTTGTTTTAGGAGAGGAAAGGAGAGAAGCCGTGCTTACTATCAGCAATTATGTTAAGGCAAAGACCATCGAGGAGGCGTACGAACTGAATCAGGCGCGCAACAGCCGGATCATGGGCGGGATGATGTGGATGCGCCTTGGGAATGCCAGGGTGAAGACGCTGATCGACCTGTCGGGGCTGGGGCTTGATAAGATCGAGGAGAAGAACCATGTGTTCCGGATCGGGGCGATGTGCACCCTGCGCCAGCTCGAACAGTGTGAAGAATTGAGAGAGGCTTACGGAGACGGGATCGCAGAAGCCGTGCGCCATATTGTGGGCGTGCAGTTCCGGAATCAGGCGACAGTGGGAGGAAGCATCTACGGGAGATATGGATTCTCGGATGTGCTGACAGCACTGCTGGCGCTGGATACTTTTGTGGAACTTTATAACGGGGGGACGATCAGACTCTCTGAATTTGTAAATCGGAAACCCGATAAGGACATTCTTCTTTCCATTATCATAAGAAAAGGGAAAAGACAGTTCCGGTATCAGTCCGTGCGCCGGACAAAGACGGATTTTCCGGTGATCGCCTGCGCTGTGGTGACAGGGATCGTGCATGGAAAAGAATCCTGGTACATTTCCGTGGGAGCGAGACCAATGAAGGCAGCTCTCCTGGAGAAACACTGGGAGATACCGGATGACGCTTCGGAAGAGGAAATCGCAAAATATGCATCAGAGGCGGCAGCGGAATTTACATATGGGACAAACATGCGGGGCAGCGCCGATTACAGGCGCCATCTGGCGGAAGTGCTGCTGCGGCGCGAGATCAGTTCGATTCTGGCGGAGAGGAGATAAGGGATGGAAGTACATTTTATTCTGAATGGGAAAAAACGCTCTGTAGATGTGGGAGCGGATACTGTGCTCATGAATGTTTTGAGAGACCTGGGATGCAAGAGCGTAAAATGCGGATGCGAGACGACCAACTGCGGGCTCTGTACGGTGTGGATCGACGGAAAGTCACGTCTTTCCTGCTCTGTGCTGGCAGCAGGACTGGACGGTCATGAGATCACGACCCTGGAAGGGGTGGAAGAGGAAGCGGCAGAGTTCGGAAAGTTCCTGGCAGCAGAAGGAGCAGAGCAGTGCGGCTTCTGTTCTCCGGGATTTATCATGAACGTGCTCGCCATGGTGCGGGAACTGGAAGACCCGAGCCTTGAGGAGATCCAGGAGTATCTGTCAGGAAACCTGTGCAGATGCACCGGATATATGGGACAGCTCCGGGCGATCCAGAAGTATATGGCAGTCAGAAAGGGGGCGCAGTTATGAAGGAAAAAAGCATATCTGAACTGAAGGTTGTAAACCAGCCTGTGCCGAAGGTGGATTCAGAGGCTCTTGTGACAGGAAAGGCTGTCTACACAGATGACATCGCGCCGTCGGGGTGCCTTATCGTCAAGATCGTGAGAAGCCCTTATGCGCATGCGCTGATCAAAGAGATCGATACATCCCGTGCGGAAGCGGTGCCGGGGATCGAATGTGTGCTTACATATAAGGACTGTCCTGACAAGAGGTTTACCCTCGCCGGTCAGACATATCCTGAGCCGAGTCCCTATGACCGACTGATCCTGGACCAGAGAGTCCGTTTTGTAGGAGACGCGGCTGCGATCGTGGTTGGAGAGACGGAAGAAGCTGTCAAAAAGGCGATGAAGCTGGTCAAGATCAAGTACGAGGTGCTGGAGCCGGTGCTGGATTTCAGAAAGGCGAAGGACAATCCGGTCCTGGTGCATCCTGAGGACAACTGGAGATCCCTCTGCCCGGTGGGTGCGGATAACAAGAGAAATCTGTGTGCCCACGGTATCAGCGAATCAGGGGATGTGGAAGCGGTGCTGGCGTCCTGTGATCATGTGGTTGATCGCGTGTATCATACAAAGGCGAACCAGCAGACCATGATGGAGACCTTCCGTGCTTATACCTATCTGGATACATACGGACGCCTGAACGTGGTGTCCTCCACCCAGGTGCCTTTCCATGTCCGCAGGATCCTTGGAAATGCACTGGACATCCCGAAACACAAGGTCAGGGTGATCAAACCCCGTATCGGCGGAGGGTTCGGCGCGAAGCAGACTGCGGTCTGTGAAGTCTATCCGGCATTTGTCACATGGAAGACAGGAAAGCCGGCAAAACTCATCTATACAAGAGAGGAATCCCTGACCGCCTCCTCGCCACGCCACGAGATGGAGATGCATGTCCGGGTAGGCGCAGACAAAGAGGGAAATATCAGGGCAATCGACCTGCACACCCTTTCCAACACCGGTGCTTATGGAGAGCACGGACCGACTACAGTGGGGCTTTCCGGGCACAAGTCCATCCCGCTGTATGGATCGCCGGAAGCATTCCGCTTTACCTATGACGTGGTCTACACCAATGTGATGTCAGCGGGGGCATACCGTGGCTACGGCGCCACCCAGGGGATCTTCGCGGTAGAGTCCGCGGTGAATGAACTGGCTCAGATCCTGGGGATGGATCCTACGGTGTTGAGGGAGAAGAACCTGGTACGCGAGGGAATGGTCATGCCTGCATATTACGGGGAGAAGACCAGCAGCTGTGCTCTGGACCGCTGTCTTGCCCGGGCGAAAGAGATGATCGGCTGGGATGAGAAATACCCCTGCAGGGATATGGGGAACGGAAAAGTGAGAGGAGTCGGAGTCGCTATGGCGATGCAGGGCTCCGGAATCTCCGGTGTGGATACAGGATCTGTATCCATTAAGGTGAATGACGACGGATATTACAGTCTGATGATCGGAGCTACGGACATGGGGACAGGATGCGATACGATCCTGACTCAGATGGCGGCGGAGTGTCTGGACTGCAGTATGGAAGACATCCTGGTACACGGCGTTGACACGGATATCTCACCCTATGACTGCGGTTCTTATGCGTCAAGCACCACGTATGTGACCGGTATGGCAGTGGTAAGAGCGTGCGAGAAACTGCGTGAGAAGATCTGCCGGCGCGGAGCAGAGTACATGGGATGCTCCGTGGAGGATGTAGAGTTTGACGGAGAAACGGTAACAGATCTTAAGACAGGAAAAACGATCTCAAGAAAAGAGATTGGTAACAAAGTCATGTGCTCTAACAATGAGGTGCTTTCCGCCAGCGGAGCTTATTCCTCACCGCTGTCACCGCCGCCGTTCATGGTCGGTATCGCGGAAGTGGAGGTTGACAAAGAGACAGGAACTGTAGAGATGGTCGACTACGCTGCTGTGGTGGACTGCGGGACCGTGGTCAACCCAAGCCTGGCGAGAGTGCAGACGGAAGGCGGTATTGCCCAGGGGATCGGTATGGCGCTGTTCGAGGACATCGTCTACAATGCAAAAGGGAAGAATTACAGCAATTCTCTGATGCAGTACAAGATCCCGACCCGGCTTGATGTGGGAAGGATCCGCGTGGAGTTTGAGAGCAGTTACGAGCCGACAGGACCTTTCGGGGCGAAATCAATAGGAGAGATCGTGATAAATACCCCGTCGCCGGCAATCTCCAATGCCATCCAGAACGCAACGGGAGTGATCGTGCGGGAACTGCCGATCACAGCGGAGAAAGTATATTACGGCATGAAAAAACAGGAGGAGCAGGGCGGAGAAAAGAAATAATCCGGTGCTCATCAGACGGGCATGCAGACTTCGCTGCCCGGAAAAAGAAACAGCGGCGGGAAGGAGAGCGTCAATGCGTTCTCCTTCCCGCTGCTGTTTGTCTTGGGTTTAACTTTTAAAAGGAATGGAATCATGTATGGTATTTACATTGTCAAAGATATTCTGCTATTTCATCAAAGGTGGATCCTTGTCCCGGTCTTCCCGAGGATGCCGTCTTTCGCCTTCTCAAGAAGGGTGATCAGCGCCTGACGTCCCGGTTTCGATTCTGCAAACTCTACGGCAGCCTGGACCTTGGGAAGCATGGAGCCCGGTGCAAAATGTCCTTCTTCGATGTACTGCTTCGCCTCATCTACGGTGATGTCTCCCAGCCATTTCTCATCCGGCTTTCCGTAATTGATCGCGGCTTTCTCGACTGCGGTCAGGATGATGAGGAAATCAGCATCCAGTTCTTTTGCCAGCAGGCAGCTTGCAAAATCTTTATCAATGACCGCGCTGGCGCCCTTCAGGTGGTTCCCCTGGCGCATAACCGGGATCCCGCCGCCGCCGCAGGCGATGACCACATCTCCGGAATCGACCATGGTGCGGATCGTTCCGATCTCTATGATCTCCTGGGGCTT
>HHCFC02800__coassemble_1190_pt1 | contig 31125 bp, 26 predicted proteins | sample HHCFC02800__metabat2_high_PE_058 | metagenome-assembled genome bin HHCFC02800 | reverse complement strand
TCGAGCGGAAGTGGCGGAATGGCAGACGCGCTAGATTCAGGTTCTAGTGGGAGTTAATCCTGTGAGAGTTCAAGTCTCTTCTTCCGCATACATCCCGTAACCGAAAGGTTGCGGGATTTTCTTTATCACATAAATTTTATTCCTTATCGTAATCGTTCTCAATTTTACACATAAGAAATAGCCGTCCTGCTCTCGTCAAAGTTTAGGACGACTATTTCTATAGTTACTTAAATATTGCCCGAGACGGATGGAGTGCACCCATCTATCCCAGTTGTCTTGCTAAGTACATTATAGCAAACCCATCTCAAAAGTCAAGAAAGAAGGTCGAACATCCATGCAGCAAAATGACAAGACTGTGCTCTTTGAGAGCGCACCGATCCCCTCCGCAGTCGCAAAACTGTCCGTCCCCATGATCTTCAGTTCCCTGGTCATGGTGCTTTACAACATGGCGGACACTTATTTTGTCGGAATGCTGGGAAATCCTGTAGAAAATGCTGCAGTGTCCCTCGCCGCTCCTGTTCTGCTCGCTTTCAATGCGGTAAACAATCTGTTCGGCGTCGGTACGTCCAGCATGATGAGCCGGGCGCTTGGACGCAAAGATTATGAAACGGTATCGAGAAGTTCTGCTTTCGGTTTCTACTGTTCTCTGATATGCGGTCTGATCTTCGGCGCCCTGTGCGCTCTGTTCCACAGTCCGCTGCTGACCCTGATCGGAGCGGACGCCACCACCCGGGCCGCCACAGAAGGGTACATGTTCTGGACCGTCTATCTGGGCGCGGCTCCCGCTATCCTCAATGTGGTCATGGCGTACCTGGTCCGGTCCGAAGGCGCGTCACTGCACGCAAGCATCGGTACCATGAGCGGATGTCTACTGAACATCATCCTGGACCCGGTCTTCATCCTCCCCTGGGGGCTGAACATGGGCGCCGCCGGCGCGGGACTCGCCACCTGCCTGTCCAACTGCGTGGCCTGCCTCTATTTCTTCGTCCTTCTTTACATAAAGAGAGGAAACACCTTCGTCTGCATTGATCCCACGAAATTCTGTTTCCGCAAGAACATCGTCAAAGAGATCTGCGGGGTGGGCATCCCGGCTTCCATCCAGAATCTCCTGAACGTGACCGGCATGACCATCCTGAACAACTTTACTTCCATATACGGGGCGGACGCGGTAGCTGCCATGGGCATTGCATATAAGATCTATATGGTCCCGATGCAGGTGTCCATGGGATTTTCCCAGGGCATCATGCCTCTGGTGAGTTATAACTTTGCATCCGGGAACCGGAATCGGATGAAGTCGACGATCCTCTTTGCCATAAAGATCGTCATCCCGATCCTGCTCGCTGTCACTGTCATCTACTACCTCGCAGCAGGCGGGCTCATCAGTCTGTTCATGGAAAATGAAGCAGTGGTCGTCTACGGCACGAGATTCCTCCGCGGATTCTGCCTCGGCATCACATTCCTCGGAATCGATTTTCTTTCCGTGGGCGTGTTCCAGGCGCTGGGCTTTGGAAAATATGCCCTTGCTTTCGCCATCATGAGAAAGATTGTCCTGGAGATCCCGGCGCTCTTTATCCTGAACTGGCTGTTCCCGCTCTACGGGCTCGCATATGCCCAGTGCATCGCAGAGATCGTGCTGAGCATCTGCGCTGTTGTGATCCTGCGGCATATCTTCCGAAAATATGGAGACAGCGCCGTCTATGCAGGCAGCAGTTCATGATATATCTATAACGTATCCTCCGCACCCAGGGCCGGGAAAATGCAAAGTTCTGTATCTTGCATTTTCCCGGCGAAGTGCTATAATAGTCTACATGGAAGCATAGCTCAGCTGGGATGAGCGTTCGCCTCACACGCGAGAGGTCATGGGTTCGAGCCCCATTGCTTCCATTTTTTCATGCTCTTCTTTCTCAGTCAGTATCCCGGATCTGAATATATCTGTGAGAAGCTCCTCTGCCTCCCGCATGATCTGTTCCAGCGGAGTGTTTTCCACATGACATTCATTGATAAACCCGATCAGTCCAAAACAGACAAATCCGGCGATCTTTTTCGGGGAATATTTCAGTTTCAGCCTTCGACGCACATGGTCTGTGTGCAGTTCTACCGTTTCCAGAACAATACTGTAAAATCTCGATGCCAGATAAGGGTTCTTTCCCGGATCGGTATGCCGGAAAAAATCAAACTTCTCATAATAGATCTTCAGGATACTGTCAAGCATGTTCACGTATCCCGCCACAAGATGTCCGCGGGGATTATTCTCTTCCTGACGCCTGTAATAATCTTCCGTCCCCGCCGCGAGCATATCGTTAAAGATATCGTCCAGAAGAGCATATTTATCACTGTAGTGCGAGTAAAACGTGATCCGGCTCACCTCTGCCTCCCTGCACAGTTCTGTGATGGAAATATGTTCAAAATCTTTTTCATTCAGCATCTTTATAAGTGCCGCTTTGAGAGATTTTTTTGTTTTTACGATCCTTCGGTCCTCCATTTACGTAACAGTTTTCCTTTCTTGTATAAGTAACTAACACTTTCCGGTTTTTGTTCATTGTTATTCACAGTCTGTTTTGCTATAATCTTAACACCTGTTAAAATAACGGTCAATAAACGTTTTTGGAGGAGATACTATGCCGGAAATCGCCATTATGACAGACAGCAACTGCGGGATCATGCCCGGAGAAGGAGATAAGCTGGGGATCCATGTCCTTCCCATGCCGGTCATCATCGACGGGCAGACCTATTACGAAGGTATCGATATCAGCCTGGAAGAGTTCCATGAGAAACAGATGTCCGGCGCTGATATCACCACTTCCCAGCCTTCCCCGGGGGATGTGACAGCGATGTGGGATGACCTCCTCCAGGACCATGACGAGGTGGTCTTTATCCCCATGTCGAGCGGACTGAGCAACACCTGCCAGACCGCCTCCATGCTCTCCGCAGATGAGAGATATGAAGGGAAAGTCTTTGTCGTAGACAACCACCGGATCTCCGTGACCCAGGCACAGTCCGTTCTTGACGCGCAGGTCCTTGCCTCGGAGGGCAGGGCCGGGAGCGAGATCAAAACTATCCTGGAAAAAGAAGCCATGGACGCGAGTATCTATATCGCAGTAGACACCCTGGAATATCTCAAAAAGGGCGGGCGCATCACCCCCGCTGCCGCAGCGATCGGCACCGTCCTGAAGCTGAAACCCGTGCTCACGATCCAGGGAAACAAGCTGGATTTCTTTGCAAAGACACGGGGAATGAAGGGAGCCTTCAAGCTCATGCTGGATGCAGTAAAAAAAGACATTGACTCCAGGTTCCCCCACCTGAAAGAGCAGGGACACCTGAAAGTCGGAATCGCCAATACACTGATGGATCCGGAAAAACTGGAACACTTCAAAGAAGAAATGAGGAAGAACTTTCCTGATATTGATCTTTTTTACCTGCCCCTCACCATGAGCATCGGCACCCATACCGGTCCGGGCGCTCTCGGGATCGGGACTGTCCGTTTCCATGAAAAAAACGAGGACCTGAAGTGACAGGACCTTTCCCCGAAGGGAAGATGATCCAGGATGTCAAAAGAATTTATCTGAACCACAAAACAGGGCTGCGCATCAGCGCCAGCCCTGTTTTTCTTTTTACTTTGCTCCGGACTTTGTCTTTCGCTCTGTGAGCCTTTTATCAAAACGTTTCTCTTATCTCTGTAAACGCAGCCACCGGTATCAGACGTATCCGCCATAACCGCCGCCGTATCCTCCTCCGTAGCCGCCGCAGCATAGCCCGCTCCCGCCGCAGCAAAGGTTGCAGAGAAGATTTGCCACACAGAGTTTCACACAGCAGCTGCTGTCAAAAGAACCGGGATATCCGTACATAGTCTGCCTCTGCTGATACCACGTACCGCCATTCTGGAGCCTCTGTAGGAGCATCTGATACTGCATGTTCTCCGGGTCCAGCCTGACCGCCTCTTTCACATGTTCCAGTGCGGTCACATTGTTTCCCATCCCGGAATTTGCCGAAGCACTGTAGAAATACCAGAGAGCGCTCCGCTCCTTTATCCCGTTCAGCACGTTCAGAGCCTCAGAATAATGACCGCTTCGTATGTAGTTTGCCGCAGCACGTAGATGAGCGTCCTCCTCACTCTCCTGCCGGTTCTGGCTGCTCTGTCCGTAACCGGCAGACCCATAGCCGCCGAACGGGCCACCAAATCCGCCGAATCCGCCAAACGGACCGTACTCTCCGTATCCGCTCCCGGCGTTTCCATAGGATGAGTCAGAGGAATATCCCCGCTCTCTCTCGTCCATGATCTGCTGGTAAGCTCTCTGGACTTCTTTAAATTTTGCTTCCGCCTCGTCTTTATGTGGATTGTTGATGTTGGCATCCGGATGGTATTTTCTGCTGAGCGCACGGTATGCCTTTTTGATCTCCTCATCCGCCGCATTTCGGTCTACACCTAATATACTGTATGGATCTGACATTTTTTCTGTTTAATCTCCCTTGTCTGAAACACTATTCCACTGCACATATCGATGTATCAGCTCTTCTTAATAAATGTGGTCCCACATTTCGGGCAGCGGATCTCGATCTTTCCCTTTCCTCTCGGGATACGGATCTTCTGCCTGCAGTTCGGACATGTATAGATATGATATACTCTTCTCTGGTTCCAGATATTCTTCTGTTTCTGGAAGAAACTGCGGATCTTATATGTCTTCGCAAGAAATGCCTGATTCTCCGCATAACGTTTTGACACGTTCCGTGAGAACATCCTGAAATAGCAGTAAATGATCATTACCCATCCGAGCAGGTAGAAGATCATCCCCACTACGCTGCTTCCCAAAAATGCTGACAGGAACACGACGATCAGCCCGGCAACGAGCAGAAACCTGCAGAACGTATCTACACCATACCGTCCCTGCATAAACCGCATGATTCTTTCTTTCATTTTCATCCATCCTTTATATTTCTGACTAACCGGTGCATTTCTCCTCACTTTAGAAAAGATCCTGCACATAATTGATGATACGGATTTTATTTTCCTCTGTTTCCAGGACGTTGTCAATTAAATTCTTATAAATTTTAATCAAACAGTTCCGCCATAAGGTAAGGAGCAGGCTGAACTGTTATTCCACATTCAGTATATTATCGCACACTTCCGTGGAGATCAGGTACACGATCCTGGAATCGTTCATCATGACATATCTGTTTCCATCACCGTCCTCGTTTCCGATATACAGCGTCAGGACTTTTTCTTCGTCGTCCTGAGTATACGTCGCTTCCACAGTGATCCGGGTGTCTTCGTCAAGCCCGAATCCTGCAAGGTCTTCGTCCGCCACGGAATAGTCTGCCGCTTCGGAAAGCGTTACCGCACCGAGCCCTCCTGCGACTGCAGCGATATCCTCTTCCTGATCTTCGTTCTCCGAATCATAGGTTGTGGTCTCGCCGTTCCGGGTTATGACTTCCCGGACCAGGTTTCCGCTGCCTATGCTCGGATAATCATCCAGCTGAGCCATATCATCCAGCGTATAGTTCAGGTCCTCGATCACTGTAGTGGAGACGGTGTAGACCACTCCCGTATCATTGACGGTGACATAATAGTAGTCTCCCGTCGTATTTCCGAAATAAATGTTTGTCACTTTGCCGTCACTTGAAGTCACTTCAACCGTATAAACCGGTTCTTCCAGCCCGTAATCCGCCAGTTCATCCCCGTCAGTGAGTTCTCTGTCCGCCGTGATCTTCCCCAGCGCCTCCGTCATATCTTCCGGATAACTCTGTGCCAGCGGGAAATCCCGGTCCGGCGTATAATACCAGGCGCCGTCTTCCTTTTCAAACTCCATCTCGCCGTTCCCGACGTCGAAACGCAGCGCCGTGATGTCAGCCGGGTCGATATCCGTGACCTGTACATTTGACTCTTCTTCCGACTTTTCCTCCTTCCTGGTGTTCCACGCCTGCAGCGCAAAATATATGATCAGGAGCAGGGCAAGGACTCCCAGGAGGAGGAAGATCGATCTTTTCTTTTTCACCGCGGCACCTCCTTATGCTTTCCTTCTCCGGAACCAGATAACGAATCCTCCCACCAGCACGACCGCCGGGATCCCGAAGACGACGAGCAGGCTTAGAAGCCCTGCGTACTGGACTGTATTGTACTCGACCTGAAGGCTCTTCGGTTCAATGGAGATGTTCTGTACGCCGTCGAAGTTCGCCGTCACCGCGTTCATGAACACTGTCGTGTTCTCAAGCTGCGAGAAGGAGTCTGTGATCTGGGAATCGATCAGGCTTCCCGCCGAGATGACTGTCAGCCGGCTGGTCACTTCCTCTGTGTCAGAAGATGTATCTTCTGAAGTGTCTGTCGTATCCTCTGAACTGTCCTCTGAACCGTCTGCTGCATCCTCTGAACTTTCATCCGAACTGTCTGCACTCTCCTCGCCGGAGTCTGTGCTTATAGTCTCTTCTACCACTGCCCCCAGCGTAAAGCTTCCCTGTTCCTGATCCGTCTCTGTCACAGCATATGCGCCGTCTGATGAGCTCATGAACCCGGTGGTGGTGATCGTATCCCTCGCCGGGTCAGTCAGGGTCATCCCGTGGGTATTGGTCAGGAGCACCATCTCAGACGAGATCCCGTCTGCCATATCTCCGGAAAGAGAAAGTTCCGGGAAGATGTAGTAGTAATTTCCCTGATAGCATCTCTGGGGATCTGCAATGTATCCGTCCGCCGCCTGGATCCCGTATTCTTCGAGAATACTCTCCAGGTTAGTAAGATCCGTCGCGTTGGTGTCTCCCAGAAGGATCATGACCTTTCCTCCTTCTGCCAGATAGTTTTTAAGCATCTCCGTCTCAGAGTCGGACAGGTCTGTCGTCGGAGCATACATAAGGAGAAGGTCGCAGTCCTCCGGGATGGATGTGGTCATCAAAAGGTTCAGTTCAGAAAGACTGTAATTGTTCTGGTCCATCAGATCCGTGACAGTGGTTGAGAGGGTTCCCTCCCCGTGTCCTGTCGTCTGGTAGATCATTTTCTGCACGTCACTGGTCACGTAGTTGACCGCACTGGTGAGCGATCCCTCGCCGTTGAATTCCGTATATGAGGTGCTTCCGTAATAGTAATAGGAATACATATCCGGCACGAGGATGTCGTCAAAAGATACCGTTGTTGATTTTCCTGTCGCCTCGCAGGAAACGACGATCGTATTTTCAGACGCATCATACTCCGTCAGCGCCGACGGATGCAGGACCGGATCCACCCACTCAATATTGATATGATCCGAAAGCGCCCCGTATCTGCTCAGGAATGTGGTGATCCTGTCGTCGGTCTCATCCTGCACCGCGAGCACAGTCATGTCGATATCATCTTCCAGGCTGTCCAGAAGTTCTGTCGTTGTATCCGAGATCTCATAGATCTTTGTACTGCTGACATCGATATTCCGTACTGACTCCGGCAGCTGTCCCACTACAAGGTTCAGCACGATAACGATCGCGATAACGATCACTGTCAGCCCCACGCTGTACGAACCGTTTCTTGTTCCTGACGTGCGGAACATATTTCCTAATTTTCCTGTCATTTTTTTTACTTTTTCCATGATCCGCACCCCCTTAACTCCAACGTCTCTTCTGGATCGACTGCACCGTCAGGAATACGAACACAACGATGATCGACAGATAAAATACAATACCGGTCACATCGACGATGCTGTTCGATGTGATGTCCGTAAATACATTTGCAAGCGCAAGTTTCCCCAGGAGGTTTGTGAGCAGATTCTCATACAGGCCGGAATCCACGATGTATACAACAACCCCTGCCACGATCCCGATGATCTCGATGGCACCTGCTATGATATAGTTCCCGGTCATATGCCAGATATAGAACACGACTGCCGACAGGATGATCAGAACCCCTGCCAGCCCGCTGACAGCAGAACTTGGCAGCATAGAAAGGATCCCGTCCCACAGGTACAGAACGAGAAGGATCCCGAAGGTGCTGATAAATGCGATGATCTGGCTCTCAGTCAGAGAGGACATGAACATTCCGATCGCCGCATAGACGCATCCCAGCAGGAAAAATACAAAGATAGAAATGTAATCCACTGTCAGATACGCTGTTCCCTGTGACTTGATGATCAGAGGATAGATGCAGAAGATCACATTCGGGATCGCGATGACAGTGACCATCGCGAGATATTTTCCCATCACGACCTTCCCCAGGCTGACCGGCGCCGTCAAAAGCAGCTGGTCTGTCCTGTTTTTCCTCTCCTCTGAGAAACTTCGCATCGTGATCAGCGGGATCCCGACGATGAACACGATGAGGGAGCCTGACAGAGTGTACGAAAAGTACGGATACCCTGCAGTCAGGTTATACGCCACAAAATAAATCCCTGTAAACACCATGAGAAATGCGATGAACACGCATCCGACCATGGACTGAAAATAAGATCTCAGTTCTCTTTTATAGATCGCCAGCATTCTTCTCATCCCCCTCTCTTTCTGTTCCGGCCCATTCTGTTTCGGAAGGTTCTATATCTGCATCTCCTGTACGGAGCGCCTCATTTTTCTTCTTTGTAAATGCATCGGGCACCGTATCCCTCTGAGTCAGCTCCATAAATACATCTTCAAGACTGACATGGGCAGTCCTCAGCGTCAGAAGAGTAAGATCATTCTCAGCAAACGCTCTGAAGATCCGTTCCCGGACATCCTCGCCCCGCCGCTGTCTGATCTTGGCACAGGTCACGCCAGCCTTCCCGTTTTCACATGTGATCTGCTCGATACCCGGGATATTTTTGAGCACTTCCCGTATCTGTGCCCTGGATGCTTTCGTCTCGATCTCCACAGTATCCGCATCTCCCAGCATCTTCTCCAGATTCTCCGGCGTATCGCTGGCCACCAGCTTTCCTCTTGAGATGATCAGGATATGGTCGCACGCTTCCCGCACCTCCGCCAGGATGTGGGAGCTCAGGATCACGGTATGCCGCTTCGCGAGCTGACGGATCAGTTCCCTGATCTCGATGATCTGCTTCGGGTCCAGTCCCACAGTAGGCTCATCCAGTATGATGATCTCCGGAAATCCCAGCACAGCCTGCGCCAGCCCGACTCTCTGGCGATATCCTTTCGACAGGTTCTTGATCAGACGGGTCTCCACGTCTTTTATCTTCACAAGTTTCTCAACTTCCGTGACAGAATCCTCACGTTTTTTCTTCGGGATCTTTTTCAATTCTGCCGCAAATTCCAGATATTCCCGCACGGTCATATCCATATAAAGGGGCGGCAGTTCGGGGAGATAACCGATATGTTTCTTTGCCTCCTCCGGCTCTTTCAAGATGTCATGCCCGTTGATGAGAACTTCTCCTTCTGTGGCGCCCAGATATCCGGTCATGATATTCATGGTCGTGGACTTTCCCGCCCCGTTAGGACCCAAAAAGCCATAGATCCTTCCGTCTTCGATCGTGAAGTCCAGATGGTCTACGGCTAAATGGTTTCCATATTTCTTCACCAAATTCCTTACTTCGATCAAGGTCTTTACCCTCCCAACATAGAATAGTAGCTGAGCCCTTTTTTCTCATTTCTGTCAAAACGGCAAAAAGGGCTTCATGCATGGTTAAAAGGGTATCAGAATTGTGTGAAAGTTTTGTGTTATTCCTGTGACAGAGTTTTGTACTGGTCACAGACAATGTCTGCAATGAGCTGCTGTCCGTACTGGTCCGGGTGCAGGCCGTCTGACTGGACATGTTCCGATATCTCTGAGTCGAACAGGTCCGCCACAGCATATCCGTACTCAGCGGCATGGTCGTCAATAAACGAGTTCATATTTCCGATGATGTCCTCCACGACCTGGTTCATGGTGGACGGGAGTTTCAGATCAGCCACCGGATCATAGATATTTGTGACGATGATCCTGGCGTCTTCCTTTTTCAGGGAACAGACCGTATCCATCATAGCGGTCCACTGTTCCTCAAAAGACAGATAATCCCAGTTGCTCAGAGCGTTTATGATCTTCAGGATCAGGAACGGGTTCTCCTTCACCGCATCCTCCAGCACAGCCAGCGCGTCGTCCGCGCTCTTGAACTTTGTATCCGTATCCAGGATCTCCTGGACCACGCGCTTACACTCATTGAGCAGGTCATTGGATCCCAGCGTGATAAAAATGACGTCCGCAGACGCGATACTCTCCTGCACCTCTCTCTGAGGCAGTATCTTCTCATTCATCCCCGAAGAATCCAGGCCGTTCTTCGCAAAGTTCTGATAACTATACGGTATTCCCGCTTCGCCTGAAATCTTCTGAGCGGCAAGACTTCCATAGCATTCGATCTCAACCGTTTTGTCTCCGGAGTATCCTTTCGCGATGCTGTCGCCCAGGACAGTGACATGAAACGCCTGGACCGGATCCTCATCACTGCCGCTCTCCGCTCCGCCGCTGGTCGCAATCCCGTTCCCGGCGCCGTCCGCTGTCTGTTCCGCCCCGGTCTCCGGCTCATCCGCTGTCCGGTCCTCTCCGGTCTCCTGACCCTCGGCAGCTGCCTGATCCGTTATGCCGTTATCCACTTCCCCGGTCATGCCGCTTTTTCCTGACGGCACCCTGCCCGCGACATACCCCGCTGTCCCTGCTACGAGAAGAAGGACTGCCAGAATCACCGCGATCCTTTTCCAACTGCTCTTTCTCATATTCCCACATCCTTTATGTCATCCGGGCTTCTCACATCAGATCTTTTCACAGCCCCTATGTTTTCTGATAAAGGCGGGGGACAGCCTGAAAAGCTGTCCCCCACCTTTATTATAACACTATCTTTCCCATATGACACGGATGCCATGCCCATTTCTCTTATGCAGATAAAATTTCCTATTTTTCCTTTGGATTTTTTCGTAAAAGTCTGCCCCATGTTTGCGAAATCTATTATATAGATCATGGAGATTTGGGGCAAGTTTTTCGCAATTGGGTTTTTGTTCCCTTATATTTTTATTCCTTGCATGGACCTCAAAATCTTTTTAAAAATATTTTATTTCCCATTCGCAGACAGACACTTCACTCCTGCCCGATGGCATATCTGCTCGAAAAATTGAAATCCTGAGTTCGTATCTTCCGTAATGAGCGTTTGCGGACAGATGTCTCCGCTTTGATATCTATTCTCATAAATATGATACAGCTCATTATATGTCTGTTTCAAACTGCCATATTTTCCCGAATCACGGATTCCATAAACCTCATCCACGCTATACGGAAGCGTTTCAAGACTTTCCCTTGTAACGATCACATAATAATTATCTGTTTCCTGTATTTCTGAAGCAAACTCTTTCGATGTAACAAAGCGGTTCCCCTCATCAATGAAAATAATACTGTCATGCATGAGTGAAAGCTGGTTTTTCCAGTTCCTTCCTTCAAGGACTGCGCATGTTTTGTCACAGGAGAGTTGAATCCCGCTCTCTTCTCCATTTTCATAATATTCCCGTATCATATCTACTAAAGCCGTCTTTCCGGTAGCACTGTTTCCCTTCATACCCGCTCCCTCCGCATCAACACATCATTCTGATCTCTAAACCAACATTCCTGCGATCGGCACCAATTCTTTCATGTTATGCACAATTTGACCGCTGTTCAGGATTTTTATACAGAACTCCCCATCTCCAAAATCCATGATATGTCGGAGATTTATCGTAATATCCCGATCATTTCCCATTTTCAGCAGCCATTTCGCACAGTTGTCCCCGCAGGTTGAAGCATTAAAAACCTTATCCGGTTCATTCGCTATCAGGATCAATGTTTTCACTCCACCCGAAAGACTGACCGGCGGTATCTTTCCCATAACCGGGCTGTCGATCACACCGCCATCCAGCACGACCGATTTATCGACATTCAGGATCATCTCTTTTACCAGAGGCTGCGTGATCCATTCTTCTTCATATACATTTTTAAAATATACCGCAGTATTATAAATCGCCTGTGGCATATCACCATAAAATATATTCAGCATTCCGTCCACTCCCAATCAAAAAATCGTCTATACTCTACTCAGAAGTATAGACGATTTTGAAGATTTTAACAACACGAACGCATTAAGTTTAAACTGATCCCCGCAGCTGCAGCGCTTTTCAAGGCTGCTGTCCGCAACAGCACGCTCAGACTCATTTTATCTCTGCGGCTTTGCCTCCGCCGGCTGCCGTCTCCCTGACACCACCATCGCTCCGGTACACAGCACAATGTTCAGCACTACCATGAAGATCAGATATCCGGCAGAGATCATCCCCTGCGGATGGAGGTAGAGATACACATGCACCATAAAATAATACAGCACTTTCTGCACGATCCAGTATACCGCCAGCATCACGATACTGGAATAGATCCCGTACCGGATGCCTTCTTTCATCAGCATCTTCAGGAATCCCTCATCTGTGATCCCCATGGCACGCAGGATGGAAAACTCATATCTGCGCTCCGCCACCAGGTACTGCATGCTGTTCATGATGTGGAGAAGGCTGATCATGAGGAGCACCAGCGCGATGCCATAGAAAAACATGATCTGCTGGTCCAGATACAAGTTCTGCGCCTCGATCTGCGCCGTGTAGTCTTTCACCACGCACCGGCTGACCCCGGAGACAACTCCCCGGATCTCATCTGCCGCCTTCGCCGCGTCTTCTGCGTCCGTTCCCTCCGGCAGAGAGATGCTGATGGTCTGATATCCGGTGACGCCGAAGTTTTTCTCCATCTGCTCATTGGTCATGATGATATCCACATTGGAGAGCCCGTCATCCCCAATATAGGTATCCACTTTCGCAAGAGGACGGCTGATCAGCGCTCCGATCTTCAGTTCCGTATCCCTGTAGTCCTCTTCCCGGCCCAGAAACTTCAGCGCTTCCCCGTCAGCTTCCGGATCCTCCGGAGTGCGGAGCCGTACTGTATCTCCTGCGCCGATGCCGATCACGTCGTAATTTCCCTGTCCGTCCATCAATGTCTTGAAGAGGACCGTATTCTCTTCCCTCATCTGATCCGGATCGATGCTTCCCTCCAGCACATAGTCATTCAGGCTTTCCAGCATCTCGTCATCGTATCCGTAGATATTCACCTTCAGCCTGTAGTCGTCCTCCCCGGTCTGGACGATTTGTCCGTTGTACTTTTCCATGATCACCGGGTCCGGCTCAAAGCCTTCCTCCCCTGCAGTCTCCGCGAAAAAAGAACCGCTTCTCAGCATCCCGTCATCCAGAGGGATCTCCCCCAGCATGTACCGCACCGGCAGCACGCTCTCCAGCCCGGAGATCCCTTTCAGTTCTTCTGCCGTTCCCTCCGGGATCGTATCCTTCAGGCTGTCCGACTCCTCGCAGACCTGAATATCCGAGCCAAGCCCGTCGTCTGCCGCAAAGGTCAGTTCATTGTTGATCCTGGTATTTTCCGTCACGTATGCCGCCCCGAGGAAGATCACGCTTCCGACAGACAGGGACAGCAGGATCCCGATAAACGTTCCCTTTCTGGAAAACATGAATTTCTTCGCAAGGATGCCGGTCAGGTTCTCGTGCTTTATGCTGTAGATCTTCCGGTTTCTTTTTCCTCCAGCTGTGTCCTTCGCGATCATCTGGCGAAGCGTCAGCTTCCTCATCTTCCGGACAAGGACAAGGCTGATCAGGGCGAGCACCAGGATCAGGAAGACCGCCCCCAGCCAGATGATCTTAACATCCACATGAAAGGCTCCCGCATCCGGCAGTGTTGAGACAGACAGTTCCGCCGCTGTCTCTTCTGTGGAAACACCTGTGTGACGAACTGCGCCCCTCTGTCCCCCGCTCCTTGTGATAAAGATCCGCCCTGCCTTCCGGTAGATCAGCGCCGCCACACCGTTTCCCAGAACAGCGCCGGCCACATAGCCTCCGGCAAAGATCAGCAGCATCTCCAGCATCAGCATCCCGAACGCCGCTCCGTCCGTCATCCCCAGGGTCTGCATGACACTGTACTGGGACAGCCGCCGGAGCACGGATACCTGGAAGATGCTGTAGATGATAAAGGCTGAGAACACGGCAAGAGCCAGCAGGACCGCGCCTTCTGTCAGTGTCTCGTTCTCATTGAGCATCCCCCAGATCCAGGGGATTCCAAGGGTTGGGTCGGCAAATGCGATACGGATCTCCTCAGCAGACAGTTTTGCTTCCTCCGCCCCCACATATCCGGCGATCCCGTTGTTCCGCGCGACGGTGCTTCCATCAATACCGTAGTGCTCCGAGAACGCCTTGATCTGCCCGAGCACCGGCTCCGACTCATCGAAACGCAGGTAGAGAAATCTTCCGTTCATCCCATAATCCAGCTCAGAGCTGACAAAGACCTGCATATAATCCCCGAGCAGTTCCCCCAGTTTCTCCGGCATCTCAGCGACGATCCCTGAAAGAGTAAATGCCTCTCCGTCCAGTTCCACCTGGCTCCCCAGTTCCTCCGGAACACCCAGGTTTCTCAGAGTCTGACGGTCCGCAGCGATCTCATCCTTCTTTTCCGGCAGTTTTCCTTCCAGGAGTTCTCTTCCCATCATCTCCATATAGCCTGTGTCGCCGTATACGTACTGGATATTAAAGGGCTCGGAGATGGCTTTTCTTACCGTCTCCACGCCATAGCTCTCCACGCGGAAGCCGTCCCCTCTCAAAAACACATCGTCCGCGCCGGCACCCTGCCCCGCGCCGGCTTTCGTACCGTCCGCCGGGCTTTCCCCGCCGGATCCGCCTTCAGAACCTGAGACGTCCGCCTCAAAGTCCTCAAACCATGGGAAGTCACAGCGCATCTCATAATGCCAGTCTCCGTATTCCGTCCGGGCGTTCTCCTTCGCAGCTTCCTTCCCGCTGAAAAAGAGGGAGCCCACTCCTGTCAGCAGCGCCGCCGAGAGCATGATCCCGACAAAGAGCGCCGCCGTCTGTTTCCTGTAATGTCTCAAATAAGCGAATGCAAGTCTCAGCGCATTTCTCATGACCGGTCACCGCCCTTCCCAGCGGTGCCGGATGTTCCTGCCGCGCCTGCCTGTTTCGGCTGTTCCTTTCTGTCGTACAGTTTTCCGTCCTCGATCCGGATGATCCGGTCGCAGGCCTGAGCCAGCGCTTCATTGTGAGTCACCATGAGAATGGTCTGGTTATATTTCCGGCTGCTCTCCTTTAAGAGTCCCATGACCTCAACCGTGGTCCCGGAATCCAGGTTGCCGGTAGGCTCATCCGCCAGGATCAGCGCCGGCTTATTGGCAAGGGCACGCGCCAGCGCCACTCTCTGCTGCTGCCCTCCGGACAGTTCGTTGGGATACCGCTTCCGCTTTTCCCAAAGTCCCAGCTCATGGAGCAGTTCCCGGATATAGCCGTGGTCCACATGTTTCCCCCTGTCAAATGTGACAGGCAGCGCCACATTGTCATAGATGTTCAGCACCGGCATCAGACTGTAATCCTGGAACACAAACCCGATATTCCTGCGCCGGAATATTGTCAGCTCCTTCCGCTTCAATGAGGCGATATCATGCCCCCTGATGATGATCTTCCCCTGAGTGGGCGTATCCAGCCCTCCGATCAGGTTCAGGAGTGTGCTCTTTCCTGAACCGGACGTCCCGACGATCGCGATAAATTCTCCCTGTTCCACAGAAAACGATACATCTCTTAACGCATAAACTTTATTTTCCTTCTCTCCATAGATCTTGTGGATCTGTTTTACCTGCAGTATTTCCATCTGTATGTCCCCTTTCTCCCGCATGGCCCGGTCAAAACGCCTTTCCTTCCACCTCTGCCCGGATGCCTCCGCCCGGATACACCCGACCAAATGCAGTTTTGCCTTTCTGCGCATTATGCCGCAAAGCCGTGCTTTTGATCTATGAAAAGAATATCAGGTAAATCTGTCACTGCTCTGACAGTTTTTATACGGAATTCTGACAGTTTTGTAAGAAAACAGAAAACGTGCTTCCCTCCCCCGGCACCGACGCCGCCGTTATGTACCCCTTCTCATGTTCCAGGATCAGCCGGGACAGGTACAGCCCGATCCCGGACCCCTCGATGTTCTCCACATCCCTGCTCCGATAAAACCTTTTGAAGATCTCCGTCAGTTCCTCCTGCCGGATTCCTCTTCCAGTATCGCTGACTGCGATCTCCGTATACATCTCCATCGGTCTGACCGAGATCGTGATCCTGCCTCCGGGCTCTGTATATTTCACTGCGTTTTCCAAAAGGTTGACCAGCACCTCGGCAGTCCATTTCCGGTTGTGCCAGAGGATCCGGTCCTCAAACGTCTCTGTCAGAATCTCGATCTCCCGCCGGTCCGCCTTGTCCAGTGATGCTGTCACCGCGTCCAGTATGGTATCCCGAACAGGCAGTGCCTCCGCCTCAAACACAACAGCACCCTGTTCCAGGTTCACCATCTTAAACAGGGACTGCAGGATCCAGTCGATCTTCTCAGACTGGCCCTTCATCTTCTCCAGAAACCGTCTCCTGGTCTCCACATCCAGTCCCTCATCCTCCAGCATCTCCCGGTACATCATCAGTCCGGCAAGTGGCGTTTTGAGCTGATGGGACATATTGGAGATCAGGCTCTTGACCTGCTCCTTCTCCTCCTCGGCGCGGATGATCCCGCTGTCCACTTTCTCCTGGATCCTCTTTGCTTTGGCTGCGAGCGCCGAGATCTCCCCCTCCCGGATATCCGACTGGGAAACCGGCTCCCCGTCCAGGATCTCATCCAGCATCCTGTCAATGGTCCGGTACATCTTCCGGTTTCTGTACCATCCGTAAACACATCCCAGAGCAAGGACCAATGCCGCGAAAAGCACCGCTATAAAGAGGGCTTCCGGTATCTTCATCTTCTGTTTCCTCCTTCATTTCATTTATCATCCTTTCATCCTCTTTTCTGTCCGTCTGACTCCTGAATACATCTTCGTCTCCCCGGCCTCAGACATATTTGCTTATACTTCTGTTCCCGGGAAAATTGATCTGTCTCCCAATCTCAGACATATGTATTCAAGATCGCTGCAACGCTGCCCAGGTATGATCTTCCGAACAGGTTCAAATGGTTCAGGAGATGATACAGGTCATACAGACTCTTCCTCTCCACATATCCTTCCCTGTCGATCGGATTGACCTCGCTGTACGCCGCATAGAATCTCGATGGAAGGCTTCCGAAAAGCTGTGTCATCGCCAGATCCGCCTCAAAATCGCCTACATATACAGCCGGATCGATGATCCATACCTTTCCATCCGGTCCGCACATCATATTTCCGCCCCACAGATCGCCGTGGAGGAGAGACGGGAACTCCGGCTCCCTCAGATAAGAGTCCAGACGCTCTAGAAGCCGGTCCGCCTTTTTCCTGAGATCTGCGCCCAGATATCCCTCTGCCATGGTGATCTGCGGCAGGAGACGGCAGTCCCTGTAAAAGTCTGTCCACTTCTCTTTGGGCTGATTTTTCTGGGGACTGGCGCCGATAAAATTATCTTCCGAAAACCCATACCGCAGCCCCCGCTTCTCCTTCTTCTCCTGCTCATCTGCATCAGCCACAAAGGACAGACATTCCGCCCGGTGCATTCCGGCAATTTCATGCCCAAAGGTTTCCCAGTACGAATCAATACGGGGAGCGCTCTCTATATATTCCAGTGCGAGGAATGACACTCCCCTTGCTTCGTCCGTCCCAATCCCCAGGATCTTAGGAACTCCTATTTTCCCCGACGCTCCCAGCGCGCGCAGTCCTCTTGCTTCCGTCAGGAAGAATCTCAGATTTTTTCTCGCATTCGTTTTCACAAAGACAGGATCGCCGGAAGAAAGGGTGACCCGGTATGCATCGTTGATATCTCCGCCGTGCACACGGTCCATCCCCACGATACGGGTCCCTTCTCCGAACATTTCCTTTACCAGTTCTTCCAGTGAATGATACAGCTTCTCCATTCCTCTGTCATTCCTCCTCTTTTCTCCAGACATAACCGATCCCGTGGACCGTCCGGATCAGAGCCGGATGTTTCGGATCGTCCTCGATCTTCCCCCTCAGCCTGCGGATATTCACAGACAGGGTATTCTCATCCACAAATTTCCCCTGACTGTCCCACACATGTGCCAGGATCTGTTCTTTAGAGAGCACTCTGCCCCGGTTTTCCATAAAATACATAAGGAGCTGGTATTCCACTTTACTGCACCGGATCTCCTCTCCGCTTTTATACACTTTGCAGGCGTCCTTCTCCAGAGTGATCCCGCCTGAGACGAGACGGTTTTCCGGCTTTCTGCTCTGAAGGATCTTCCTGATCCGTGCTTTTAGCACTGCGATGGAAAATGGCTTGGACATGTAATCCGCAACGCCCATCTCCAGCGCTTTTACCTCATCCATCTCTGTGTCCCGCGCCGTCAGCATCAGGATCGGGACATCCCCGTACTCCTTCGCCTCTGTGCAGAGGTCGAACCCGCTGCCGTCCGGCAGGTTGCAGTCAAGCAGGATAAGGTCGCACAGTGCTTTGCGTATGATCTCCATCCCCGCTCTTTTCGTCCCTGCGGTCAGTACTTCATATCCGTCTTTTTCCAGGAAATAGGCAAGCCCCTCCCGGAGATCCATATCATCTTCTATGATCAGTATTCTGCTCATCATTCTCTCTCCTGAAACTCATTTTACTGTCATTATACAAAACGTTACTTTTCACCTTGAATGTCGCATTCCAATATGCTATAGTGAAAACAGAAAAGGAACAACCGCCCACAAGGGGTTGACCTCAATGAGTTGTAATAGAATTACCACCCTGAAACCGGTCAAAGTTTTAGAGGGTGGTTTTTCTATGCTTAAGCCATTACTTTAGATTCGAAAATACGAATGTCAGTAATGCCAGAATGAACATGCCAAAAGCCATTAGGTCTTTAAAATCAAAAGGTTTCTTGTCCATCAGCATCACCCCCATTCTATGTAGAATCGAGGCAAGCCACCCTGCAACACGATTGTTCCTTCTTTCATTCTATCACATCTCTATGGAGAGGCTCAATCGTGTTTTTATCCACCTAGAATATTTTGAAGAAAGACCGCAAGAATCATGAAACCTTCCGCACACAGTCATGATATACTCAATGGTGCAGCAAAACAACAGGAGGACAACTTATGGGAAACCGGGATATCGCACATATTTCAGCAGTCATCGACTATATCGAGACGCATCTGGACCGCAGGCTGGACCTTGACATCCTTGCCCGCGCCGCGGATTATTCCAAATATCACCTTCACCGCATGTTCACGGCAGTCGCCGGGATGACTCCCCACGATTACATTCTCCGCCGTCAGCTCACCCATGCCGCCAGGCTCCTCCTTTACTCGGAGATGCCTGTTCTGGATATCGCCCTGCTCTGCGGGTATGAGAGCCGGCAGTCCTTCACTTCCGCTTTACGGGAAATGTATAAGATGACTCCGGCAAGATTCCGGAAGGAAGGCGAATTCTATCCTCTCCTGATGAGATTCGCACTGCGCACTGACCTGAGCGGCAGGGACTTCACTGCAGATGACATCCGCATCGCCGGGCGCACGGATATCCCGGCATGGATGGAGCTTGTCCGCATGACGGTGGATGGATTTCCTCATCTGGTCGAGAGCAGCTACAGACAGGATCTGGAGGCGCGCATCTCGAAGAAAGAGGCGCTGATCCTGAAAGACGGGGAGGCAGCTGTCGGAGCCGCGGCATTTTCTCTTTATCACGACACCCCGGATCCCGGCTGCATTTCCGTCCACATTGATTTTCTGTGCGTCCATCCCCAGTACCGTGCCAGAGGCATCCCCCGGCTCTTTCTTGAATGGTTTTCCCGACAGCCCGAACGCTTTTTCATGCAGTCAGGGGCAGGATCCAAAGCCTGTCTCGAGCTCAGCATCACCACGTTCCGCGAGGGTGACCGGGCGGACACGGGGTACCGTGCAGAGCTCAAACGGCTGGGGTTTGAAGAGCGGGAGCTGCTGATCGAATTCGGCTACCCTACGCAGCGTTTTGTCCTCCCCATATCGCGCGCTTCCACAGGAGCGGATACAGAAACCTCCGGGAGCGCCGAAGATCGGAGGGATCCTATTGAACATATTGAGTGTATTAAACAGATTGAACGCAGAACATAAAAAGGGCTGGCGAAGGAATGCCGTTCTCTTCCTCGTCAGCCAGAGCATTACTTTATTCGGTTCCACACTGATCCAGATGGCAGTGGTCTGGTATGTGACGCTCTCCACTTCCTCGGGCGCCTGGACCGCGGCATTTTCCATCTGTTCCTACCTGCCCCAGTTCCTCATCTCCATCCCGGGCGGTGTGTGGGCGGACCAATCTTCCCGGAAGCGGCTCATCATATCTTCCGACCTGTTCACCGCGCTTATCACCCTTGTCATGATCGTTCTCATACCTTACCTTTCAACTGAGCCGTCACTTCTCTCTGGGCTTCTCCTCATGTCTGTACTCCGCTCTCTCTGCGCAGGGATCCAGACTCCGGCAGTGAACGCCGCGCTCCCGCAGCTTGTTCCCTCCGGTCAGCTCCAGCGTTTTAACGGCATCAATGCGGCGCTTCAGTCTTTCGTTCAGTTCGCTGCTCCTGCCGCCGCAGGAGTCTTCCTCTCCTTCGGGACACTTCGCATGACGCTGCTGATCGATATATTTACAGCCATTCCCGGGATCATCCTGCTGTCGGCAGTCCCCCTTTCCGGAGAACACCCCGGGGAACTTTCTGAAGAATCCCCTGGAGACCTTTCTGCAGAATCCTCCGGGGACCTTTCCGGCAGATCATCCGGGCTTTCCCACAGAGGCAGTCAGAGATTTTCTTCTGCTCTGAAAACAGGGCTTGCCTATGCATTTTCTCACAGTCCTGTCCGCAGGCTCCTGATCCTATACGGCCTCTTCGTCTTTCTCTGTGTCCCGGCAGGTTTTCTCTCCGGGCTGCTGGTCAGCCGCGCCTACGGCAGTTCTTACGGTCATCTGACCGCTGCCGAACTTGCCGGATTTGCCGGGATGACAGCCGGCGGCACTCTCATGGGCACATGGGGCGGGTTTTCCAGAAAGGAGAAAACACTTTCCATCGGACTGATTCTGTTCGGCGCCATGGCAGTCCTTATGGGGACAACGCCGGACTTCCCCCTCTACCTGGTATTCATGCTGGTTTACGGGATTGCCCTGACTGCAGTCCAGACCACCATCACCACACTCCTCCAGGAATGTACGGACGCCTCCGTCCGGGGACGGGTCTTCGGAATGCTGGGATCCGTGTACTCGGGATCCCTGCCTCTGGGCATGGCAGTCTTCGGACCACTCTCAGACCTGCTGCCCCTCCAGTGGATCATGACAGTTTCCGGCATTTTCCTGATATGCACAGGACTCCGGGTCAGAGTTTCACGATCTTCGGTTCATGTCCCATAGCGGGAATGATCTTTTCCACCAGGTCCTTCGTCCGGATCTTCAGGCTGGATGTGTTGATGCAGGGATGGCATCCGAACCATTCATCCTTCAGCACATCCTCGTCGATCAGAAGCTGCACTTTATTCTCGTGGTCGTTCATCAGCCCCATGATACTCACCGATCCCGGCGTGATGTCCAGATATCTCTCCATATACTCCGGCTTGGCAAAGGACAGGCGGGAGGAGCCGATCTGGGCGGACAGGTATTTTGTCTTAAAGGGCTTGTCCCCCGGGATCAGGAGCAGATAAAAATCTGTCTCCTGCCGGTTGCAGAGAAACAGGTTCTTGCAGATCGCCACGCCGTTCTCCTCTCCTTCGCTCAATGTCCGGTCGATCTCCTCGCATGCCTCCATGGTCATGGCTGCTTCATGGTCGATCCGCTGATATTTTACACCCAGGGAATCCAGAAGGTCGTACACCCGGATCTCCTTTTCCAGGCGGCCTTCCTCATTCTCCGGTCTTCCGTTTACTAATTCCATCGTTTCTGTATCTCCTTTTTTGTTGCAGTGTGAACTGTAACCCTTTCTCAGTTCAGCTTCAGTCCTCTGTACCGGTTAAAGCAGGCGAAAATCTCCTGCTTCCTGGGCATCGACATGCAGGAAATACTGGAGCTGCTCTCACAGAGCGCCGACAGAGTGCCTTTGTCCATTACCTTTTCCAGTTCTTCCACCACCTGCCGCAGGTCTTTTCTTCCATCCAGGATATGTTTCTGCGCATACCGCATACAATATCCAAGTGCCGTCACCTGCTCGCTGTCTGTGATCTGCTCCACATATCTTAAGTCAATGGTCTCTTTGTTGATCATCACGCCTTCTTTGGAAAGGGTCTTCATCTTGATGCGGTCATTTCCCTTAAACGCCGGGCTGGGTTTCGGACAGCGCTTAAAGTCCGGTCGTACCGCTGCCCCTTCCGGACCTGTGATCACGGGGTAGCTCTCCGCTTCTTTCTTGGCATATGCAGTGATGTCCTTCGGCACATACCGGTCCATCTGGATGATCGTGTCCGCGATGTGGAAATATGCTCCTGAGCTTCCCGCCACGATGATCGTGGAGATGCCGTACTCATCGTACAGTTCCCGGATCCGCTCGATAAACGGAGTGATGGGCTCCATATCCCTGTGGATGACCCTCTGCATCAGCTCGTCCCGGATCATGAAGTTCGTCGCGCTGGTATCCTCGTCGATCAGCAGAAGAGACGATCCCGCCTCAATGCTCTCCACCACGTTCGCCGCCTGGGAGGTACTCCCGCTGGCGTCCTCGGTACAGAACCTCACCGTGTCCTTGCCGTTGGGAAGGTCGTTGATGAACATGGAGATATCCGTCTTCTGGATGCTCCTCCCGTCCTCGGCGCGGATCTTCATCGCCGTATCGTCCGTGATCACATACTCTCTCCCGTCTCCCGCGATATGGTCATAGACGCCCAGTTCCAGCGCTTTCAGAAGGGTAGATTTTCCGTGGTATCCGCCTCCCACGATCAGAGTAATCCCTTTTTTGATCCCCATGCCTGTGATCTTTCCTCTGTGGGGCAGTTCCATGGTCACCTTCAGCTCTTCCGGTGAGCGGAACTTCACGCCTCCCTTCATCGGTCTTGGGGAGATCCCGGACTCTCTCGGCAGGATGCTGCCGTCCGCCACAAAAGCACACAGTCCCATCTTAGGTAGCATCTCGCGGATATAGTGCTGGTCCTCCGCCAGGTCGATGATGGCACGCAGGCGCTTCGCGTCCATATTTTTATAGAACAGGGCATGTTTCACACACTCCGGCACGAAATCGAAAAGGATCTTTTCCAGTTCCCTGGCGTTTATGGTCCTGCCATTTGCCGGGAAACCGATCTCCATCCGGAGCACCACGTCGCCCGTTGCCGGATCGATCCGACATGCAGTCCGCTCCAGCACTTCCTGACAGCACCGGCTGACCGAGATCAGCCCGCTCTTTCCCGAGCCTTTCGCCTTGAAGGCAAACTGCTCCGCTCTCCTGCCGAACTGTCGCGTCAGCTCGTCCTGCAGGGCGATCCACTGATGCGCATCCTGATACAGCTCCTGCGGAAACGCCGCTGTCTTCCCCTTTACGTGCACGCTCACCTTCGAGGGCGACGCGAAAGGATCCCCCTGTACATGGTCGATGGACAGTACATATCCCGGGAACTGGTACATTCCCCTTGTATCTTTATAAGCAGGATAACCACGGTGGTCGATCCTTTTCAGTAAACTCCTGAGTTCTGTTGATGTCTGCATTTTTTCTCCTCTCTTTCAGAATATCCTGAATACTCTGACATTTTTGCTCAAACACGTTTCTATTTTACCATGATTCCCGTTCAAAGCAAGATTAAGCATCAGAATTTTCTGTCAGTAATGCATCACCACCGGTGTCCCCATCTCCAGCATCCCGTACAGCTGTTCCGCATCAGACAGAGACATGTTGATGCATCCGTGAGACCCGTGTTCCACATACCAGTCCCCGCCGAATCTCTCCTGCCAGGTGGCATCATGGAATCCGATCCCGGTCCAGGTGACCCGCATCCAGTAATCCACCGGCGTCTCATACTCGGGCAGCCCATCCGCCTGGATCTCCCCGGTGAGGACTTTGTCCTGTTTCATCTCAAGGATGGAATACACTCCCTGGGGTGTCTCTTTATCCGGAGTGGGTTTTCCTGTCACAATATTCGTCTCCATCATAATATTTCCGTCTTTTACATACCACATATACTGCCGGGTCAGGTCCACCTCAACATACGTGCTGCCCCAGTCCTGCGCACCATGGGATGCGGCGGTGGCATTCTCGCAGTATGCGGGTTCTTTTGTGACCGTTTCCCCTTTCTCGATGCTCTCCGTCAGAGCCGTCAGTTCAGCCTTCTCGTCCACTTCCCAGCCGTAAGTTCCTCCGCTCACCTGGGCGCTCCTGCCGTCCGCTGTGGTAAAGGAGCGCGTCTTCCCCTTCGTATCATATCTCTTTCCAAATTCAGAGAGCCATTTCTTCACCGCTTCCTTGTCAAAAGTGACCTGCATCTCATCGTCCACCGTCAGCCATCCCGAGATCACCTCTGCATCCACGACCACCGGCTTCTCCATCTCATATGTAACGCTCGCTTTACAATACCGGTTCATCTCATCGCAGGCCGCCTGGAGTTCCGGGGACTCAGATGTGTATTTCGGCTCTTTGTAACAGCCCGCCTCCTCCAGGTCAAGCGCCGCAGATAGGGAGGCAACACTCTCCCTTACTTTTTGAGCCAGCACGTCTGCTTTCACTGCCGTCCCCTGTTTTTCCTTCCCCGGCACAAATTTCGCTCCGTCGAATTCCGGAGCCGCGGATACCGGTTCGCTCTGCTCTCCTACAACCGCCTGCAGAGACTGGATCTTCGCATCCAATGCACTTTCATCGTACTCTACCCCCGGCTTTGCGCTGGTTACTTCCTTTCCCAGAAATGCAGCCGGCCACAGAAAGATGTTCTGCCGGTTCAACAGTTTCTCCGCCTCCCCGTCCCCTTTATAGGACAGGGAGATATCCTCCGCGCGGATCGTATCTGTGACCTTTCCCCTGCCGGTTATGGTAAGCGTATAGCTCTCGATCTGCTGTTTCAGGTATCCGTCCAGCTCCGCCGCAGTCCTGCCGGAGAAATCCACTCCGTTGATCTCCGTGTTCGGCAGAAAATGAAAGTGAAAATACAGCGCAGTCCCCAGATATGCCGCTACCAGGACCCCCAGGACAGAGCCTCCGGCTATGAGCAGCTTCTTTTTCAGTGTCCCTGCTTTTTCTGCATTATTATTTTTCCTGTTCTTTATCTTCTGTCTTCTCCGCTTCATAATTCCTCCCCCTTATACCATCTGGTAGACACATAAATACCTGGATTGAAAATGGAGTTCCGTGCTGCACACCGCGTATTCCCTCAATATCTGTGCAAATGTCTCCGCTTCTGCTCCGGTCTTCGCTTCCCCTGACCTGTACCAGTCTCTTAGTTCTTCAAATTCCTCCCGCCCGCACAGGAAAATATAGACCGTACTGATATCCCGGTTTTCTGTTTTGTAATACTCTCCTGCCGAATTCATGAGAGCTCCGGATGCGTCACACATGGCAACGATATAGTCATCCGACGAGGCATTTTCCGAAGCAATGATCTCCGCGCGGATATCCTTCGGCGACTTTATCACCCTGCCGATTCCCACGCCCTCTTTGGCGATCGTATTGATCTCCTCTACCTCCGTCCTCTCCACATCCTGTCTCACTTCCATGTTAAAATCCCAGGGCCCCCTGCATTCCAGTGTCTCGCCCCCTGCTGTTTCCATGTGGATCGAAGTAAGTCGCCAGGCATAAGCAAACGGTCCGGTAACTTCCCTGTTTTCCTGCAGTGGCAGCGTCATACATACTGTCCCGGTAAATGTCCGGCTGTCTATAAGCTGACCTTCCAGAAGTTCCGGTGATGTCAGATCACTGCTTCCGCCTTCCAGTTCTGATCTTCCCTCTGAATCGATCTGCACCGTAACTTCCCCGAACTCTTCCGCTGTATCTACCTCCGTCCAAAACGGCTCGCTGTTTCGCACGAGCACCGTCATGTACATCGTGTACCCGTTGTGATATACATTTGACACCGTGACCGTGATTCCCTCCTCCTCCTGCAGATAGGACTCCCCGGTGTACTCCTCCTCTGTTCCCGTGTCTGTCCCGCTCTTTGCCAGAAACTGCTCCGCCTCTCCGGACCGCTGGTCCCCGGAAGCAGTCTGAGGCTGGATATTTTCACTGTACGCTCCGTATCTTCCCACAGCATATCCCGACATACAGATCACGACAGCAGCTGACAGCCCTGCTGCCAGGGTCATCCTCTTCTTTCTCTGCTCCCGCTTCAGTTCCCCGATGCTTTCCCGGATCGCATCGTCCAGTTTCTCCGGGACCGGTATCCTGTCCATCTGACGATCTTCCCGACTATCCATTCAGATATCCCTCCTTCAGATATTTTCTGAGTTCCTGTTTTGCCCTTGTCAGATATGCCGAGACCGAGCCTCTCGGTATCCCCATGACAAATGCGATCTCTTCCTGCTTCAGTCCGTCAAAATAACTCAGGATCACAACGGTGCGGTACTTTTCGGGAAGCCTTCGTATCGCCTCGTAAAGGTCCATCCGCTCCTCCGCCGTGATGCCCTGCTCTTCATATGCAGTCTCTTCTTCCAGTTCCTCTTCGTAATGGTATCCATGCCTGAAATAGTCCTTCGAGACATTGATCAGGATCCTCGTCATCCAGGTCCGGAACAATGCCGGCTCCCGCAGCTGCCGGATCGAACGGAAGCCCTTCAGCACGGTCTCCTGGACGATCTCCACCGCCGCGTCTTCATCACCCGAGTACAGAAAGGCAGTACGGTACAGATAATCCTTCTCTCTCTCGATCAGCCGTCCATACGCGTCCACACTGCCCCGGACAGCACGCTTTATATCCTTTAAGGTCGAATCCCCCTCCATATGGTTTCCCCCGTTCTCCCTGTGTACTTTATATCCCCGGATCTATCCTTATCCCTTTTTCCGCATCTCTATATATTAGACGATATTCATCGGCAAATTGATACAAAATTCTGAAAAAGTTCGCAAAAGGTGCCGTGTACTTTTTCACAAGTACACGGCACCGTTCACAGTTTGATCACATTTCCAGTATTGTTCCGGATAAAATCCTTTCCAAATACTTCTTTAAGTTTCTCTTCCCCCGCAGCACCAGTGCAGTGAGAAACCGCAATTTTCTGAATATTCATTTTTTTCAGTTCTTCCGTCGTACGCCGGATCCGTTCCGGAGTACCGTCCACCAGATGGGTGCCGCCTATGACCGCACAGATCTTTCTGCCGGTCTGAGCAGAGATATCCTGCAGTATATTGATGATCCCGGCGTGAGAACATCCTGCGATCACCACCAGCCCCGCGCCGGTCTCTATCCCAAGGACGATCTCATCCTGAAAATCATCGGGAACATATGTCTTCTCCCCGGCTTCATCCGTCTTTTGATAAACCATTTTGGGGCTGATCGTCTCAAGATCATTCCTGCGCGCAAAATGGTGAAAGACCGTCATCCGTTCATTGATCCGCATAGCTTTTCCACTTACTTTGACCAGTTCCAGATTTCTGTCAGAAAAGTCCTTCTCCGAGAATGTGATACCGTTGAATTTGTATCCGTCCTCCCGCAGTTTATATTTCTTCCGGAATATCTCCTCCCCTGCGACTACCTTCGTCTTTTTCCCAAGCAGGGGCAGGAGGCGCGGCACACCGCCCCCGTGGTCATAATGCCCGTGGCTGATGAACAGATAATCCAGATCATCCAGTGATTTCCCGAGCCGTCCGGCATTGTCAATAAAATCCCCGCTCTGTCCGGTGTCAAAAAGCGCCTTTACCGTCTCTCCCCTGCTGTCCTTCATTTCAATATAAAGAGACAGCCCGTGCTCATATTTCAATTTTCCCGGATCATCCGGGCTGTTTTCGATCAGAGTTGTTATCAGAATTTCCACATTTACACCTTATGAGAAGAATTTCTCCATTACCTCCTGCGCCGGCATATCCTGCCCGGTAAACAGTTCGAACGCAGCAGCTCCCTGCCAGAGCAGCATCCCGATCCCGGGCACCGCAGCACGGCATCCTTTCTCCTTTGCCTTTCGGATCAGAAGGGTCTCGCGGGGATTATAGACCACATCAGCAACAGCAAGTTCCGGACGTAACAGTTCCTCCGGTACCGGCATAACATCTTCCATGGGGCTCATCCCGGCACGGGTCGCATTGACAAGGATATCGCACCGGTCCACAGCGGATTTCAGAGTATCCATATCATCAAGATCGTTTATGGACACGCTCTTGATCCCGGGCACTGCGTTTCTGATCTTCTCCACGGTCTTCTCCCCGTTGGCGTAGAACTCGTCTTTCCGGTTGAAGATCGCGATCTCATCCACGCCGTCCAGAGCCGCCTGTACTGCAATGGCAGTCGCCGCTCCGCCTGTTCCCAGCAGCACGATCTTCTGTCCCTTGATCTCAACACCGTGTTCCTTTAAATTGCGCACAAAACCAACACCGTCCGTCATATGCCCTGTCATCGTGCCGTCGTCTTCCACCACAACGGTATTGCACGCGCCCACCAGTTCCGCAGCGGGAGAAAGGCGGTCTACCAGCCTCGCTGTCTCCGTCTTGTCAGGCATCGTGATATTAAATCCGCCCACATTTAAAGTACGGAACGCGTCGATCGCGTCCTTTGTCTTCTCAACCGGTATATCAAAAGCAAGATAAGCACAGTCAAGCCCGAGCTTTGCAAAACTGTAATTATACATTGCCGGTGATCCTGAATGTCCGACCGGAGAACCGATCAGCGCATATAATCTTGTGTGTCCATTAATTCTCTGTTCCATTGGTTGACAGCTCCTTCCAAAAATAAATGCAGGTACAGTATAACACGCTTTCTTTCTCACTGCAATACTTTAACGTGTGAAAATAAGATTTTCAAAAGAGTATTTCCAAAACAGCAGAACACTGCCTTTCCGAAAGCAGATTTTGGGAGCGCAGCCTTCCCTGAGCGCAGAAAAGGACCCGGACCGCCTTCAGCAGCCCGGATCCCTCTGTCCTGTCTTATCTTAAATTATCTCATTCTTTTTCTGCCCAGCAGCACTGCTGCGATCGCTGCAGCTGATACAACACAGAATATCAGCGGGATCACCGGGGATGCCTGATCTCCAGTCTTAACGCTTTTATCTGCTGTGGTCTTTTCCGCTGTGCTCATTTCAGCTTTTTGCACCTTGTCCTGGCCGTCTGTCTGAGGCGGATCCTGATCTCCAGGACCTCCACCCTGCCCCTCGTTCGGATCGTCGCTTTCTGCCTTCATCACCAGAACATAGTCCGAAGCATGGCTGAATGCGAGGGATATATCTCCACTCGGCTGGATCAGCCCTGCATCTACGAACACCATTTTCCCTTCGCTGTCGTACCAGTAAAGATTGCCGTATTTTCCTGCATATTCTTTTCCGGCATTGAATGTGAGGGTCGCCTGGAACCCAAAGTTTCCATTATGTGTCAGAGAGAGCTGCATTGCCGGGTTATCCCCTGCCAGCTCTGCAACAGTAGAACTCGGGATCGCATCGGTGTTCAGCTTCACTTCAAGATTGATGTCTTTCAGGTTGTCAGCCTGGATATCCTTCCCATTGATCGTCCAGGTATAGCCGCCCATATCGAGTACGATATCCACATCTTTTCCCTTCGCTGCCTCAAGTACATCTTTCGGGACAACAGTCGCTGCTCCCATATCGATACGGACAGATTCGCCTTCGTCCGCCTTGTCCACCATATCGACGATCTGGGAAACGGACTCTTCCGGCAGGGTCACTCCGCCCGGAGTTTCCGCCGGCTCATCCGGGTCAGCCGGTCCGGTCGAACCGCCCTCGCCTGCATATCCGTAAACTGTTCTCACCCCGTCATAAGTCATTGCCTTTCCTAAATCCCTTTCCTCATCGGAAAGCGAAATCCAGGTGTAATTCTCCGGAACCGCCACTGGCTCTCCGGGTTCAGCGACTTTACATATTATTTCGAACTCTTCCTCTGGCGGGAATTCCCAGATCTCATCTGGATTTTTAAAGCAGTCATGTGCCATAAACCTTACAAGACCTTTATCATACATCGCTTCTGCGTAGACCGTGTAACGTTCACCCACTGCCGCCTCCGGATCGTCTCCATAGATATCCCATCCCTCAAAGGTCAGTCCCGGATAGCTGCTGTCCGGCGTAAAACCATTGCGGGCTTTGTCTATCATTTCTTTCCTCGTCGTATCCTTTGATACGAGATAGACCTCAGAATATTCCTGCGAATATCCGTCCTTATCATAATAGTAATATTGGACATCTACCGGCGCCTTGTCATATACAGCGTAGAAGGAGAAATAGCTGTCGCTCACGATCTGCTGGTCCAGATCCAGTCTATTGCCCTCATAGTCGCTCCAGCCCTGGAATGTAAGACCGGGATATTCCGGAACCTCCGGCTCTGTAACGCCCGCTTCCGCAAGTGTTGTCCTCCGCTCTACATTTTCATATGACTTCTCATCCAGCATGGTCCATTGTCCATTCTCGTCGAGCGCCATGAACGTGACGTTCACGCTGTATGTGGGATTTACAAATGTATTCCCGTTACGGACCCGGAAATAATATGGCATATCATTCCAATATGAACTGTCATCAGCATGATTTCCGGCCTCATCGTATACAGAGATATAAGAGATATACCACTCGCATGGATAGGTCTCCTCCGTCACTTCAAAAGAACCTTTATACAGACCTGATGCGCTGTCGTAGTCCAGATATACATATACATATGAATCAGCGATATCAGCAGCCGCAGTCAGGTCGACCATCGCGCTGCTGCTAAGTTGTACGTTATCTGTCGCTTTCACTGTGATGTTAACAGTGTCTCCGGGTTCCAGTATCCCGCCCTGTCTGTCGATCTCAACGCCTTCGATGACTGGAGCTTCTGTATCCCCCTCTGTCCCTGCAACAATGTAGGACACTTCCGGGAGGGCAGATGTCCGGATCTCAAAATTTTTCTCCATGTATTTGAAATACAGTCCGTCAAGCGTCCAGGTCCCCGGCGCCATCCACCTGTTTGCATAAAAGCTTCCTGTGTATGTATCCTCTGTACCCCAGAGGTTCGCATAGAATTCTTCCGTATAATCCCCGTTCTTAAATACTGCGATGAAAGATCCGTTCTGCAGCATTGTCTCCGGCAGACCGGATGTGATCCTGAATCTGAAGTTCTTGTACTCTTCCTCTTTCAGGGTAGTTCCCGGATCCTCAAATGTGATATCTTCAGCTGAAATATCTCCCATATCTGCCGGG
>HHCFC02800__coassemble_1187_pt1 | contig 31499 bp, 24 predicted proteins | sample HHCFC02800__metabat2_high_PE_058 | metagenome-assembled genome bin HHCFC02800 | reverse complement strand
CAGCAAAGGTCTCTTTCTTCACAGGAACTTACATTTGCCGTACCACTGACATATTGATGATCAACTGAAACTATACTGTCCATGGGACTTACCTCCTGCTGCCTTGTATTTTTAACCTAATCGAACAACTTTATTTCTTGTTCTCTTAGATAAATATCCTCTGAGATCTTTATTTTCTATCTCTTTTGGATTGACTTAATAATATCACTCGCCCGGTATTTTGTCAATACAGTTTTTGTTTGTTTTGAAAATAATTTTAAAATACTTTATATTTTACTAAATATTCTGAATTTTCAATCTTCAATACCTGAAGCGGATATCCTCCAGGCATTCAGTCTGCTGCTCCCCCGCGGCGGCGTGTCGCCACATCCTGGAACATAAAATAGTCCGGGCGATGGCGGGACTGCGTATACTCAAACTGTATCCCGTTATCATCAAACGTCTGGCTGGTGATGACCGCCATGCAGTTATAGTCTTTCAGATCGATGTATTTTTCATCCACCTGCGTGACCCGCTCAACCGTAAGAGTCCTCTTACTGGTCGAGATCGTGATCCCCTTCACATTTTCCAGGTATTCATAGACCGAGCGCTCTGCGATCTCCGGCGTGAGCCCTTCCGTCTGTTCTTTCAGAAAATAGTTATGATCCAGGATCAGCGGCATTCCGTCAAGAGAGCGCAGACGCTGGATATAATACAGCGGGGTCCCCTTCTGAAATCCCGTCCGCTTCTCTATCTTTGCATCCGCTGTGATCTCAGCGAACTGAAGCACCCGCGTAAAAGCCTTTTTTCGATTTCTTGCCGCTGATTCTTTAAAGGATTCGATCCCTCCCACTGTGAATGCAGTCTGTTCGATCGGCTGAAAGATATTGCGGACGCCTTTCCCGTGCATCGGCTGCACATATCCGTCCGCCGTAAGTTCCGCGATCGCACGACGGACCGTATTGCGCGAGCATCCGTATTCTTTCACGAACTCATTTTCTGAAGGGAGCATCTGCTGATACCCGTAGAATTCTGTCTCTATCTTTTCTTTTAAATCTTTGTAAATATGGTCATACTTAGCTTTAGGCATTCTCTTTCCATCCTCTTGTTTAAACATCTTTTAATATTATAAAAATGACAATATATAAAATCAAGTTAAATGTCAAAAAAGAAACTGTTTCTGAACAATCTCACAAAAAGCATAGAGTTCTTTTGTAGATATTACACAAAATCATATTTCTTTTCACTTTTGGTTGACATGTTCAAACAAGTATGTTATATTCTAGTTGTTTAAACAAGTTGGCGTTATGCTGCACTTGACCGTTATAAATCATCAGAAGAAAGGAAGAGAAACGATGGGCAAGTATGATAATGATGTAAGACAGTTACTGACCCTTATCGGAGGGAAGGAAAACATTCAGGCTGTCTCCCACTGTATGACAAGGATGCGTTTTGTTCTTGTGGATCCGAAGAAAGCGGACGAAAAGGCAATTGAGGATCTGCCGAGCGTAAAGGGGACATTCACCCAGGCAGGTCAGTATCAGGTCATCATCGGAAATGATGTTTCCGTATTTTACAACGAATTTACTGCTTACGCAGGGATCGAAGGCGTGAGCAAGGATGCGGTAAAAGCCGCAGCCAAGACAAACCAGAACCCGCTCCAGAAGATCATGGGCACTCTGGGCGAGATTTTCGCTCCTCTGATCCCTGCCCTGATCTGCGGCGGTCTTGTACTCGGCTTCCGAAATGTGATCGGTGAGATCAACTTTTTCAACAATGGGACACAGAGCCTGGCAGATATCTCCCAGTTCTGGGCGGGAACCTACAACTTCCTGTGGCTGATCGGCGAGGCAGTCTTCCACCTGCTGCCCGTAGGTATCGTCTGGTCCATCACAAAGAAGATGGGGACCACCCAGATCCTGGGGATCATCCTCGGACTGACACTGGTATCTTCCCAGCTCCTGAACGGATTCAGCGTCTCCTCCACGCCGGCAGATGAGATCCCTGTATGGGATTTCGGGTTCGCGCAGGTTGAGATGATCGGTTACCAGGGGCAGGTCATCGCGGCAATGATGGCCGGTTTTGTCCTTGTTTACCTCGAGAAATTCTTTAAGAAAATCTGTCCGGAAGTCATCAGCATGATCGTCGTTCCGTTCTGCTCACTGGTTCCGGCTGTCATCATCGCACATACCATTGTAGGCCCCATCGGCTGGACGATCGGCGATGCCATCGGAAATGTAGTTTACGCAGGACTTACCTCCAATTTCAGATTCCTGTTCGCCGCGGTGTTTGGTCTGCTGTATGCACCGCTTGTCATGACCGGGCTTCATCATATGACAAACGCCATCGATTCACAGCTCCTTGCTTCTCCGTCAAAGAGCACGATCCTGTGGCCGATGATCGCTCTGTCAAACATTGCCCAGGGTTCCAGCGTGCTTGCAATGAGCGTTCTCCAGAAAAAGAACGAACGCGCACAGCAGGTCAATGTCCCGGCATGCATCTCCTGTTACCTTGGCGTAACAGAACCGGCGCTCTTCGGTGTCAACCTGAAGTACGTATTCCCGCTTATCTGCGGCATGATCGGCTCCTGCTGCGCAGCGATGATCTCCGTGGGCTTCGGTGTCGAGGCACTGAGCATCGGCGTCGGCGGTCTTCCCGGGATCCTTTCCATCAAGCCGGAATACTACCTGATCTTCCTCCTTGCCATGGCTGTAGCAGTCGTAGTCCCGTTCACACTGACATTTATCGTGGGGCGGATCAGACTTTCACAGGAAGACAGGTTCGGAAAAGAGGCTGCTCCGGCAGCAGCTTCAACAGATACATCTGCTCCGGCAGACACAAGCGCTTCCGCTTCGGCAGCGTCTGCAGCCGAAACAGCAGTTCCCAAAGCAGAAGTAAAGGAGCTGAGATCCATCCTTGACGGTAAAGTGGTGCCCATCGAGGAGGCACCGGACAACGTATTCTCTCAGAAGATCATGGGCGACGGCGTTGCCATCGAACCGACGAACACTGTCGTGACCGCACCGGCAGACTGCGACGTGAGCGTTGTCATGGCTGACACAGGACATGCATGCGGGCTGACTCTCCCCAACGGTATAGAACTCCTGATCCACGTAGGCGTCGATACGGTAGACATGGGCGGCGAAGGTTTCAAGCTGCTCGTGAGCGAAGGGGATCACGTAAAGGCAGGACAGCCGCTGATCGAATTTGATCCGGAAAAGATCCGTGCAGCCGGACATCCATGCACGACTATGCTGATCGTGACCGCAGACGGCAGCGCCTCGAACATCACGATGCACACCGGAAATAACGCGAAGGCAGGCGAGACGGCCGTCATCTCCTGGGATTAACCCTTCACATCGCGGGAACACACACGCTGCGCTTCGGATAAAATGCAGACAGACGGAGCGCAGCGTGCTCCATATGAAATGCAGTTTAAAACAAAACGTTTAGATACAGGAAAAGGCAGGTTATGAAGTTATGAGTACGGATTTCAGAAAAAGCACTGTATACCAGGTTTACCCGAAGTCATTCTGCGACACCAACGGGGACGGACTGGGAGATCTCCGGGGAGTTATAGAAAAACTGGACTATATCAAAGAACTGGGCGCGGACTACATCTGGCTCACACCGTTCTTCGTGTCGCCTCAGAATGATAACGGATACGATGTGGCTGACTATTATAACATCGATCCGGCATACGGGACGATGGAAGATGTTGAAGAACTCATCGAAGAAGGAAAGAAGCGCGGCATCGGACTGATGTTCGACATGGTGTTCAACCATGTTTCAACCGATCACGAATGGTTCAGAAAAGCCATGGAGGGTGATCCGTATTACAAAGATTTCTTCATTTTCCGTAAAGGGAAAGGTGAAGGTGTTCCGCCCACCAACTGGGAGAGCAAGTTCGGCGGGAACGCATGGGAATATGTGGAGAAATTTGATGAATACTATCTGCATCTGTTTGATGTGACCCAGGCGGACCTGAACTGGGAGAATGAAAATGTCCGCAGAGAGATCCAGAAGATCTTGAAGTTCTGGATGGAGAAAGGCGTCAGGGGCTTCCGCTTTGACGTGATCAACCTGATCAGCAAGGCATGCTATGAAGACGACGAGACCGGGGACGGAAGAAAATACTACACAGACGGACCAAAGATCCATCAGTATCTGAAAGAGATGCATGACGCCACATTCGGAAATGACGAAGGGATCATCACCGTCGGAGAGATGTCCAGCACGACCATGGAAAACTGCTACCAGTATGCAGGACGCGACACCGGAGAACTGTCCATGGTGTTCAGCTTCCATCATTTGAAAGTTGACTTCATGGGGAATGAGAAGTGGGTCCTTGTGCCGGCAGATTTCCAGAAACTCAAGGACATCATCTTTGACTGGCAGACGAAGATGGCAGAACACAACGCATGGAACGCCGTGTTCTGGTGCAACCACGACCAGCCCCGTGTCGTCTCCCGCTTCGGGGATGAGGGAAGATACTGGAAAGAATCCGCAAAGATGCTGGGAACGGTCATCCACTGCCTGCGCGGCACCCCGTATGTGTACCAGGGCGAAGAACTTGGTATGACAAACACTGATTTTACAGATATTTCCCAGTTCAGGGATGTGGAAAGCCTGAACTATTATCAGATCTTACAGGACAAAGGACTCTCCGCTTCCGATGCGCTGCGCATCATCCAGATCCATTCCAGAGATAACGGACGCACACCAATGCAGTGGGACAGCACAAGATACGCCGGTTTCACTGCAGAAGACAGCGCCGGACCGTGGATCGCAGTAAACGGAAATCACACCCGCGTGAATGCAGCGGAACAGCTAAAAGACGAAGACTCCATTTTCCACTATTATAAAAAACTGATCGCCATGAGAAAAGAGCTGGATGTCATCGCTTACGGAGACATTGAGCCGCTGGCTGTAAAGGATCCCTGCATATTTGCTTACCGCAGGACATATGAGGGACATGAACTGATCGTGGCAGCCAATTTTTACGGGAGAGACTGCACCTGGAAGAGCGCGCCTGATGTGACAGGGTACAACTGCGTGATCAGCAACTACGAAGATACAGCGAGACCGCAAAACGGAACAATGGGGTTAAGACCATACGAGGCAGCCGTATGGTATAGATAGCCTGAAAGGCAGGGACACGGGGGAACTCATGGATATGTCATGATGTTTCGCCGTATCCCCGCCTTTTTTCTTCCCTGATGTCTTTCTTTCCATTTTGAAAATGATACCCTTTTTCTTGTGCATTTCTCTTGCACCTGTACACTCTTTTCTATATAATATTTCCCGCACACTATTTTATCAGTAGAAAGAAGTTTTACCTATGAAACTATCAGTTCAGTCAAAAAATCAGATCACAGAGGGGATCATCTGGAAGCAGCTCCTGCTTTTCTTTTTCCCGATACTGCTGGGCACCTTTTTCCAGCAGCTTTACAATACGATCGACAGTGTGATCGTGGGACAGTTTGTCGGAAAGGAAGCGCTCGCCAGCGTGGGCGGATCCTCTGCCCAGATCGTGACGCTCGTGGTCGGTTTTTTCACCGGCCTCTCCTCCGGCGCTTCAGTCACTGTGGCGCAGTTTTTCGGCGCGCGCAACGCAAAAGCCGCAAACGAGGGACTCCATAACGCATATGCCATGGCTGTCGCAGGCGGTATCGTCCTGACTATTGTCGGCATACTGTCCGCCCCTGCGCTTCTGGATTTCATGAGAACGCCCGAGGATACCATGGCAGACTCGATCATCTATCTGCGGATCTATTTCGCCGGGATCATTTTCGTCCTGGTCTATAATATGGGCTCTGCCATCCTGCGTGCCACCGGAGACTCCAGACGTCCGCTGTACTATCTGATCGTCTGCTGTGTTATCAATATCGCGCTGGACTGTCTGTTCGTCATCGTGTTCCATATGGGTGTAATGGGCGCCGCTGTTGCCACTCTCATCGCCCAGGCGGTAAGTGCAGTCCTGGTCACCCGCGATCTCATGAAGTCGAGAGAAATTTTGAAGCTTTCTCCAAAAGAGATTCGTTTCCACGGAACTGTACTGAAAACACAGCTGAAACTGGGTATCCCGACCGGCCTGGAATCCGTCCTTTTCTCCATCACCAACATCGCGATCATGTCCGCGATCAACACCTTCGGGACGGACACCACCGCCGCATGGTCGGCATACGGAAAGCTGGACGCTATCTTCTGGATGGTCAGCACTGCTTTCGGGATCTCTATCACCACTTTTGTGGGACAGAACTATGGCGCCGGGAAGACCGACCGCGTACAACGCAGCACCCGCATCTGTCTCCTGATGGATTTTGCGGTGTCCAGCCTCCTTGTACTGTTCCTGATCGCGGCAAGAGAATTTCTTTTCCGGCTTTTTACCTCGGACACGGATGTGATCCGGATCGGCTGCGATATGCTCATCCTGATCATCCCCTGGTACATCGTCTATGTCATCATCGAAGTGCTTGCAGGAGCACTCCGGGGAATGGGAGATGTGATCGTCCCAATGGTCATTACCCTGACAGGAGTCTGCGCATTCCGTATCGTGTGGCTGGCGGTAGTGATGAAGGTGTCCCCCACCATACCGGCGATCATCTTCAGCTATCCGGTAACATGGATCGTCAGCGCTCTGGCATTCATCATATATTATATCTGGAGATACTGTAGAAACAGAAAAGGGACTGTCATCTGACAGTCCTTTTTCTGTCACCTTGTTTCCAGAAAGTTGATTTTCCAGGAGTAAATCAACTGCAGTTCCCTTTACAGTTGATTTTGTCAACTGATATAATCTTTCTGTATTCAGATACGGAGGTGTTGCATATGGCGGAGATCAATATTGCCCGTACGATCGTCACTAAACGGCGGGAGAAAGGGATGACTCAGGAAGAGCTTGCAGAATTCATGGGAGTGTCTAAAGCATCTGTCTCCAAATGGGAAACCGGACAAAGTTTCCCCGATATCGCCCTTTTGCCTAAGCTGGCCGTATTTTTCAACATCAGCATCGATGAGCTGATGGATTTCCAGCCGGAGATGACACAGGATGAGATCCGCCGTTTCCACAGACAGACAGCGTCTGAGTTCACCTGCCGCCCGTTCAGCGAGGTGATAGAAAAGTGCCGCAGAACAGCACAGGCGTATTACTCCTGTTTCCCGCTCCTGTTCCAGATCGGTTCTCTTATGCTAAACCACTGCAGCCTGGCCGGCAGTTCGGAAGAATCTGCACAGATCTTGGAAGAAGCCGCAGCCTTGTTCCGCAGGGTACGTATAGAGAGCAGAGATGCGTCTCTTGCAGGACAGGCACTTTCGACCGAAGCATACTGTCTCATCTCGCTGCGCAGACCGGACGAAGCTCTGGATCTTCTTGGCCGCAGTTCCTATCCTTATCCTATTTCCGAACCGCTGATCGCATCCGCGTGGCAGATGAAAGGTCAGCCGGAGAAAGCGGCTGCGGAACTTCAGGCAGGGATCTATCAAAATATCATCGGACTCATGAACCTGCTGAGTTCCTACCTTGGTCTCTGCACTCAGAAACCGTACGTTTTCGCAGAAACTTACCGGAGGATCTTCGGGCTCGCCGACATTTTCCAGATTGCTGGACTTAATCCGGGCGTGCTTCTGTCCATTTATCTGGGATGCGCAAGTGGTTTTCTAAAGCTGAACGATACCCCATCTGCTCTGGATGCCCTGGAGAAATATGTGCGATGCGCCTCTGGAAACATCTTTCCCATTCGTCTGCACGGCGACGAGTATTTTGATCTTCTGGATGAATGGCTGGAGAATCATCTGGATCTCGGAAGCGCTCCGCCCAGAGACGCCGCTGCCATACAGCACGATATTATCAGCGCCGTCACAGAGAATCCGGCTTTTCAGGTACTGGATGATGAGCCACGCTTCCGCGCTCTCGTCACAAAACTGACGGCTCTGCCAAAACCAGAGCGGACCAGGGAGGAAAAGAAAATATGAAATCTGTTATCATGAACCAGATCACAAAAATATATCCCGGCGGGAACCGGGCTGTCAGCAGCCTCTCTCTTTCTCTCGATCAGGGGGAAGTGTTTGGATTTCTCGGTCCCAACGGAGCAGGCAAGACCACCACGGTAAAGCTTCTGACCGGCATGCTCTCCCCCTCAGAAGGGAGCTGTCAGATAATGGGATATGATCCTGTAAAAGACCCGGAACAGATCCATGCGGTCTCCGGCGTGGTCACCGAGCACGCCCAGATGTATGACAATCTCACCGGGCTGGAGAATCTCGTATTCTACGGATCCCTTTTCGGGCTTGACAGGGACGAAGCCCGCCGCAGGGGAACAGGATTCCTGCAGCGGCTGGGATTGGAGGAAGCACAGGACCGCAGGCTTGCCTCTTACTCTACCGGGATGCGCCAGAGGCTTTCCCTCGCCCGCGCCCTGATCCACAGCCCGCGGGTGCTCTTCCTCGATGAACCCACCTCTGGGCTGGATCCGAAAAGCGCTCAGAATGTCAACCGGCTGATCCAGGACCTCGCCTTAAAGGAAGGCGTCACCGTCTTCCTCTGTACCCATCAGCTCCGGTACGCTCAGGAGATCTGCACCCGGTACGGATTGATCAACAAGGGAGTCCTGCTCGCTGCTGGAACACTGGAAGAGCTGCGCCGGGCTGTATCCCCGCGGATCAGGGTAAGGATCAAAGCCTCCAATATCTCTCCGGAGATCACCAGCTGCATAACCCTGGGGGGCCCTTCAAAGCCGGACGCAGCCCCCGGCAAAAGCTGGCTGGAAACGGAAACCGGAGAGACCTCGCGGGAAGCGGAAGGCAGAGAAACCTGGCTGGAAGCAGAAGTCGGCTCTGAGAAGGAGATCCCGGAACTTGTGCGGCGTATCGTATCGGCAGGCGGCGAGATCTACCATGTCTCCGCCTGTCTTCCCAGCCTGGAAGATATCTATTTCTCACTTACATCCGGAAAGGAGGCGCGGCGATGAGACCTGCAATGTACGCCATTATCCGAAAAGATCTTAAAGGAGTGACAGACAACCGGCAGCTGTTCCTGCCGATCCTTCTTGTCCCGCTGATCCTGATCGTGGTGCTCCCCACGATCTTCATCCTGAGCGTGCGTTTTATCCCGGAAGACGCAGGTGATTTTAATGCGCTGCTCGCCATGCTGCCTCAAACGGCAATGAGCGGAGGAATGGAGCAGGCTCTGATCGGCCTCATCCTGAACAATATCCTTCCCGTGTTCTTCCTGATCATCCCGATCATGACTGCCTCCGTCATGGCAGCAAGCTCTTTTGTCGGTGAGAAAGAGAAGCATACGCTGGAGACATTGCTCTACTGTCCTCTTCCATTGGAACGGATATTTTATGCCAAGATCCTGGCATCCTTTCTGATGAGCATGTTTGTGTCCCTTCTTTCCTTTGGGGTAATGCTCCTTGTCATGGAAACGGAACTGTTCGTGCTGTTCGGAAGCCTCACAATGCCTTCGGCAAACTGGCTGATCATGCTGTTCCTCCTCTCACCGGCAGTCTCACTGATCGCCATCACACTCATCGTGAGAGGCTCTGCCAAAGCCCAGTCTATGGAGGAATCACAGCAAAAGGCGGTCTTTCTTATCCTTCCGCTGTTACTGCTCATCGTCGGACAGTTCGCCGGGATACTGCTCATAAGCCCGTGGCTGCTCCTGATCCTGGGGGCGGTGTGTGCCATTGCCGCCTGGCTTCTGATGCGCGGCTGCAGGCGCAGGTTCACATATGAATCCCTGCTGAGATAGACAACAGGGACGTGGTCTGGATTTTACGGATTTCCCGTTCAGATCACGTCCCTGTTTTATTTCAATCTGGTTTATTTCATTCTATTTTAATCTGCTTTACCCAAACTCTCTTCTGTCTGACAGCTTTCTATCTGTCGGTTTCTCTTTAGCAGATCTCTGCTCCTGCCGGCATCTCTTTTTCCGGCACCATGAGGGAGAGGTTTCCGTCTGCGTCTTCCGCACAGAGCAGCATTCCCTCGGAAAGCACTCCCGCAAGCTTAGCAGGCTTCAGATTTACCAGCACCATCACTTTCTTTCCGACCATGTCTTCTGGTTTGTAATGTGCCTTGATACCTGATACGATCTGTTTCACCTGGCTTCCGATCTTAACCTGTGAGCAGAGCAGTTTCTTTGATTTTTTCACTTCCTCGCAGGCGATGATCTCGCCCACCTGGAACTGCATCGCACCGAACTGCTCAAATGTGATCTCCGGTTTCGCCTCGATGTCGATCACATTTTCCTCTTTTGCCTCTTCTGCGGCTTCCTCTTTATGCGGATGAAGTTCTTCTACTTTCTTCAGCACTTCCTCCACGTCAAGTCTCTGGAACAGGATCTCCGGCTTGTCTGTCACGTGTCCGTCTCCCAGCTGATCCAGGATCTTTCTGCTGGTGGATGGCATAAAGGATTCCAGAAGCCTTGCGCCTGCGGAGATTCCCTGGATCAGGTTCCAAAGCACGGTCTCCAGACGGTCTTTCTTCGCCTCGTCCTTAGCCAGCGCCCAGGGCATCGTCTCATCGATATATTTGTTGCAGCGCTTGAACAGGTTGAAGATCTCTGTGATGGCATCTGCCACTCTCAGTCCGTCCATCTTCTCATCCACCGCTTTCGGCGTATTCTCGATCACTGCTTTCAGATCTGCATCTACTTCTTCCGCTGCTCCTTTGTCTGTGACTGTGCCTCCGAAGTATTTATTTGTCATGGAAACAGTGCGGTTGACCAGATTTCCGAGCGTGTTCGCAAGGTCGGAATTCAGTCTCTCCACCATCAGTTCCCATGTGATCACTCCGTCATTTTCAAACGGCATCTCGTGGAGAACGAAGTAACGCACCGCGTCCACTCCGAAGAAGTCCACAAGTTCATCCGCATAAAGCACATTTCCTTTGGACTTGCTCATCTTTCCGTCCCCCTGAAGGAGCCACGGATGACCGAACACCTGCTTCGGCAGCGGAAGTCCCAGTGCCATCAGGAAGATCGGCCAGTAGATCGTATGGAAGCGGATGATATCCTTTCCGATCAAATGCAGGTCCGCAGGCCACAGTTTTTCAAACTGCTCTGAGCTGTTTCCGTCACAGTCATAGCCAATCCCGGTGATGTAGTTGGTCAGCGCGTCAAGCCACACATACGTTACATGCTTCGGATCAAAGTCCACCGGGATTCCCCATTTAAAGGAAGTCCTGGACACACACAGATCCTGCAGTCCCGGAAGAAGGAAGTTGTTCATCATCTCATTCTTGCGGGATACCGGCTGGATAAATTCCGGATGGGTATTGATATGCTCGATCAGGCGGTCTGCATATTTGCTCATCTTGAAGAAATATGCCTCTTCTTTCGCCGGCTGCACCTCACGTCCGCAGTCCGGACATTTGCCGTCCACGAGCTGGGATTCTGTGAAGAAGGACTCGCAGGGAGTACAGTACATCCCTTCATAGTATCCTTTGTAGATATCCCCCTGTTCGTACAGTTTCTTGAAGATCTTCTGTACCTGTTTCTCGTGATCAGCGTCTGTTGTACGGATGAACTTGTCGTAGGATGTGTCCATCAGATCCCAGATCCGTTTGATCTCTGTTGAGACATTGTCCACGAACTCCTTCGGCGAAATGCCTGCTTCCTGAGCCTTGAGCTCGATCTTCTGCCCGTGCTCGTCTGTTCCGGTCTGGAAAAAGACGTCGTAGCCCTGACTTCTCTTGTAGCGCGCGATCGCGTCCGCGAGCACGATCTCATAGGTGTTTCCGATATGCGGTTTGCCTGATGTGTAGGCGATCGCTGTTGTAATGTAATACTTTGGTTTCTCTGACATGATTACCCTCCTTTGATTGAAAAACAAAGCGCTCCTCTTGCAGGGTTCCCGCGACGAGCGCGGCCGCTTTAGCAGCAGCTCCCACTTCGCGCGAGTGCGCATCCCGCGGAGCGTTTTATTTAATAGGGAACAACGTTTCCTATTAAATAAAAACCGCCTTCCTAAATAATCTCTTATTTAAGAAGACGGATCATTCCGTGTTACCACTTCTCTTCGCACTTTCCTCACAGAAAGCGCCTCTGCAGGTGCCTGTCAGCACCCTGCCGCTATAATGGGCGGACCCATCGCAGCCTTACTGTGAGCACTTAGCGAGGTATTTTCGAGCTTAGTGCGAACGTACACCCGGTCCCTTGGCAAAGTGTTTCCCACAGTTCGGTGCGCTGCTCAGAAGCCATTTTCATCTGCTTTCCATCTGTCCCTCTCAGCATCGGATCCGCAGGCCACAGATCAGAGGATCTGAACGATCTCTGTAAATGGATACGGGTCTCTCAGGACTTCTCTGTAAAATATCCGGCAGACTACTCTCTTCGTCATTGCGTTTCACCTTGAAGCAATTTTTAGTCTTTAAAAAGATTAGCACACAGGGACGGGGATGTCAAGACTGCGCCCCGCAAGTCTCAGAAATCTGCTGTCTGTCCAGGCAGTCCCATCCTGTTAAAGCTGCCCGCTTCTGCCACATCAGTCAAACTGAAACTCAATCCCGTAGACTTCACATGCATCACGGAACAGATCTTCTGTGTCTCCCGTTGCAGATGAGTTATCCACAGTGAGCATGAGAATAACATACTTTCCATCCACCTCGTCACATTTTATGATGTCAAAACACGGAGAAACCGTTCCGTCATAATTGATAGAATCATAGTTTATCTGCTGAAGCGCAAAACCATCTCCGGTGATCAGTTCATCCACAGTGACATTTGCATAATACTCGGGCATATCCGCCATGGAATCCACCTGTACATCCGTCAGTTCGGATATGACAGATGCCGGGTCACCGTATGGATAAGTCATATACAGCGATGTCATGATCCCGTCTGTCATGGAAACAACAGTGGAATCCGAAACCGTCAGATATTCGCTTCGCAGCACAGGCACTTCCACCGTGCTCTCCTCGTCTGTCAACGGCACGATCATAAAGTCCTCGTATCCTTCCATCAACTTATAGTCGTCCGGAGATACGCCGTCATCATAGTCATCGTAGCTGTCATAATCATCATATCCGTCCTGATCGTAGAATTCTTCTTCCCAGTCTTCCACCGCATCAGTTCCGCTCCGGTCATCATATGTGTCATCTTCATTGATATAGACTGCGCCGCTTTGATACTGCGAGTATCCTGCGACAACACCTGTCACCGCCAGTATGACCATAAGCAGAATGTAGCCAGCTCCTGTGACTGCAGTGGCGATGATCGCTCCCCGGCTTTTTTTCTCATCCGGTCCCTGATACTGTGCGCCGCCAAATGCCAGCATGGGAAGAAAGATAAACGACAGAAAGATCAGCCCGGCCGCATATCCTCCCCCCTTTCCAAAAACTCTTGCCAGCTTTATGTTAGTGGCAATAGCAAAGATCAGGTTTCCCAGCGGAATAAAAAAAAGCAAAAACAGCCATCCGTTTCCCCAGGTGATCTTCACGAGAACATACTGGCTATAAAACGGAATAAGAGAAGCCCATCCTCTCTCTCCTGCCTTTTTGTACACTTTCCACTGCGCGATCAGCAGCAGGATCCCCACAGCTAGTGCAAAAACTAAAACTATCGCCAAAAATATCAGAATCCCTCCTGCAACAAGTGACATTTCTGATTCCCCCTCTCTTTTCTCCTGTGTAAAAACAGTCCTTTCTTCCTCAGAATACCATTTTTTATCACGTTCGTCTATGTTTAATAACGAGATGCTCCGAAAAAAGGAGGCAGAAACGCCTCCCTGTTTTTACAGCACGATATCGTCCACTTTTTCAAACCCGTCCAACGTATATGCCTCCACTGTATTGCCGGACACCAGATAAAACAGTTCCCCGATATACATCCCTCTCGTGCCCCCGTATGTCCCCAGCACCCGTTCAAATTCCATCTGGAAACCATCGTCTTCGTCATAGGAGAAAATATAATAGCTCTGGCTGTCGCCATATGCCGAAAATCCAAAGAGGTTCTTCTCCACATCCACAAACACAGACCGGTAATCATACACATCGGTACTGTACATTCCCTCGAGCACATATTTATGCATCTCTTTCACATCGGAGGGATCCGAGATATCGAACATGGAAAGTTTCGCCCCCTCCGTGGTCGTTCCGCTCTCGTCCACATCCATCCCGATCCCCAGCAGGAGACCGTCTCCGTAAGGATGCAGATAATCCGAGAAGCCGGGGATCTTGAGTTCTCCCAGTATTTTCGGATTCTCCGGGTCAGACAAGTCCACGGAAAACAGCGGGTCGACCTGTCGGAATGTCACAAAGTATCCCGTATCTCCCATAAATCTCGCCGAGTAAACGCTCTCATCTTCCGCCAGATCAGGGATCTCCCCGATCATTTCCAGATCCTCATCCAGAACATAAAGGGAATTCGACTCTGTCTGTTCCTGTCCGAAAATGGATGTACTCCCGTCATTCTGTTCTTTTGTCTCTGTTATCGTAGCCACCAGCCGCAGGTTTCCTTCATACTCATCAATACTGAAAGAATCGTTAAGTATCCCCTCCACTTTCGTCTGTCCGACTCCCTCCAGCTTTCCGTCCCCATAAGCCACTTTTCTTATGGAAGTCTGGCTCGCAGATGAATCACTCTCCCCATAGACGACTTCTGTGATATAGATATTTTCCGTACTCACATAACAGATCCCGGTATTGCCGAACACTGCCTTGCTGTCTGTGCGTCCTTCCGGGTCGTCAAGGGCAAAGGAGGAGATCACCGTATAGCTGCTCCCCATCCGGCTCTGAGGCATATAGATGCTGTCCGCCGCAATGAGTTTTCCCTGTACTTCCGGTATATAAGCCGCCTGGTCATCGCGCGCCGCTGCGGAATCCGCATAAAAGCTGCTCAGGATATAGACATATCCGTCACGGATGCGCATGGTGTTAAAATATCCGCTCTGGCTGATCGCTCCGATCTTCTCAGGATCCTCCGGGCTGCTGACATCATAGATATCGGCACATGTATACTGCCGGTAATAACCGTCGTATCCGGTCTCTCCATCGTTATATTCCGTCTTCGTATAAACTACAACAAGGGCCCCGTCCTGCGCATACACTTCTGACAGATCCCCGCCTTCTTCTACCTCGATCTGAGCCAGATGTTCCATCTCCGCCTTATCTGTCCCCACGATATGGATCTGTGCTCCGCTCACGATATAGATATTCTTTCCGTCTGTCTTGACGATATCCCCCTCTCCGACGCCCTCCTCCCGGACGTTGGTATCCGAATATTCCGCCCCCGAAGCGGCGCCCGAAGTGTTCCTCGCCCCGGATGCCGCCGCAGCGTCATAGCTTGGCGCCGAACTGCTGTCTGCGCTGCCGGCGCCGTCTAAGGCGCTTTCTTCCACACCATAGGAACTGTCATTCCAGTATTCCGTTTCCGCCTGAACGTACTTATATATCTCATCATAATCCTCTGCGGTGGCAAGAAGAGGATCCTCAGCTGTTTCGGATGCTGTATCGGCAGATGATCCAGACGCTGATTCAGAAACCGACTCTTCCGGTCCCCCTCCGGTCTGCTCTCTGCCCTGTTCTGTGAGCATCATATATCCCGGGATACCGACAGCAAGGCAGAGGCACGCAGCGGCGGCTGCAGAGAAAATACGCTGTCTCATTTTCTTCTTTTTCAGCTTTTTCTGTTCCATGAGCCGCTTTTCAATCTCCTCCGGCAGAAGGGAATCAGGCACCGCAATGCCCTCCGCCTGCTCCCGCAGCATTTTTTCTACTTTCTCTTCCTGCTCTTCTGTCTTCTCTTCCTCTATATTTTGCTGTAAATCTTGTTCTGCTTTCTTTTCTTCTATGTTTTCCTCTCTCTTCTTCTCTTCCATCTTCTATCCTCCTTTCGCCTCTACACCGCATTTTCCAGGAGCCTGCGCAGCTTTCCCAGCGCACGGCTCTTCCTTGACCGCACCGTGGCAGGACTGCACTCGAGCATCCGTCCGATCTCATCGCTCTGATAGCCGGCAAAGATAGAAAACGCGAGGATCATCCTCTCCTCTTCTTCGAGCGTGTTAAAGGCCGCCCTGATATCAAACTGCTGTGCATGGTCAGGATCATCTGAGAACGCATCGCTCCTCCCGATCCCTTTTTCTTCCGGCTGCTCCAGGACAGGCTCTCTGCCCCTCTTTCTCAGGATCTTACGGCACTGATTGTTCAGGATCGTAAACATCCAGTTCCGGAACGATTCCTCTTTTCTCAGCTGTCCCAGCTTCTCCCACGCCGTCATGACCGTCTCGCTGACCGCGTCCTCCGCATCCTGCGTATGCTTTGTCGTATAAAGCGCAAATTTATACAGTTCCACATAAATCTCCGAATAAAGCCTGGAAAACGCCTTCACGTCCCCCTGCTTCGCACGCCGGATCAGATCCGGTTCTGTGCTGCTGCCGTGATCGTACATCCGCACCCCTCCTCTCGTGCTCCCGGTATCCCGCCGGAACCTCCGGATATACAGCTCTGTATCAGGAAATTCCTTTGGGCACTCGCGAACACTTCTTCGTACGTTCATATAACCTTTTTTTGAATTTTATATCTGGTATATATCAGAGTCAATAGACATGATATCTGTTGCATGGAAATGAAAAATTTTTATTTACATTAAAAGACCGCCGCGCGAAAGATCCGCACGGCGGTATATCGTTCAGACTATCTCAGCGCTGCAACCAGCAATTCCTGATTATATTCTTCCAATTTACCCAATATTTCCAAATATTTTTCTTGATAGTCTTCTTTTAAGTCTCCTATTTCTTTATGGAGCGACGCAGTATGCACCACTGTCTGCTTATGTACTCTTATATAAGACACTTTATCCAGCCCCAGTTTAGAATAATCCTGCGGCACGATCTGAATGTCATAGACCGGATCCAGATTTTCTTTTCTTGAAACTGTAGAGATCGGCAGGACTGTATAGTCATTATTTCGCGGACCTGCTATGATCAGGACCGGTCTTGCCTTAAAGCTGTTTCTGTGCAGCTTATTATCAAAAAACGGGACCACAGAAGTATATATCTTACCGATCATAAACCTATATCTCCCGCATCCTCAAACTCATCATAGTACATATCCCATATATGGTCATACGGTCGTACTTTTTCAGCATCTTTTATAATATCTTCCAGGAGCAGTTTACGGTTCCCGATCTCTTCGGGCGCCAGCCCCTCTCTCGCATTAAGCCAGGAACTTTCTTTGTGAGAGATCTCACTCAGCTTCCATGATGCCAGCGCGCCATACTCCTGAATGACGTTTCTCAGTATATATGCGGCTTCCGGCGAAATCTCATTCGTTCTGGCATAGATACCTTCCTCTGTAAGATTCGCACGTACCTCCGGAGAAACCGGTCCGTATTTCCAGGCTTCCATCTGTTCTTCAAATAAAGGCTCTCCGGTGACAGCGATAGATTCTCTCTGCGCAAAATAGAGCAGCTTCTGCAGCTTCATCTCATCAATCGTTTTGCCTGCCTGCTTTTTATATTCATCAAAAATAAACTGAGCCACGTCTAAGATCCGTTCCATTACTGTCACCTCCACCTAAAATATATTATAGTTTCCTATTTTTCATACACATTATTACATATTCATGCCAAAAAAGCAACGTCTCAGAACATCCCCTTCAGCGCAGGATAAAACTTCCTGAACTTCTGGTATCTCTCCTCATATTTTGCCGCTAGTTCCGGATCCGGCTCCTCTGTAGCGACCACCTTCACCAGCTGCTTTGCCGCTTCCTCCACGGAAGGGAACACACCGCAGCCCACCGCAGCAAGGATCGCCGCGCCGTAGCCGGGTCCCTCCTCGCTCTCGATGATGTCCACCTTCATGTTCATCACATTGGCGATGATCTTCCGCCAGAGCGGGCTCTTCGCGCCTCCGCCGCAGATCTTCGTCCTGTCGGGATCCACGCCGATGCTGCGCGCCACCTCCAGGGAGTCACGCAGTCCGAAGGCAACGCCTTCCAGCACAGCAAGGGTCATGTCTTCCCTTGTAGTATCCATGCTCATCCCAATGAATGCCGCCCTTGCATCCGGGTCATTATGCGGAGACCGCTCACCCATGAGATAAGGAAGATAGAAGACCTGGTTTTCTCCCAGCTTTGTGATCCCTGCCTGCTCTTCCTGATACTTTGTGGTCTTCAGGATCTCGTCCATCCACCACTTGTTGCAGGACGCCGCGCTCAGCATGCATCCCATGAGATGATAGTTCCCGTCCGCATGGGCAAAAGAGTGGAGCGCATTGTTCTCATCCACGCCAAACTCCCGGCTGGAGATGAACAGCGTCCCGGACGTCCCAAGGGAAATGTTGCATCCGCCGTCTCCCACTGTCGCGGTGCCGACCGCAGCAGCTGCATTGTCCCCGGCTCCGGCGATCACCTTTACATCTGCCGGCAGCCCCAGTTCCTCTGCGATCTCCGGCTTCAGGCACCCTACCGGCTCCCAGCTCTCATACAGCTTCGGAAGCTGTTCCTCTGTGACACCGCAGATCTCCATCATCTCCCTGGACCAGCACTTATGCTCCACATCCAGGAGCAGCATGCCGGAGGCATCGGAATATTCCGTACAGAACGTTCCTGAAAGCCTGTAAGCAAGGTAATCTTTCGGGAGCATGATCTTGCAGATCCGTGCAAAATTCTCCGGCTCATTCTCCTTCATCCAGAGGATCTTCGGAGCTGTAAATCCCGCAAACGCAATATTTGCCGTGTATTTAGAAAGTTTTTCCTTTCCTATGACATCATTTAAATAATCTGTCTGTTTCCCGGTCCTCCCGTCATTCCAAAGGATCGCCGGCCGGATCACCTCATCTTTCTCATCCAGTGCCACAAGCCCGTGCATCTGTCCGCCGAAGCTGATCCCTTTCACCTGTGACCTGTCGCATTCTGATACCAGTTCTTTGATCCCCGCCATGCTCTGTGCGAACCAGTCTTCCGGTTTCTGCTCCGACCAGCCCGGGTGAGGGAAGTACAGCGGATATTCTTTTGATACGATCTTCTCGATCTTTCCTTTCTCATCCATCAGCAGAAGTTTGACTGCAGATGTACCAAGGTCTACTCCGATAAAAAACATATCCTTTTCTCCTTTTCTAAAAGACGACCGCGCCCCAAAGGATGCGGTCGTCCGTCTGAAATCTGTGTTGTACGTTTCTATATATTTATCAGCCCCACGGATTCTCTGTCGGGTATCTCACGCCTGCCGGCTGGTTGTATCCGATCTCATCCACCGGTACTCCGATGTATTTGAATACCTCGAAGAGTTCTTTTCCGTAATGTCCGAATGCCACGGCACCATGATGCGGATAGTTCTTCTCGATCAGCACATGGCGGTAGAACCTTCCCATCTCCGGGATCGCGAACACACCGATAGAACCGAAGGATCTTGTAGCTACCGGAAGGACCTCTCCCTGGGCTACGTATGCTCTCAGCTTGTTGTCTGATGTGCTCTGCAGGCGGTAGAATGTGATATCTCCAGGCACGATGTCACCTTCCAGTGTTCCCTGAGTAACTTCTTCCGGAAGATTTCTTGCCATGATCATCTGATATCTCATCTCGCAGAAGGACAGCTTGCCTGAAGCGGTATTTCCACAGTGGAATCCCATAAATGTATCTTTCTGTGTATACGGGAATTTTCCTTCAATGCTCTCTTTGTACATGTCAGCGGGAACCGTATTGTTGATATCCAGAAGGGTAACCGCATCCTGGCTGACTACAGTTCCGATGAACTCGCTCAGGCAGCCGTAGATATCAACCTCACAGGAAACCGGGATCCCCTGAGCGGTGAGACGGCTGTTCACATAGCAGGGAACGAAGCCGAACTGAGTCTGGAATGCCGGCCAGCATTTTCCGGCGATCGCCACATATTTGCGATATCCTCTGTGCTCCTCCACCCAGTCTTTCAGGGTAAGTTCGTACTGTGCCAGCTTTGCGAGGATCTCCGGTTTCTTGTTTCCTTCGCCCAGTTCCTCTTCCATCTCTTTTACCACATCCGGGATCCTGTTATCGCCCTCATGTTTATTAAACGCCTCGAAAAGGTCAAGTTCAGAGTTCTCCTCAATCTCAACTCCAATGTTGTAAAGCTGCTGTATCGGTGCGTTGCATGCAAGGAAGTTGAGCGGGCGCGGTCCAAAGCTGATGATCTTTAAGCTGTTCAGTCCGACTACCGCACGTGCGATGGGCTCGAACTCATGGATCATATCAGCGCACTCCTCAGCAGTCCCTACAGGATACTCCGGGATATATGCTTTTACATTGCGCAGTTTCAGGTTGTAGCTTGCGTTCAGCATACCGCAGTAAGCGTCGCCGCGTCCCTGTACCAGATCCTTCTGTGTCTCCTCAGCAGCAGCGATAAACATTTTTGGTCCATCAAAATGTTTCGCAAGCAACGTTTCGGATATCTCCGGTCCAAAGTTCCCGAGATATACTACAAGTGCGTTGCATCCTGCTTTCTTGATGTCTTCGAGCGCCTGTACCATATGGATCTCGCTCTCAACGATGCAGACCGGACATTCATAGACGGTTCCCTCACCGTATTTCTTTGTGTACGCATCGATCAGCGCTCTCCTTCTGTTCACGGAAAGGCTCTCCGGGAAACAGTCTCTGCTCACTGCTACGACTCCGATCTTCAGTTCTGGCATGTTATTCATGTTTGGTTCCTCCTTTTATATGTATGTTTTCACTTTCTCTTTTCTAAAGCCATTTTGCCCGGCTCACACTTCCAGGTTTTCGCCTCTTAACCCGCAGAACGCGCCTTCGATCCCGGCGTCCTCGTGGGCGATCAGCCATTTGTTCACCGCGGTGAGGAGACGGTTCTCGCCTTCCTTCGCCGCCTCAAAGGGCAGATCCTCGTTGGTCCCCTTGGGGAGAACGATCACGCAGCGGAATCCGCCTTCCGCCGCCGTGCATGGTGCATAGTGGAGCGTCGTGGCATACAGTTCCACCGCCGTTCCCGCCGGGACAAAGAACGCCTCTGCTTTTGAAGTATCGTAGAGATCTCCTTCTTCAATATCCTGCTGCCTTCCCAGCAGAAGTATCAGGTCTGTCGCCGCGATATCGATCTCCGAACTCCTGTGGTACTCCAGCGCGTTCAGTTTGTGGTTGTCACCATTGCAGTATCCGATCTGGATCGGCAGTCCGCCAAATCCTTTTCTGCAGACCTCCGCCGCCTCCGGCACCTCCTCGAGTTGTTCCACGGACGGCACATAGACAACATCCTTCGGAAGAGGGGTGTGCTCCATCTCTTTCAAGATCTTCTCAAAAGAGAACTCTGTGACCACTTTCCCATACTTGCCGAAGGATGCGTCTGTCAGTTCCATTATCTTCATTTTTCCGACCTCCTTGTTTCGCCTTGTTACTGCTGTCATGGTCACAGTTTTTCCGGCACATCGTCCTCTCACTGTGCGTAAGAAGCCATCCCGCCCTGTTCTGTAACCTGTTGAGGTCATTTTATCAACTTTATACCCTGTTTACGACCAAATAATTGGCTTTTTAATGCCCATTTCTTATCTTTTCTTTCTGTACTCACTGGGCAGCATCCCGTACTTTTTCTGAAATGCCCTCGCCAGAGCCTTGCTCCCGGAAAATCCGTTCCGAATCGCCGCCTCTGTAATGCTGTACCTTCCGCTCTCCAGATCCTTGACCGCGTACCCCAGCCGGATGCTCTGGAGATAACTCTTAAAAGTGATCCCCGCGTATTTCTGGAACATCCGTGAAAGGTAAGTGGGCGAATATCCGAATATCCTGGCGAGCTCCTCCAGAGACATCTCACCCGCATAATTTTCTTTCATATAAGAAGTGATGGCGGACAGCCGGTTCAGATTGCGGTTCTTTCTCAGATATCCCTCATCCACCTCTGTCAGACGGTAATCTTTGACCAGCAGATACATGATGTTGTAAAAGATACTTTTCAGTTTCATATCATAGCCGCATCCCTTATCACAATGTACCTGATACAGCTCTTTTATCAGTGCCATAAACCTCTCATCCCGCTTTCCCGGCTCATGGGTAAACCACACAAACTGTTCGCCGGTGAAATAATTCTCGAACATCTTAAGAGGGATCTGGAGCACCACCGTCTCGTTGGGTTCCGGAGAATCGATGGCATGGACTTCGTTGGAGTTCACGATCATGAACTCATCCGCCGAGAGATCCCACAGCCTGTCTTCGAGATAGAACCCCAGGTTTCCCCTGCACACGGCAAAGATCTCGATGGACCGGTGCCAGTGTTTCTCCCGGAAATAGTTTCCTTCCCTTCCTTCAAACAGAAAGACCTTAAACGGCAGCCCCTCCTCCGGGACGACCAGTTCGTGGGAAAAGTTCATACGCATCCTCCTAACATCGTTTCTAAAAGTATAGCTTATTTTGCCTGTTTTCTCAACTTGTGCTATAGTAAACTGATACGATTTATCGCCATAACGGAACCGCTGTTCCCATTCACACCGGACAGTGACCGGCCATGAAAGGAAGACATTTATGACAGAGATCTTGATCATCGAGGACGACAAAGGCCTGAACGCCGGCATCGCCATCGGGCTTGGAAATGAAACCTATCATTTTACCGGATGCAGCACCCTCGAGGAAGCCCGTGCTGCCATCCACACTGCAGACTTCGATCTGGTCATCCTAGACCTGAACCTGCCCGACGGCAGCGGCTATGACCTTCTCAGGGAATACCGCCGGAGAAGTGACTCTCCGGTCCTGATCCTCACTGCCAATGACCTGGAGGTGAACGAGGTCATGGGCTTTGAACTGGGCGCCAACGACTATGTGACAAAGCCTTTCAGCCTCGCCGTTCTGCGCGCCCGGATCGAAAATCTCCTGAAGATCAGCACATCACGGCAGACAGACGCCCGGGGAAGTGACACCCGGGCCAGGTCCCGTCTTTTCTATCAGGACGAAAGGCTTCTCCTGGACCCGGTCCATCTGCGGTTTGAAAAAGACGGGCACGAGATTTCCCTGAGCAGGACAGAACAGCGGCTTCTCCTGAAGCTTCTTGAGAACCGCGGAAATACTGTCCCCCGGGAACGGCTCCTGGAGACGATCTGGGATGATACAGAATACGTAGATGAGAACGCGCTCTCCGTAGCAGTGAGCCGGCTCCGCGCCAAGCTGGAAGACATCCCTTCCAAGCCAGTCCACATCCTGAACGTCTACGGGATCGGTTATGTCTGGAAGTGAAGTGCCGAGAGGAGGCGGTAGAATATGAACCCATTTAGCACAAAACATACCTTTAAACTTCTGGATCAGATGCTGGACGACGCGATCGCCGGAACATTTCACGAATCCGACTACAACGAGACCGAGCTTTCCCGTCTGGAATCGAAATGGATGCGTTTCTTAAGCAACTCCGCCCTCGGACGGGAGCAGCTGGAACAGGAGCGCACTTCCATCCAGAAGCTGGTCTCTGATATCTCCCACCAGGTTAAAACTCCCATTGCGAACCTCCGGCTGTACGGAGAGATCCTGTCCGAGCGCCTCTCCGGGGAAGACAAAGCGCTGGCAGAACATCTTCTTCACGAGACTCAGCTCCTGGAATTTCTGATCCAGTCCCTCGTAAAAGTATCCCGGCTGGAGGCCGGAACGATCCAGCTTGCCCGGGAGCCTCAGGCACTTCTCCCGCTCCTCCTCGACGTGGAAGAGCGCGCTTCCGCCAAATGCAGAGAAAAAGGCGTTGCACTCGAGAAGTCCGGCTGGAACGAGGATGTCCGCGCCTGCTTCGACCAGAAATGGACTTCCGAAGCCGTATACAATATCCTCGACAATGCCGTCAAATATACGCCTCCCCACAGCACAGTCACAGTCCGCCTGGAGGAGTATCCCATGTTTGCCTGCATCCGCATCGCGGACCAGGGACCGGGCATCACAGAAGACGAGGTGCCCCGGCTGTTCGACCGTTTCTACCGGAGCCCCAGGTTCCACGAAGAGGAAGGCGTTGGGCTGGGACTGTATCTTGCGCGCGAGATCATCCGCAAGGAGGGGGGATATATCAAAGTCCGTTCAAATACCGGCCGGACTTCTTCCTATGCACCTTCTCTCTCAGGTACCTCTACTGAAAGCAGGACCGGTGCGGAATTTTCTGTCTATCTGAGAAAATCGCCCCCCTCTTTGGAAGACAATTGACTCCTCCCACGTAATCCTTTCAGAACTGTTAGATTTCAGAAAGTGTGTGGAAAGATTATTATGGTAAAGTCTGTTCATAAAAGTGGATAGACTTTTTATCATATGGGAAAGACTCGCGAGCGGGTCTTGACACAGAAGGAGGCAGACCTATGCAGAACATCTTAGAGACAAAAGACCTGAGGAAATATTACGGCACAGGTAACAACCGGGTCCGTGCCCTGGACGGGGTATCCCTCTCTGTAAAACAGGGAGAGTTCGTCGCAGTCGTCGGCACATCCGGCTCCGGCAAATCCACCCTTCTCCACATGCTGGGCGGACTGGACCGCCCCACTGCGGGAAAGGTTTTCGTGGACGGAAAGGACATCTTTTCCCTGAAGGACGACGCCCTCTGTATCTTCCGCAGACGGAAGATCGGTTTCGTCTTTCAGAGCTACAACCTGGTCCCTGTGCTGAACGTAGAAGAAAACATCACTCTCCCCATCGAACTGGACGGGAACCGCATCGACCGGGATTTCATCCGGGAGATCGTGGAGATCCTGGGGCTAGAACAGAAACTGAACAGCCTTCCCGGTGAGCTCTCCGGAGGACAGCAGCAGAGGGTCGCCATCGCCCGCGCCCTTGCCACAAAGCCTGCCATCATCCTGGCGGACGAACCCACGGGAAACCTGGACTCTGCCACCAGTCAGGACGTCTTAAGTCTCCTGAAAGTGACGGGCGACCAGTTCGGACAGACCATCGTGATGATCACCCACAATGAAGAGATCGCCCAGACAGCAGACCGGATCATCCGGATCGAGGACGGACGGATCGCAGGGCGAGTGCGCAAAGGCGGTGATCTCCATGCGTAAGGTAAAGAATAAGCAGGTGATCCGCCGCCTCTCTTCCCGCATCCTTTCCGCAAAAAGGTCAAAGAACCTGATCGGGCTGGCAGCTATCCTCCTGACCACGATCCTGTTCACCACCGTGTTCTCTGTGTGCGGGAACCTGCTCCGCAGCCAGACCGAATCCACATTCCGGCAGGTCGGCGGAAATGCTCAGGCAGGTTTCAAGAACTTCACTATGTCAGAGTATGATCATATGAAGGACGATCCCAGGATCCGGGACGTCTCCTACAACATTTTCGTGGGGAACGCGGTAAATCCGGAACTGAATAAAATCCAGACCGAGGTGCGGTACTACGAGCCGCTGAACGCCCGTCAGAGTTTTGCTTATCCGACTGCAGGAAAGCTGCCGGAAGCGCAGGACGAGATCGCCATGAGCACCCTGATCCTGGACGCGCTGGGCATTCCTCATGAACTTGGGCAGAAGGTCACTCTGGATCTGAACATCCACAATGAGATCCGGACGGACACCTTTACCCTATGCGGTTTCTGGGAAGGGGATCCGGTCATGATGGCCCAGGAGATTGCAGTGTCAAAAGACTATGCCGACCTGGCGGCACCACTTGAGACGACACCTTACTATGAGACAGACGGAACAGATTTTTCAGGATACATGAATATAAGCTTCAATTTTTTCAGTTCATTCAATATAGAGGGGCAGATGGAAGACCTGATACAGAGATGTGGTTTTGACGGATCTCTGATCAGTCCCAGCGTGAACTGGGCTTACAGCTTTTCCAGCATCGACTGGGCCACGGTTTCCATCCTCGCTATCCTGATCTTCCTCATCATGCTGTCAGGCTACCTGATCATTTACAATATCTTCTACCTGAACATCTTCAGCGATATCCGTTTCTACGGACTGCTGAAAACAGTGGGCACCACCGGAAGACAGCTTAAGAAGATCGTCCGGCGTCAGGCATGGACCCTGTGCCTTTTCGGCATTCCTGCGGGACTTATTGCCGGGTGGGCAATCGGCAGGATCCTGACTCCCGTGATCGCTGACATGATGGTCTCCATGGACGTTTACTATTCCGTAAACCCGCTGATCTTCCTGGGCTCCGCTCTGTTCACGGCACTCACCGTATACATCAGCTGCATCAGGCCCTGCCGGATCGCCGCGAAGGTCTCCCCGGTAGATGCAGTCCGGTTCACAGAAAAAAGCGTACGGAAAAAATCGCGGAAGACAAGAAAGACGACACCTTTTGGCATGGCGCGCGCCAATCTGGGACGCAATAAACGAAAACTGGTCCTGGTCGTCCTTTCTCTGACCCTGAGTCTGATCCTGCTCAACAGCGTCTATACTATTGTAACGGGATTTGATATGGATAAGTATCTGGCAGACAAGCTGCTGACGGATTTCGAAGTATCCAGCGCCTCCATCTACAATTTCAGTTCACCGGAAACAGACTATGCCGGGGTGACCGAAGATTTTCAAAAGGAACTTTCTTCACAGGATGGAGTCACAGATGTCGGGAACATCTATCTTGCCGGGACCGTGCACAACTATTCCGACACTGAATGGAATACCGTGGAACAGATCATGGATGCTCCGGAAAACAGCGAATATTTCTCTGATCCTGTCATGGCGGAAGCCTTTGACTATATCAGGACATCCCACCGGACCAATGTCGATGTCTACGGAGTGAACGAGAATGCAGCCCGGTACATCACCCCGGAATACGGAACTTTCGACTGGGAGAAATTCAAAAGCGGGGATTATGTCCTCGTGAATACCTTTTCCCTGGATGAAGAAACATCCATGCCGTTCCTGGAGCCGGGTGATGAAGTCACCATCGAATTCAGCGACACTGTATCCAAAAAATATACCGTGCTCGCAGTGGCTCAGATGCCCACGGCGCTGAGTTCCCTGCGGTACGGGCTGATGTCGGAAGAATTCATCCTGCCTGACACAGAATTTCTGGCCCGGTTCGGAGACCGGCAGCCCATGAAGACCGTGTTCAACGCAGAGGATGACCGGCAGGCGGCAGTAGAGAGCTGGCTTGAAGATTACTGTGAAAAAATAAATCCGGATATGGATTGCCGGACAAAGGCGGATTATCAGCAGGAGTTCAACAATCTGAAACAGACCTATGCCGTGACCGGCGGGATCCTGAGCATCATCCTGGCACTGATCGGGCTTTTGAACTTCATTAACGTGACCGCCACATCCATCCTTTCCCGCAGGCAGGAGCTTGCCATGATGGAATCCGTGGGCATGACCGGGACCCAGCAGCGCAGGATGCTCCAATGGGAAGGGCTCTCCTATGCCCTCCTCTCCCTTCTGATCAGCTGTACCATCGGGATCGGCGCGGGATATGTCCTTGTCTGGGCGGTCGCCGGACAGATGAACGTCTTCACCTGGCGCTTCACCCTGCTGCCCATCGCCGTGTGTACACCATTTCTAATCGCGATCTCCCTGATCGTTCCGGCAGTGTGCTATGCGAATGCTCGGAAGCAGCCTGTAGTGGAACGGCTGAGGGTGGCGGAATAGACTTGTGTTTTCACCGTAAGAAAAACGCCGGCATCCGGAACAGGTTCAATGTTCCGAATGCCGGCGTTTTTCTATGTCTTTTAATATTCCCATTCTCCGGGCTTCTCTTTGTATTATGCCCGGACAGGATGGGCGTTCAGGTAGACATACAGCGCCCCGATCAGATTGGAGTCGTTGAAATATTTACAGGTCGTCACTTCCGGTGCAGGGATCTCATGGGGGAAGACTTTATAGATCTTCTCCATCTCCTCCCGGATCGTCGTGAGCAGCAGCGGCTGAACGCTGATGCCGCCTCCCACCGCGATCTTCTCGGGATCCACCATGAACTGGCAGTTCAGGATATGCACCGCAAGGCGTCTGCAGTACATATGGAGCGCTTCCAGAGTCTCCGCATCTCCGGCATTTGCCATCTCAAAGACCTTCACCCCATCCAGTTCCTCTTTCGGCATTCCCTTTTTCTCTGCCACAAGCGTGATCAGCGCCGGGACGCCGCCGTTGGCACCCAGTATATTTTCCGGGTTCAGCGCATCCTCCACGTTAGAAAGAATATAACTGAACTCTCCCGCAAAAAGGTGGCTGCCCTTGACCAGCTTTCCATCGCAGAACACGGCGCCGCCCAGACCCGTTCCAATGATCATCACCGCCGCGTTCCTGCAGCCCTGAAGGCTGCCACGCCACATCTCCGCCAGAGCGGCGCACTTCGCGTCGTTCTCAACTGTGACCGGAACGCCCAGACGTTCTGTGAGCAAGCCCGTAATATCAAGATCCTCCACGCACCAGATCGCTCCGGCATTATGCATGAACCCACGTTCGCTGTCGATGATCCCGGGGGCGCTGATCGCCATGCCTTCTGTCCCTTCCCCGTATTTTCCGAACAGTTCCACGAGCATGTCCAGAAATTCTTCTGTCGATCCTTTTTCCGTGGGAACCTTTCCCTTCTCATAGATCCGGCACTCTTCATCCATCACGGCATATTTTGTAAAAGTGCCGCCGATATCTGTGACCAGATACTTCATCTGCCCTCACCTCCGATCATGCCTCTCTCTTATTTATGGAGACTCTCTCCATTTGATGCGATCACATCTTTATACCAGTAGAAGCTCTTCTTTTTATAACGGTTCAATGTTCCTGTTCCGTCGTCATTTCTGTCAACGTAAATAAATCCATAGCGCTTTTTCAGTTCCGCAGTGGAAGCACTGACCAGGTCGATGCATCCCCAGGAAGTGTATCCCATAACATCCACGCCGTCCTCAACCGCCTCTTCCACCTGGAGCAGATGGTCTCTCATGTACTCGATCCTGTAGTCGTCCTCAACCGTAAGATTTCCGTCCTTGTCCTCCACCAGCTTATCTACGGCGCCAAGCCCGTTTTCCACGATAAACAGAGGTTTCTGGTATCTGTCCCAGAGGGTGTTCAGGACATATCGGAGTCCCCGGGGATCGATCTGCCATCCCCACTCGCTTGCCTTGAGCGTCGGGTTCGGCACGCCGCCAAGCAGGTTGCCTTCTCCCCGGATATTTTTTTCCGGATCTGCAGTAGCACATACAGACATATAGTAGCTGAACGACACGAAATCAACCGTATTCTTCTTCATGAGTTCCTCGTCACCGTCCTCAAACTTCACTTCGATGTCATGCTCTCTGAGATAACGTTTCATATATCCCGGATACACGCCGCGCACATGGACGTCCGCGAACATCATGTTCTGATGGTCTGCTTCCATAGCCGCGATCACATCCTTCGGATCCGGTGAGAGCGGATAGATCGGCATGCTCAGGATCATGCAGCCGACCTTATATTCCGGATCGATCTCATGCGCGATCTTGGTGGCAAGGGCGCTCGCCACAAGTTCATGATGTACTGCCTGATAGAGCTGGGAATCCGTCAGTTCCTCTTTCGGCGTGTTGATTCCTCCGCTCATGAACGGAGAATGGAGGATGGAGTTGATCTCGTTGAAGGTCAGCCAGTATTTTACCTTACCCTTATATCTTGTAAATACCGTTCTGACATACCGCTCATAAAAACCGATCAGCTTCCGGTTCAGCCATCCGTCATAATGCTCTGCAAGATAAAGCGGAGTCTCATAGTGGGAGAGGGTGACCAGCGGCTCAATGCCGTATTTGTGGCACTCATCAAATACCCTGTCATAAAACGCAAGCCCCGCCTCGTTCGGGGTCTCCTCATCACCTTTCGGGAAGATCCTGCTCCATGCGATAGACAGACGGAACACCTTAAATCCCATCTCTGCGAACAGTTTGATGTCCTCCTGATACCTGTGATAAAAATCGATCCCGATCAGTTTCATATTATCCGGCGTCGGCTCCTTCGTCCTGGGCGTCTTGATGCCGTGGGGCATCACGTCCTGGATCGACAGTCCTTTTCCATCCTCAAGATAAGCGCCTTCACACTGGTTCGCCGCAACGGCTCCTCCCCATAAAAATCTTTCTGGAAACATCATTTTCCCTCCATTTTCTAGAGAATTATTTTTGCCATACTTATATGATATCAGATATTTTTCCTTATACAATATGTCAATTTTATATTTTCCTTCTCCTGCGTACAGTCTGAACTGTAACCAGCCGGACATCGAACTTCTGCTTTCTACTGCCCTGTCTCACCTTTCTCTTTTTCCCACATATATTAATATCACAAATGCACCGCGCCGGATAACATTTCAAACTTCCAAAGCTTTCAGGGAAGCATTCCGGCGCAATATTCTGAAAGGATGTTTTCTATGAGTATAAAAGGACTTGACGTCAGCAAATTTCAGGGAGAGGTAGACTGGGAACGGGTAAAAGCCGCCGGTTACCGCTTCGCCATGCTCCGTGCCGGATACGGCTTCAATACAGTTGACCCGCAGTTTCGCAGAAACGCCTCCGAATGCAACCGCATCGGGCTTCCCATTGGCGCCTACTGGTTCTGTTATGCTGTAAGCCCCTCTTCTGCAGTACAGGAGGCGGACGGATGTCTGGATACGATCGCAGACTATAAACTGGAATATCCCGTCTGCTATGACATCGAACAGGCAAGTGTTGATTATGCCTCCGGCGAAGGCGTCACGATCACGCCCGAACTTGCAAAGCAGCTCGTTAAAAGCTTCTGTGACCGGATCGAGGCAAAAGGTTACTTCGCGATGTTCTACAGCAACAAAAATTTCCTGGACCAGTATCTGGGCAGTGACATAGCCAAGCGCTATGCTCTCTGGTATGCCCGCTACGCGGATACCTTCGACGGGACCGACTGCGCCATGTGGCAGTACACAAGCCAGGGAAGCGTTCCGGGGATCAGCGGAAATGTTGACCTTAATTTAAGCTATGTGGATTTTCCTTCTGTCATCCGGAGTGCCGGACTCAACCGCCTGTCCGGAGGCACTCCCTCGTCATCGCCTTCCCCCTCGCCGTCCCCTGCTCCGTCCACGGATTACATCACCTACGTCATCCAGTCCGGCGATACGTTAAGCGGCATCGCAGCGCGGTACGGCACCACCGTCTCCGAACTCACCCGGCTCAACGGGATCTCTGATCCCGACCGCATCTACGCGGGAAATACACTCAAAGTTCCGGAAAGCGGCGCATCATACCAGACATATACGATCAGATCCGGCGACACACTAAGCGGCATCGCCGCACGGTATGGCACAACAGTCAGCGAGCTTGCGAAACTGAACGGGATCTCAGACCCGGACCAGATCTATGCCGGGAACACGATTCGGATCCCGTCTTCCCGTTGAAAACGAAAGCCCGCTTTATATTTGATTAAATATTTTTCTTTTTCTTTAAGACTTTAAACATACTTTGGACACATTTTCTGTCTATACTATGACTCAGATAGTTGATAAACAACTATCTCCCCCCTCATAAAGTAGAGACATCTTGGGGAAACCCAAGATGTCGTACTTTACTCTCATTCCTTTTAGATAACTAATAGACACGAAGCCCGTTAGCCCTTGTGGTTAGCGGGTTTTCGCCGTTCATGGCTCTCCGCTTTCACTGTTTCGGGCACCTTTGGGGCACCTTTTTGTTATCCTCTGGAATATTGCGGCAGTAGATAGTTGTTTA
>HHCFC02800__coassemble_1173_pt1 | contig 32168 bp, 31 predicted proteins | sample HHCFC02800__metabat2_high_PE_058 | metagenome-assembled genome bin HHCFC02800 | reverse complement strand
ACTGAGAGCGCCGGACAGCGGAGGAGATCAAGGGAACACTTGGGAGCTGACCGTTCGAAACTAAGTAGGGCGGTACGCGTAGCATACGTTACATGCAAAGAGAGGAACCAGAGCGATCTGAGCAGAGAATGCTTTAAAAGAACAATGCTTTTAAATGCTGACGAGAGCACGGATCAGCCAGGTTCAATGCGGGTGGTACCGCGGATATTATCACGATAATTTCCGTCCCGGGATACTTATGTATCCCGGGACGTTTTGCGTGTAGGCACAAAGCCGTGCGTCTGCTTGAATAGAAGCATGGAAAATGCATTTTCCAATGCTTCTATCCAAGCAGACATAGGGCGCGAGCCCGCGACCGAGATGGAGCGAAGCGGAATCGAGGTGCGCAGCACGGCTGGACGGCAGGAAGAGGGCGCGAGCCCGCGACCGAGATGAAGCAAAGCGAAATCGAGGTGCGCAGCACGGCTGGACGGCAGGAAGAGGGCGCGAGCCCGCGACCGAGATGAAGCGAAGCGAAATCGAGGTGCGCAGCACGGCTGTGGGTCTAACGCAGAATGTCCCGGGGCACAGGATCTGAAAGGAGAAAAGACATGGAATTTGTAACAGGAAAAAAGGAATCAAGGACACTGGAACTGAGCAGCCTGATGCAGCCGGGAATGGCTGGCCGGGAAGTGAGAGCAGCGGGGGCTGTGCATGCCATCCGAGATATGGGAAATGTTGCCTTTGTCATCCTCCGAAAACGCGAGGGACTCCTGCAGTGCGTATTTGAGGAAGGCGTATCAAAATTTGACTTGAAAGATCTCAGAGAAGCAGATACAGTAGAGGTAACAGGAGTATTGAGAGAATCTGATAAGGCTCCAAACGGCATCGAGATCCATTTGAGCGGACTGGATATCTTAAGTGAGCCGGCAGAGCCGATGCCGCTTGCGGTCAACAAATGGAAACTCAATACTTCACTGGAAGCAAAATTAAATTACAGACCGATTTCCCTGAGAAATATAAGAGAACGCGCGAAGTTCAAGATCCAGGAAGGGATCGTGAGAGGGTTCCGTGATTTCCTTTACCAGGAAGGGTTTACTGAGATCCATACGCCGAAGATCGGGGCGAGGAGCGCCGAGGGAGGAGCGAACATGTTCCGGCTGGACTATTTCCACAGACCGGCAGTCCTCCAGCAGAGCCCGCAGTTCTACAAACAGATGATGGTGGGTGTGTTTGACAGAGTATTCGAGACCGGACCGGTCTTTCGTGCGGAGAAGCACAACACAAAGCGTCATCTGAACGAGTACACCAGTCTCGACTTTGAGATGGGATATATCGACGGCTTTGAAGATCTGATGGCGATGGAAACAGGATTCCTTCAGTACACGATGGACCTGTTAGCGAGAGAGTATTCCAGAGAACTTAAGATCCTGGGCCTGGAACTTCCAAAAACAGATCAGATCCCGGCGGTGCGTTTTGATGAGATCAAACGCCTTGTCTCGGAAAAATACGGACGGAAGATCCGAAATCCCTTTGACCTGGAGCCGGAGGAGGAGACCCTGATCAGCCGTTACGCAAAAGAAGAGTGGGATGCAGATTTTGTCTTTGTGACACATTATCCGTCAAAGAAACGTCCGTTTTACGCGATGGATGATCCGGCAGATCCCACATACACCCTTAGTTTTGACCTGCTGTTCCGGGGGATGGAGATCACAACCGGCGGACAGCGTATCCATGACTACCGTCAGCTTCTGGCTAAGATGGAGAAACGGGGCATGACAGAAGAGGGAATGGAACAGTATCTGAGTGCGTTCAAACATGGGATGCCGCCTCACGGCGGACTGGGGATCGGACTGGAACGTCTGACTATGAAACTGACGGGAGAGGACAATGTCCGTGAGACAACACTCTTCCCGAGAGATTTGAGCAGACTGGAACCGTAGATCATGGTATGCCGGACGGCGAAGGGCGGTCCGGATGAGAGTGAGAGGGGAAGCCTATGTTCGGAAAGAAAAGCTGTTATCTGTGTGGAGGGAAAATCGTAAATGGACGCTGTGTGGAGTGCGGACTGGATAATGAGAGAAATGCGAAGAAAAAATATCGGTTAAATGAGAGCAGCCGGGACCGGAAACTCCGGATCCAGTATGAAAATGGAAAGGGAGAGGACAGCCGGAAGGACGCTCTCCGCGAAGAGAGCCGGCATGCCCGGAATGTGCAGGAGGAAAGCTCCGGAAGCGCAGGGGATTCCAAGAGGAACTCATCTGCCGGGAGCGGCTCAGCGAAGGCGGGCATTCCGATGCAGAAGATCCAGATACAGGCAGACCGGGCGCTCCGACAGATCTCGGCGCCGGTGAAGTCAGCCTGGAATACAGAAAAGAAAAAGAATTCCGGAAAGACAGTGCGTGCGGCAATGGACAAGAGCGCGGGTCCTTCCGGGGCGGCGAAGAAAGGTATCACGCTTGTCGGCGTCATAGGAGTTGTGACAGCGCTCCTGGGCGTGATCAGCAACGTGGTGTCGGATTTTGCTTCTGATGATCAGTGGACCTGGGAAGAACTCGGGTGGGAAGATGAGAATACGGATTATGAGTACGACCCCTATGAATATGTGGAGGCAGAACTGTCTGATTCGGGAGAGGTGTATGACGTGGAACTTACCAGCGGAGAATATGTGGTGGGTGTCCACCTTCCGGAAGGCAATTATTCGGCAAGCCTGAACGATGGGACAGGGTATATCAATGTCACCGATGATGAGAACGGGATCTATCTCTACCAGTCTTTTGGATATGATGAGGAGTATGACGAAGTGACGGAGATGGATGACATCCGGCTTTTTGACGGCGCGATCCTTAATTTTTCCGGCGACGGAAGTCTCAGTTTCCATACGGATACCGCACAGACTCAGGATATGAGATCCGAGCCGAATCCGCTTACCGAGTCTGTACAGCTCAGCACAGGAGGGGTATACGTTGCAGGGGAAGATTTCCCGGAAGGAGTATATGATGTGCAGGCGAACGAGTGGACGACAGTGGAGTATAACCTCTACCTGGGCGAGATCTACGAGGACGAAGAACTGAATTACTGGCAGAACAGCCTGTGGTTTTCTGATGACGATGGGGAAGATTCATTTTGTAATGTTGTACTCCCCGCAGGAACAGAGATATCCACCGACACAGCGGCTGTGACGCTGGTGCCAAGTGAAGTTATAGGCAGTACGGACTATGATTCCTATTATGACAGATACAGATGAACACAGGTAAAACGGTCAGATAGAGACAGAAGCAGGATATCAGCAGAAGGCCAGAACAGATATGGCAGGCAGGATATCAGAAAGGGAGAACAGACATGGCAAACAGGATATCAGATGAGACAATAGAGTATGTCGGCATACTGGCGAAGCTGGAACTGTCAGATACAGAGAAAGAAGCGGCGAAAGCCGACATGGAAAAAATGCTTGATTATATAGATACTCTCAACGAATTGGATACATCGGGAATCGAACCGATGTCCCATGTGTTTCAGGTCAGCAACGTGTTCCGGGAGGACGTGGTGACAAACGGAGACAACAGGGAAGAAATTCTCGCAAATGCACCGCAGCGCAAAGATGACTGCTTTAAAGTGCCGCGGACCATCGGTTGAGAGAAAAGGCGGTGAAGACAATGGACATTTTAGGACTTACAGCACTGGAACTTGGTGAGAAGATACAGAAAAGAGAGATTTCCGCGCGTGAGGCGGCAGAGGCGGCGCTGGCACAGGCACAGCTGGCAGAACCGGTGATCAACAGTTATGTGACGCTGGATCCCGAGGGGGCGTTAAAGCAGGCAGATGAGATACAGAAGATGATCGATGTGGGAGAGCTGAACGGTCCTCTGGCAGGAGTGCCTGTGGCGGTAAAGGATAATATGTGCATAAAGGATAAGCTCACGACATGCAGTTCGAAGATCCTTTCAAACTTTAAGCCGGCGTACACAGCAGAGGCGGTGCGGAACCTGCAGAAGGCGGGGATGGTCATCCTGGGAAAGACAAACATGGACGAATTCGCCATGGGAAGCACGACAGAGACATCCTATTACGGACCGACCAAGAATCCCCATGATACAGCACATGTGCCGGGCGGTTCTTCAGGAGGCTCCTGTGCGGCTGTGGCGGCGCAGGAGTGTTTCGGAGCATTGGGGTCTGATACCGGCGGATCTATCCGCCAGCCCAGTTCATTCTGCGGCGTGGTGGGCATGAAGCCGACCTATGGCACGGTCTCACGCTATGGGCTGATCGCATACGGATCATCCCTTGACCAGATCGGACCGGTCACAAAGGATGTGGCAGACTGTGCGGCATTCCTGGAGGCGGTCGCATCTTACGACGCGAAAGACAGCACTTCGATCCGCAGAGACGATTATCGTTTTTGTGAAGCCCTGACAGATGATGTGAAGGGGATGAAGTTCGGAATCCCGAGAGACTATATGGGAGAAGGGCTTGACAGTGAAGTGAGGGAGGCGGTCATGGCAGCCGCAAAGGTACTGGAAGAGAAAGGCGCCGTGATAGAAGAATTTGACCTGGGGCTTGTCAAATATGCGATCCCGGCTTATTATACCATCGCGTCCGCTGAGGCAAGTTCTAATCTGGAGCGGTTTGACGGTGTGAAATACGGCTACCGCACGGCAGAGTATGAAGAACTTCACAATATGTATAAGAAGACCCGCTCCGAGGGCTTCGGGGCAGAGGTCAAGCGCAGGATCATGCTCGGGTCCTTTGTGCTGAGTTCCGGATATTATGATGCATATTATCTGAAAGCCCTCCGGGTGAAGGCACTGATCAAGAAGGCGTTTGACAGTGCCTTTGAGAAATACGACATGATCCTTGGACCGGCTGCGCCGACGACGGCGCCGGAACTTGGAAAGAGCCTGAGTGATCCCCTCAAGATGTATCTGGGAGATATCTACACGATCTCTGTAAACCTTGCGGGACTTCCGGGGATGAGCGTTCCGGTGGGGAAAGACAGCAGAGGGCTGCCTGTCGGGATGCAGCTCATCGGAAATGTTTTCCAGGAGAAAAAACTTCTGCGCGCGGCGTATACCTACGAGTGTGCGACCGGAAAGCAGTTTGAGCAGCCGGCGCAGATAAAGACTGCATGTGGAAACAGCGCAGGTGAAAACAGGGCAGAAAACGTACAGGCAGATACAGCAAAGGAGGCGCACCAGGTATGACGAAACAGTATGAGACAGTGATCGGACTGGAAGTCCATATCGAACTTTCGACAAAGACAAAGATCTTCTGCGGATGCAGCACGGAGTTCGGAGGCGCGCCAAATACTCATACCTGTCCGGTGTGTACCGGGATGCCGGGAACTCTTCCGGTGCTGAACAGACAGGTGGTGGAGTATGCCATGGCTCTGGGGCTTGCCACAAACTGCAGGATCACCCAGGTATGTAAATTTGACCGGAAGAACTACTTCTATCCGGACAACCCGCAGAACTATCAGATCTCACAGCTCTATCTTCCGATCGCCAGAGACGGCTATGTGGAGATCGAGAGCGGGAGCGGAAAGAAGAAAGTAAGGATCCATGAGATGCACATGGAGGAGGATGCAGGAAAGCTGGTCCATGATGAGTGGGACGACACATCCCTGGTGGATTATAACAGGAGCGGTGTCCCGCTGGTGGAGATCGTTTCCGAGCCGGATATGCGCTCTGCGGACGAAGTCATCGCATACCTGGAGAAACTGCGCATGATCGCCCAGTATCTCGGCGTCTCGGACTGCAAGCTCCAGGAAGGATCCATGAGAGCAGATGTAAACCTGTCCGTGCGGGAAGCCGGTACAGAGACCTTCGGGACCAGGACAGAGATGAAGAACCTGAACTCCTTTAAGGCGATCGCGCATGCCATCGAAGGGGAGCGTGAGCGCCAGATCGAGATCCTTGAGGCGGGAAAGGAAGTTGTCCAGGAGACCCGGCGCTGGGATGACAACAAAGAACACTCCTATGCGATGCGTTCCAAGGAGGATGCGCAGGACTACCGGTATTTCCCGGAGCCGGACCTTGTTCCCATCGTGATCAGCGACGAATGGATCGCGGAGGTGAGATCGAGACAGCCGGAACTTAGGTCCGAGAAACTGGAACGGTATAAAAGAGAATTCGATATCCCGCAGTATGACGCGGAGATCATCACAGAGTCAAAGAAGATGGCGGATCTTTTTGAGGCGGCGGCAGCAGCCTGCGGCAAACCGAAGAAGGTGGCAAACTGGCTGATGGTGGAGACGCTCCGCCTTATGAAAGAGCACGGGATGGAGGCTGAGGATCTGTCCTTCTCCCCGGTGAACCTTGCAAAACTCATTGATCTGGTGGACGCAGGGACCATCAACAGTTCGGTGGCAAAGAAAGTATTTGAGAAGATCTTTACAGATGATGTGGATCCGGAGAGATACGTGGAAGAAAACGGACTGAAGATGGTAAACGACGAGGGTGCCCTCAAAGAGGTCATCGAGAAGGTGATCGCATCGAATCCCCAGGCCGCAGCAGACTATAAAGGCGGAAAAGAGAAAGCCCTGGGAGCGCTCATGGGACAGACTATGCGCGCTATGAAAGGGAAAGCTGATCCGGGGATCGTCACCCGGATGTTAAAAGAACTGCTGAAGGACTGAGCGGCGCAGGCGCTGCTTGCAAAAAAAACGTTTATATCGTACAATATAGCCTGATACAGCGTTCACAGGGACTCATTTTTAAGGTCTCTGTGAACGTTTTGCAACAGTGAACTGAAAACAATGGAGGCAGCAGCCCATGGATATGATACATGCCAAAGAGCTTGTATATGAATATGACAAAAGAGATGAAGAAGGAAATATCATCGGGACGAACCGCGCCATAGACGGTGTGGATATCGATGTCCCGCCGGGATCCTTTGTTGCCGTGCTGGGGCATAACGGTTCCGGAAAGTCCACTCTGGCGAAGCATATGAACGCCATCCTTGTCCCCACGGGAGGGACCATGTGGGTGGATGGAAAGGATACAAGAGATCCGGACGAACTCTGGAATGTGCGCCAGAGCGCCGGGATGGTGTTCCAGAATCCGGATAACCAGATCATCGGCACGGTGGTGGAAGAAGATGTGGGATTCGGACCGGAGAACCTGGGCGTGCCCTCGGACGAGATCTGGAAAAGAGTGGAGGACAGCCTCCGGGCAGTGGGGATGATCGAATACAGGAAGTCTTCCCCGAACAAGCTTTCCGGCGGACAGAAGCAGAGAGTGGCGATCGCGGGAGTCATTGCCATGGAGCCCAAGTGCATCGTTCTGGACGAGCCCACGGCAATGCTTGATCCAAACGGGCGCAGGGAAGTGATCCGGGCGGTGGAGAAACTGCGGAAAGAGAAGAATGTGACAGTGATCCTGATCACGCATTATATGGAAGAAGTCATCGATGCGGACCAGGTCTTTGTGATGGATGACGGGCACATCGTCATGCACGGCACTCCGAGGGAGATCTTCAGCAGAGTAGACGAACTGAAGGCGTACCGTATGGATGTACCCCAGGTGACGATGCTGGCGGAGGAACTCAGAAAGCGGGGGCTTGCCCTGCCGAAAGGAATACTCAGAAGGGAAGAGTTGGTAGAAGCCTTATGTCAATTGCGTTAGAACATGTGAATTATGTATACAGTCCCGGGACCGCATATGAGAAGCAGGCGTTAAAAGACGTCAGTTTCGAGATCGGGCAGGGACAGTTCGTGGGGATCATCGGACACACCGGTTCGGGGAAATCCACGCTGATCCAGCATCTGAACGGACTTATGAAAGCCACATCCGGCAGGATCCTCTACGACGGACAGAATATCTATGACGACGGATATGATATGAGAAGATTAAGGAGCCAGGTGGGGCTTGTCTTCCAGTATCCGGAATATCAGCTTTTTGAGGCGGACGTGCTGAGTGATGTGTGCTTCGGTCCGAAGAACCAGGGGCTTTCCCAGGAGGAATGCGAGGCGAGGGCAAAAGAAGCCCTTGAGATGGTGGGATTTCCGGAGAAATACTACCGACAGTCCCCTTTTGAACTCTCCGGCGGACAGAAACGGCGCGCGGCGATCGCAGGCATCCTCGCCATGCATCCGAAGGTGCTCATACTAGATGAGCCCACAGCCGGTCTGGACCCGAAAGGCAGGGATGAGATCCTGGATCAGGTGGAGTATCTGCACAGGGAGACCGGGATGACCGTTATCCTTGTCTCACACAGTATGGAAGATATCGCAAGATATGTGGAGCGCATCATCGTGATGAACCATGGGGAGAAGATGCTGGACGGCGCCCCGCGGGAGGTGTTTGCGCATTATAAGGAGCTGGAGAAAGTGGGGCTTGCGGCGCCCCAGGTGACTTATGTGATGCACGATCTGAAAGAGCGCGGTTTCGACGTGTCCCCGGATGCGACGACCATAGAGGAAGCTGCGGATGAGATCATGAAGAGGTTTGAAGGGACGGGAAACGGAAAATGATCAGAGATATAACGATCGGACAATATTATCCGGCGCAGAGCCGGATCCACAGGCTGGATCCCAGGGTGAAGATCGTCTGCACCCTTCTTTTTCTCGTGTCCCTTTTTATACAGAACAGCCTCCTCGGCTACCTTTTGGCTACACTGTTTCTGGGATGTGTCATCAAACTGTCGAAAGTCCCGGTTAAATTTATCGTGAAAGGTCTCAAGCCGGTGGTGATCCTGCTCCTTTTTACCGTGGTCATGAACCTGTTCCTGACCAGGGGCGGTGATACACTGGTGCATTTCTGGATCTTTACGATCACAGAGAGCGGACTGCGCACATCTGTTTTTATGGCAGTACGCCTGATCTATCTGGTGATGGGCTCGTCGATCATGACATTTACTACATCGCCCAACGGGCTGACCGACGGACTGGAGAAACTGCTCCATCCGCTGAACAAGATCAATGTGCCGGTCCATGAAGTTGCGATGATGATGTCCATCGCGCTCCGATTTATCCCGATCCTGCTGGAGGAGACGGACAAGATCATGAAGGCGCAGATGGCGAGAGGAGCGGACTTTGAATCGGGAAATATCCTCCAGAGAGCGAAAGCGATGGTGCCCATCCTTGTTCCCCTCTTTGTGTCCGCATTCCGCCGTGCCAACGATCTTGCCATGGCGATGGAGGCGAGATGTTACCACGGCGGTGAGGGGAGGACGAAGATGAAGCCATTGAAGTATAAGGCGGGTGATCTTCGCGCTTATCTCATCACGACCGCATATCTTGTGCTCATATTCGTGATCGGAAGGTTCGTGCCATTTAAGCTGTGGATCTTCTAGGAGGAAATGTATGAAAAGGATAAAGCTGACTGTAGCATATGACGGGACGGATTACTGCGGGTGGCAGATCCAGCCTAACGGGATCACGGTGGAGGAGGTGCTCAACCGGAACCTCTCCGAACTCACCGGGGAAGAGATCACTGTGACCGGCGCCAGCCGGACGGATTCCGGTGTCCACGCACAGGGAAATGTGGCGGTGTTCGACTCGGATACGACGATCCCGCCGGAGCGGATCGCCTATGCGGTGAACCGGAAGCTGCCTGAGGATATCGTTGTCATCCGGTCAGAAGAAGTTCCCGGGGACTGGCATCCCAGATATCAGGAGACGGAAAAGACCTACGAATATCATATCCTGAACCGGGAGATGCCCGATCCGGTCCGCAGGCGAGATACATACTTTGTCTCCTATCCGCTGGATCTGGAGGCGATGCGCCGAGCTGCCGCTTATCTGAAAGGAGAGCATGACTTCAGGAGTTTCTGCAACGTCCATACAGATGTTCAGGATACCGTGAGGACGATCTATGATCTGGATATCATACGCTCAGGGGACCTGGTCACGGTGCGGATCAGGGGAAACGGCTTTCTGTACAATATGGTCCGGATCATCGTAGGAACGCTGGTCCGCGTCGGAAGAGGATTCTACTCTCCAGGGCAGGTTAAGGAAATCCTGGAAGCGAAAGAGCGCACTTCGGCAGGAGTCACCGCCCCGCCCCAGGGGCTGGTCCTTGTGAAGATAGATTATCCGGGAACGGGGACATGATAAGAAGGGAGGACTGTGCGGGTCCTCTTTTCTTTTTAAGAAAAACCTCCTGTCGATTGACAATTCACCTCTACATTGTTAGTATTAATTTAACCGATCGAATGCCCCCGTATCCGGGGGCGTCTGACTGGGATTATGTAATTGTAGGAGGAGACTGTCATGATCAAAATTTATGAGGCAAAAGACTACCAGGAAATGAGCAGAAAAGCGGCGAATATCTTGTCTGCCCAGATCATTCTTAAACCGGATTGCGTTTTGGGGTTAGCAACCGGTTCTACGCCGATCGGTACATATGATCAGCTCGTAGAATGGTATGAAAAAGGGGACCTTGATTTCAGCAAAGTGAAGACTGTGAACCTGGATGAGTACAGGGGCCTGGAGAGGACAAACGACCAGAGCTATTATTATTTTATGCATGAGCATCTGTTCGACCGTGTGAACATCGACCCGGCTAACACAAATGTGCCGGACGGGACAGAGCCGGATGCGGAGAAAGAGTGCGAGAGATATGAGCGCCTGATCGATTCTATGGGAGGCGTTGACATCCAGCTTCTCGGGCTGGGGCACAACGGCCATATCGGATTTAATGAGCCGGCTGCGTCTTTTGCACAGAAGACACACTGCGTGGACCTTACAGAGAGTACGATCGAAGCGAACAAGCGCTTCTTTGCATCTGCCGACGATGTACCGAGACAGGCGTATACGATGGGGATCGGAACGATCATGCGCGCAAAGAAGATCCTTCTCGTGGTAAATGGCGAGGCGAAAGCTGACATCGTTGCAAAAGCGTTCTTCGGACCGGTGACACCGGAGGTGCCGGCGTCCATCCTTCAGTTCCACAACGATGTCGTCGTTATCGGCGACAGTGCAGCACTGTCAAAAGTACCGAGATAGTATGTTCTTATCGATCCGGAGGGCAGCAGGCGGATAACTGCTGCTCCCCGGACTCCTTTGCAGCATGTCAAATACATTTCTGTTCTATTTTTCAGCAACAAATTTACAATTATAAACAAAAAATAAATAAAATAAATAAAAAATAAAACAAAACGTTGACTTTTCTGTGCATTTTTGATATAGTCTATTTATGAATTAAATACGAAATGGATTGTTACTGTAAGGCAGGCAAAACCGAATTTTATAAACATTAAAAGAGGAAAAGTGTGTTTATAAAGTTTGGTTTTTTTTGTCCCGTGGGAAGGTCAGACATGATTATAGAAAAGGTGATCAATAATAACATTGTTTCTGCTTTCGATGAGGATGGGAGAGAAGTCGTCATCATGGGCAGAGGGATTGGGTTTGGCGTCAGACCGGGAGCCGCAGTCAGAGACTCGAAGGTCGAAAAGGTGTTCCGCATTGAGAGCAGCAATATAGCGGAGCAGTTGAAAGAACTGCTGACGCATATGCCTTTGGAACATGTACAGATATCTGACGATATCATTTCATATGCTAAAAGCACGCTGAAATTAAAACTGAATCAGAGTATTTATGTGACTCTGACAGACCATATCAATTTTGCGATAGACCGGTATAAAAAAGGAATCAATCTTGAAAATGCCCTTCTGTGGGAGATAAAGAGGTTCTATCCTCAGGAATACGAACTGGGCAAGTATTCGATCGAACTGATCAGCATGAGACTGCATGTGGATCTCCCGGAGGATGAAGCCGGGTTCATCGCCCTGCATTTTGTGAATGCAGAATATGGGACAGATATCCAGGATGCCCTGCATTTCCCGAACCAGATGAAAGATATCCTGGGGATCGTCACAAGGGAACTGGGGATCGAGCTGGATGAGGGGACACTCCATTATGAACGGTTCATCACTCATGTGAAATTTCTGTTACAGAGAGTGTACCGCAAAGAACTCCTCCCGAACGAGGAGAGTGAGCTCGCGGAGATGATGAAGATAAAATATCCAAAAGAGTATGCCTGCAGTGAGAAGATTGCAGAGTATATAGAGAAAACAGCAAACTGTAAACTGTCCGGAGAAGAGATCATGTATCTCTCGATCCATATCCGGCGCGTGACTATGGCGGAAGAATAGGAGGAAATGCATTGTTCAGTTTTTTTAAGAAAAAAGAAAACAGGTTTGTACTCGGAGCCCCTGCAAAGGGGAAAGCCGTGCCGCTCAAAGAAGTGAGCGATTCCACGTTTGCGGAGGAGATGCTCGGAAAAGGAATGGCGGTGATCCCATCAGAGGGGAAGATCTATGCGCCGGCTGACGGAGAGATCGGCATGGTATTTGACACTCTCCATGCGGTGAGCATGACGGCGGCGGATTCCGGAGCCGAGATCCTGATCCATGTGGGGATCGATACGGTCCAGATGAATGGAGACGGATTTACCGGTCATGTAAAAGCCGGGGATCAGGTGAAGAAAGGCCAGCTCCTTCTGGAGGTGGATCTTGAGAAAGTGAAAGCGGCAGGTTATGACACAGTCACACCGATGCTTGTCTGCAATACACCGGATTATGCGTCCGTGGAAGGAATCACGGGAAACGATGTAGATCCGGGAGATGACGCGGTCGTCATCGAAAAATAACATTGGTTTTGACCGGTGGAGCGACCGGTTGAAATAGAGAAAAGGGATTAACTGAATGAGAGGATTTGAGAAGGAGGAAAACAAATGAAGTTTTTACAAAAATTAGGGAAATCTTTGATGCTCCCTGTTGCATGTCTGCCTATCTGCGGTATCCTCATGGGTCTTGGATACGCACTCTGCCCGTCGACTATGCAGGGCGGTGATGTAACAGGAATCGTACAGCAGATCGGTTACTATCTGGTGAAAGCGGGCGGAGCCCTGATCGACAACATGGCGATCCTGTTCGCGATCGGTATCGGCGTCGGAATGTCTGAAGACAACGACGGTACAGGCGGTCTTGCGGCTCTGGCATCCTGGCTGATGATCACAAACCTGCTGTCAACAGCAAACGTTTCTGTCATCATGACACTGTCTGAGGATGCGACTCTTGCATTTGACAAGATCCAGAACCCGTTCATCGGTATCATCGCAGGTATCATCGGAGCTCTTTGCTACAACAGGTTCAAAGGAACAAAGCTTCCGGATTTCCTGTCGTTCTTCAGCGGAAAACGCTGTGTTGCGATCGTTGCCGGTGTAGTATCTATTATTGTATCTGTAGTACTGCTGTTCGTATGGCCGATCCTCTTCGGCGCACTTGTTGCACTGGGTGAAGCTATCGTAAGCCTGGATGCAGTCGGAGCAGGACTCTATGCATTCTTCAACAGACTGCTCATCCCGTTCGGCCTGCACCACGCGCTGAACAACGTATTCTGGTTCGACACCATCGGACTTGGCGACCTGACCCACTTCTGGGCAGGCGAGACATCTGCAGACGTTACATGGAGCCTTGGTATGTATATGTCCGGATTCTTCCCGTGTATGATGTTTGGTATCCCGGGTGCGGCTCTGGCTATGGTACATACTGCAAAGAGCAATAAGAAGAAGATCGCTATCGGTCTTGTTACTTCTGCAGCTATCGCAGCATTTGTCTGCGGTGTTACAGAGCCGTTCGAGTTCGCGTTCATGTTCCTTGCACCGGCACTGTATGTGATCTACGCTCTGCTGTACGCGATCTTCACAGTGATCACTGTACTGGTAGGATTCCGCGCAGGATTCAGTTTCTCCGCAGGATTGACTGACCTTGTGTTCTCCGCTTCCCTTCCGGCAGCGCAGAATACATTGCTGATCATCCCGCTTGGTATTGCGGCGTTCCTCGTATTCTATGTAGTATTCCGTTTCGCGATCGTGAAGTTCGATCTGAAGACACCGGGACGCGAGGATGATGACCAGGAAGCAGAGAAGCAGGTGAAACTTTCCAACGATAACTTTACAGAAGTCGCAGCGATCATCCTTGACGGCGTAGGCGGAAAAGAGAACGTAACATCCATCAGCAACTGTATCACAAGACTTCGTCTTGAGATCAAGGATTACACAAAGATTGACGAGAAGAAGATCAAATCCGCAGGAGTTGCCGGAGTGATCCGCCCGTCAAAGACTGACGTGCAGGTGATCGTAGGAATGCAGGTACAGTTTGTGGCGGATGAGTTCAAGAAACTCTGTAAATAAAGTGAATGAGAGCAGATAATCCCTTTTGAATTATCAGGGGCGCAGTGAGATTTGATCTTACTGCGCCCCTGACTGCGTTTCGGAATACTTTCTGACTGCGTTTCAGAAAACTTTCCGTCTTGACAAACACCTTCTGATAGGCTAAGATTGCTACATATGAGACAGGCTTTGAAGGGAAGAAGTAGGAGGCAGCTGTGAAAACAGAAAGCAGCCGGCTGATGAGAGGCGCATGATAGGCTGTTATCCGAATACATCCCGGAGCTTCGCACCGAAGCATTCCGGTGGTCCGGACACAGAGGGAATGTGAGTAGGCTGCGACGGACTGGAGCGCGTTACAGCTCCCGGGAGGCTGACAGAGAGATACAGTTTTACGGTAGCCCTGATCTGGTAAAAGATTGTGGCGCAGGAATGGAACTGAGGGAGTTTCTGTCAGTGAATTAAGGTGGTACCACGGTCAGATATCCGTCCTTATTGCGATGAGCAGTGAGGGCGGTTTTTTGTTTCATAAGAAACTGTTCTTAGGAAAGTCCTATGGACTTCTCTGGGTCATTTCAGAACTGACCGGCATTTTGGAAAGAAAAGGAGTAGAAAGATGGGAATTTACGAAGAACTTCAGGCGAGAGGGCTGATCGCCCAGGTGACAGATGAAGAGGGGATCAGAGATCTGGTAAATAACGGAAAGGCAGTGTTCTACATCGGGTTCGACCCGACGGCAGACAGCCTGCATGTGGGACATTTCATGGCACTGTGCCTTATGAAACGTCTCCAGGAGGCAGGTAACAAACCGATCGCGCTGATCGGCGGGGGTACCGGATATATAGGAGACCCGTCCGGAAGGACAGACATGAGGAGCATGATGACTCCGGAGCAGATCCAGCACAACTGCGACTGTTTTAAGAAACAGATGAGCAAGTTTATCGATTTTTCCGAGGGAAAGGCTCTGATGGTGAACAATGCGGACTGGCTGCTGGATCTGAATTATATCGAACTCCTGCGTGAAGTAGGACCGCATTTCTCAGTAAACAGGATGCTGGCGGCAGAGTGCTACAAGCAGAGGATGGAGAGAGGATTGAGTTTCCTTGAGTTCAACTACATGATCATGCAGGCGTACGACTTCTATGCACTGTTCCAGAAATACGGCTGCAACCTTCAGTTCGGAGGGGATGACCAGTGGAGCAACATGCTGGCAGGGACAGAACTGATCCGCAGGAAACTGGGCGAGGATGCCGGCGCCATGACAATTACGCTCTTGCTGAACTCGGAAGGAAAGAAAATGGGAAAGACCCAGTCCGGCGCTGTATGGCTTGATCCGGAGAAAACGTCACCTTTCGATTTCTACCAGTACTGGAGAAATGTGGCGGATGCGGACGTGCTCAAATGCATCCGTATGCTGACATTCCTTCCGCTGGAGGAGATCGACAGGATGGATTCCTGGGAAGGCGCGCAGCTCAACACGGCAAAGGAGATCCTAGCGTACGAACTGACGAAACTTGTACATGGCGAGGAAGAGGCAAAGAAGGCGCAGGAGAGCGCGCGTGCACTGTTCAGCAAAGGAAATGCGGCGGAGATGCCTACGGCAGAACTTGCGGAGGAGGATTTTGAAGACGGATCCATAAACATCCTGACTATGCTCGTGAAGGGCGGTCTGGTACCGTCCAGGTCTGAGGCGAGACGTGCGGTGCAGCAGGGCGGTGTTACAGTGGACGGCGAGAAAGTCGGAGATATCAATGCTGCATATACGAAGGATGATCTTGCCGGAGAAGGCGTGATCGTCAAAAAAGGAAAGAAAAATTTCCGCAGGGTCGTCGCGAAATGATCTCTTCGGTAAAGCGCGGCGAAGAAGAAAAGACAAATTTATTGCAGTACAACAGAAGGATGGTGTCTTATGGGATTTAAAGAAATAGATGCGGAAGAACTTCAGTTTAACCCTTTCACAAAGATTGGGAAAGAGTGGATGCTCGTTACGGCAGGGGATGAAGAGAAGCATAACACGATGACGGCAAGCTGGGGCGCGCTGGGGATCATGTGGGGAAAGAATGTGGCGACAGTATATCTCCGCCCGCAGCGTTACACGAAAGAGTTTGTTGACAACGGAGAAAGATTTACCATATCATTTTACAGCGAGGAGCATCGGAAAGCGCTCAGTATCTGCGGTTCCAAGTCCGGGCGTGATTGTGACAAAGAAAAAGAGGCGGGGCTGACTCCGTATCACACAGACGGGACGACTGCCTTTGAGGAGGCGGAGATGATCTTTGTCTGCAGGAAGCTGTACAGCCAGCCGATGGGACCGGAATATTTCACAGAGGACTGGATTGACGGAAAATGGTATCCGGATAAGGACTACCACGTGATGTATATGTCGGAGATTGAGAAAGTGCTCGTAAGAGAATAAAAAGATTATCGATATATTGTCTGTATATTGACGCAGAAAACAGTGCCGCGGAAACGATCCGGTTTCCGCGGCACTGTTCATTTTGGGATATTTTCCGAAGAAGGGAGACGGAAAGCGCCTCCTTTCATTTATATCGCTTTCAGATACTGCACGCTGTAAGGCGGCATTGTGAGCTGTCCGGTCAGAGTGATCATCTCCGCGGCAGTATCGGCCGCAGCTGCTTCGCCAGCAGATGTTTCACCGTGGTCTGCTTCATTTGTAATGGTTTTGGCAGCCGCTTTTTTGGCGCTGTCGATGAGGCTGAGGTATGTCCCCTGCAGTTCGCCGTTCCCGGCAGTGAATTCGGAATCTGATGCATTGATCGCTACGAGGACCCGCTCGCTGTCTGTCTTCCGTTCAAAGATAAGCTGGTGATTTGTGATGACTACATTGCGGTAGATCCCGTTGCAGAGCGCGTCGCTGTGACGGCGGATCTCGATCAGCGTCTTGATGAGGTCTGTCAGGTTGTTCGGTTTCGGCGCTTCAAAACAGGGGCGCAGAGCGTAGTCATTGTCAGGCGCCTTGACCCCTTCCTCACCCCATTCGCTTCCGTAGTAGATGCACGGTATGCCAGGCATGCCAAAGAGGATGCCGTAGGTGAGAGGCAGATGGTTCTTGTTGGTCAGGATGCTTGCAATCCTGGTCACATCGTGGTTATCTACGAAGTTCATCAGATGCTTGCCGCGATAGATACACCACTGTTCCGGCCCGTACTGGCGGTTCAGGGAGTGCGCGATCTCAAACAGGTTCATGCTGTTGAAGCTGGAGAAGATCCCTTTATAACACTCATAGTTTGTACAGCTGTGGAGTATCTCGTCATTGACGATCAGATTGTAATCTCCGAAAAGGACCTCGCCGATCAGAGCGAACCCGGGCTTGATCTCGTCGCAGAACCTGCGCAGCCGTTTCATGAAATTATGATCCAGAGAGTAGGCAACGTCCAGGCGGAGCCCGTCAATACCAAACTCTTCGATCCACATTTTCACACATTCCAGAAGATGATCTGTGACGGCAGGATTCTGGAGGTTCAGTTTTACAAGTTCATAATGTCCTTCCCAGCCTTCGTACCAAAAGCCGTCATTGTAGCCGCTGTTGCCGTCAAAGTTGATGATGAACCAGTCTTTGTAGGGAGAATCCCACTTTTTCTCCTGGACGTCCTTAAATGCCCAGAAACCTCTCCCGACATGGTTGAACACTCCGTCCAGCATGATCTTTACGTCGTGATCATGAAGCGTCTGGCAGACTTCCCTGAAGTCTTCGTTCGTACCCAGGCGGCAGTCGATCTTTTTGAAATCTCTTGTGTCGTATCCATGGTTGTCTGACTCGAAGATCGGATTTAAGATGATGGAGCCGATCCCGAGTTCCTGCAGATATCCCGCCCATTCACCGATCTTGAGGATGCGGTGTGCTGTGACGCCGTCATTGTGTACCGGTGCGCCGCAAAAGCCGATGGGGTATATCTGATAAAAAGTTTCATTGTAAGCCCACATGATTCTAGTACCTTCCTTTTTCTTTATTGACAATGTAAATAGTATAACATAAAAATGGGGAAAAGACATCTTTTTTTGTGCGAAATTTACAAAAAGCCGGATTGACAGTGCGCAGATGTGAGATTATACTGGAAAGAAAGATGGAACGGAGCGGGGGACAGGAGAGTGTGGACCCGCTGAAAAATGCAGTTTAAAGGCAGTTTGAAATACAGCTGCGTTGAAGAAGCGATGGAGGGATAGATTTTGATGAGGATCTACACAGCAGCGAAAAAATTAGCAGTGATCATGCTGGCAGGAATGCTGGTCACGGTGACGGCTCCGCAGAAAGTATATGCGGAAGAAATGGGAAGTGAGGTGTCTATACAGCATGTGGGGGAGGCAGAAGATGCCAAATCTGCTGATCATGCGGATAATATAGAAGAAACAGGTAATGTAAAAACTGCGGATGGCATAGATGGGACAGATAATGTAAAAACTTCAGACGGCACAGGCGAGACGGACAATGTGGGAAATGTAGATGACACAGACAGGATAGCCAATGCAGGGACTGTGGATGATACAGATGGGACGGACAACACAGGAACTGCAGACGATACAGACGGGACGGATAATGCAGGAACTGTGGATGATACAGACGGGACGGATAACGCAGGGACTGCAGATGATACAGATGGGACAGACAATGCTGGAACTTCGGGAGATACTGAAGGTATAGGAGGAACGCTCCCGGATGGGACGACGGACGGGGAAGGAAACCTTCCCGGAGAGATACCCGGGGACCCGGGCGGAAGTATAGGCGGAAGTTCCGTGTTCTATCAGGAAGACCCCGCGACAGGGATCATTGCGGACGCGGCAGAATCGGTGTTTCCTGCATGGACAATGCTGTATGTGACTCCGGTGGAGAGCGGAGATGCCTATGACCAGATCGGAACTTTGATGAACATGATCGCGGATCAGTTTAAAGTCTACGATATCCGCTTTGTCAATATGTTGGATCAGTCCATGATAGAGCCTGCGGGGACAGTGAAGATATCGATACCGGTCCCGGATGGGTATGATACAGAGCATCTCTCGGTTTCGAGACTGGGAGAGGACGGGACGAGAACGGAGATGTCCTTTGAGATCGCAGACGGTAAGGCAGTGTTTGAGACGGATGCCGCGGGGACATTTCTCGTCGCGCAGATGAAAGTGCTTCCTGACTCCCTTGAGATGACAGAGAAGACGGAGAGAGTAGAACTGACAAAAAGGGTGCCGCAGCAGACAGCAGTGTCAGCTGTTTCAAAAACATCGCTCCAGGCAAGCCCGAAGACGGGGGATGACACGGACGCAGCGGTGTGGGGCGGACTGATGGCGGCGGCAGTGGCAGTGTTCCTTGTGTTTGTCGTGATAAAGAGAAAGAAATAGGAGCAGGAAGAGGTCTCTTTATAGAAAACAGTGAAAAACTATGAAAGAAAAGAAGAAAAAAACTTGACATGGGGTTGACAGAGTAATATAATAGTACAGCGTGAAAAAAGGGAGAAACAGTATACACCATAGCCCCGGAGTGTGCTGATTTCACATAAATACAAGCAAATGTTATCTGATGATTATTTATAGGAGGAACACCCATGAAAACTTATATGGCTAACCCTGACAAGATTGAAAGAAAATGGTATGTGGTTGATGCCGAAGGCTGCACACTGGGACGTCTTGCTTCCGAAGTGGCTAAGGTGCTCAGAGGAAAAAACAAACCGGAATATACACCGCACATTGATACAGGCGATTATGTGATCGTTGTGAATGCTGAGAAAGTGAAAGTTACAGGAAAGAAACTTCAGCAGAAAGTTTACTACAGACACTCCGATTATGTAGGAGGAATGAAAGAGACAACACTTGCCGAGATGATGGCAAAGAAACCTGAGAAGGTTATCGAGCTGGCTGTTAAGGGAATGCTCCCGAAAGGACCTATGGGAAGAGACATGATCAAGAAGCTTCATGTTTACGCTGGCCCAGAGCATGCACATCAGGCTCAGAAGCCGGAAGTTCTGACATTTTAGGTAGAGGTTGAAAGGAGGATATAACAGTGGCTAACGCAAAATACTACGGAACAGGAAGAAGAAAAAAATCAGTAGCAAGAGTTTATCTTGTACCTGGAACAGGTAAGATCACAATAAATAAAAGAGACATCGATGAGTATCTCGGACTCGAGACACTTAAGGTTATCGTTCGCCAGCCGCTCGTTGCGACAGGCACAACAGATAAGTTCGATGTGATCGTAAACGTACATGGAGGCGGTTACACAGGACAGGCAGGTGCGATTCGTCACGGTATCTCAAGAGCTCTTCTTGAGGCAGACGCTGAGTACAGACCGGTCCTTAAGAGCGCAGGATTCCTGACTCGTGACCCGAGAATGAAAGAGCGTAAGAAATACGGTCTCAAAGCAGCTCGTAGAGCTCCGCAGTTCTCCAAACGTTAATCAAAGCGTTTACGCAGAATATCAAAAGAAATCTTATCCCGGAAGTTTCGGCTTCCGGGATTTTTCAAACAAATCTGAGATCATTTCATACATATGCAGGCGGTTTTGGTGACAGATGAACTGCCGGAACGGTTCTATAACCAGAAAAACAATTCTTAACCGTAAGAATCAGGAGAAGAATACGGTTCAGATACCGGAAACTCGAATTTCAACCGTAAGAATCGGGTGGGAGTACGGTTCAGATAGCAGAAATTCCAAAGTCAACCGTAAGAATCAGGAAAAAGATACGGTTCGGATACTGGAAATTCTGATTTTAACCGTATAAGACGAGAAAAGACTACGGTTTTACAGTCTATAAATCAATTCACAACCGTAAATCAATATGAATTCCAGAAGTTAGTATTTCAAGTTACTCTATAACAGGACAGTGTTTGTTGTTTCAGACACGTTTTGCTCAGAAGTGTAAAAGTAGAAAGGGAAAGCACATGGCAGGTTTTAGAGAGATGTTATTGCGGGAGCAGGACAGACTGGAGAAGATACTTAAGAAGACTTCGGAGCAACTGAAAGATGCTCCTTCAGGGAAACTGCGTCTGTCCAGCAGCAACAAATGTGTTCAGTATTATCATTGCGTGCCGGGAGAGAGGAAAAACGGGCAATATCTTCCAAGAGAGAAGAAGAAGCTGGTGTACAGACTCGCCCAGAAATCTTATGATGAAAAGATAATGAAACTTGCTGAAAAAAGGTTGTCCCAGATCAGAAGAATTACAGAAGATTATGACGAGGAAGAAATTGAAAAAATTTTCCTGGCCGAACATCCCGAGAGACAGAAGCTGATCAAGCCGGTTGAACCTGTCTGGGAACAGCGATTGATCAAGTGGGCTGCGGAAGATTACAAGAGAAAAGAATTTCAGGAAGATAGGCCTGTTATATTAACCGAGAAGGGCGAAAGGGTGCGTTCGAAATCGGAAAAAATCCTTGCGGACTATTTTTACCGGAACGGTATTTTATACAAATACGAATGTCCCTTGTATTTAAAGCGTTTTGGCATAGTTCATCCGGATTTTACTTTCCTTTCTCGAAAAACAAAACGGGAGATATACTGGGAGCATGACGGAAGGATGGATGACCCGGTATATGAACAGAATGCGATAAGAAAAATACAGGCATATGAAGAAAATGATATCTATCCCGGGGAGCGTCTGATCCTTACCTTTGAGACAGACAAAACGATTTTGAACACAAGGCAGATAGAGAGGCTTGTGCGCAGATACCTGCTCTGACTGAACGGGAATCGATCAGCGGATAAATATCCGGAAGCCATATGGGATTTCCCGAGAGAGCCATGTGGGATTTTCAGAGAGGGTCATGCGGAGGGGGCAGAAGAGAAAACATACGGGGCAGAAGAGAGGATGGTTGTCCTCGCGGGGGAAATATGGTATCCTGAATCTCGTTGGGACGGACCTGCCGAGAAGAAGGCAAAATGAATGGCAGAGCGGCCTGCGGGGAAGAAGGCAAAATGAATGACAGAGCGGACCTGCCGGGAGGAAGGCAAAATGAATGGCAGAGCGGACCTGCCGGGAGAAAAGAAAAACGAGCGACAGAGCAGACGGGAGAGAAGTGAAATGGACAGCATCTACGACAACGAAAGGTTTTTCAATGAATACGCACAGATGAGCCGCAGCCGCGAGGGACTTGCCGGCGCCGGGGAGTGGCACCAGTTACGAAAGATGTTTCCGGATCTGAACAGGAGGAAGGTCCTGGATCTGGGCTGCGGATATGGATGGCACTGCAAATATGCAGTGGAGCAGGGGGCGGAATCAGTCCTCGGGATCGATCTGAGCGAAAGGATGATTTCGGAGGCGGAAAAAAAGAACGGGGATGAGCGGATTACGTACCGCGTCTGCGGGCTGGAGGATTATGAATATCCGGAGGGTGTGTACGACTGCGTGATCTCAAACCTCGCGCTCCATTACATCGAAGACCTGGATGCGGTATACCGGAAGACATACCGGACCCTGAAGCCGGGCGGGATTTTTCTGATCAATATCGAGCATCCGGTGTTTACGGCAGGCATAAATGAGGACTGGGTTTATGATGAGGATGGAAAACCAAAGTATTGGGCGCTTGATGATTATTATTATCCCGGGGAGCGTATGACTTTGTTCCTGGGAGAGCGCGTGAAAAAATATCATCATACACTGACGCAGATCCTGATGGGACTTCTGAATGCAGGATTTGTCCTGGAGGCGGTGGAGGAGGCCATGCCTGATCCGGCCATGATGGGCATCACGGGGATGCAGGATGAGATGCGCCGGCCGATGATGCTTCTTGTAAGAGCGGCAAAAAGGCAGGGATGACTGCAGGAATTCTGCACAAAAAAATCTGCGCATAAATTGTCTGAAATTAACGAAAATTGCGCTGAGTATAAAAAATCCATTACTTTGAGAAAAAAAGTGTTAAAATTTAAACAGAGTGACTGCCAGAAAGACCGTTACAGCGTTGTATCGGTCTTTCTTTGGTTATACTTTATTTATCTGAAGAAAACGTATACCTGCCGCATGCGGGGGACAGAAAACGTGTGGAGGACACATGAGGAAAAAGAAAAGGAGGATTTGGATGCTCAGCAGAGGTGACGCGGTTGTTTACAAGTGCAGAGGACTTTATAAGGTGGAAGACATCGGGACGCTGGATTTTTCTTTTGTGGACAGAGAGAAAAATTATTATACTCTTCAGTCTATGGATGATTCGAAAGACAGGGCGTATGTTCCGACAGACGACGAGACAAATATCAGAAAGCCGGTCAGCAGGCAGGAGGCGATGGAACTCATCGACCGGATGCCTGAGATCGACGTGCTTAGGGTGAAAAATGAAAAACTCAGAGAACAGGAATACAAGCAGTGTATCGCGGATTACTGTCCTGAAAACTGGGTGAAGGTACTGAAGACGCTCTATACACGGACAAAAAGCAGGGGCAGCATCACCAGCATGGACAAGAAATATCAGATGCTCCTGGAGCATGCGCTTTACAGTGAATTCGCATTTGTACTGGGGATCCCTGCGGACGAAGTGACCAAATTTATCGCAGATCATATGTGTGAAAAGACCAGCTGAACTTGCGCAAACTGCATGCGCGTGATATACTTCTCCTGAAAATATTTTATTTTTAGGAGGAGTTATTTTTTATGGACGCAGACCCTGCCGGGAACTCGGTAATTTTTCAATTGTTGCTGCTATTGTTTTTTACGCTGATGAATGCGTACTTCGCGGGAGCGGAGATGGCGGTCGTATCGGTCAATAAGAACAGGATACGGAGCCTTGCGGAAGAAGGAAATAAGAAGGCGAAGGTGATCGAAGGGCTTTTTGACGACTCGACGAAGTTTCTTTCTACGATCCAGGTAGCGATCACGTTTGCAGGATTCTATTCTTCGGCATCCGCGGCGGCGGGAATATCCCCTGTGCTGGCGGAATGGATGCAGGGAGCAGGAATTCCCTACAGCCAGCAGATAGCGCATAACGGCGTAACACTTGTGCTGATGTTCTTTAACCTTGTTTTTGGAGAACTTGTGCCGAAGCGGATCGCCCTGCAGAAATCAGAGGCGTTCTGTATGCTGACAGTGATGCCGGTGCACTATATTTCGATCATCCTTTCACCATTTACGAAACTGCTTTCTGTTTCCACCAAACTGGTGCTGAAGCTGTTTGGCATGAAAACAGAGGACCAGGAAGAAGCTGTTACAGAGGAAGAGATCAAGGCGCTTCTCAAGATGGGGAATGAGAGTGGGACATTTGACGATGAAGAACGGGAAATGATCGATTCGGTCTTTGCATTTGACGACAGGACAGCCAGGGAGGTCATGGTGCCCAGAAGAGATGTTGTTGTCATGGACATTGCAGAGCCGTTTGACGAACTGATCGATGAGGTGCTTGAGTCAAGACACAGCCGGATCCCGGTCTACGAGGAGAATATCGACAACATCATCGGTGTGCTTCACGTCAAGGACGTGATGATCGAGATGAGGAAATCGGGATTGGAAGGGATGGACATCCGCGGGATGCTCCACGAGCCGTTCTTTGTGCCTGAGACAAAAGAGGCGGACGAGTTGTTCCGGTCCATGCAGGAGACAAGGCACCATATGGCGATCCTTGTGGACGAGTATGGCGGATTTTCCGGTATCGTGACCATCGAGGACCTTGTCGAGGAGATCATGGGCGATATCAATGAAGAGTATGAGGAAGTTGTGCCGGAGATCGTTCCGGTCAGTGAAGCGGAATACATTCTCGACGGGGGTATCCTGATCGAGGATCTCAATGAAGAACTCGGGCTGAAGCTTGAGACGGAAAATTACGACACGCTGTCAGGATACCTGATCGAGCAGCTGGGACATATCCCGGCAAAAGAGGACAGGGATGTGATAGAGAGTGAAAACCTTGTATTTGCGGTCGAGGAAGTGAAGGACAACAGGATCACCCGGGTGAGACTGAAGATCCTTCCTGTTCCGGAACCGGAGGAAGAGAAAAAGAAAGCAAAATGACTGAAGGGAGAAGTGAGAGATGAAGATGGTATCGATCGAGCAGGAACTGAAAGGAAATTCTTATCCGGGAAGAGGGATCATCCTCGGAAAGACCCCGGACGGTAAAAAGGCTGTTGCGGCGTATTTTATCATGGGACGCAGCGAGAACAGCAGAAACCGTATTTTTGTGGAGGACGGAGAGGGGATACGCACCCAGGCGTTCGACCCGTCAAAAATGACGGACCCGAGCCTTGTCATCTATGCTCCGGTCCGCGTTCTGGGCAATAAGACAATTGTTACAAACGGGGACCAGACCGATACGATCTATGAAGGGATGGACAAACAGCTCACTTTTGAACAGGCACTCAGATCCAGGGAGTTTGAGCCGGACGCACCGAACTATACACCGCGTATCTCAGGTATCATGCACATTGAAAACGGGACATACAACTATGCCATGTCCATTCTGAAAAGCAATAACGGAAGTCCGGACGGATGCTGCCGTTATACATTTGCCTATGAAAATCCGGCGGCAGGAGAAGGACACTTCATCCACACTTATATGGAAGACGGTGATCCGCTGCCGAGTTTCGAGGGAGAACCGAAGCTGATCGGCGTGGCAGACGATATGGACGAATTCGCGCAGATGCTGTGGGACAGCCTGAATGAGGACAACAAGGTCTCTCTTTTTGTCCGCTATATTGATATTGAGACAGGAAACTACGAGACAAAGATCATCAATAAGAACCAGAAATAAGACCAAAGAGGAGCGGATGAAAAGATGAAAGAATTAGAACTGAAATACGGATGTAACCCGAACCAGAAACCATCAAGGATCTACATGAGCGACGGGAGTGAACTGCCTATCACGGTGCTCTGCGGACGCCCGGGATACATCAATTTCCTGGATGCGTTTAACGGATGGCAGCTTGTGTCCGAGCTGAAAAAGGCAACAGGGCTTCCTGCGGCGACTTCCTTTAAACATGTTTCTCCGGCAGGCGCGGCGGTAGGTCTTCCGATGTCTGAGACGCTGGCGAAGATCTACTGGGTGGACGACCTGGGAGAACTTTCTCCGCTTGCATGTGCATATGCGAGAGCGCGAGGCGCGGACAGGATGTCTTCCTTCGGAGATTTCATCGCGCTGTCCGACGTATGTGACGTGGACACGGCGCGTCTGATCAAAAGAGAAGTTTCTGATGGAGTGATCGCGCCGGGGTACGAGCCGGAAGCGCTGGAACTGCTGAAGCAGAAGAAAAAAGGAAATTACAATGTGATCCAGATCGACCCGGATTATGTACCGGCAGCGCTGGAACATAAAGAGGTGTTCGGCATCACGTTTGAGCAGGGAAGGAATGAACTCAACATTGACGAGGACTTCTTCTCCAATGTGGTGACAGAGAACAAAGAGATCCCGCAGAATGCGAAGACAGATCTTGCGATCGCGATGATCACGCTGAAATATACACAGTCCAATTCTGTCTGCTATGTAAAAGACGGACAGGCAATCGGGATCGGAGCAGGGCAGCAGTCACGTATCCACTGTACACGCCTTGCAGGACAGAAAGCAGACAACTGGTGGCTGCGCCAGTGCCCGAAAGTGCTGGAACTTCCGTTCAAGGATGACATCCGGCGCGCAGACAGGGACAATGCGATCGACCTCTATATCGGAGAAGAATATATGGATGTGCTCGCGGACGGTGTATGGGAGAATACATTCAAAGAAAAACCGGAAGTGTTCACCCGCGAGGAAAAGAGAGCATGGCTCGACAAGCTGACAGATGTGGCTTTAGGATCTGACGCATTCTTCCCGTTCGGGGACAACATCGAGCGTGCCCACAAGAGCGGCGTGAAATATGTGGCTCAGCCGGGCGGATCGGTGCGCGACGACAACGTGATCGCGGCGTGTGACAAATACGGTATGGCGATGGCATTTACAGGGATCCGTCTGTTCCATCACTAAAAGCCCGGCCGGCTGTATCTGCGGCTGCGGGAAAGGTCGCTGCTGACAGTGACCGGGAAAGGATTGATCATATGGTAATAGAGACACGGAGCCCGGAGGAGACCTTCCGTCTGGGCAGAAAACTGGGAGAAGCTGCACGGCCGGGGCAGGTCTTTACCCTGACGGGCGACCTGGGAACAGGAAAGACTGTGTTTACCCAGGGGTTCGCAAAGGGGCTCGGGGTTGAAGAACCGGTCAACAGTCCGACATTTACGATCGTCCAGGTGTACGACGAAGGAAGGCTGCCGCTCTATCACTTCGATGTGTACCGGATCGGAGATGTGGAAGAGATGGAGGAAGTCGGCTTTGAAGATTATGTCATGGGGGACGGAGTCTCCCTGATCGAGTGGGCTGAGCTGATCAGCGAGATCCTGCCGGAAAAACGGACGGCAGTCCGGATCGAGAAAGATCTGGAACAGGGCTTCGACTACAGAAGGATCACGATCGAAGAACTGGGATGACTCAGTATTCTGGCGGCAGTCCGGTCATGGAGCCGGGCTGCTGCATATTTTGCGCCGGATGTGACAGGGACTGTTGCACCGGCGCTTCACAGCATGAAAGGAAACAGTAGTTATGAGAGTATTGGCAATCGACAGTTCCGGGCTTACTGCGACCGTGGCGGTCGTGGAGGAGACTCAGACTATCGCCGAATATACGGTAAACTATAAGAAGACACATTCTCAGACGCTTCTGCCGATGATCGCGGAGATGGCAAAGATGATCGAACTAGACCTGTCATCTATTGACGCCATCGCGGTTGCCGGAGGACCGGGATCATTTACAGGGCTCAGGATCGGTTCGGCGACGGCGAAAGGGCTGGGGCTTGCGCTCGACAAGCCGTTGATCCATGTCCCGACAGTGGATGCGCTCGCGTATAATGTGTACGGGTGCGGGGATATCATCTGTCCGATCATGGACGCCCGGAGAAACCAGGTTTACACGGGGCTTTACACTTTTTCATCCAAGGCAGGGGAAAAGCCGGATTCTAATCTTGTGGAGCCGGTCTTCCAGGTGATGAAAATGCAGATGGCTGTCTCTGTGGAGGAGCTGATCCGGAGGCTGAACAATTATGCCCGTCCGGTAGTGTTCCTGGGAGATGGCGTGCCGGTATATCAGGAGATGCTTTCCAAAGGGCTGAAAGTGCCGTATTCTTTTGCTCCATCCTATATGAACCGGCAGAGAGCGGCTGTTGTAGGCGCGCTCGGTATCAAGTATCTGAAAGCAGGAAAGTTTGAGACCGCCGCAGAACATAGACCGGAGTATCTCCGGATGTCCCAGGCGGAGAGGGAGCGGGCAGAAAGAGAAAAGAAAGCTGTGACTGAGGTCAGGATGATGACGATGGAAGACGCCGCGGCTGTGGCAGAGATGGAACACCAGCTTTTTTCAGATGCCTGGAGAGAGAAGTCTGTCCTGGAGACGCTGGAACAGGAGAACACTGTCTGCCTGACTGCATTGAAAGCGGGCCGGATCGCGGGATACGCTCTTGTGTATACTGCGGCGGATGAGGCGGAGATCGCCAGGATCGCAGTGGCAAAAGAACTGCAGAGGCAGGGGGTAGCCCGTGCGATCCTGCAGAAACTCGAAGAGACCTGTGCGGAAAAGAAGATCACGAAGCTGCTGCTGGACGTCCGGGAGAGCAACACGCCTGCGCGCGCACTTTATGAGTCCGCAGGATTTCAGGAGGATGGGATCCGCCAGCGGTTTTATGAAGATCCTCAGGAAGATGCGATCCTGATGAGCCGGGATATCGGAGAGTAAAGGCAGCAGTTCCCAGTAGGAATCGCAGGGAAAGGATCTTATAATATAGGCGTGACAAATGAACCATACCTTACAGGAGGAGATTGTATGCGCCAGTATCAGATGAAAGAAACAAAAGAGATCAAAAAAATTATCTGTAACAAATGCGGCAGGCAGATCAAAGTGGTGAACGGACGCCCGGAGGAGGGGGTGTTCAGCGTTGATCATACCTGGGGATATTTTTCGGATAAGGACGGAGAACGCCACAGTTTTGACCTGTGCGAGTCCTGTTATGATGAGCTTCTGAAGACGTTCCTCATTCCTGCCGAGATCGAAGAATAGAAATATATTTACTCTGATGAGTAAAATGGAAAATAGAGGAAAAAGATGTTAGACGTATGTTTGCTTGGAAGCGGAGGGATGATGCCGCTTCCCTATCGTTATCTGACCGCGCTCATGACCCGGTTCAACGGGAGCAGCCTGCTGATCGACTGCGGTGAGGGGACCCAGGTCGCGGTGAAGGAAAAAGGATGGAGTTTTAAGCCGATCGACGTGATCTGTTTTACACATTATCACGGGGATCATATCAGCGGACTCCCCGGTCTGCTCCTCACAATGGGCAATGCGGACCGGACGGAACCGCTGACGCTGATCGGGCCGAAGGGGCTGGAACGTGTGGTGAGCGCCCTACGTGTGATCGCACCGGAGCTTCCGTTCCACATTGTATACCGAGAGATCGAGGGGGCAGAACAGATATTTGAGATGAACGGCTACCGGCTGAAAGCGTTTCGTGTGAACCATAATGTGCTCTGTTACGGTTACACTCTGGAGATTGACCGCGCCGGAAAATTTGACGCTCAGAAGGCAAAGGAAAGAAATATCCCGCTCAAGTACTGGAGCCGCCTGCAGGCAGGAGAGAAGATCGAGGCGGAGGAAGGCGTGTTTACGCCGGATATGGTCCTTGGTCCGCCGAGAAAAGGGCTGAAACTGACTTACACGACGGATACCAGACCAACGGAATCCATACGTAATAATGCGCCGGGGTCAGATATCTTTATCTGCGAGGGAATGTACGGTGAGAAGGACAAGGCTGCAAAGGCGAGGGAATATAAGCACATGACATTTTATGAAGCGGCAGAACTGGCAAAAGAAGCACAGGTGAAGGAAATGTGGCTGACCCATTACAGTCCGTCGCTGACCCGCCCGGAACAGTATATGGGCGAGGTGAGGAAGATCTTTCCACATGCAAAGGCGGGAAAAGACGGCATGTCGGCAGAACTGAAATTCGAAGATTGAGAGGCGTGGCTATGAAAGAAATAAGAGATATCAATATCCTTGCGATAGAAAGCTCATGTGATGAGACTGCTGCTGCTGTTGTCCACAACGGAAGGGAAGTCCTTTCCAATATTATCTCATCACAGATCGATCTGCACAAGCTGTATGGAGGAGTGGTCCCGGAGATCGCTTCCCGCAAGCATATCGAGAAGATCAATCAGGTGATCGAGGAGGCGCTGCGGGAAGCAGATGTCACTCTCGATGATATCGACGCGGTAGGGGTGACCTATGGACCGGGGCTCGTGGGGGCTCTGCTGGTCGGAGTTGCCGAGGCGAAAGCGATCGCCTTTGCCAGGAACCTTCCTCTGGTAGGAGTACACCATATCGAAGGGCATATTTCAGCAAATTATATCGAAAACCCGGACCTTGAACCGCCCTTTCTCTGTCTGGTCGCATCCGGCGGGCATACCCATCTTGTGCTGGTACGGGACTATGGAAAGTATGAGATCCTGGGGCGCACGAGAGATGATGCGGCAGGTGAAGCATACGACAAAGTGGCGCGCGCCATCGGGCTGGGATATCCGGGAGGTCCTAAGATCGACCGGCTCGCAAAAGAAGGGAACCCGGATGCCATCAAATTTCCAAAAGCACACATTGGAGATGCAGTATATGATTTCAGCTTCAGCGGGCTGAAGTCTGCGGTGCTGAACTATATCAACGGCTGTAAGATGAAAGGTGAGGAGTTCGATCCTGCGGATATTGCCGCGTCTTTCCAGAAAGCAGTAGTGGACGTTCTTGTGGAGAACTCCATGAAAGCTGCTGAAGACCACGGAATCTATAAATTTGCCATCGCAGGCGGAGTGGCGTCGAATACGGCGCTCCGGAGCGCGATGAAAGAGGCCTGCGCGGAGAGAGAGATAAGATTTTATCATCCTTCGCCGATACTGTGTACAGACAACGCTGCGATGATCGGTGCGGCTGCATATTATGAATTCATGGCGGGGACAAGGCACGGATGGGACCTGAACGCAGTCCCGAACCTGAAACTCGGTGAGCGGCAGGAAGGAGAGAGCAGCGCTGTATTTGCGTATAAGCGCTAAATGTCCTGTGCCTGTAGACGATATATTTGGAGTGAAAGATGGAGAAACAGTATTGTACAGCGATCGTGCTCGCGGCGGGAAGCGGGAAACGAATGGGGACAAAGACACATAAGCAGTATCTTCTGATCGGAGGAAGACCGGTCCTGTATTATTCCCTTAAAGCGTTTCAGGATTCGGATCTGATCGATGATATCATCCTTGTCACGGGGGGAGGAGAAGAAGAGTACTGCAGAGAAACTATCGTGGAAAAATACCATATGACAAAGGTGACCCGCATCATACCGGGAGGGAAAGAACGCTATGAGTCTGTTTGGAAAGGACTGCAGGAAGCAAAACGCACAGGCTATACCTTTATCCATGACGGAGCCCGTCCTTTTGTGGATGACGGGATGATCCGGCGTGCGTATGAGTCTGTCTGCGAGCATCGTGCGTGTGTCGCGGGAATGCCGGCAAAGGACACGATAAAAGTAGTCGATGAAGGTGGAGTGGTAGTGGATACTCCGGACCGGAGCCGGCTCTGGATCGTGCAGACACCACAGGTGTTTGAGACTGGACTGATCTTCCGCGCATATGAGAGGCTGATCAGCGAGGGGGTCACAACAGCTACAGATGATGCGATGGCTGTGGAAAAAATGCTTGGTTTTCCGGTACATATGTTTGAAGGCTCGTATGAGAATATCAAGATAACCACACCGGAAGATCTGGAAACCGCGGAGGTTTTTTTGAGAAAGTAAGAGACGGGATACAGGAACTGTAATGGAGGAATAGAATACGTTTTTGAAAAAGTAAAAAACTGGTTGACATATGGCCTTTGAATGTGATAGAATAGTCAGCGTCGCAAAGGTGACATACAACCAGACTTATCAATGTATGATAAGAGATGGAGAGGTATCGAAGTGGTCATAACGAGGCGGTCTTGAAAACCGTTTGTCCGAAAGGGCGCGTGGGTTCGAATCCCACCCTCTCCGCTGAAGCCGAAAGGTTTCTTGTCTTAACGGACACTTTGGAGAAGTACCCAAGCTGGCCGAAGGGGCTCCCCTGGAAAGGGAGTAGGTC
>HHCFC02800__coassemble_1168_pt1 | contig 32686 bp, 30 predicted proteins | sample HHCFC02800__metabat2_high_PE_058 | metagenome-assembled genome bin HHCFC02800 | reverse complement strand
CAAGATCCAGCCGGTTCTCCAGAAGTTTATCTTCGATCTGGCTTGAGTTGCTTACCATCACATACACCGGCACCTCCGGATACGCCTTCCGGAATCCCAGGATCATATCCGTCATTTCTCCTGCTCCAAACGATACATTGATCCCGATCTTTAATTTCATGTATCCATGCATGTCACGCAGTTCTTCTTTTGCCTCTTTACACTGTGTCAGGATTGAGTTTGCATAGCCATAAAGCCGTTCGCCCGCTTCCGTGATATACAATCTGCGATGCATTCTCTCAAACAGCCTTATGCCGTAATAACTCTCCAGTTCACGTATGGCAAGGCTGACAGATGGCTGCGCCATATTTAATTCTTCTGCAGCCTGAGTAATACTGCCCAATCGGCATACTGTTGAAAAAATCATCAAATGACGGAGTGTCATAATTTACCTCTTTTCATTCTTATAATCTAAAAAGGATAACATTTCATTTATGAATACTATATATTTTCTTTTATTGTTTTCTCTCTCTAAAAAAGATACCCTTAATCTGGCAGATAGCAGATTTTTGATGCGTCAGATTTTAAATAATATATAATGGGGTGGTAAAAATGTCAATATTTCTTTCTTGCTGTATCTGTTTCTTTGCTTCGATCATAGGCGCCATATGCGGAATAGGCGGCGGCATTATAATCAAGCCTGTCTTAGATGCCTTCGGGATCATGAGCGTAGACACCATCAGTTTCCTCTCTGGATGCACTGTACTGGCCATGACCACATATTCTGTGATCCAGAGCAAGATCAGCGGCAGCTCTGCCATAGAGACCCGCACCGGGCTTCCTCTTGCTCTCGGTGCTGCACTGGGGGGGATTGCCGGAAAGCAGATTTTTTCCATGCTCTGTTCCAGCATCCCCGACATTGATCGGGTCGGAGCCATACAAGCCATATGTCTCCTTGTTATCACGGCAGGCACACTGGTCTATACGATCAAAAAAGACCGGATCACTGCGCTTCATGTCTCGCATATCGGAGCCTGCATCGTAGTCGGAGCTTCCCTCGGGATCCTGTCATCCTTTCTCGGGATCGGCGGCGGGCCTATCAATCTGGTTGTTCTGTTCTACTTTTTTTCAATGAATACGAAAACGGCCGCGGAGAACTCCTTATACATCATTTTCTTTTCCCAGGCAGCGAACCTTCTTTTCTCACTCCTGACAGGAAGCGTGCCTGATTTTCCTCTTTATATGCTCGTGCTGATGGTCATATGCGGGATCGCAGGTGGTGTAGCCGGAAGATCACTAAACCGGCGGATCCGGTCAGAAACAGTGGACAGGCTGTTCATTGCATTGATGTTTGTGATCATCATCATTAATATTTATAATATCTATAAATTTATGTAAACGGTTCTCATGTAACAAGGGCGGCATACACTTTCTGCAAAGTATATGCCGCCCTCTTGAATTCACTATTTTCTCAGTCCGAGTCTCTCGATCAGAGAACGATATCTCTCGATATCAACTTTCTTAAGGTATGCAAGAAGTCCCCTTCTCTGTCCGACCATCTTCAGAAGACCTCTTCTGGAGTGATGATCCTTCGGGTTTGCTTTGAAGTGCTCTGTCAGTTCGTTGATCCTTGCTGTAAGGATAGCAACCTGTACCTCCGGAGATCCTGTATCTCCTTCGCTTCTTCCATACTCTTTGATGATAGCCTGTTTCTTCTCTTTTGCGATCATTTTTTAATCCTCCTTAAAATATCTCTTACAAAACGCCTGACATTAAGTAACGGTCGGAGTCAGTCCGGTTACCGAATGCCGGTTCATTTCACACCTAAACAAGTATAGCACAGCAGGGTGCGAATGTAAAGGAGATTTTACAGCCCGAAATATTTTCTTCCGAATTCCATATCATTCATGACATGTTTCCGAAGCTCCTCCACACCGGAGAACTTGGTTTCCGGCCTTTCGAATTCACAGAAACGTGCCGTGATCTCGGCTCCGTATGCATCCCCTTCATAGCCGAACACATACACTTCAAGAAGTTTTTTGTGTTCACTGGTCACGGTAGGTTTGATCCCGGCGTTTCCGATCCCGGGATACCATTTCCCGTCTATCCTGACACGGCACGTATATACTCCGAATCTGGGCAGGATCTTCCTTCCCCTTGGTTCAATGTTCATAGTCGGAAATCCGAGCGTGCGTCCAAGCTGTCTGCCGTGTTCAACGATCCCCGTTATCTCATATGGATAGCCCAGAAGCCTCTCCGCAAGGCGCACATTACCCACGGAAAGAGCTTCCCTGATATAGGAGCTGCTGATATCGCGCTCCCCGCACTTCTCTTTCTCGATCACATCCACCGTGTAGCCGTACTGCGCCGCATACTCCCGCAGCATCTGAGGATTTCCCCGTTTACGGTATCCAAAGGAGAAATCAGTCCCCACGACCACATGTGCGGCATGGAGTTTCCTGACAAGGATATCCCGTATAAAATCCTCCGCTTCCATCAGCCTTACTTCTGTCGTAAAAGGATAGCTGATCAGGCAGTCGATCTGTCCCTCCAGCTTTGCCCTGCGCTCATCCTGAGTCAGCAGAGACTCCCTGTCCATATCAAAGGCGCAGAGCACGCTCCTGCAGCCTTCACGCCCATATTCTCTGATCTTGTCCACAAGCTTCTGGTGTCCACGGTGAAGTCCGTCAAACTTCCCCAGAGTTACCGCGGTCTTTTCTCCACACTCATAAGATTCAATTCCTGTAATGTACTGCATGTCTTCCCCTTCAGTTCATCCTGCCGGAAGGCACTTCCTCCGGATCCAGGAACATTTTTTCAAGTTCAAAACGCCTGTTATCCTCACTGAGCCGGTAGATCCCGATGAAACGCCCCTCCGGATCATAGAGGCGGTACTGTCTTCCAGACTGCAGTTTCCCCTGCATTTCATCGTTTTTTTCGATCCCTTCAGGAGTCCCCAAAAGCGTTACTCCTTTTGCCGGGACAGAATTTCCGTTGTATGCCTTCTGCACATGTCCGCCTGTCACAGTCCCTTTCAGCGCGCCTTCGAACACACTGTCAAGAGGGATCAGGATACGGTCCAGTTTTTCCTCTGAGACAGCCTTCTCCACCTCGTCCAGTCTGAGGCTTTCCTCTATCCCGAAGCGGCCGGAGCGCGTCCTCAAAAGACTTTCCATGCATCCGCCTGTCCCCAGTCTCTCTCCGATATCCTGGCACAGTGTCCGGATATATGTCCCTTTTGAACAGCTCACTTCCATCCTGATACGCGGAAGGCTGATCTCAAGGATCCGGATCCCGTTGATCCTCACCCTCCTGCTCTTCCGTTCCACGGTCTTTCCTTCCCGTGCAAGTTCATAGAGTTTTTTCCCATTTACTTTCAGCGCCGAATACATGGGCGGGACCTGGTCGTATTCTCCTTCAAATCCACGGATGCATTCTTCTGCCTGCTCCTCAGTGACGCCGTCGGTCGCTCTCTCCTCAAGCACAGTCCCTGAGATATCCTGTGTATCCGTCGTCTTTCCCAGAAGGAGCACTGCTTCATACGTCTTATCCCTTTCAGTGAGCATATCACATACTTTAGTCGCTCTCCCGAGACAGACAGGAAGCACGCCTTCCGCATCCGGATCCAGCGTGCCTGTATGACCGATCTTCTTCTGCCCTATGATCTTCCGCAGTTTTGCCACCACATCATGGGAAGTGTAGCCTTTTTCTTTGTATATATTCAGTATTCCGTTGATCATGCCTTATCCGGCAGCCGGTCATTCCATTCCGGCCATCTCTCCTTCCTCGTCCTCACTTCCGGAGTGATCCAGCTGAAGGACGATCCTGCCTGTGATATTGTTGATCACATCATGGCTGGAGCCGTGCATTCTGACGCCTGCCGCCCGGACATGGCCGCCGCCGCCGAAATAGGACGCGATCTTGCTGACATCCACCTTTCCTTTTGAGCGGAGGCTCACCTTAAATTCCTGGGGAGCCAGCTCATGCAGGAACATAGCCACTTCAACGCCTTTTGTCTGTCTCAGCTGGCTGACGATCCCTTCCAGGTCCGCCGGAACCGCCTGAAAGAATTCCATCTCTTTCTTTCTCACCACAGAAACGATACATCTCTTGTCAAGGATGAGCATGCTCTCAAGAAGCGCCCTTCCCAGGATCTGGTTCTGGACATAGGTCTTCTCATAATATGTCCGGTCGATGATCTCGCTCCCGTCGATACCTTTGCGCATCAGGTCTGCAGCGATCTCCATGGTCTCCGGCGAAGTGCAGGAGTACTGGAACACCCCGGTATCATGGGCGATCCCCATGTAAAGTGCCTCAGCCATGCTTTTGTCGATCTTGTCTCTGTCCACGAGCCTGTACACAAGCTCCGAAGTGGAACTGGCGTCCGGGACTATGTAATTATAGTCTGCAAACGCACCGTTGCTCACATGATGATCGATACAGAACGTCTCTTTCGCGTTTTCAAAAAGAGGCTCTGAAAAACCAAGCCGTTTCGCGTCTCCGCAGTCCAGGCAGATGAACAGGTCATATGCCTCACTGCCGCTGATCTCGCTTTTCACCTCATCCGTGCACCTGATCATCTGATATGCCTCCGGCACGGTCTCAAGATAAACATCCGTCTCCGTCTCAGGATACTGCTCTTTCATATACATGTAGAGCCCGAGACAGGAACCGATGCAGTCGCCGTCCGGGCGGACATGCCCGCCCAGAGCGACTCTGTTCTTCCCTTTCAGGATCTCATTCAGATTTATTTTCATGCTATTCATCAGCTCCATCTTTTTTCAAATCTCTTGTTACTTCGTCAATCTTTCTGCTGATATTTACCCCGTACTCTATCGACTGGTCCATGATAAATTTGATCTCCGGCGTGTTGCGCATGTTAATGGTGCGCGCCAGTTCCCGCCGGATATAGCCTTCCGCGCTCTGAAGGCCTTTAATGGTATCCTGCTGCATCTTCTCGTCCCCGAGCACGCTGATGTATGCCTTACATGTCTTCAGGTCCGGAGCCACTTCCACAGCTACCACGGAAGTCATGGGTGCCACTCTTGGATCTTTGATCCCGCCGCGCAGGATATTGCTCAGCTCTCTTTGTACCTCTGCGTTGACCCGCGTGTTTTTGATACTGTTTTTTCTCATTGCTGCCCCTTCTTTCCTGTTTTACAGTCCCGGAAGGCTATTTTCTCTCGATCTCGACCATCTTATATGCCTCGACCTGGTCACCTTCCTTGATATCATTATAGTTCTCGAACACAAAACCGCATTCGTATCCTGACCTTACTTCCTTCACATCATCCTTAAATCTCTTGAGTGAAGCAAGCGGTCCGTCGAAGACTACTACTCCGTCGCGGATCAGACGTGCGGTACATCCTCTCTCGAAGATACCGTCCTGGACATAAGCTCCGGCGATAGTCCCGACCCCGGATGCCTTGAATGTCTGGCGTACCTCTGCGTGTCCAAGCACTTTCTCCTCGAATACCGGATCCAGCATTCCTTTCATCGCTGCCTCTACATCCTCGATCGCATCATAGATGACTCTGTAGAGCCTCAAGTCAACGCCCTCGCGCTCTGCGATATCCTTCGCTGTCGCATCCGGACGGACATTAAATCCGATGATGATCGCATTGGAAGCTGATGCAAGGATCACGTCGGACTCGTTGATCGCGCCGACGCCGCCGTGGATGACTTTCACGACAACTTCCTCGTTGGACAGCTTGAGAAGACTCTGTTTGATCGCCTCCACAGATCCCTGTACATCCGCTTTCACGACGATATTGAGTTCTTTTAAGTTTCCTTCCTTGATCTGGTTGAACAGATCGTCCAGGGACATCTTGGACTTGGTCTCTTCCAGGAGTTTCACCTTATTCTGTGCGATAAAGGTCTCCGCAAAGTTCCTTGCCTCTTTCTCCGTCTCACATCCCACGAACACTTCGCCCGCGTTCGGCACATCTCCCAGACCAAGGATCTCTACCGGCTGGGACGGCCCTGCCTCTTTCACTCGTCTTCCCTTATCGTCCATCATGGCCCTGACACGTCCGTGGGCACTGCCCGCCGCGATCGCGTCTCCAACGTGAAGTGTACCTTTCTGAACGAGAACTGTCGCCACAGAACCTTTTCCTTTGTCAAGTTCTGCCTCGATGACAAGCCCTCTCGCCGCACGGTTCGGGTTCGCCTTGAGTTCCATCACTTCTGCTGTCAGAAGGATCATCTCAAGAAGTTCCGGGATTCCTTCTTTCGTGTGCGCGGATACCGGAACGAAGATAGTGCTTCCGCCCCAGTCTTCAGGGATCAGCTCATACTCTGTCAGTTCCTGTTTCACTCTCTCGATGTTCGCGCCCGGCTTATCGATCTTATTGATGGCAACGATAACCTCTACGCCTGCGGCTTTCGCATGGTTGATAGCCTCCACTGTCTGGGGCATCACGCCGTCGTCCGCAGCGACTACCAGGATCGCGATATCTGTAGAATTTGCACCGCGCATACGCATCGCAGTGAACGCCTCATGTCCCGGTGTGTCAAGGAATGTGATCTTCTCACCGTTGACTTCCACCATATAAGCTCCGATATGCTGGGTGATCCCCCCCGCCTCACGGTCTGTCACATTAGTATGGCGGATCGCATCCAGGAGGGATGTCTTACCATGGTCGACATGGCCCATAACACAGACTACCGGCGGACGTTTCACCATCAGGCTCTCATCCTCCTCGTCCTCTTTGAGCAGTTCCTCGATCACATCAACGACTTCTTCCTTCTCGCACAGGATATCAAATTCCATTGCGATCTCTTCCGCCGTTTCAAAATCAATCTCCTGGTTCACTGTGACGATCTTGCCCTGAAGGAAGAGTTTCTTCACGATCACGGACGGAACGACTTTCATCTTATCAGCCAGTTCTTTGATCGTCAGGACTTCCGGGATCACGATCTGTTTGATCTGCTCCTCCTTCTTCTCCTGCTTCGGCTGCGGTTTCTTCACCTCTGCAGCCTGTTTCTGTTTTCTGCCCTTTTTGGAAGCTTTTCCTTCAAACGCCTCGTCTCTGTACTCTTTCTTCTTGTTGTCTCTCTCTTTATCTTTTGCCTTGTTCCTCTGGCTCTTCTGCTGCTCCATCATCGGGCTGCTCATGGAATCATCACGCCTGGAATCTCCTCTCCTGTCGCTGCGTGCTCCTCCGCCCTGGCGTGATCCCTGACCTCCGAAATGCTGGTCGCGTCCTCCTCTTTCCTGGCGCGGTCCTCTTCCATCCCTGCTGTCTCTCCCCTGGCGGTTTCCTGCTCCCTGGGAGGATCTGTCGCCTCTTTCCTGGCGCGGTCCTCTGTTCTCTCCGGAAGGACGTCCACTGCCCTGTGCAGGCCTTTCCTGACGGAACGCTCCCTGATTTCCTCTGTCCTGACGAGGAGCTCTCGTCTCATCTGTCGGGCGCTGTCCCTGCGCCGGTCTCTCCTGGCGTACAGGTCTTCCTTCTCCTGCCGGGCGGTTTCCGCCCTGTGCTGCCGGACGGGACGGTCTTCCTTCCCCTGCCGGTCTTGCCGGACGGCCTTCTCCTGCCGGTCTCGCCGGTCTGTTCTCGCCTGCCGGGCGTGACTGCCTGCCCTCGCCTGCCGGACGCGCCGGACGCCCCTCGCTTCCCGGTCTGCCGCCCTGTGCCGGACGGGACGGGCGCTTGCCCTGAAGCCGGCTGCTGTTCTTTGAGTTCTGCGGACGGATCACAAAAGCGAGATTTTTCTTCTTCGGAGCAGCATCTTTATCCGCCTGCTTTTCCTCCGCTCTCTCCCCGGTCTCTTCCGTGTTCTTTCCTGCGCCCTTATTTCCTGCGGCAGCCTCTTTTCTGATCTGTGCCGCGACATCATCTTCTACTGTGCTCGCATGGCTCTTCACATCAATATTTTTGGACTTCAGAATATCCAGAAGTTCTTTATTATCCATGTTCAGTTCTTTTGCAAGCTCATGCACCCTCAATTTTGTCATATTCAACTACCTCCTTTATGCAATACTCTCACGTTTTTTCAGCTCTTTTAGAATTCCCCTTGCAAATCCTTCGTCCAATATCGCCAGAGATGCACGGAATTCTTTTCCCATTGCATGCCCTAAGGTATCTTTATCTCCGTAAAAACAAATTGGAACTTCGTAAAATTTACACATATCCCGAAACTTTTTCTTCGTGTTGTCCGATGCATCCGCGGCTGCCATCACAAGGCACGCTTTTCCTGACTTTACTTCCCGTTCGGTCATGAATTCGCCGCTGACGCACTTTCCTGCTTTCATCGCAAGACCGATCAGAGACAGTACTTTATCTCTCTGCAATATCTCCCATCTCCTTTTCCAGTCTGTCGTATACCTCCTGCGGGATCGTCTGTTTAAAGGACCTTTCCAGTCCTTTGTTCTTTACTGCCTTTTGGAAACATTCTTTCGAATAGCAGATATATGCCCCCCGTCCGTTCTTTTTCCCGGTGGTATCTGTCATAAATTCTCCATCCTGTGTCCGCAGGATACGCATCAGTTCTTTCTTTGGTCTCATCTCTCCGCAGCCCACGCATTTGCGCATGGGGATCTTCTTTTTTACTGCCAACAGATTCACTCCTTCAGTTATTTCTCTTCGTCAGTCTCAACAAATTCTATCTCAGCCTCATCTTCAGGACCGTACTCGTCAGCCGGCTCTTCTTCTCCGTAGAACTCATCGTCATAGGAGCCATCGTAGTTTTCACCGTAAGCTTCAGCATCATCATATTCATCCTCGAAGTCTCCGGTGTATCCTTCCTCTCCCATCATTCCCATCTGTTCCATGTAATTCTCCGGGAGATCTCCGGACTCGATCGCCTGAGTCTCACTCTTGATATCGATCTTATATCCGGTCAGTCTTGCAGCCAGCCTCGCGTTCTGTCCCTCTTTTCCGATCGCCAGGGACAGCTGATAATCAGGTACGATCACGCTCGCGATCTTCTCCTCCGGGTCCGCCATAACAGAGATGACTTTCGCCGGGCTCAGCGCGTTCTCGATCAAAAGCGCCGGGTTCTCATCCCAGTTGATGATATCGATCTTCTCTCCACGCAGTTCATTGACGACTGCGTTGACTCTTGCGCCGTTCATGCCGACACATGCGCCCACCGGATCCACATTCGGATCATTGGACCACACCGCCATCTTCGTACGGGATCCTGCCTCGCGCGCAATGCTCTTGATCTCCACAGTGCCGTCTTTGACCTCGGCTACTTCCGCTTCAAAGAGGCGTTTTACAAGCTCCGGGTGGGTCCTGGAGACAAGGATCTTCGGTCCCTTCGGTGTGTTCTTCACTTCCACGACATACAGTTTGATCCGCTCCGTGGGCTTGAACACTTCGCCTTTGACCTGCTCATTCTCGGTCAGCATTGCGTCTGCCCTTCCCAGGTTGATGCTGATATTCTTGCCTACATATCTCTGTACGATACCTGTAACAATATCTTTCTCTTTCTCAAAGTACTGGTCAAATACAACTTTTCTCTCTTCTTCACGGATCTTCTGGAGGATCAGGTTCTTGGCATTCTGAGTAGCGATACGCCCGAACTCCTTTGAATGCACCGGAACCTGTGCCACATCTCCGATATGGAGCGAGGAATCGATCTGCTCCGCGTCTTCCAGGCTGATCTCAAGTGCGGGATCCATCACTTCTTCCACCACTTCCTTCTCGGCGTAGACCGCATAATCGCAGGTCTCTCTGTCCATGATCACCTTGATGTTATCTGCTGTCCCGAAGTGGTTCTTACATGCGCTGAGCAGAGAATTCTCGATCGCATCCATCATGACATCCCTGCTGATATTTTTCTCTTTTTCAAGGATCGTCAACGCTTCCATTAACTCTGTGTTCATTATTGTTTCCTCCTAAATGAATATAAAATCACAATCGTTTTTTCTGTGCCGGGATAAACATGCACATTTTCTAAAAATCCAGTGCCAGTCTGATCAGAGCGATGTCATTTCTGTCAAAAGTCTGTTCCGATCCGTCCTCGTACGCGATCGTCACGGTCTCTGCATCATAACACTTCAATATGCCCACAAACTCTTTCTGCCTGTCGATGGCGCGGTAAGTCCGGATCTCCACCTCTTCGCCAATGCTCCTGGCAAAATCCTTCTCCTTCTTCAGCGGTCTTCCCAGTCCCGGGGAGCTGACCTCAAAGACATAGGAGTCTTCGATGTAGTCTTTCTCATCCAGGATATCTGAAAATCTCCTGCTGACCTCCTCACAGTCATCCACAGTGATCCCGCCCGGTTTGTCAATATAAGCTCTTAAATACCATGTGCCGCCCTCTTTAACATACTCCACGTCAACCAGTTCAAACCCCAGTTCCGCGACCACCGGTTCTAAAAGTTTTTCTGTCTGCTGTTCATATTCTTCTCTTCTGGACACGATGAACTTCCTTTCTATTGATATTTCTTACGCACAGGAAACCGTTCTGCCTGTTATGGAAAATTCTCCTCAGCATCAAAGAAGAGTGAACTTTCGTTCACTCTTCTGCCGGATTCCTTATGTAACTATAATGACTCTAACACCTTTTCCCCCAGAAATCAAGGGTTTTATGAAAAAAAGTTCAGCCATGCATATGAGCAAAGGGGCGGCAGCGCCGCCAGAGCACGCCAGTGCGGCTTTGCGAATGGCGCGGGCTGAACTTTTACTTGCAGCCATAAGACAGGGGACAGGCCGATTTATGCTCGCATAAGGACCGGCAGCTACCGTGCTCTCGTCCCGGTCCCGTCCCTCTTCGCAAGCTTCAGCCTGTTCAGCGTGACTTCCCTCTCACCAAAGGATACCTTTGTCTCTGTGCCCTCTTCAAAGAGATACGCCTCTTCCAGTTCGTCCTTCTTCTGGAGCCGGATCCCGCGCACACCCACTGCTGCTTTCTTCTTCACCGGTACATCCGCTGCCGGAAAACGGAGGAAGTATCCGTTCCTGGTCCGCAGCACCACGTTCTGGTTCTCACTGATCACTTTCACCTCGATCAGAGTGTCCCCCTCCTGCAGCTTTGTCGCCGCGATAGTCCGCTTGGATACCTGGAACTCTGTCCCCTCGACCCGCTTGATCATCCCCTGTGCCGTGACAAAGAGCAGGTGGGCAAAGCGCATCTGCTCGGAATCACAGACCATGACGATCTGCTCCTCACTGCTGGAGTAGTTGCTGACATTGTCGATGGGTGTTCCCTTATCCCGGAACTTGCCGTGAGGCAGATCCAGCACCTTGACCTGGTGCATCTTCCCTGTATCCGTGAACAGACAGAGTTTTCCGGTGTTCAGGCAGTGTACCACGTACCGGTTCTCGCTGTCCGCCGCTTCTTTGTTCCTCTCATAGACCGAAGTGTCCACGGTCTTGGCATATCCGAAGCGGTCCATCAGGAACACCACATCCTGCTCCTCGATCTTCTTCTCCTCGAAGACCGCCTCCTCGGCATTCTCGATCACAGTACGTCGTTTTCTTCCATACTCTTTCTTATAATGATCCAATTCTTCCATGATCACTCCTGCCATGGAGTCGTAATTGTTCAGGATGTCCTCGTACCTCGCGATATTCTTCAGAGTCTCTTCATGCTCTCTTCGGAGCGCTTCGATCTCCAGTCCGATCAGACGATAGAGCCTCATCTCCAGGATAGCCGTTGCCTGGCGTTCAGTGAACCTGAGCATCGCCGCCATCTTCTTTGAGATCGACGACTTGAACTTAATGTTGTCCGTGACTCCGTTCACAAGGCATGCCCTGGCGTCTTTCACAGACTTGCTCCCTCTTAAGATCTCAATGATCAGGTCGATCACATCGCACGCCTTGATAAGACCTTCCTGCACCTCGCTCTTTTCCTTCTCTTTCTCCAGCAGGGTCGTATATTTCCTGGTCGCGAGCTCAAACTGGAAGTCCACATGGTGCTCGATGATCTTTTTGAGCCCCAGGGTCTCCGGTCTCCCGTCTGCCACCGCCAGCATATTGACGCCGAAGGTATCCTCCAGACGGGTCTTTTTGTAGAGCATGTTCTTTAAGTTCTCCGCATCTGCTCCCCTCTTTAATTCAAGGACGATGCGGATCCCTTCCTTGGAGGACTGGTTAGAGATATCCACGATATCTGTGGTCTTCTTTGATTCCACAAGTCCCGCCACATCATTTAAGAACTTGCCGATCCCGGTCCCGATCATGGTGTATGGGATCTCAGTGATGACGAGCTGCTTCTTCCCGCCTTTTAACTCCTCCACTTCCACTTTTCCGCGGATCTTGATCTTTCCCTGGCCGGTCTCATAGATATTGAGAAGGTCGTCTTTGTTGACCACGATCCCGCCGGTCGGGAAATCCGGTCCTTTGACATATCTCATCAGCTGTTTTGTGCTGATGGCGTCATTTTTCATATAAGCCTTCACGGCATCGATCACTTCGCCCAGATTATGGGTGGGGATGCTGGTCGCCATTCCGACGGCGATTCCCTCCGCCCCGTTTACGAGCAGGTTCGGCACCCGCACCGGGAGGACGACCGGCTCCTTCTCCGTCTCATCAAAGTTTGGACCGTAATCGATCACGTTCTTATCCAGATCTGACAGACAGACTTCCTGGGTAAATTTTGTAAGCCTTGCCTCTGTGTAACGCATTGCCGCCGCCCCGTCGCCCTCGATGGAACCGAAGTTTCCATGCCCGTCCACCAGGACCTGTCCCTTTTTGAAGTCCTGCGCCATGACCACAAGTGCCTCGTAGATGGAACTGTCGCCATGAGGATGATATTTACCCATGGTGTCACCGACGATACGGGCACACTTTCTGTACGGTCTGTCATACCGTATCCCCAGTTCATACATATCGTAGAGAGTCCGTCTCTGAACGGGTTTGAGTCCGTCCCTCACATCAGGCAGCGCTCTGGATATGATGACGCTCATGGCATAATCGATATATGATTTTTTCATAAGATCCGAGTATTCGGTCCTTATGATCTGTGCTTCACTGTCCATTTCTCGTCTCCTTTGTTCCGTCCGCAGAACGTATCCTTCTAAATATCAAGTTCTGCCTCGGTCGCATTCTCATAGATAAAAGCCCTTCTGGGCGGTACTTCCGTCCCCATGAGCATTTCTGTCACACTGGACGCCATCCTGGCATCCTCGATCTCCACCAGTTTTAAAAGCCTTCTCTCCGGATCCAGAGTGGTCTCCCAGAGCTGCTCTGCGTCCATCTCTCCCAGACCTTTATATCTCTGCAGGGTAAATGGCCCTTTGTGCGTCTTCCGGTATCTCTCCAGCGCCTTATCGTCATAGAGATATTCTTCCTCTCCGTTCTTGGGCATCGCTTTGTAGAGCGGGGGCATTGCGATATAAACATGTCCCTCGTAGATCAACTCAGGCATAAACCGGTAAAACAGTGTGAGGAGAAGCGTTGAGATATGTGCTCCGTCCACATCCGCATCCGCCATGATGATGATCTTGTCATAGCGCAGCTTGCTGATGTCAAAGTCATTCCCGTACCCTTCCGAGAAGCCGCATCCGAACGCATTGATCATGGTCTTGATCTCTGCATTTGCGAGGACCTTGTCTATACTTGCCTTCTCCACGTTGAGGATCTTTCCCCTGATCGGCAGGATCGCCTGAAAGTTTCTGTTCCTAGCCGTCTTTGCCGATCCCCCGGCGGAATCTCCCTCCACGATGAAGATCTCGCACTTCTTCGGATCCCTGCTCTCACAGTTCGCGAGCTTTCCGTTGCTGTCAAAGGAATATTTCTGCTTCGTCAGCAGATTGGTCTTCGCCTTCTCCTCCGTCTTCCGGATCTTTGCCGCCTTCTCCGCACTGGAAAGCACTGTCTTTAGCACTTCCAGGTTACGGTCAAAATACCGGACGATCTCCTCCCCTGTCACCTTGCTCACTGCTTTGGAAGCGTCCGGATTGTCCAGCTTGGTCTTGGTCTGCCCTTCGAACCTGGGGTCCGGATGTTTGATGGACACGATCGCCGTCATCCCGTTACGGATATCCGCTCCGGTAAAGTTAGGATCTTTTTCCTTGAGGATTCCCAGTTCTCTTGCATACTGGTTCATTGCCGAGGTAAATGTAGTCTTAAAACCGGTCAGATGAGTCCCGCCTTCCGCGTTGTAGATGTTATTACAGAAGCCCAGGACATTTTCGTGGAACTCATTTACATACTGAAGCGCCACTTCCACCTCGATCCCGTCCGACTCGCCCTTAAAATAGACCGGATCGTGATGCACCTCTTTCTTCTTGTTCAGATCGCGGATAAATCCTATGATCCCTTCCGGCTCGTGATAGACGATATGTTCCGGAACCTCTCCCCGCTTATCATCAAAGATAATGGTAAGTTCCGGATTCAGATAGGCAGTCTCATGAAGCCTGCTCTTGACCTCCTCGGCACGGAAACGGGTCTTCTCAAAGATCGTATCATCAGGCAGGAAATTGACCGTCGTCCCTGTCTTTCTTGTCTTTCCGATCTTCGGGAGCAGTCCGTCCTCCAGCTCCACCACCGGGATTCCCCGCTCATACCGGTCATGATGGATATATCCCTCCCGGCTGATCTTCACATCCATATAGGTGGACAGAGCATTGACCACCGAGGATCCCACTCCGTGGAGCCCGCCGCTTGTCTTGTACGCAGAATCATCGAATTTTCCTCCCGCATGAAGTGTGGTATAGACAAGCCTTGCTGCCGACACGCCTTTCTGGTGCATGTCCACCGGCACGCCCCTTCCGTTATCCGCCACCGTTGCCGATCCGTCTTTCTCCAGAGTCACGTGGATCTCCGAACAGAATCCTGCCAGATGTTCATCCACCGAGTTATCCACCATCTCATAGATCAGATGGTTCAGCCCCTTGGTGGAAACACTTCCGATATACATTCCCGGGCGCTTCCGTACCGCTTCCAGACCTTCCAGGACCGCTATGCTGCCCGCATCGTATGTATTCTTTCCTGCCATTTGCCTCTCTTCTCCTCTTTTGCCCGGCCTGCACTTCTCCTTCATATCCTGGGGGAAAAGACGGTCGGACGCCGTTTTTTCTCTCTCGTCCTGCGTCAGGGCAGGACATACCAGTTAATACTATATCACCTGTTTCTGGAAATTTCAATAAGGGGATATTCCTTTCTATTCCCCCATGATCACGTTATATAAGATCTCTGACAGCACCTCCATGGCGTTCATCATCTCCTCCACCGTATTTGTCTGGGCCCCCGCTTCTATCAGGAGGGATTTCGGGAGAAGATGGAGGTTGTACCGGTATGCCCTCAGATAGATATGCCGTACAAATCCCGGATACATCCTCTCTGAGGCGAGCTGCATCTGCAGGGAGAAGGCAAGGTTATCCTGAATATACGGATTGTACAGATATTCAATGTCCCCGTTGGTCCTGGAACGGCTCAGCCCGTTAAAGTACATGATCTTCGCAGTCGGCTTTCCATTGACTTCTGTAACAAGGTGGGTCCCCTCCGCCACCCCGTCACGATGCAGGTCGATCGCCACCTGGATCGACGGGTTCGCCTCAATGATCGGACGCACAGACGCCTCAGCATTTTCATAGGCGTTGCTCCTGTCCAGTTTTCCGTCGATGATATCATACACTCCTGTATCATGGATCGTCTCTATCCCTTTTTCGTTCAGGAGCTGAGTCAGATATTCTCCCACCCCCACAATGCTGGTGGAAGGGTCCCCTGGTGTGGAATCCGCAAACTCCTCCTGCGAATGAGTATGGAATATCAGGATCTTCGGCCCCTCTCCTGAATTGTCTATCTTCATGCTCCTTCCCAGCAGGTCGTCCGCATTGAGCTGGTCCGGACCGATCATGGTGGAGCTGTCCACCGTATAGAAGTTGCTCAAAAGATAGTCAAAATCTCTGAGTTTTTCAATGGACATATCTACAGTGGGAGTCACTTCCTCAGCTGCAGCCTCCGACTCATCAGGCTCACCGATAAGCTGCCCGTTTTCATCCACCGCGTTCTCATCATTAGCCTGCGCCTCCAGGATCCTGGATATGGTCTCTTCATCCTCGATCTGGGACTCGTAAGGCATATGGTCTTCCACATAACTTACCAGAGGGAGCCAGGCAAGTGCTTTTTCCCGGATCCATTCCCCCATATCTACTCCAGGTTCTCTCTCCAGATAAGAAAGTCCGGGCATGTACATTTCTTCCGCACTTTTCAGTATCTTTTTCTGGATCTCGTAAACAGATCCCTCTGCGAATGTCCCGATCCCTGCCGCCAGGAACAGTACTGTCAAAATAACTGCCGCTTTGGCTGCTCCTGCCTGCTTCATTTTCCCGTCCCTGTGTCTGTTCATCTCCCGGCCGCATCCCCTTCTGAAGTTCTTAACCAGAGTCTATGCAAAACCCGCCCGGAATATGACTCCCTCTCAGGCTCCCTGTTCCTGCACCCGGTTAAAGAAAAGCATGTTCAGGGCCTCAGATATGGTATGGCTGATCTGGTGGACCAGTTCGTCCACATCCTTCGGGGTCACAAACATTCCGTTCAGATGAGGAGCGATCAGTTCCCTGACGAATTCGTACTTTTCTGCCGCGCTGTAAGACCGGAGTACTTCCCCTACATTTTTCAGGGACTCCGCATTTTCCATCGCCCGTATAAAATTCTCCATTGTGTCGTTCACGATAGTCGCCGCATCCACTACTGTGGGGACTCCTATCCCAATGACCGGGACTCCCAGAGACTCCTCTGTCATCGCTGTCCTGTGGTTCCCCACGCCGGATCCCGGGTGGATCCCTGTGCTGGCGATCTGCACAGTCCGGTTCAGCCTCCTGCTGTTCCTTGCCGCCAGAGCATCCACCGCAATGACCAGATCCGGATGCGTCTCCTGCACGATCCCCTTTACGATCTCTGCAGTTTCCATCCCGGTCTGTCCCATGACTCCCGGCACTACAGCGCTCACCATGTTCGCATGCTCCATTCCCATGGCATATTTTCCGTACTCCCGGACTATGTGCCTAGTCACATTAAGATGGTCCGCCACGTACGGACCAAGAGCATCTGGAGTGACCTCCCTGTTTCCGAGTCCGACTACAAGTACGGAAAAATCATCTCCCATCCGGCATCCGCTCCTGTCGATCAGCTCCCGGATGCATCGGCACAGTTCTGATGCGATATCCTGATGGCACTCCTCGTCCGGCAGTGCAAGGTTCGGACTCTCCAGAGTCAGATAGGTCCCCACAGGCTTTCCCATCGCCTTCGCCCCGTTCTCCGTCTCTATCTCAACCCTGGTGATGCGAAGTTCCCGCTCCTCATCATAGTCCTCCTCCAGGATAACGCCCGGTATCTCCACATTATCCGATTCAAACCGTTCCTTCTCCTCCAGCGCAAGATCCGTCCGCACACTATAATTCCTCATCATAACTCCCCCTCCCGTACTTCACATTTCCTCACCATAACTTTCCCTCCCGTACTTCATATCTCCTCAACATGGCTTTCCCTCCCTGATACATATCTGCACATTTCTTATCTTCCCGACCGACTGCGCTCTCACATCGTTTTTCAGGTTTGCGCAGTGTACGGCTGGATGGATCTGTGCTGTCACGAAGGCCCGTAGCAAAACGCAGGCACTTAGGCTGTGTCCTTTACAGCCTTAGTACCGCTGCGTTTTGTTCCGAGCGAAAGCGTGGCCGCCGGGACAATGCAGATCCTTTCAGCCGGGACGTGGCGTGATATAAAAAACGTTGATTCTATTTTTCTCACTATTTCTTAAAATATGTATTGACAATAAATTCCGGTTGGAATAAAATAAATGAGTATGTTTGAGCGGAGCGTCCGTGTCCGAATCCGCCGGAATACATGATTCAAATTTGAAAATTCATGTTAAAGTTGGAGGTGTACAGATTGGCTAACATTAAGTCTGCTAAGAAAAGAATTTTAGTAAACGAGACAAAAGCTGCAAGAAACAAAGCGATCAAGTCCAGAGTGAAAACAGCAGTGAAAAAAGTTGATGCTGCCGTTGCTCAGAAAGATGCGGAGGCTGCTAAGGCTGCTCTTCACACAGCGATCGTTGAGATTTCCAAAGCAGGAAGCAAAGGTGTTTATCACAAGAACACAGTTTCCAGAAAGATCTCACGTTTATCAAAAGCTGTTAATTCAATCGCTTAATTTTATGATAGAAGATAAAAAGACATCCGTTACCGTCAGACGGATGTCTTTTTTTGTCCTTCTTTCTCTCCCAGTTTCGGCCAGACAGTGAAGAGCATGGTGACAAAGCATGCCGTTCCTCCGATCACGTTGGATACCGGCTCGGCGAGGAACACGCCGTCTGTGCCGAGTCCGCCGATCATCGGAAGAAATATGGTCAGCGGCACCACGATGATCACTTTCCGGAAAAGCGAAAAGAATACCGCCTGTTTCGGACGGTTCAGCGCCACGTAGGTGGACTGCCCCGCGAACTGCAGCGCCATCATAAAGATCCCGCAGAAATAGATCCGCATCGCCGGGATCCCGTTTTGGATCAGTTCGCTCTCCCGGGTGAAAAGGTGCATGAAAAACCGTGGATCGAAAAAGATGACTGCCCAGACCACAAGGGAAAAGATGATCCCGCATATGCTCATGAACCTGACCGCTTCCTTCACCCGCTTATAGCATCCGGCTCCATAATTGTAGCTGATCACAGGCTGCGCTCCCGATGTCAGCCCGGTCAGAGGCATGTTGATGATCTCCCTCACCGAATTGATCACTGTCATGATCCCCACGTAGAGGTCTCCGCCGTACCTGGAAAGTACGGCGTTGCATACGATCTGCACCAGTCCGTTTGTAACAGACATGACAAAGCCCGATGTCCCCAGAAGAGTGATCTCTTTTACAATGCTTTTTTGAAGCCTCATTGATCTTTTCTTCAGTTTCAGGATCGCCTTTTTCCCGGTGAGGAAACGGAATACCCAGAGAGCTGAGGCCCCCTGGGATATAACGGTGGCTATAGCAGCGCCTCTCACTCCCATCCCGAACCCGAAGATCAGGACCGGATCCAGTATGATATTGAGGACTGCCCCGAGGAGCACTGTCAGCATCCCCATCTTTCCGAATCCCTGGGCATTGATAAAATTATTCATGCCCAGGCTGGTCATCACGAACAGGGTGCCGCACAGATAGACCGTGATATACTGATCCGCATACTGGTATGTGACGTCACTCGCACCGAAAAGATAAAGGATCGGTTCGCGAAACGCCAGACATAGCACCATCAGGATCGTTCCTGTCGCCAGCAGCATAGTAAAGGAGTTTCCCATCACATCCTCCGCCCGCTTTTCTTCATGACCTCCGCGGGCGATGGAACAAAGGGGTGCTCCGCCCATACCGAAAAGATTGGCAAATGCCGTGATGATCGTGATCACCGGCAGTGCAAGCCCTACTCCTGTCAATGCATCCGCGGACACATGCGGGATATGCCCGATGTAGATCCGGTCCACGACACTGTACAGTACATTGATCAGCTGCGCCAGAGTCATAGGCACTGCAAGATTCAGGATATTGCGCGCGATACTGCCCCGGCTGAAATCATTTTGAGTATTTTCTGCTGCGGAACTCACACAGATCCCCCTTCCTTTAAAAGGGGCCTGACCCCTTTGCACGCGGGTCAGGCCCCTTTGATCATCAGATCCATAATTTTCCGAAAAACGGTCTTAGTTATTGATCAGTTTGTCCTCATCGCTCCAGCTGTAGAGTTTTCTGATCTCCTCGCCGATCTTCTCAGCAGGATGCTCTGCTGCAAGCTTTCTCATAGCACGGAAATGAGCCTGACCGCCTGCCTCTGACATGTCGAGCAGGAAATCTTTCGCAAAAGTTCCGTCCTGGATGTCGGAGAGGATCTTCTTCATCGCTTTCTTAGTATCCTCTGTGATGATCTTCGGTCCTGTAATGTAATCGCCATACTCCGCTGTGTTGGAGATGGAGTATCTCATTCCTGAGAATCCTGACTGGTAGATCAGGTCTACGATCAGTTTCATCTCGTGGATACACTCAAAGTATGCATTTCTCGGGTCATATCCAGCCTCTACCAGAGTCTCGAAACCTGCCTGCATCAGTGCGCATACGCCGCCGCAGAGGACTGCCTGCTCGCCGAAGAGGTCTGTCTCTGTCTCTGTACGGAATGTAGTCTCGAGGATACCCGCTCTTGCTCCGCCGATAGCGAGTCCGTATGCCAGTGCTTTGTCAAGCGCTTTTCCTGTGTAGTCCTGATGGACTGCAACCAGACAGGGGGTTCCTTTTCCAGCCTGATACTCGCTCCTTACTGTATGTCCCGGAGCCTTCGGAGCGATCATCGTAACATCAACGTTTGCAGGCGGTACGATCTGTCCGAAGTGGATATTGAAGCCGTGTGCGAACATCAGCATGTTGCCTTCCTCCAGGTTCGGCTCGATGTCGTTCTTATATAATGCAGCCTGTTTCTCATCATTGATCAGAATCATGATAATGTCGGCTTTCTTTGCTGCCTCAGCGGAGGTGTAAACTTCAAATCCCTGAGCCTCTGCCTTTGCCCATGATCTGCTTCCCTCGTAAAGTCCGATGATGACATTGCATCCCGATTCTTTTAAGTTCAGCGCATGTGCATGTCCCTGGCTGCCGTAGCCGATGATCGCGATCGTCTTTCCTTCCAGAAGGGAAAGATTACAATCTTCCTGATAATAAATTTTTGCTGCCATTTTGCATTCCTCCTAAAAATAAATTAAAATCCTCCGGTACATACCCGGAAACACTTATGTATAGTGAAAGGCGCAAACCTCTTACTAACCAAGATCCCTATTCTCACAGATAAGCGACGTCCTTGCTCCCCCTGGAAAGCCCTGTGATCCCGGTCCTTGCCAGTTCCAGTATCTCATAGTCTTTCAGAAGGTTTAAAAATGCCTCCAGCTTGCTCTGCGTTCCCGTAAGCTCGATCATCAGGGAATCCTCTTCCACATCGACGATCTTCGCACGGAAGATATCTGCAACGGAGATGATCTCTCCTCTCTGCGCCGCATTTGCCCGGAGTTTCACCATGATCAGCTCCCGGCATACAGACTCGCTGTCTTTGAGCACCTTGATATTTACAACATCTTCCAGTTTCCTGAGCTGCTTCTCGATCTGAGACAGGATCAGTTCATCTCCCGATGAGACAACGGTGATCCTCGTGAACCTCGGGTCGGCGGTCATCCCCGCCGTGATGCTGTCTATACTGTATCCGCGGCGGCTGAACAGCCCTGCGATCCTGCTTAAGACACCCGGATTATTGTCTACGAGCAGCGAAAAAACCTGACTTCTCATTGTTTTCCCCACTTTCTCAACATACTTCCCCATTCAGCGGGGATGCAGGCACGTCTGTCCCGCGTCTCAGAAAAGCCACATCGCTTTTCAAGCACGCAAAAACAGAGTGCAATCTATTTTCTATAATATTACCAACTGCACTCTGTTTTGTCAAGATGTTCCTATGAATATTTGTTCCAATGAATATTTCTGACTGATCGTAACGATCCGGCACATGCCTTGCCTTATGCCGGACTGTCACATCACTCCTGCTCCGCGATCTTCTCCGCCAGTTCGTTTAAGTAGACCCAGCGCTCTGTCTTTTCTTCCAGCAGGGCGTTCGTCTTCTCCTGCTCTTCCATCAGTTCCTTCAGTTTCACAGAATTGGTGGCGTTTGCCTCCATCTGCCGTTCCAGGGACTCCAGCTTCTCCTCCAGAGATGCGATCTCCCCGTCAATAGATTCATACTCTTTCTGCTCTTTGTAAGAAAACTTCAGTTTCTTCGGCTGGCCTTTCTTCCAGTCTTTTGTATCCTTTCTATTCTCCCCGGGGCCTGCTCCTTCCTGCGGCTTTTCCCCGGCTTTTCCTGAAACTGCTCCTGCCGCACTTTTTCCCGGTACACCCTCGGAGGCTCCTGACACATTTTCTCCTCTTCGCTTTTTCGCCTCGAGATAATCTGTATATCCGCCCTCATACTGGCAGGCATGTCCTTTCCCGTCCAGTTCAAAGATCCGGTCAGCCATATTGTCGAGGAAGTACCTGTCATGGGACACCGCGATCACGATCCCGGAAAACGAGTTAAGATAATCCTCCAGGATCGTCATGGTCGGGATATCCAGGTTGTTGCCCGGTTCGTCCAGAAGGAGTACGTTCGCATTCTCCGCCAGCACGCCCAGGAGATACAGCCTTCTTTTCTCTCCGCCGGAGAGTTTTCCGATGGGCGCATACTGCATATCCGGCGTGAACAGGAAACGCTCCAGGAGCTGGGACGCACTGATCTTTCCATCCTTTGTGGTGATATACTCTCCGATCTCCTTTACGTAGTCGATCACCCTCTGGGACTCATCCATATCCTGCTCTTCCTGGGCAAAGTATCCGACCCGTATGGTCTCGCCTCTCTCGATGGTCCCGGAATCCGGCGCTACGCTCCCTTCGATCATCCGGATCAGGGTTGATTTTCCGCATCCGTTGGGTCCGATGATCCCCAGGCGCTGGTTACGCAATACGATATAACTGAAATCCTCCAGGATCTTTTTCTCTCCATAGCTCTTGCTGACATGGTGCAGCTCGATGGTCTTCTTCCCCATCCGTGTCTCAACAGAGTCAAGTTCCACGGTCTGGTCCCTCACCGGGGCAGTGCCGCTTTTTAAGGCTTCCAGGCGCTCAAGCCGCGCCTTCTGTTTTGTGGTCCGGGCACGGCATCCCCGCTTCGCCCACTCCATCTCTATCCTCAGGATACTCTGCCGTTTTCTCTCGGAGGCAAGTTCCATCTCCTCACGCGCTGCTTTCAGTTCCAGGAATCCTGAGTATGCCGCGTCATACCCGTACATCTTCCCATGGCTTATCTCCAGGATGCGGTTGGTCACACGGTCCAGGAAATACCGGTCGTGTGTCACCATGACAACAGTTCCTCTATACGCTCTCAGATACTCCTCCAGCCAGGTGATCATCGCCCCGTCCAGGTGATTTGTGGGCTCGTCCAGAAGAAGGACATCAAATTCTCCCGCCAGTGTCTTCGCAAGGACGACGCGCCGTCTCTGTCCTCCTGAGAGATGGCTGAGGCGCTCCGAAAAGTCCGTGATCCCCAGCTCCATCAGATTGCTCTCCACCTGCCAGCTCTCTGCCTCTCCTTCTGTAAGGGCGTAAGAGCGGATGTCTGCATCCTCCGGGAACGCCGGGTTCTGCGGGACATATGCGATCTTCAGCCCGTTCTGCCGGATGATCTGTCCGGAATCCGGCACCTCCTCCCCGAAGATCATCTTGAGCAGTGTGGATTTTCCCGTTCCGTTGATCCCGACGATCCCGATCTTGTCTCTCTCCTGGATCCCGAAAGACGCGTCGTCAAAGATCGTCTTTTCTCCGTAGATCTTGCTGATATGTTCTATGTTGATGATGTTCATTTACAAAACTCCTCTTTAACGTAAGATCATCAACCATCTTACCACATCATCTCATTTTTGACCATATACTTCCTTCGTCATTGTTCCTGGATGGCCTTCGGCGCCCCTGATGCTTTCTTTTTTCTCTCCGGAACAAACCGGTTCACCAGCACGACACCAAGGCTCACGATCAGAAGGAAATAGAAATTGAGCCCTCTGCTCACCAGCATGGAAGGGATAAGATAAACGGAAGTAAAAACATGTGCAAACACAGCCTGGTACATCAGCTCCGTGATCCCCTGCGCGCCCGGAAGAGGGAGCATGTCCACCGCGATGTAGACCGACGCCTGCAGAAGAATGACCGACAGGGCATCTGAGCCCTCAAGCCCGAATCCGAGATAGACCATATAGGTGAGGACAAACAGGCTGCATCTCTGCAGGAAAGTAACTGCGATCACCCCCAGGAGACGCCCCTTGTGTTTCCCGAGCCAGGCGATCGCCTGCGCATAGCTCTCTATAAAACCGCTCAGCTTCTCATCCCGTTTCGGAGAAGGCTTCCAGATCTTCATACGGATCAGAAGCCCTTCGAAAAATTTTGCTGCCCTGTATATCACTTTCGGGAACAGCATCACTCCCAGGATCAGGACGACAAGGATCACATTCAGCATCAGGCCCAGGATATAAAGCGGGAGATAATTTCCAAGATACGCTCTCAGCGGCCTGTTCCAGAAGACCAGGATCCCGCAGCCCAGGACAACAAGCACAAACTTGTACACCACAGCTACTGTCATCAGCACTACTGTGCTGTCAGAGACCCGATTCCCGTCTTTGTTCATATAGTAAAGCTGGACCGGCTGGCCGCCCGTTGCAGAAGGTGTGATCCCAGAATAAAAGAATCCGATAAAAGAATACTGAAAGCAGCGGAAAAGGCTGTTTTTCTTCTCTCTCATGGCATTTAGGAGATACCAGATCATAAATCCTTCCGCGCAGACATAGAACAGAGCCAGCCCCACCGCCGGGATCAGGTACCAGGGCGACATCTCCGCTGCCGCTCTCATGATCTCACCAAGGTTTCGGCCGCTGAACAGGGTATAGAATGTCAGAAACATGATCAGAAGGAAAACTGCGATCTGCAGCCCTCTTTTTTTAGCGCTCATACGCAGTCACTCCCGAATAAACGGTTCCCGGATAAACAGCATCCGTACATACCGTCTGCTCCACAGGACAGCTAAACGGAGAGGCTGCCTGATGCAGTATAAGGCGTCCTGCCGCATATCCCTGCCGCTCTGCTCTGACCAGATCTCTTAAGCTTCCTTCAAAGAAAAACTCTTTCTTTTCGTACTCCATAAAATCCCTGGGAGTCACCAGGGAAAAATGCTTGTCCCAGCGGCAGATCCCGGCTTCTTCAAGAAGCTTTGCGATATAGGATGAGCAGGTGTAATGATCTTTCTGGTAAAACGGGATCTTCCAGAGAATGAACGGAAGACCCGCCACTGCATAATGATACCGGAACCGGTTTTCCATCGCATCCCTCAGTCTTTCTTCCACAAACTTCTTCTGCTCTTCTGTACACTCCATCCGATAGATCAGATATTCTGCTGATGGAAAAGCACGCAGGATCTTTTCCTTCTCTTCTCTCTCAAATCCGGCGATCAGCGGGACCGCCGGATGGCGCCGGCCAATGCTGTACGCCTCATCCAGAAACGGATCCAGACCAAGAGCCACATGGATATATCTCTGTCCGATCACTCTTCGTATGATCCGGGCGAATAAACCCGGTGTATCGACCAGCGCTATGTAAATATGAGCCATATTCCTTCCCCCTGTCTATTGAAACTGATAAATCTTTCTCGCAAATCTGTATCCTCCCACTGTGATCTTTCCGCCCAGTTTTCCGGGGAGATAAGTCAGACCGCTCAAGGTTGAATATCTGAGCCTGTAATAGAGACTCTTGTCGTGTACCCGGATCCTCTGCCACATCCTCTGACGCTTTTTCTCTGCTTCAGCGGTCTGTATCAGCAGCAGATGGATCGATGAGATCGACAGCATGATCGAGATATTCCTCGTCATATACACTGCCAGTTTGGGGTATTTCTTTTTCACTTCGTGGAGATCCACACTCCTTGCCACCAGGTCCGTCACCCTGATCTGCTGGTCTATCCGCTTCATCAGCACATTCTCGTTGACGGACTGGTCATCCCGTCCCAGATAATAGTGGTACAGATCCAGGTCCAGATAACAGATATTTTCCGCAAACGGAAGAGGCTGATAGGAAAACAGATTATCCACATAGAATGTATGTTCCGGGAGTTTCACGCCTGACTTTCTCAGTACCTGCGTCCGGAACATCATCGCGTGCATGATCAGGTACTGGGACGGACGGAAATGACCGATCGTATTCCAGGTACACATTTCCCCATCGGGGAAAACGTTTCTGTAATCCATGACCCGGCTCCTGCCCTCGTCCAGATGATCGTATACATAATTGCAGACAAAAAGATCCGGTACTGCTTCGAACTGGTCTCTGCCCCCTCCGAAAAATCCCCTGATCTTCGCAAGCAGCTTTCCATATGCTTCCTGATCCAGCCAGTCATCCGAATCCACAACCTTATAATAAAGCCCTGACGCAAGTTCCAGCCCTCTGTTCACACCGGATCCATGTCCCCCGTTCTCCTTGTGGACCGCCTTTACGATCCCCGGATACATTTCTTCATACCGGTCTGCGATCTCACCGGTCCTGTCCGTGGAACCGTCGTCGATCACAAGGATCTCCACATCGCTGCCGCCCGCCAGCAGCGAATCGATACATCTTTCCATATAAGCTTCTGAATTATAACAGGGCACCGTAAATGTTATATATTTCATTTTCGTACTTTCCTCCCTCTTCCGTAAGACTGCAGACGACACTGCAGTTCATGAGACCACAATGTAAAAATCTGTAATTTCAGATCATGCCTTTATTGTAAACAGTGCTTCTTAAGATAACAGGAATAGAATTCTTAAGAAAATAAAAAGAAATCTGAAAAAATCTAAAGCTGCAGTTTAAACTGTAACATTCAAAAAATGAAATCTTTTTAAATTTTTTGCTCAAGCCTTGAGAAACATCCAAAAAAGTTATAACATAAGAAAGATTTATCTCTGCACAGCATTGGCGGGATAGACCTTCAAAAACAGGATTTCATTTTAGAAAGTGGGGAGTTTCATGAGTTCAACTGATAAAAAGATTTCTGATTTTTTTGATGATGATTTTGAAGTTACATATGAAGAAGATCCGGGTGTCAGCCTGGATATGGCTTCCGGAGATACCCGGAGGATCGATCCTGTCTCTGATGAGACGGTCGTGATGACTGACAGGACCTATCATGATCTGTACGGGAAAAACAGCAGACAGTCAGATGAATTTGAGGATGATCTCGAGGACGACGAGGACGATTACACGGATGACTATGAAGATGATCATGGATACGACAGGAGACGCCGCCGTTCTTCAAGATACGATGACGAGGATGAGTATGACTATCATGATGATCGTGACGACCGCAGTTCGCGGAGCATCCGCAGGAAAAAGAGGAGCCGCGGCGGGGTCCCCCTCGCCGCTCCGATCAAGAAAGGCGGAAAAGCCCTTTCCAGGATCACGGGAGCGCTGCTGCGCCAGCTCTCCGTCATCCTGATCCTGGCCACCATGATCTACGTCACATACACATTCTGGCGCGCCAGCGCTCCGTATGGTGATATCGAAGAGTCTGTCCGTAACCGGGACATCACTCAGACCCTTGCCGCATATCTCTGCGTCGTAGCAGTGTTCCTGCTGTTTGAACTGATCTCACTGCTCTGGACAATGACGCGGGTACGGATGCGAAACGGCGTGGAGTCATGGAAAGAGGACACCGGAAGAGGGTTTCTCTCTTTTATCGCCGTGTTCGTAAGCTCTTATATGTGCTTCCTTTTCAGCCGTTTCCTTCCGGATACTCCGGAAGTCATCTACGGCGCCAAAGGAGCTCTGGAAGTATACGGTTCCATGCATAACGTCCTCCTGGGGCTGTGCGCTGCAGGAGCCGTCTCCTGCCTGATCCGCAGGTATTACAGACCGTAGATTTTTTTACAGGTGCCGCGTGCTTTTTCAAAAGCACACGGCACCTGTCATACTCTTAGCGATCTTATGGTCTCTCAACTCTCAGCTTCACCAGATCATTCGCCTTCTTTCTCAGATTTCCCCGGTAACTGCTCCCGCTATATCTTCTGATCTGAAGCTCGGTCCTTCCCATCTGAGCGGCGACCTGCTTTGGAGACGCACCATACGCAAAAAGATTAAAGGCGCAGCAGTTTCTCACTGCCTCTGCGCTGTAATGCTTTACCCCTGCAAGGGTACAGTACTTTTTCATCATCCTGCTGATATACATGCTGTTGAGCCTGCCGCCCCTTTTATTATAAAACAGACTGGGATGCGGTTCTCTTTCCGTCATATATCGCTCCAGGATCGCCCATGCATCCTCCGGAATATAGCATGGTTCCCCACGATCTGCCAGGACTGTATATGCTCCGTCATCATATATCACAAAATCCTCCTCCCCGTTCAGCCCGATGATCTCACTTGAAGTAAGTCCTGCACGGTACATGAGTGCAAGGATCGTATATGCCATGACATTTTCTGACGCCGCCTTCAAAAGAGCATCCATATCTTCCACCGGGACGGATCTTGCAGTCTTTTCTTCTTTTGCCATGTTCCTGAGATATGGATAAAAATAGTCTTCCACGCTGTCGGACAGGAAGTCTCCCTGCCCGATGAGAAACTCCATAAAAGAATGGAGTTCTCGGAATTTTTTCGTCATTGTCAGGGGACTGATCTTCCCAGCCTCAGTTTTCTCCCGAATAATTTGATGATAGGCCTGCACATCTTCTTTTTCGATATCTTCAAACTTCTTCCCCGTGATCCTGCAGAATTCATTGATATCGGACCAGTAAGATGCCTCTGTCGTCTCACTTTTAAATCTCTTTTTAAATAAATTCCATGCTTCGGTATTGACAAAACCTGTTTCAAAGTTCTGGCTCAATAGTCGTGCCCTCCCCTGCCTGTTCAAAAGGTTTTCAATATTGTTATTAGTATTATTCATACTATAACATTTTTTTGATAAAATGCAAGACTGCAGTGAAACGACGCTCAAACATTCTGTCTTTGCATCTCTCACTGCAGTCTTTTTATCGCTCAGGTTATCAGACCAGGAACCATATCTGTTCCTGCGAAGTCGAACCCCTGAACCTACATTCCAAGTTTCTCCGCGAAATCTGCCATTGCCTCCGAGATCTTGATCTGCTGCGGACAGACAGCTTCACAACTCCTGCATCCGATACATGCGCTGGGCTTCTTCTCCTCCGGATAAGACGACAGCGCCATCGGAGCGATAAAGCCTCCTTCTGTAAAACAGTGCTCATTATACAGGTTCAGAAGTTCCGGGATATCCAGCTCCTGCGGACAGTGGCTGACACAATAGTGGCACGCAGTACACGGAAGGACTTTCTTCTCCAGCATGCTGTCTGCGATGCCAAGGAGATTCTTCATCTCCTCTTCGCTCAGCGGTTTATCTTCCTCATATGTACGGATGTTTGCCTTAAGCTGTTCCATATTTGACATACCGGAGAGTACCACCTTTACTTCCGGAAGGCTCTGGAGAAAGCGGAATGCCCACGCCGGTGTTTCCTCTTCCGGGCGCATCTCCCTTAACTTCGCTGTGTTCTCCTCAGACAGGGATGCAAGTTTTCCTCCGCGCAGCGGTTCCATCACCCACACCGGGATCCCATACTCTTTCAAGAGTTCTACTTTTGCCTTAGCATCCTGGAAACTCCAGTCAAGATAGTTAAGCTGAAGCTGGCAGAACTCCATGCTTTCTCCGTATGCCTCGAGGAATCGTTTGATCACATCATAACTGCCGTGAGCCGAGAATCCCAGATGGCGGATCCGTCCGTTTTTCTTCTGCTCTGTCAGATACGCATAGATCCCATACTTCTCATTCAGATAAGCGTCGATATTCATCTCGCATACATTGTGGAACAGATAGAAATCAAAATACTCAACCTGACATTTCTTCAGCTGCTCCTCAAAGATCTCTTCTACTTTGTCCATATTGGACAGATCGTATCCCGGAAACTTTGTTGCAAGGTAAAACTTCTCACGGGGATATTTTTTCAGGGCATTGCCCATAACGATCTCCGACTGTCCGCCGTGATACCCCCATGCGGTGTCATAATAGTTGATACCATGCTCCATAGCGTAAGCGACCATATCCTCTGAAGCTTTTACGTCGATCCTGGAATCATCTCCGTCAATGACCGGAAGACGCATAGCGCCCATTCCAAGTGCAGAAAGTTTTAAGTCCTGAAAATCTCTGTAAACCATAACTCATCCTTCTTTCTCTCCGATTTTCCGTCCGCTGGCTGCAGACCGGCATCCGCCGGACACTTCCACCAGTACCTGTTTTATTATAAACAGGTTTTCTGCCTCTGTCTAATACCTGTGGTCAATAGCTGTGTATACGTTTTCGCTATACCTCTATCCTGATCCATTCCTCTTCCGGATAATCTACGACCGTACAGTCATTTGCATAAGTACATTCCGGCAGGATGATCATCGCCTGGAGTTCTTCTTCATGGACGGGGAGCGGCGCCATATGCCAGATCGCCGTATTGATCTTTACCAGTGTCCCTCTCGGAACGACAAATGCCTGTGTGAGTTCCGGTACCGGGGTCCCCGCCGACGCCGGCGCCACATGGATGATCATGTCATCATTGAGAGGCAGGATCATCTCAGGAGTCCTTGTATGGTACTCCGCCTGTGTCACAGTCATGACCTCCGGTTTCTTTACAAGGATCGGGGAAAATGCTGCTCTGGACACATAAGATTCTGTCATCCGGTCCGGGAAAAAGCGGTGGAGGTCTCCGTTCAGCGAATATCCCTCCGGCGCCGTCATCTGATAGAAGGTGCCAAAAGGCGCGTATGCCTCATGTGTCAGCGGTTCTGCTTTGATCGTTTTCATGATCTTTATCTCCTTTCGGTTTTCATTTCCTCCATTATAATCCATCCTCTGTCCGGGAACAAGCTGTTCCGTTATACTTCCTTTTCCCTGGACCAGCCCATTTTCTTATACAGATTGGGATACATACTATCCCCAGGAGAAAAGGAACCGTTATCAGCAGATACGGCGACCAGACGATCTTTCCGAAAATATGATAGACATTTGTCCGAAAGATGTCCGCAGGGCTTCCCACCAGTGGGATCAGATCTAAAAGTTTCTGGATTCCCAGGGGGAGATACTGTGAAGATGCCATAGGCACATAGATCACAGCCAGAGAGATCAGGATTGCCGCAAAGCCGGTCCTGCATACTGCCGCCATCATCCCGAACAGTTCCAGTGCAAACAGCGTTCCCACAGCCGCCTTTGCTCCCGCGGTCTTTGCCCGGCCATATCTTGTCGTCAGGATCAGGGCTCTCATCTCGCTCTGAGTCTCGCCAGCAAAAAGCGGAGCCAGGGAAATAGCGATAAAAATCCCCAGTATTTTCCCAGCTGTTTTTATTTTTCTATTAAAATATCCCGGGACCTCTCACGTTTTTCCAAATCCCGAAACATAAAAAGACCTGCATACATCTTACAGATGTACACAGGTCCTTCCGTGCCCATTAATGTCCTCAGGACTTTCGTTTACCGTATGAAATTTGTATGCTCAGAAGGTTCTTTCTCCGGCAGTCCGTACTTTTCTTTTCCAAGTACGATGCTCTTCATGAGAAATGTCATATTGCGTGCCAGCGTCCGCATAGTCTGCAGTCCTTCTGCATCCTGCTCTGCCTCCCCCGGCACTCTGCCGTGGATACTGTTCCAGTACTGGCTGGAAGCGACAGGCATCCCGCTGATCGTAAAATATTTGTTCAGCTCGTCAAAAGTCGCGGAAAGCCCGCCTCTCCTTGCAGCCACTACACTTGCGCCCACTTTCATGGACTTGTCAAAGGGAGTACTGTAGAACAGCCGGTCCAGAAACGCGATCAGCGTCGCATTTGCAGACGCATAGTAGACCGGGCTTGCGATCACCAGCCCATCACACTCCTCAAATTTCGGCGCAGCCTGATTGACCGCATCGTCAAATACACATTGTCCTTTTGATGCGCAGGAATTGCAGGCGATGCATCCGCGGATCGGTCTGTTTCCTACATGAACGATCTCTGTCTCCACACCTTCTGCCTCAAATACTTTCTCCATCTCATGGAGAGCGGTATATGTATTTCCTTTTGCATGAGGGCTTCCATTGATCATCAAAACTTTCATTTCATTCCACTCCTTCTGTCCATCCTGATAAGTGCTCCATCGAAAGACCGCACCTGCTTCTGTGCCGGTGCGGTCTCTAAAATCATATCATATTTATTCAGTTTTACTGATTAAAATTTGCCGGCTTTTGCTGCTTCCTCAATGGAAACTGCAACTGCAACAGTCATACCAACCATCGGGTTGTTACCTGCTCCGATCAGACCCATCATCTCAACGTGAGCCGGTACGGAAGAAGAACCTGCGAACTGTGCGTCAGAGTGCATACGTCCGAGTGTATCTGTCATACCGTAGGAAGCCGGACCTGCTGCCATGTTGTCCGGATGAAGTGTACGTCCTGTACCACCGCCTGATGCAACAGAGAAGTATTTCTTTCCTGCCTCTACACACTCTTTCTTGTATGTACCTGCGACCGGATGCTGGAAACGTGTCGGGTTCGTGGAGTTACCTGTGATGGAAACGTCAACTCCCTCTTTCCACATGATCGCAACACCTTCGCGGACATCGTTTGCTCCGTAGCAGTTTACTTTGGAGCGAAGTCCGTCAGAGTAGGATGTACGGGAAACTTCTTTGAGTTCTCCTGTGTAGTAGTCATACTCTGTCTGTACATATGTGAATCCGTTGATCCTGGAGATGATCTTAGCCGCATCTTTTCCAAGACCGTTCAGGATAACACGGAGAGGTTTCTTACGAACCTTGTTTGCTTTCTCCGCGATACCGATCGCACCCTCTGCTGCTGCGAATGACTCGTGTCCTGCGAGGAAAGCAAAGCAGTCTGTATCCTCTTCAAGGAGCATCTTTCCAAGGTTTCCGTGTCCAAGACCAACCTTACGCTGATCTGCTACAGATCCCGGGATACAGAAAGCCTGAAGGCCTTCTCCGATAGCTGCCGCTGCGTCTGCCGCTCTTGTACATCCTTTCTTGATCGCGATCGCTGCGCCTGTGATATAAGCCCAGCACGCATTCTCGAAGCAGATCGGCTGGATTCCTTTGATCTGGTTGTAAACATCCAGTCCGGCATCTTTTGTGATCTTCTCTGCTTCTTCCAGTGAAGCGATGCCGTAGCTGTTCAAAACTTCATTGATTTTATCAATTCTTCTTTCATATGATTCAAATAAAGCCATTT
>HHCFC02800__coassemble_1167_pt1 | contig 32734 bp, 22 predicted proteins | sample HHCFC02800__metabat2_high_PE_058 | metagenome-assembled genome bin HHCFC02800 | reverse complement strand
TTGTATCCGATATTTCCCGCATCCAGATCCGGGAAGATCAGTACGTTGGCATGTCCTGCGACTTCACTGCCCGGTGCTTTTGATTCGCCCACTTCCGGAACGATCGCCGCGTCAAGCTGAAGTTCGCCGTCCAGTTTCAGTTCCGGAGCAAGCTCATGCGCAAGTTTTGTAGCCTCTACGACTTTGTCTACATCTGCATGTTTTGCGCTTCCCTTTGTAGAATGGGAAAGCATTGCCACGATCGGCTCTTTTCCTGTCAGGACACGGAAAGAATCTGCGGAAGAGATCGCGATGTTCGCCAGCTTCTCCGGATCCGGATTCTGCTCCAGTCCCGCATCACCGAAGATAAAGGTTCCGTTTGCGCCCATGTCGCAGTCCGGAACGACCATCAGGAAGAAAGCGGAAACCAGTTTTGTTCCCGGTTTTGTCTTCAGGATCTGAAGGCACGGACGAAGTGTGTCTGCAGTGGAGTGGCATGCTCCGGAAACCATTCCGTCAGCGTCTCCCATCTTCACCATCATAACACCATAGTACAGGTAGTTTGTCAGAAGGAGTTCTCTTGCCTGCTCTTCTGTCATGCCCTTTTTCTGTCTGAGTTCTACCAGTTTTGCGATATAACTCTCTGTCTTCTCGTTTGTGGCAGGGTCAACGATCTTCGCGCCGGAGATATCGTATGTACCCCTGTTCTTCTCCACATCCTCTTCTTTTCCGACCAGGATCAGGTTCGCGATCCCCTCTTTGAGGATCTGCTCAGCCGCTTTGTAAGTCCTCTCATCCTCTGTCTCAGGAAGAACGATCGTCTTTATATCTGCTTTCGCTCTTGCCTTGATCTCATCAATAAATCCCATGATTGTAATAGCCACCTTTCATTTTTTATCACTACGCTTTATTATAACTCAAAGGTTTTTTGTATACAAGTAAATCTATGTGCATTTTTTAATACAATATTTTGTATTTTTATGATTTTTTCTATGTTTGTCACAAAAATAACAAACTTTCCGTTTTCTGAGGTATTTTCCGACTCCGAAAAGCGCCATTATATATGGAAGATAGCCGTTACGATATTAAAATACACCAGGATCGTACAGGTATCCAGGATCGTAGTGATCAGAGGCGCCGCCATGATCGCCGGATCCAGGCCGAACTTCTTCGCAGCCAGCGGAAGGATGCATCCGATGCACTTTGCCATCGATACCACCGCGATCATCGTGATTCCGAGAGCCAGGGCGAGCATCAGGTTCTGGTCATACATGATATAGATCCTGATCCCGTTCACCACGGAGAGGAGCAGACCCACGATCAGCGCGATCCGGATCTCCTTAAATATCACCCTGAAAATATCCTTAAATTCGATCTCACCGACCGCCAGCCCGCGGATGACAAGTGTAGAACTCTGGGAGCCGCAGTTACCGCCGGTCCCCATGAGCATCGGGATAAACGTGATCAGCACGGGCATCACCGCCATGGCGTTCTCGTAATATCCGAGGATCTCTCCTGTCACCGTCGCCGAAAGCATCATGAGCATCAGCCAGAGCGACCGGTTTTTCGCATGCTGAAATACGGATGTGCCGAAATAGGAATCTTCGTTCGGTGCAACACCGGCCATGATACTGATATCTTCCGTTGTCTCATCCTGCAGGACGAGCATAGCGTCGTCAACGGTCACGATCCCCACAAGGCAGTCCTCATGGTCAATGATCGGGATCGCGACAAGACCGTACTTATTGATCATGTTCGCCACATATTCCTGGTCATCCAGAGTCCGGGCGTACAGGACATTCTCATCCATGATCTCCCCGATCGTTCTCGCCTCGCCTGCTGTCAGGAGATCCTTGACGTCGACGATCCCGATCAGCTTCTTTTTCTCCGTGACATAGCATGTGTAGATCGTCTCCTTATTGATGCCGACCTGCCTGATCTTCAGGATCGCATCCGCCACGGTCATCTCCTTTCGCAGGCTGATATACTCAATGTTCATGATGCTTCCCGCGCTGTCCTCGGGATACTGGAGCAGGGCATTGATCTTCACCCTGGTATCCTCGTCCGTCACCATCAGGAGACGGTCCACAACGTTGGCCGGCATCTCCTCCAGGACATCTACGGTATCATCCACATACATCTCTTCCATGACCTCTTCCAGCTCGGAATCCGTCAAGGCGTTGATCAGATCCTCACGCATGTCGCTGTCCATGTCTGTAAACACTTCCGCCGCCTCTTCCTTTGCCAGAAGCCGGAAGACAAGGATCCGCTCCTTTTTATCCAGATCATCAAAGGCATCCACAATGTCGACAGGATGCACAGACTCCAGTTCTTCCTTCAGCCTTTTATAATCATGCCTGTCCAAAAGCTCCGTCATCTGTTCTGCGTCAAATTTTCTTTCCTGTGACATACAAACACCCTCTTTAACAATATTTTTCCTATATGAATCCATCTTTTTATAGTATAATGGTTTGGAAAATGATATACAAGGAGATTGTTATGAAAATTGTCGGTCTGATCACAGAATACAATCCATTCCATAATGGACACCTGTATCATATAGAAGAGGCGAAGCGGATCACCGGCTCGGACACAGCCGTTGTCGTCATGAGCGGGGACTATGTCCAGCGCGGTACTCCTGCCTTCATGCCGAAACGCCTCCGGGCAGAGATGGCTCTCCGCTGCGGCGCCGGCGCGGTCTTTGAGCTGCCTGTCTGCTACGCCACAGGAAGTGCGGAATACTTTGCCCTGGGAGCGGTCTCTCTGCTGGACATGCTGGGGATCGTGGACTGTATCTGCTTCGGCAGCGAATGCGATGACCTGAAAGCCATGCAGGAAGCGGCGGATATCCTTCTTGAAGAGCCCGAAGGATACCAGGAGCTGCTCCGCCAGTACCTGAAAGAGGGGAGATCCTTTCCCGCTGCCAGACAGAGCGCTCTTTCAGATCATATGGGAGACAGCAGCGCCGCCCGGATCCTCCGTGACCCGAACAATATCCTGGGGATCGAATATCTGAAAGCGCTGAAAAAGACCGGGAGCAGCATGGTCCCTTATACGATCCTCCGGCAGGGAGCCGGCTACCACGACAAAGGACTGGATCAGCAGTACAGTTCTGCTTCCGCTATCCGTTCCCTTCTCGCCTGGTCCGGTTCTGCCCTCCATACCGAGCAGACCGCAGGAACCTTCGACAATACGCCTTTTTCCAATATCCTGGACGACCTGGAAAACCAGGTGCCTCCGTCCTGCCTGGCGATGCTCAAGGATTACCACCGGGTCCATTATCCGGTCTACCAGAATGATTTCTCTCTGCTCCTGAAATATAAGCTGCTCAACAAACAGCCCGAACGCCTTCTCCGCTACATGGACGTCTCCGAAGAGCTGGCAAACCGGATCTGTGCACGCCTGGATGACTTCTTTAATTTCAAGCAGTTTTCCGAGCTTCTGAAGACCAGAGAACTCACCCGTTCCAGGATCGACCGTGCCCTGCTCCATATCATGCTCGGCACAAAGAAAAAAAATGTGCAGGAATACATCGACGGAGGGCTTCATTTTTACGCCAGGCTGCTGGGCTTCCGGAAAGACAAGAGCCGTCTCCTGACCGAGATATCAAAAAAGAGCAGCCTCCCCCTGCTCGCCCGGCTTTCCGAGAGCAGTTCTCTTTCCGAGACCGGACGCAGGATGCTCCGCCACGATATTCTCGCGTCAAACCTTTACACCTCTGTCGTGACCGATAAGTTCAAGACTGCATTTCAAAACGAATACAGGCAGGCACTCATAAAAATATGAGTGCCTGCCTTCTTTACTTATACATGCTCCTTTCGCAAGGCTTTATTCAGTTCTGCTCAAGGGACCGTTTCCTCGTGATCGTCACCTTCTCATCATAGCAGGCAAATATCTCATCCACCCGCTTTTTATCCTGCTTCGGAGTGAGCAGGCTGACAGCCGGGACAACGATCAGCCCTGCAGCCATCGCTGCTGCACCTGCATTGATCGACGACTCAATATATCCGATAAACATATTCGACACCGTGATGCCGATCCCGGCGATAAACCCAGCCCACACGCCTGCCCGGGTCACGCCCTTCCAGTACAGGCCGTACAAAAACGGAGCCAGGAATGCTCCCGCAAGCGCACCCCAGGAAATCCCCATCAGCTGCGCGATGAACGTAGGCGGATCCAGCGCGATCACGACAGATACCACCAGGAAGAATACGATCAGGACCTGCATGGTGATGATCTGCTTTTTCTCGCTCATGTTTTTCAGCACATTGTCTTTCAGAAGGTCCAGTGTCATGGTAGAACTGGACGTCAGGACAAGGGACGACAGGGTGGACATGGATGCGGACAGCACCAGTACCACCACGATCCCGATCAGGATATCCGGAAGATTCGAGAGCATATGCGGGATGATGCTGTCGTATACGACCGCCCCTGTCTCGTCATAGATCGCCGGCGAATCGAAAAGCCGTGCAAACCCGCCCAGGAAATAGCATCCGCCTGACACCACGACCGCAAACAGTGTGGAGATGACTGTTCCCGTATTGATGGATTTCTCATCTCTTATTGCGTAGAATTTCCCGATCATCTGAGGCAGCCCCCAGGTTCCCAGTGACGTCAGGATAACAACGCCCAGCAGCTTCATCGGATCCGGGCCGAAGAAGGAGGTGAACGCTCCCGGCTGTCCCTGCGTCACCGCAACGTCGCTCTCGATCTGCGCCATCTCGGATATGGCGTTCATAAATCCCCCCTGCCCGTTCAGGACTGCTGCGATGACTGCCACGATCCCTGCCAGCATGATGATGCCCTGGATAAAATCGTTGATGGCAGTCGCCATATATCCTCCGAGGATAACATAGAGCGCTGTGAACACTGCCATGGCGATCACGCACCAGCTATACGGAATATGGAACGCCATCTCAAAGAGGCGGGACAGACCGTTATATACAGACGCCGTATAAGGGATCAGAAAGACAAAGACGATCATCGAAGCAGCGATCTTCAGCGCCTTGCTGTCGTACCTTGCCCCGAAGAAATCCGGCATAGTCTTCGATCCCAGGTGCTGTGTCATGACCTTCGTCCTTCTCCCGAGGACAACCCAGGCGAGAAGGCTCCCAATGACCGCGTTCCCGATCCCGATCCAGGTGCTGGCTATCCCGTATTTCCAGCCAAACTGCCCTGCATACCCCACAAACACAACAGCGGAAAAATAAGAGGTGCCGTATGCGAACGCCGTAAGCCAAGGACCTACGGAGCGTCCGCCCAGGACGAAACCGTCCACACTGGTGACATGCCGCCTGGAATAGATCCCCACTCCCACCATCACTGCAAAAAATACTACAAGTAAAAAAATCTTGATCCCCATCTCTCTCTGCCTTTCATCATCGTTTTTGCTTATTCGCTTTAAAGCGTTGCGCTTTAAAGCATTAAAGTAGCTGGACATAGAATAACACGGGCACACTGCCCGTGTCAATTCTTTTTTTATCCGTTCTGTCTTATCAAAAAGCAGTATGCAGGGCCTATCCTGTTACTTCATGTTCTCCACTCTCTCCTGGATCGTGCGGTTGAAGTTCTCGATCTTCCTGCTGTACGGTTCGCTCATATATTTTGAGTTCAGCATAAAGTCTGCGGTCGCAAGGTTGTTCGCGATCGGGATGTCGTATACCACTGCGATACGCAGGAGGGCCTTGACATCCGGATCATGAGGCTGTGCCTCGAGCGGATCCCACAGGAAGATCATAAAATCGATCTGTCCCTCCACGATCTTCGCGCCGATCTGCTGGTCCCCGCCGAGCGGACCGCTGCAGTAGCCTTTCACCGGAAGTCCGGTGCGCTCCGCGATCAGCCGTGCCGTTGTGCCGGTCCCGCAGAGGAAATGGCTCTTCAAAACATCCTTGTTCCTGTCACACCAGTCGACCAGCTCTTTCTTCTTGCCGTCATGTGCCACAAGCGCGATATGTTTCGCTTTCTCTATCTCCATTGTTACGTATTTGTCATCCAGCATAGTTTCTCCTCCTGTGAAAATCTCCTTCCTGCTACATTAACTATGATACTACAATCTTATGTGATTTAAAAGTTCAGATTTCTCTCTGCTCACAGTTCCTGCTTCTCGACAACCTCGCCCTGCTTCTTGTAAATGCTGTTTCCCGGCACAAAACCGCGGACGGATGAGAGCGGATAGATGTTGCTGTGGCTTCCCACGACTGTTCCCGGGTTCAGAACGCTGCCGCATCCGACTTCAACCTCATCACCCAGCATAGCGCCGAATTTCTTCATCCCCGTCTCGATATTTCCCTCCGGCGTCTTAACGACGACCAGCTTCTTGTCAGACTTCACATTAGAAGTGATGGAGCCTGCGCCCATGTGAGACTTGTATCCAAGGACAGAGTCTCCCACATAGTTGTAATGCGGGACCTGGACTTTGTTGAACAGGATCACGTTCTTGAGCTCCGTGGAATTTCCCACGACCGCGCCCTCACCCACGATGGCATTGCCCCGGATAAACGCACAGTGGCGCACCTCCGCGTCTTTTCCGATGATGGCAGGTCCGTTGATGAACGCCGTCGGAGCCACCTTTGCGGATCTCGCGATCCAGACGTTCTCTCCTCGCTTCTCATACTCGTCGCTGCTCAGCGTGTTTCCCAGTTCCAGGATAAAGCTGCTGATCTTCGGAAGGACTTCCCAGGGATAGGTCACCCCGTCAAAGATATCCTTTGCGATCGTCTCATCAAGTGTGTAGAGTTCTTTTACTGTCAATGCTTCTATCATTTTCTGCTTCCTTTCTTACTGCTTTTCTTTTCCTGCCTTCTTTGCGTCGCGGCTCCCCTTCCCGCTGCGGGAAGATGTTTTCCCGGACGTGGTTTTGCCGCTGCCGCTGCTGCCGCTTTTGTAAAACTCCGCCGCTTTGTCATAGCAGGCGCGGAGCTGATACTGGTTGTTGAGCCCCTTCACCCCCAGTGTCCTGCTGGTGATGAAATGATCCAGCTTCGTCATATATTCCTCCGGCGTGATGCTGCCTTCCGCCACATAGGTAAGCCCCTTCTCCCAGCTCGCGGTGAGTTCCGGGTTGAGCAGAGACCGGATAGAGTGTTCCACCACATCGTAGACCATCTCTCCCTGAAGGGTAGGCGTGATGATCTGGGTCTTTTTATTGAGGGCAAGATACTGGATATGTATCAGCTTCTTTAAGATCTCCGCCCTGGTCGCGCTTGTTCCGATACCGCTCCCCTTGATCTGCGCCCGCAGTTCCTCGTCCTCGATCAGCTGCCCCGCGTTCTCCATGGCAAGGATCATGGAACCGGAATTGTACCGTTTCGGGGGAGAGGTCTCTCCCTCCTTGATCTCAAGCGCTTTCACCGGGAGTTCCATCCCCTTCTTCAGTGTCTTGATGGCCTCAAACAGACCGGTGTCCATACTCTGGTCTCCGGATCCTTCTCCGGAATTGTCCCCCTGATTTTCCCCTGAGACCTCTTCACCGTTTTTCGCCTGCGTTTCCGCACTTCCTCCGGTCTCTCTCTTCTGGCGGGGGATCCCCGTCACTTTCAGATACCCTTCCTCTGCCAGCACCTTGAAACTGGAGAAGAAACTCTCGGTGTGCATCTGTGTGGTGATGGACACCTTCTGGTACACCGCAGGAGGATAAAAGATACTCAGGAATCTCCTCATGATCAGGTCATACACCCTGTGGGAGACCTGGGACACGCTCCGCAGCGCGCCCAGCCCCTGACCGGTGGGGATGATGGCATAATGGTCCGTGATCTGCTTGTCATTGACATACCGGGTCTTTGCCAGATCCTTATAACTGCCGAAGGAAAGGATATCCTTCAGATAGGGCGCCGCAGGCTCATATTTGGAAAGCCCGTTCAGGTTGCGGCTGATCTCCTTTGCCACTGCTGTGGAAAGGACCCTGGCGTCCGTCCTGGGATAAGTCACCAGCTTTTTCTCGTAGAGTTCCTGGACGATCCTGAGCGTCTCATCCGGACTGATCTTAAAGCGTTTGGAACAGTCATTCTGAAGCTCTGCCAGGTTATAGAGAAGAGGAGGATTTTTCTTCTCCTTCTTCTTCTCAATGGACTGGATCCGGCAGGTGAGCGGCTGTTCCTTGGACAGATACCGGATCAGTTCCTCCGCCTTCTCCCTTTCCTTGAACCCGTTCTCCTTGTACAGGTCAAAAGACTCGAAATACCTGGAGCCCCGGACCGCCCGCCACTCCCCCTCAAAGGTGTGTCCCGACGCATCCACGGTACTGAGCACCCGGTAGAAGGGGGTCTTTACGAAATTCCTGATCTCCCGTTCCCTGCGCACCACCATTCCCAGCACGCAGGTCATGACCCTGCCCACGGAGATCACGGAATATTTTGTGTGAAGGTAACTGGAGATGCTGTTCCCGTATTTGAGCGTCAGGAGGCGGGAGAAATTGATCCCCATCAGGTAATCCTCCTTTGCCCGAAGATACGCCGAAGCACTTAAGTTGTCATATTCTGAGAGGTCCTTCGCCTCGCGGATCCCCCGGAGGATCTCCTCCTCTGTCTGGGAATCGATCCACACACGGCGCCTCTCCTTGCCGGTCACATGCGCTTCCTGCTCAACCAGGCGGTAGATGTACTCTCCCTCCCGCCCCGAGTCGGTACACACATAGATCGTATCCACATCATCCCGGTTCAGGATCCCGCTGACAATGCCAAACTGCTTCTCCACAGAAGGGATCACTTCGTATTTAAATTCATCCGGGATAAACGGGAGAGTCTCAAGGCTCCATCTCTTCAGCGCGGGGTCATACTCCTCCGGATAGCTCATCGTGACCAGATGCCCTACGCACCATGTCACGATCGCCTCATCCGATTCCAGATATCCGTCACGCCGTCTTGTATTTAGTTTTAATGCTTTTGCGAATTCCTGCGCCACACTGGGCTTCTCCGCAATGTATACTGATTTTCCCATATGCCGATATCACTGCTGTCCTGTCTTTTCATTTTATGATACCGGAAAAGAGCTCTCCGGCATCCCTCTATTCGCACGGCACAAAGCGGTATGCAGTCCGGGTGTCATACTTCTCCCCGGCACGGCAGATCGGTCCCGGAAAGTTATCATGATGGACCGCATCCGGATAATACTGGGTCTCAAGGCATACTGCACTGCGCTTCTCATAGACCGCGCCGCCTTTTCCCTTCACGCCTCCGAGGAAGTTCCCCGTATACATCTGAACGCCCGGCAGGTCGGTATAGACCTCCATCCGGATCCCGCTCTTGTCCGCCGTCACTTCTGCTACTTTATCAAAACTGCCCTCGTTTTTCAATACCCAGTTGTGGTCGTAGCCGCCTCCGAAGCGCAAAGGCTCATAGTCCGCGTCAATCTCTTCTCCCAGCAATTTTCCGCCGCGGAAGTCCATGGGAGTCCCCTCCACAGTACGGATCTCGCCGGTAGGGATCGACTCCGCGTCCGCAGGGGTAAAGCAGTCTGCATCCAGCACGACAGTATGTCCCAGCACTGTCCCGCTGTCATGTCCGTTCAGGTTAAAATAGCTGTGGTTGGTCATATTGATGACCGTATCCTGATCCGGCACCGCCTCGTAGTGGATGGAGAGCATATTGTCCTCATCCAGGCTGTAAGTCACATACATATCCAGCGCCCCAGGATACCCCTGGTCGCCGTCGGGGCTGTGAAGGCAGAATGTGACATGATCGTCCCCGCTCTCCTTCACCTCCCACATTCTCTTATTGTAGTAGTCAAAACCGCTGTGAAGGTTATTGCCATTGTCGTTTTTGTCCAGTTCATAGGTAACGCCATTGATCTCCACAGACGCTCCGCCGATCCGGTTGGCATTCCTTCCCACCGTAGCGCCTATGGAATCGCCTCCCGCCTCATAGCCGGAGACATCGTCAAATCCCAGCACCACATCCACAGGGTCCCCGCCCTTTCCTTTCACGCAGACACGGACCAGCGCTGCGCCGTAATCACTCACTGCTGCCACTGTCCCCGCGTCATTTCTCATCTCGTACAGCCGGACGTCCTCTTTGTCCTTCGTCGTCCCGAATCCTGTCACTTTCAGCTTTTCCATATCCTGTCTCCTCATCTTGTTTTTATTTTTTCAGCGTCTCTTTCCCAGCCAGCCCATCACCCTGCTGAGCAGCCCGTTTTTCTCACGGCGGGCCGGGCGGTCGGACGGCCTTTTTGCATTCTGCGCCTCTTTCATAAACACAGCCTGCGCATCCACCGGCCTCTCCCCGCCTGTCTTTTTCCGGTAAGTTCCGTCCGGCGCCATCTCTCTTGCTTTCAGATTATCCGAGAGCATGACCTTCAGGCAGTGGAGGAGCCGCTTCTTGATCTCCGTGTCGTAGACCGGGCACGCCACTTCCACACGTTTCTCCGTGTTCCTTGTCATCATGTCCGCAGAGCCGATATAGACTTTCGCATCCGGACCGTTCCCGAACACGAACACCCTGGGATGCTCCAGATACCTCCCTACGATGCTCGTCACCCTGAGATTCTCTGTCTCTCCCGGTATCCCGGGAAGGATACAGCAGATTCCCCGGACGATCAGGTCGATCTCAACTCCTGCACGGGACGCCTCCGCCACCTTATGTATGAAATCAATATCAGTGACCGAGTTCATCTTCATCAGGATCCGTCCGCCGCTCCCTTTTGCGATCTCCTCGTCCATCAGTTCAAGGACCTTCTGCTTTAAGCTGGACGGAGAGACGATCAGATGGCGGTACGTCCCGTTCAGATTGGCAATGGACATGTTCTTGAAAAATACCGCCGCGTCTTCCCCGATCTCCTGGTCTCCGGTCAGCAGCGAGAAATCCGTGTACATCTTTGCCGTCTTCTCGTTGTAATTCCCTGTTCCGATCTGGGTGATATAGCGGATCGTGTTTTTGCTCCTGTAGGTGATCAGGCAGATCTTGGAGTGGACCTTGTATCCTTCAAATCCGTAGATGACACGGCATCCCGCCTCTTCCATCCGCTCTGACCACTCAATATTGTTCTGCTCGTCAAACCGGGCGCGCAGTTCGATCAGTACCGTTACTTCCTTGCCGTTCTCCGCCGCAGCGCAGAGGTATTCCACCAGACGCGCCTTCTTTGCCAGGCGGTAGATCGTGATCTTGATCGTCAGGACGTCCGGGTCTGTGGACGCCTCCCGGATCATCTGGAGAAACGGGTCCATACTCTCATACGGGAATGAAAGAAGGACGTCCCTGCGCTTTACCTGCGCCATCACATTTCCCTCCGAGAGCATTGCCGGAGGCTGTGGCGTAAACGGCTCGTGGATCAGCGCGCGCTTCATGGACTCCGGAAGCTTGTCAGCAATGGCAAAGATGAACCCCAGTTTCATGGGCATCTTTGTCCGGAAGATGCACTCCGGCGTGATATTGAACCGGTCGCAGAAATATTTTTCCATCTCTTTACTCAGAGTGTGCGCTGTCTCCAGACGTACCACTGCCATCCGGCGCCGTTTGTTCAGCGTCTCCTGCATGATATTCCGGAAATCCTCGTTGTCTGCAAACGCTTCGTCATCCGGGGAGACATCTGCATTTCTCGTGACGCAGATATAGTTCTTATCCGACACCTGGTACTGGTCAAAGACCAGTTCAAGGTACTCCATGATAACCTTCTCCATCCGGATGTACCTCACGTCATGTCCCGGCAGATAGAGGATGTCTGAGATGTACTGGGGCACGGGAACAACCCCGATCATCACCTTGCTCCCCTTCTTCAGTGTTGCCACAACGTAGATCTCCTTGTTCAGGAGATGTGGAAAGGGATGGTTGGAATCCACGATCTGTGGTGAGAGCACGGGAAGGACCTGCTCTTTAAAATATTTCTTTACATATTTCTTCTCCGACTGCTCGAGTTCCTTGAACCCCAGACCGCAGACTCCGTAAGGCGTGAGCTGGCGCTTCAGCTCCGCATAGGTCCGGTCTCTCTCTTTATACAGCGGCGCCACCGCACTGTAGATCGCCTCCAGCTGCTGGGACGGCGTCATGCCCGATTTCGAGTCTGTCTTATTGTCATCCACCGCCGCCATATCGCAGAGGCTTCCCACCCGGATCATAAAGAATTCATCCAGGTTGCTCGTAAATATGGCAACGAACTTCATCCGCTCCATGAGAGGGACGCTCTCATCCCGCGCCTCCTCCAGCACACGCTCATTGAATCTCAGCCAGGACAGTTCCCGGTTCTGCGTGTAATCTGCGATTTCTTTTTTCCCCATTTTGCCCTCCTCGTATGATCTCATGCTGTTTCCTGTGATCTTATATTATCTCTCCAGATATGCCATCATGTCATCCAGCTTCCGCTCCATCAGATGGTAGCCGTGCTCGTAGAATGACGTCAGAGAGTCTTTGTTGCGCTCCAGTCTGGAGACCGGTTTCACCTGCGGACGAAGTACAAAGATCTCTCCGCTTTTCTCCATCTGGTCGATCCGGTTCATGGTCCTGTTGTACTCAAAACTCCTGCGCAGGATCGTCCGGACCAGATTCGGATAGGAGCGGTATGCCCTCCGGTAGATCCTTTGAAGCCCCTTTGACGGGACTTTCTTTCTGTAGCCCTCATTCTTGGTAAGGACCACGATGATCTTCTCATTTCCGATCTCCTTTGCCCTGTCGATGGGCACCGAATCCGCCAGTCCGCCGTCAAGATATGGCACGTCGTCCACATTGACGATGGGCGTCAGGAGAGGCATACTGCAGGAAGCACGGCAGATCTTCATCAGCCTCTCTCTGTCCTTACGCTCTGTCATGTACTCCGCCTTTCCGGTAAGGCAGTTGGTCGTCACGATCTCGCACTCTGTCTCAGAATTAAAGTAAGTGTCATAGTCAAAGGGGATCAGCTCATTGGGGAATTTGTCAAAGATCAGATCCATGTTCATCACGCTCTTCTCCTTCACAAAATCCCGCATGCCGTAATAATAGTTCCCGCTCTTATCCGCGGGGATCATGCAGTCTCTGGTCCTGCCCGGCTGTTTCGCCACATAGCCCACCGCATTGCAGGTGCCTGCCGAGACGCCGATCACATGGGACACATATATCCCCTTTTCCATCAGAAGATCCAGCACGCCCGAGGTGAACACCCCTCTGGTGGCGCCGCCCTCCAGGACCATTGTCGCTTTTATCATATCCATATTTCAAAACCTCGCTTTTTATCACATCCGTTTTCTGTGCTGCTGTTTCCTGGAGCCCGCCGCGGACTCCGATACTGCTATTATATAACGTTTTCCTTCATTAGCAAACCGGAATTTGAAACTTTAACCTCAACTTAATCCTTGCCATGCGCTCCCCTCCGTGTTAAGATAAGCGGTGGCAGTCCTCTCCCTTTTGGAGAGGCAGTTTAGAGTTAATGGATTCAATAAGGAGATTTTAGAATGATTAGTGCAAACAACGTTACACTCCGCGTCGGAAAGAAGGCGCTGTTTGAAGACGTCAACATCAAATTCACCGAGGGAAACTGCTATGGTCTGATCGGCGCCAACGGGGCAGGAAAATCTACTTTTTTAAAGATCCTGTCCGGGCAGCTTGAACCCACCAAAGGAGACGTGAGCATCACACCGGGAGAGCGTCTCTCCTTCCTTCAGCAGGATCACTTTAAATATGACGAGTATCCGGTCCTTGACACTGTCATCATGGGAAATGCCCGCCTCTACGAGATCATGAAGGAAAAAGAAGAGATCTACGCCAAAGAAGATTTCACGGACGAAGACGGGATCAAGGCAAGTGAACTGGAAGCAGAGTTCGCCACAATGAACGGATGGGAAGCAGAATCCGATGCTGCATCCCTCTTAAACGGACTGGGCATCGACACGGAACTTCACTATAAATATCTGAAGGATCTCACCGGTCCGGAGAAGGTCAAAGTCCTTCTGGCACAGGCTCTGTTCGGGAACCCGGACATCCTGCTCCTCGACGAGCCGACCAACCACCTGGATCTGGACGCCATCGCATGGCTGGAGGAGTTCCTGATCAACTTCGACAACACTGTCATCGTGGTATCCCATGACCGTTACTTCCTGAACAAGGTATGTACCCAGATCGCGGACATCGATTACGGAAAGATCCAGCTCTATGCCGGAAACTATGATTTCTGGTATGAGTCAAGCCAGCTCCTCATCCGCCAGATGAAGGAAGCGAACAAAAAGAAAGAAGAAAAGATCAAAGAGCTGCAGGAGTTCATCTCAAGGTTCAGCGCCAACGCATCCAAATCCAAGCAGGCGACATCCAGAAAGCGCGCCCTGGAGAAGATCCAGCTCGATGAGATCAAGCCTTCCAGCAGGAAGTATCCCTACATCGACTTCCGCCCCAACCGTGAGATCGGTAACGAAGTCCTCACTGTGGAAGGGCTCTCCAAGACCATCGACGGCGAGAAAGTCCTGGACAATATCAGCTTCACCCTGGGACACGACGACAAGGTCGCTTTCGTTGGAAGCAACGAACTTGCCAAGACTGTTCTCTTCAAGATCCTGATCGGCGAGATGGAACCGGACGAGGGAACATACAAGTGGGGCGTGACCACCTCACAGGCATACTTCCCGAAAGATTTCGGCGGAGAGTTTGACAAAGACTACACCATCACAGAATGGCTGACCCAGTATTCAGAAAATAAGGACGTCACCTACGTCCGCGGTTTCCTCGGAAGGATGCTCTTCTCCGGCGAAGACGGAGTGAAAAGGCTGACCGTTCTCTCCGGAGGAGAGAAAGTGCGCTGCCTGCTCTCCAAGATGATGATCTCCGGCGCCAACGTGCTCCTTCTCGACGAGCCGACCAACCATCTAGACATGGAGGCGATCACCGCACTCAACACCGGACTGATCAAGTTCAAGGGCGTGCTGCTCTTCACCTCCAGAGACCATCAGATCGTACAGACCACCGCAAACCGGATCATGGAGATCGTACCCGGCGGACACCTGATCGATAAGATCACCACCTACGACGAGTATCTGGAAAGCGACGAGATGGCAAGAAAGAGACAGACCTACTCCGTCCAGACAGAGGATGAGGACTGAGAAACTGCGGAGATCGTTCTGTAATAGATAAGGTCAGTCCGAAAACCGTGAGGAACGGTTGAGGACGTATTCGTACGAGGGGACGTGAGCGGCTCAGGTTCCGCTCCGAGCCCCGGGAAATACTAAGGACTCTGAAAACCGGCTAAAAGCAAGCCTTACCATGGCAGAACTCGCCTTTGGCTCAAACAGTACCATGGTAAGACTTAACGCCGGTTTCCAGAGTCCTAACTATTTCCACGTCCCTCTCCGAAGTCACCTGCTCCGCCCACGTCCCCTCCTCCGAAAGGCGCCCCAAGCCGGTCTCCCCGGTTTTCTATGCCCCTCCGATCAGAACGATCCCCAATTTCCCACTCCTCAATCTCAAAATCCAAAACAAGGGAGGGCTTACGGCTAAACAATCCACTTGTAACAGCCGTAAGCCCTCCCATCTATCCAACAATTTTTCCCTCCCGACCGGAAGGCTCCAGGGAGCCGCGCCCCCTTCAGGGGGCGCATCCTCCCGGACCCCCTCCAAACCTGCCGGGGAGATAACCCAGCTGGAGGGATGCATCGTGCTGACTAAGGACCGTTAAAACAACGCCGGCACTTGGTGCGCGTCCTTTGCGCGCCTACGTACCGCTGCGTTGTTTTCCGAGCGGGAGCGTGTCCGCAGGCAGTACGATGCATCCCTCCGGCGGACACCTCCCCCTCCCCGCCAGCTTTGAAGGTCAGACTTTCTTCATGCACGTCACCGCCATCGCCCCCGGTCCGATATGGCACGCCACACTCAGGGACAGCGGTCCTTCCACCAGTTCATATCCGGGGAAGCGCTCCAGGATCTCACCTCTCCACTCTTTCGCGTCCTCTTCACTGCAGGTATACGCCATTCCCAGCACCATCTGGTCTTTCACGCCGGCAAACCGCTCATTCAGGTCTTTCTCAATGGCATTGAGCATGGTCTTTTTCGCTGCTTTCCATCCCCGCACCTTCGCAAAGGCGTCCAGCTTCTCTCCCTGGATCTGCAGGACAGGTTTCAGATTCAGGACCGTCCCGATGGCTGCCGCCGCAGGGGTGATCCTTCCGCCCTTCTTCAGATATTTCAGGGTGTCTACCGTGATATAGATGCTGGACATAAGTTTTTCTTCCTCGAGGATCTCTTTGATCTCTCTCGCGGATTTTCCTTCATCCCGAAGTCTCATCGCATCGTAGACAGACTGCTCCTGTGTAACGGAAATACGCTGATTGTCTACAACCTGTACCCTGCCTCCATATTCACCCGCAATGGACATTGCGGTGGAGCAGCTGCTGCTAAGGCCGCTTGACATCGGGATATGCACGATCTCATCATACTCCTTTAGGACCTTCTCCCAAAGTTCCATGACATCCCCGGGCGAAGGCTGGGATGTAGAGATGTCAGAATCTTCCCCAAGTTTTTTATAAAACTCTTCCTGCGTCAGCGTGATATCCTCCAGAAAAAGTTCTCCGTCAATGAAAAATGGCATTGGGAACACATAGATCCCCAGTTCTTTCCCCCTGCTCTGGGTGATCCCGCTGTTGCTGTCTGTGATGATAGCAAGTTTACTCATTGATCTCTCCTCATTGATAATGTCTGATTTTGAACTAATTCTTAAAACTGTGTATCGGCGCCGGGATCCTTCCCTGTCTGCTTATGAAGGTCTCGCACCCGAATCCATTGACCGGCATGATCGGCGCATAGCCAAGGAGCCCGCCGAACTGTGCTGTCTCTCCCACGTCTTTTCCGATCACCGGGATCAGGCGCACCGCCGTTGTCTTCTGGTTCACCATACCGATCGCCATCTCGTCCGCGATGATGCCGGAGATCGTTGCAGCCGAAGTCTTTCCCGGGATGGCGATCATATCAAGCCCTACCGAGCAGACACAGGTCATGGCTTCCAGCTTCTCCAGGGTCAGAGAACCTGCGTTCACCGCATCGATCATCCCCTGGTCCTCGCTGACCGGGATGAACGCGCCGCTCAGGCCCCCGACATAGGAGGACGCCATGACGCCGCCTTTCTTCACCTGGTCATTTAACAGCGCGAGCGCCGCTGTCGTACCGGGCGCCCCCACTCTCTCCAGGCCGATCTCCTCCAGGATCTCCGCCACGCTGTCACCCACATCCGGAGTCGGAGCCAGCGAGAGGTCCACGATACCGAAAGGAACGCCCAGACGCTGGGACGCCTCGCCTGCCACGAGCTGTCCCACACGGGTCACCTTGAACGCGGTCTTTTTGATCGTCTCGCAGAGTTCCTCAAAGCCTTTTCCTCTGACCTTCTCCAGCGCCTTCTTTACCACGCCCGGACCGCTGACGCCTACGTTGATCACCGCATCCGCCTCGGTCACTCCGAGGAAGGCTCCCGCCATGAACGGATTGTCATCCGGGGCATTGCAGAAGACCACCAGCTTTGCGCATCCGAGAGAATCCCGGTCCGCTGTCGCCTCCGCCGTTGCTTTTACCATCTCCCCGCAGAGACGGACTGCATCCATGTTGATGCCGGTCTTGGTGGAACCAACATTCACAGAACTGCAGATTCGCTCTGTCTGGGAGAGGGCCTGGGGAATGGAACGGATCAGGTTCTCATCGCTCTTAGTCATCGCTTTGGATACAAGAGCGGAGTACCCGCCGATGAAATTCACTCCCACTTTGTCTGCCGCCTTATCCAGCGTCTTTGCGATCGTCACAAAATCCTCCGGCGTCTTACATGCCGCGCCGCCTACCAGGGCGATGGGTGTCACGGAGATCCTCTTGTTCACGATGGGGATCCCGAATTCTTTCTCGATATCCTGTCCTGTAGAGACCAGGTCCTTTGCCAGCGTTGTGATCTTCTCATAGATCTTCCGGTTCAGTTCGTCCAGGTCAGAGTCGATGCAGTCGAGAAGGCTGATCCCCAGAGTGATGGTCCTCACGTCCAGGTTCTCATGCTCGATCATCTTGTTCGTCTCTGATACTTCATACATATTGATCATAGTCTTTTTCCTCGCGTTCTTCTGATTTACAGTCTGTGCATCTTCTCAAAGATCTCTTCCCTCTGGCAGCGGATGTTCACGCCGATCTCCTCACCCAGCGCTTCCATCTCGTCGCAGACTGCGGTGAAATCTTTTTTCAGGTCTGTGACATCCACGATCATCATCATGTTGAAATATCCCTGGATGATGGTCTGTGAGATATCCAGGATGTTGATCTCATTCTCCGCAAGATACGTGCAGACCTTTGCTATGATCCCTACTGTATCCTTTCCAAGTACCGTGACAATACATTTCTTCATCTTCATTTCCTCCTGTGGAGCAAAGCCGGTCTTGCGGCTCCGCTTTTCGCTTATTTGAAATACTGCTCCGACACTGCCGGCAGCTGCTCAGACTGTGACGATCTGCGAGACTGTGTCCCGATTCGCCACAAACATATCCAGGTCTTCCCCTTTATAGTCATTGTCTGCCAGAGTGACCTCCAGCTTCACCGTCTCGTAGGCAAGCCTCGCATAGTTGTTCTCCTTGCTCAGATGCCCGAGAATGATGTGCTTCAAATTATCATGTAGTATATCACAAAGGAGCCTGCCTGACAATTCATTTGACAAATGGCCTTTTTCTCCCAGGATACGCTGTTTCAGATAATACGGATAGCCGCCCACTTCCAGCATATGGATATCATGGTTTGCCTCCAGGAGGACTGCATCCAGATCTCTCAGATGTTCTACCGTATACCCGTCATATTTTCCCAGGTCCGTTGCCACAGCGACGGATTTTCCGCCGCACTCCATCCGGTAGCCGGACGGTTCGTTGGCGTCATGGGAAATGGCGAAAGGGTTCACCGTGATATCTCCCAGGACAAAAGGTTCGTCCGTATGTATGGGATGGAACAGCCCGTCCGGCATCTTTCCCAGACCGGAATAGCTTAAGATCCCGTCGATCGTCCCCGGAGTCGCATAGATGGGGACCTCGTATTTCCTGCTGAACACCCCCAGACCCTGGATATGGTCGGAATGTTCATGGGTGATCAGGATCCCGTCAACCTCATCCCCCTTGATCTCCAGCTCTTTTAAGCCTTCCTCGATCCTCTTTTTACTGATTCCCGTATCTACGAGCAGGTGCGTATCGTCGCTCCCCACGTAGATACAGTTGCCGCTGCTCCCGCTGGCAATGCTGCACAATCTCATAATCTGTCTCCTATTTGTCTCATTGTATTTTCAAACGTCCCGCTGTTGTCGATGACCACGCCGCATGCCCTGCGGAACTCTTCTTCCCCGGGCTGGGACGCGATCATGGAACTGATCTTTTCGTCCGTATAACCTCTTGATGATCTCAGGCGTTCCCTGCGCACATCCTCCCGCACATAGATATACCAGAGTTCGTCACAGAGTTCTGCCCCCACATCGGGAAGGAGGGCTGCCTCCACCACATAGAGGCGTGTTCCTGCTGCCGCCTTCTCCCGGATATCCGCGCGCACTGCATCGAGCACCGCGGGATGGACGATGCGGTTTAGCAGCCTCAGCTTCTCCGGATCCGAAAAGACACAGGCGCCAAGCTTCCCCCGGTCCAGTTCTCCGTCTGCCCCCACGATCTCTGCCCCGAAGGCTTCCACGATCCGGGCAAAGCACTCTGTCCCGCTCTGCTGGAGTCCTCTCGCCGTCTCGTCCATCTGGCAGACGGCCGCGCCGTATCTCTCTTTTAATGCGTTCAGCACCTCGCTCTTCCCGGAGCCGACGCCCCCGGTAATACCGATCACTCTCATCTTCTGGTCTCCTCGTCTTCCGCTCCGGTCTGTCTGCCTACTTTGCCTCATACCAGCTGTGTCCCGTGTGCATATCCGCGATCAGCGGTACAGACAGTTCCGCTGCGTTCTCCATCTGGTCTTTCAGCAGTGCTTTGACCTCTTCCACTTCCGCTTCCGGCGCTTCGATCAGAAGTTCGTCGTGCACCTGAAGGATCAGCCTGGACTTCATCTTCCGCTTCCTCAGTTCTCTGTCCACCCCGATCATGGCGATCTTGATAATGTCTGCCGCGCTTCCCTGGATGGGCGCGTTCATCGCCACTCTCTCTCCGAAGTTCCTCTGCATAAAGTTGCTGGACTTCAGCTCCGGAACCGGTCTGCGCCGTCCGTATAAGGTGACGGCGTATCCTTTCTCCTTCGCATGTGCCACCGAATCATCCAGGAACTTCTTGATCCCCGGATAACTCTCGAAATAATGTTCAATATACTGCGCCGCCTCCTTGCGTGTGATACTCAGGTCCTGGCTGAGCCCGAAGGAGCTGATGCCGTAGACGATCCCGAAGTTGACCGCCTTGGCATTCCTTCTCTGAAGGTCCGTGACCTCGTCAAACGGCGTGTGGAACACCTGTGACGCAGTCATCCGGTGGATATCCTTTGCCTCCCTGTACGCCTGGATCAGCTGTTCGTCCCCGGAACAGTGCGCCAGGATGCGCAGTTCGATCTGGGAATAGTCTGCGTCCACAAAGACGCATCCTTCTTCCGGCACAAATACCTTTCGGATCAGGCGTCCCAGTTCCATCCTTACCGGGATGTTCTGCAGATTCGGCTCCGTGCTGCTGATCCGCCCGGTAGCGGTGATCGTCTGGTTGAATTTCCCGTGGATCCGCCCGTCGCTGCCAATGAACACGGCAAGTCCGTCCGCATAGGTTGACTTCAGCTTCGCAAGCTGGCGGTACTCCAGGATCTTCGCCACGATGGGATGATCCGGCGCCAGTTTCTCCAGGACGTCCGCCGCCGTGGAGTACCCGGTCTTTGTCTTCTTGGCGTGGGGCATCTCGAGTTTTTCAAAGAGGATCACGCCCAGCTGTTTCGGGGAGTTGATATTAAACTCCTCCCCCGCCATCTCGTATATTTCCTTTTCCAGCTCCACGATCCGTCCGCCGAGCCGGTCTCCGTAGGCTTTCAGCTCATCCGCCTCCACCTTCACGCCTGCCTGTTCCATCCGGTAGAGCGTGAACACGAGCGGCATCTCGATCTCCCGGAAGAGACGGTCCATGCCGGTCTCTTCCAGCTTTTTCTCAAGGACGGGCACAGAGGCAAACGCTGTGTAAGCCTCATAGCATGCCTTCATCCCCTCATCCAGCTTCTCATCGACAAGGATTCCCAGGTGCTCCCGTGCCACATCCTCGTAGTCATAGTCATTCTTTAAAGGGTTAAGCAGATAAGCCGCCACGATCACATCAAACGCATTCTCTGCCACAATACCGTCTTCCCGTTCCTCCGCGCCGCTGTTTTTCCCGGTCAGGTAAGGCAGATATTCTTTGAGCCCGCACATGGCGAACGTCTTCACCTTCCCTGCCAGACAAAAAAGTTTCCCAAACAGATAGTCCATATCCGTATCCATATCACAGGGAATCGAATAGATCTTCTCCGGTCCGTACGCGACAGCGATCCTTCCAAACCCGGAAGGATGGGCAAAGAGAGGCAGGACATTGCCCGGATCTTTCGACACCGCCGCGCCGACTCTCTCCGCTTCTTCCGCCTCCGCAAAGATCCTTTCGATCTCTTCACGGTCCGTCACCTCGGCAAAACTCTTCTCGATCTCATTGGCGGAGATGCCCGTATCAAAACGGCTCAGCATATTCTTGAACTGAAGACGCTTGAACATCTCATGTGCTTCCTCTGTGTAGGGATCTCCCAGACGGGCGCCTTCTATATCAAATCCGATCTCCGCATGTGTCTCAATGGTCGCCAGCACCTTGCTCATCTTCGCCTGTTCCCAGTACTCTTTGATATTCCTGCTGGCTCTCGGCGGTTTCAGTTCATCCGCATGCTCATATGCATTTTCAATGGTCTTATAATCCTGGATGATCTTAGTGGCAGTCTTCTCGCCAATGCCCGGCACACCGGGGATATTGTCCGCCGTATCTCCCATAAGTGCCTTTACGTCGATAAACTCTGTGGGAGTCACACCGTACTTTGCTTCCACTTCCGCCGCGTTATAATCCTCTACCTCGGTCTTTCCCTGCTTCGTCTTGGGGATCCGGATCTTCACATGCTCCGTGGCAAGCTGAAGGGTATCCCTGTCCCCGGAGATAATGGACACATCCATTCCCCGCTCCTCACACAGGCAGGAGATGGTCCCCAGAAGGTCGTCCGCCTCCAGCCCTTCCTTCTCGATGGTGTCAATGTTCATTGCCCGGAGGATGTCCTTGATGACCGGGACCTGCTGGCGGAGTTCCTCCGCCATAGGCTTTCTCGTCCCCTTGTAGCCGGCAAACATTTTATGCCGGAAAGTCGGGGCGTGGACATCAAAGGTCACGGTCAGATACTCCGGCTTCTCCTCGTCCAGGATCTTGAACATGATATTTAAAAATCCGTACACCGCGTTGGTGTGGAGCCCTTCCGAATTTGTCAGGTCGGGCACGCCGTAGAAGGCACGGTTTAAGATACTGTGTCCGTCTATCAGTACGATCTTTTCTCTCATAAGATAATCTCCTTCTTTTCTGGCGCCGGACTTTCCCGGCGCCGCCATTACTAAAGTATACACTAAAAACATTGCTTTTTAAAGGCTGTTTTTATTGTGTCTTTTTCGGGATTTTGATATATTAACAAGTGGAACTCATAACTATGGATAACACACAGAAATATGGATCCGGACAATGAGCCGGCTGCAGAATATGAACAGAAAAAGGAGAATAAAAATATGGATGGAATTATCTTTGATGTTGACGGGACCCTCTGGGATTCCACTGATTCCGTGACCGAATCCTGGAACCTGGCGATCCGGGAAAACTCAGACCTGGACCTGACGATCACAGCCGAGATCCTGAAAGGGCTGTTCGGCAAGACCATGACTGAGATCGCGAACGTGCTCTTCCCCTCCCTTCCCGAGAAAGAACGGATGGAATTCCTCGACGTCTGCTACGATTACGAAAACCGCCACCTGGAGACACATCCCGGCGACCTGTACGAAGGCGTTGTCGATACGCTTCAGAAACTGGCGGAAAAATATCCTCTCTACATCGTGAGCAACTGCCAGTGCGGATATATCGAAGTGATGATAAAGACATCGGGCATCGGATCCCTGATCCGGGATCATCTCTGTTTCGGCGAGACCGGTACCCCGAAAAGCGAGACGATCCGCGCTCTGATGGAACGCAACGGGCTGAAAGACGTGGTCTACGTAGGCGACACTCAGGGAGATGCAGACGCCTGCAAAGCTGCTGGTGTGCCCTTCGTGTTCGCGGAATACGGTTTCGGGGACGTGCCGGATGCTGAGGATCGGATCAGCAAGATATCTGAACTCTGTACGATGTATCTGTAAGCGCCGACCATTTTATAAGGCTGGTGTGTCCCTTATCTGAAAAACAAAAATCCCGGAAGAAGCCGCAAATACTGGATTTACGGTATATCTTCCGGGAATGTCCGATGCCGCTGGCCGGACTCGAACCGGCACGGGGTGAACCGCTTGATTTTGAGTCAAGTGCGTCTGCCAATTCCGCCACAGCGGCTGAAAAATACTGAGGAGAATGGAGTTTCCTTCCTCCTCAGACCGGATAATATCTTACCATATCCGGCTTTTTTTTTCAACACTTTTTCATTTATTTGATCAGCTTCTTCCCGATCTCAAAGCAGTCAAACGTCGCGAAGTAATCTGCCGGAGTCTCAGCGCGGCGGATCATCTGCACGCTTCCGTCCTCTTTCAGGAGCAGTTCCGCAGATTTCAGCTTTCCGTTGTAGTTATATCCCATGGAGAAGCCGTGTGCTCCTGTGTCATGGATGATCAGATAATCTCCCATGTCTATCTTCGGCAGCATCCGGTCGATCGCGAACTTGTCATTGTTCTCGCAGAGGGATCCGGTCACGTCATACTTGCAGTCGCAGGGCGCGTCCTCCTTGCCAGCAACAGTGATGTGATGATATGCGCCGTACATCGCCGGGCGCATCAGGTTGACCGCGCAGGCATCCACACCGATATACTCCTTGTAAGTATGTTTCTCATGGATCGCTTTCGTGACAAGGCATCCGTAAGGCGCCATCATATAGCGTCCAAGTTCTGTATAAATCGCCACATCGCCCATTCCTGCCGGAACAAGAACTTCCTCGTATACCTTCCGCACGCCCTCGCCGATGGCACGGATATCATTCGGCTCCTGGTCCGGTCTGTACGGGATACCGATCCCGCCGGAGAGATTGATAAACGCAATGTGCACTCCGGTCTCCTCCGCCAGTCTTACCGCCTGCTCGAACAGCACCTTTGCCAGCATCGGATAATAGTCGTTCGTCACAGTATTGCTGGCAAGGAATGCATGTATACCAAATTGTTTCGCGCCCTTTTCTTTCAGGATCTTGAACGCCTCTGTGATCTGCTCTGTGGTCATCCCGTATTTCGCATCCCCCGGGTTGTCCATGATATCGTTGCTGATCTTAAACAGCCCTCCGGGATTGTAACGGCAGCTGATCGTCTCCGGGATGTGCCCGATCGCCTTCTCCAGGAAATCGATATGCGTGATGTCATCAAGGTTGATGATCGCCCCCAGCTTATCCGCCAGCACAAAGTCCTCCTCCGGCGTGTCATTGGAAGAGAACATGATATCATGCCCTGTGATCCCCACTGCGTCGGAGAGCATCAGTTCTGTGTAGGAGGAGCAGTCGCTGCCGCAGCCGTACTCCTTCAGGATCTCCATCAAGAACGGGTTGGGCGTTGCCTTTACCGCAAAATATTCTTTATATCCCGGATTCCATGAAAACGCCTCTTTCAGCGCTTTCGCGTTCTCCCGGATCCCCTTCTCGTCATAGAGATGAAAGGGTGTCGGATACTGTTTTACGATCTCTTGGATCTGTTCTTTTGTAACAAATGTCTTTTTACTCATCCTTCGCTTTTTCTCCTTTTCGTATTTTGATCAGTTCGATCTCGTTTGCCAGAGCATTCTTGAATACCGTAACAAAATTTCTCTGTCCCGAGTACAGGCAGGTGTTCATGCTCCCCTGTCCGTACTCTCCCGAGAGTACATATTTCGAATCTGTGATCAGCCCGATCTGTTTCTCCTTCGGACCTGAGACATAGACGACCGCCCCCGGAAGTTCAAAACCGCCTTTTCCGCCGTCCGTCACAAGGACCACCTTTTTTCCTGCAGACAAGAGCGCTTCCAGCTGTGGACGTACCTCTTCAAGGCAGGATGTGGAACCGGAGAGATAAACCCGTTCTTCTGCCCTCTCCAGGAGGTTCAGCATCTTATTCCGGATATTCTCCTCGCCTTCTACCGTGATATAACCGTCCTCACTCTCCGTCTCGCTTGGAAGGTTCGCAGACAGCCACGCCATCTCCCCCTCCATGCGCCGGAGACGGTTCCCGCAGAATTCCTCCAGCCGGACCGGGATATAACGCTTTGCCGACTCCTCCACCAGATAAGCCGCGCCTTTCTCAACAAGCGCCGCAAGGCTTGTATAGGCATTGGACCTGGAGATCCCCGCCGCTTTCGCGATCTCATATCCGGACTGCTTCCCCCCGGACAGGAGTTCCCGATAGACCAGAGCCTCCTGCCTGGAAAGCCCGAAGTCTGTCAGATATCGGATAAATCTGTCTTCTTCTGCCATCCTGCTTCCTCTCTCCCGATATTAGTTGTTCTTTTCAGGAACACTATACACCGGTGCAGAGAGGCTGTCAATAGATTTTTCGTACACATCTATTTAATGAGAATATTTTTCATCTTCATCAGACGCAAAGCGCCCCGGGAGGGGCCTGTTCCTCCCGGGGCTTCTTCCGGCTGTCCTGCTGCCGATCTGTGATCCGGCGATCCAGCCGCACTCTTTTATTATTCTACTGTAGCGATCCTCATCATATTGCTCGTTGTCGAATGCTCCTGCGAGATATTCTGGGACGGGATCCCTGCCGTGAGCACGACCACATCCCCGGGCTCGATAAACTGTTTCACTGTAGCCAGTTCGATCGCTCCGTTACAGATGTCATCCGTCGTATTGAACTTCATCGTCTTCAGCGGTCTCACGCCCCAATAGATAGACATTCTTCTCAGAGTCCTCTCATTCGGCGTGATGCCCAGGATGTCCTGCTTCGGTCTTAACTTGGATACGACCCTTGTGGTCGCACCGGAAACCGAAGGAGTGATAATGCACTTTGCATCCAGGTTTGCCGCCGCAAGGACTGAAGAATATCCGATAGCGCTGGACAGCCCGCTCTTGGTATGTCCACCGTTTTTCTCCAGCATCTCATCATAGTCAAGATGCTGCTCTGTGTTCTCGATGATGTGTACCATCATCTGGAGTGCTTCCAGAGGATATTTTCCCTGTGCGGTCTCTCCGGAGAGCATCACGGCGTCTGTTCCGTCGTATACCGCGTTCGCGACATCTGTCACCTCCGCTCTCGTCGGACGTGGATTGCGGATCATGGAATCAAGCATCTGTGTTGCCGTGATGACTGTCTTAAAGTTTTCATTACATTTCTGGATCATCATCTTCTGAAGGTAAGGCACTTCCTCTGCCGGGATCTCAACTCCCAGGTCTCCGCGGGCTACCATGATGCCGTCCGCCGCGCGGATGATCTCATCGATATTCCGGATCCCCTCCGCATTCTCGATCTTCGCGATGACCGGAACATAGGGCGCGTTCAGTTCTTTCAGATATGCCTTGATCTCAAGGACACACTCCGCGTTTCTCACAAAGGATGCCGCGATAAAATCGATCCCCTGCTCCACGCCGAATTTGATATCGTCTTTGTCTTTCTCTGTGATGGCGGGAAGGCGGACCGGAACGTTCGGCACGTTCACGCCTTTCTTCTCTCCCAGTTCTCCGCCGTTGACAACCTCGCAGATGATCTCCTTTTCCTTTTTCCCGACAACTCTCAGACCGATCAGCCCGTCGTCGATCAGGATCGTAGATCCTCTGTCCACATCCTGTACAAGCCCTTCATAAGTGATGGAAACTTTCTTCCCGTCTCCTACGATCTGCTCCGTAGTCAGGATGAATGTGGCGCCGGTCTCCAGCATCACTTTCTTCCCGTCTTTCAGCGCGCCTGTACGGATCTCCGGTCCTTTCGTGTCCAGAAGGATCGCAGTATTGGCGTGTTCCTCCTCCCGGAGCTGTTTGAGAAGGTCCATCCTCCCTTTATGTTCTGCATGGTCGCCGTGGGAGAAATTAAACCTAGCCACATCCATTCCGTTCTGGATCAGTTTTCTCATCAAATCCCTGTTATTTGTATTCGGCCCCATTGTGCAGACTACTTTTGTTTTCTTCATTCCGTTTGTCCTCTCCTTTTTAGTCGTTTTCAAGTCTTTTACGTCTCTGTTTACTTCACATGTTCATGAGTGAACAGGTGGTCCTGACAATATTCATAGTTCCCCCTGCATTTTGAGCAGAAACGGAACTCCAGGTTCGGGTCGTCCAGTTCAGTACGCCCGCAGACCGCACAGCGGTGTCTCGCTCCGCCTGCATAGGTCATATGCGGTCTTGACTGTTTCTTAAATTTTGCCTTCCGGGCCTGTTCCCTTGGCCCAAACCGGCGCATATTCCTGCCGGACAGGAAAAAAATGACAAAGTTGAGCAGGGACGCCGCGATGGCAACACGGCTGACGATCCCTCCTGTGATAAAGTAGTACAGAGCCATCGCCGCATAGACGATCGCCATCCACTTCATCTTGATCGGCAGGACAAAGTAAAGCATCACTTCCATATCCGGATAGATCGCGGCAAACGCCAGGAAGATCGACATGGTGATATAGTTCGTGCTCACCAGACCGATCGACGACAGGGATACCTCTGCTCCGTACATGAAAAAGAAAACGCCATACAGGATAAATACGGCGATCACAGTAAACAGGATCCCTGAAAAAATATAAACATTATACCGGAACGTTCCCCATGTCCTCTCGAGCACGGTCCCCAGTGAATAATAGAGAAGCACCAGAAAGAATAGGGAGATCAGATTTGTGGTCGGCGGGATGAGCACCCAGGAGATGATCCTCCAGACCTGTCCCCTTAAGATCAGTGCCGGTTCCAGTGTCAGCCAGCCGATCATATTCGGCATAAGATAGATGATACCGTACCCGATCACATATCCTGCAAGCAGGTACACGGTCAGATTCGGTATCGCGCAACGTCCTATTTTTCTTTCTAATTTGTCCAGCCAGTTCAAAGAAATTACTCCTCACTTTACCATTTTATTTTCTATACAATTGTACATTCAGAGATAATGTTTGTCAAACACATGTTGGCGCTTTTCCGGAGTTTAACAGGATCTTTATATAAATTACCCATATCTTCAGGAATTATTTTGTAAACACGCATAATAATAACAATTGTCTTTTTTATTATCCTGTCGTATAATGTAAGTTGCCGCGAATGCGGAAACACATTTAATAGGAAGTAACACATATAATAAATCTAAAAAAGACGATTACAAAAGATTGGGGAATGAACTATGAATTTGAATGAATTACATACTCTGGGAATCGATATCGGTTCCACCACAGTCAAGATCGCCGTGCTGGACAGCGAGAACGAGGTCCTCTTCTCGGACTACGAAAGGCACTTTGCCAACATCCAGGAGACGCTTTCCGACCTTCTGGGACGTGCCATCTACAAGCTGGGACCGATCCAGGTCTCTCCGGTCATCACCGGAAGCGGCGGTCTGTCCCTTGCAAAACACCTGGGTGTGCCTTTTGTCCAGGAAGTGATCGCAGTATCCACTGCGCTGCAGGACTATGCGCCCCAGACCGACGTTGCCATCGAGCTGGGCGGTGAGGACGCAAAGATCATCTATTTTGAGGGCGGCAATATCGAGCAGAGGATGAACGGCGTCTGTGCCGGAGGAACAGGTTCCTTCATCGACCAGATGGCGTCCCTGCTCCAGACAGACGCAGCCGGCCTGAACGAATACGCGAAGAATTACACGGCGCTCTACTCCATCGCAGCTCGCTGCGGTGTATTCGCAAAGTCTGACATCCAGCCGCTGATCAACGACGGCGCGTCCAAGGAAGACCTTGCCGCTTCTATTTTCCAGGCGGTAGTGAACCAGACCATCAGCGGGCTTGCCTGCGGAAAACCGATCCGGGGACATGTGGCGTTCCTGGGAGGGCCGCTGCACTTCCTGTCTGAACTGCGCGCAGCTTTCGTCCGCACACTGAAACTGGACGACGAGCACACCATCGCACCGAACCACTCTCATCTGTTCGCAGCCATCGGAAGCGCACTGAATTCAAAGAAGGATACTGTGGTCGCGCTCCGCGAGCTCCAGAACCGGCTCGCCGGAAGGATCAAGATGGAATTCGAGGTAGAGCGTCTGGATCCTCTTTTCGCCTCAACAGCGGACTATGAGGAGTTCACCGCACGCCACGCGAAACATCAGGTCCCGGTCAAGGACCTTGCAACATATAAAGGGAAGGCTTTCCTCGGGATCGACGCCGGTTCCACTACGACCAAAGCCGCGCTGGTAGGCGAGGACGGGACCCTGCTCTACTCCTTCTATCATAACAATGAAGGGGATCCGCTGGGGACCACGATCTCCGCGATCAAGGAGATCTACAGCCAGCTTCCCGAGGGTGTGGAGATCGTACACTCCTGCTCTACCGGATATGGCGAGGCGCTGGTCAAGGCAGCGCTGATGCTGGACGAGGGCGAGGTAGAGACCATCGCCCACTACTATGCCGCTGCGTTCTTTGAGCCGGACGTAGACTGTATCCTGGATATCGGCGGACAGGATATGAAGTGTATCAAGATCAAGAACAAGACCGTGGACAGCGTACAGCTCAACGAGGCATGTTCCTCCGGCTGCGGTTCTTTCATCGAGACCTTCGCGAAGTCCCTGAACTATTCTGTGGAAGACTTTGCCCACGAGGCACTCTATGCGCAGAACCCCATCGATCTGGGAACCCGCTGTACCGTGTTCATGAACTCCAAGGTAAAACAGGCGCAGAAGGAAGGCGCTTCTGTGGCGGACATCTCCGCAGGACTCGCCTACTCCGTCATCAAGAACGCTCTGTTCAAAGTCATCAAAGTATCCGATGCAGCAGAGCTTGGAAACCACATCGTGGTCCAGGGCGGAACCTTCTATAATAATGCCGTCCTGAGGAGTTTTGAGAAGATCGCCGACTGCGAGGCGATCCGTCCGGATATCGCCGGAATCATGGGCGCTTTCGGCGCAGCCCTCATCGCAAGGGAGCGATACACCGAGTGCGAGGGAACGACCATGCTCTCCATCGACGACATCCGTTCCCTGGAATACTCCACAACGATGACAAAATGCCGCGGATGTACCAACACCTGCCGTCTGACCATCAACCACTTCAGCGGCGGAAGAAAATTCATCACCGGAAACCGCTGCGAGCGGGGACTTGGCAAAGAGAAGACAAAGAATACCATGCCGAACCTGTTTGAATACAAGCTCCATCGTTACTTTGACTACACTCCTCTGGAAGAGTCGGAAGCAAAGCGCGGCGTCATCGGCATCCCGCGGGTGCTCAACATATACGAAAACTATCCGTTCTGGTTCACTTTCTTTACCAAACTGGGATTCCGGGTCGTGCTCTCTCCGGCTTCCACCCGGAAGATCTACGAGCTGGGCATTGAGTCCATCCCAAGTGAATCAGAGTGCTATCCGGCGAAACTGGCGCACGGTCATGTACAGTGGCTGATCAACGAAGGAGTGAAACATATCTTCTATCCTTCCATTCCTTACGAGCGGAATGAGTTCGAGGACGCCAACAACCACTATAACTGCCCGATCGTCACCTCCTACCCGGAGAATATCAAGAACAATATGGACCCCATCGTGGGCGGTGAAGTTGACTTCATCCACCCGTTCCTCTCCTTCCAGAGCGAGGAGACCATCTCCTACCGTCTGATCGAGGAACTTGGGAAAAAGTTCTCACTCTCAGATGAGGAGATCCGTTCCGCTGTCCATGACGCGTGGAACGAACTGGCGGCATGCCGTGAGGATATGCGCCGCAAGGGTGAGGAGACCGTCAAGTTCTTAAACGACACCGGAAACAGAGGTATCGTCCTTGCCGGACGCCCGTACCACATTGACCCTGAGGTCAACCACGGGCTGCCGGAGATGATCACCTCCTACAATATCGCCGTTCTGACAGAGGATTCCGTCTCCCACCTTCACCAGGTAGAGCGCCCCTTAAACGTCATGGACCAGTGGATGTACCACTCCCGTCTGTATGCGGCGGCGAACTATGTAAAGACCACGGAAAACCTGGAACTGATCCAGCTTAACTCCTTCGGATGCGGCCTGGATGCGGTCACTACGGACCAGGTGGCTGAGATCCTGACGAACTCAGGGAAGATCTACACCACGCTGAAGATCGACGAAGTCAACAACCTGGGAGCGGCAAGGATCCGCGTCCGTTCCCTTCTTGCAGCGATCCGCGTCAGGGATCAGCACAAGGAGGCACGCGAGATCAGGCCTGCATCCATTGAAAAAGTACCGTTTACAAAAGAAATGCGGCAGACCCACACGATCCTCTGCCCGCAAATGTCACCGATCCACTTCGAACTTCTGGAACCGGCGTTCAAGGCAGCGGGATACAAGATCGAAGTCCTGCCTAACGACAACAAACAGGCAGTGGATATGGGACTGAAATACGTCAATAACGACGCATGCTACCCGTCGCTGATCGTGGTCGGGCAGATCATGGACGCGATCCTGTCCGGTCAGTATGACACAGACCATCTGGCAGTCATCATCAGCCAGACAGGAGGCGGATGCCGTGCTTCCAACTACATTGGCTTTATCCGCCGCGCACTGAAGAAAGCGGGATACGGACACATTCCGGTCATCTCCATCAACTTAAGCGGACTGGAGGCAAATCCGGGATTCAAGATCACACTCCCGCTTGCTGTGAGGATCGCCTATGCAGCTGTATTCGGAGATATCTTCATGAAGTGCGTCTACCGGATGCGTCCTTACGAGGCAGTGCCGGGCACGACAAATGCGATCCACCGCAAATGGGTGAGCGTATGCCAGAAGTTTGTGTCCGAGGGATATCCGTCACGCCGGAAGTTCAAGAAACTCTGCCGCGATATCATCAACGATTTCGACAACATCGAGATCCTGAACATCAAGAAGCCCCGCGTCGGCGTAGTAGGCGAGATCCTCGTCAAATTCCTGCCGGCGGCAAACAACCATCTGGTGGACCTTCTCGAGGCGGAAGGGGCTGAGGCAGTCGTACCGGACCTGATCGACTTCATGCAGTACTGCTTCTACAACCAGAACTTCAAGGTGTCCCACCTTGGTTTCGCTAAATCAAAGGCACTGCTGGGCAATCTGGGGATCAAAGCCGTAGAATGGCTCCGCTCCCCGGCATCCAAAGCATTTGCCGAGAGTAAGCACTTCACTCCTCCGGCTCACATCGAGGATCTGGCGAAGATGGCGTCTGAGATCGTCTCCATCGGCAACCAGACCGGTGAAGGCTGGTTCCTGACCGGAGAGATGCTGGAACTGATCCACAGCGGCGCAGGCAATATCGTCTGCACCCAGCCCTTTGCCTGCCTCCCGAACCACGTTGTCGGAAAAGGCGTTATCAAAGAGCTGCGCCGTCTCCACCCGAGTTCAAACATCGTTGCCATCGACTTCGATCCGGGTGCAAGTGAGGTCAACCAGCTCAACAGGATCAAACTGATGCTCTCAACAGCATTCAAAAACCTGGAAAAAGAGCAGGCAGGATCTGAAGACGGGACATCGTCAGAGGAAGCGACAGCATAAGCTGTCCGGATAAAAGAGAAATAAAATACCGGATACAAAACGCGAAACGTCCGCTTGGACGAGGGCGTAAAATTTTCTGTGTCTATGGGGAAAAATCTTCTTTGATAAGAACCAG